>Ga0209119_1000045_pt1 | contig 121171 bp, 130 predicted proteins | sample COG_03_FD_184747 | JGI IMG/M metagenome (GOLD analysis project Ga0209119, IMG submission 184747) | Pelagic Microbial community sample from North Sea - COGITO 998_met_03 (SPAdes) (version 2) | ecosystem: Environmental > Aquatic > Marine > Neritic zone/Coastal water | place: Helgoland, sampling...
TTCTTAAGTAATAAACTGATTCTTAAGTAATAAACTGATTCTTAAGTAATAAACTGATTCTTAAGTAATAAACTGATTCTTAAGTAATAAACTGATTCATACATCCAATAAAATAAATTATAGATATTTCTCTTTTATTTTTTAAAGTTTCTAAAGTTTCAAGTATTAATTTTTTAGGTTTAGAAGAATAATATACATTTGAATATGAATTTTGTAATTTATATTTATCTTTTTCCTCGCCAAGAAGTTCTTCTTCTTTATTGAGAAAATTATTCCATTTAAATGAAAAAAATCTATATAAATTCTTTAGTTTATCATTTGGGAGACTTTCTAATATTAAAATATAATTTAGATAATTTATATTATAACTTTCGCATATATCTTTAAAAATATTAATAGATTTCTTAATATCTGGAGTAATTAATTCTTTATCTTTATTATTAAAGTTTTTATTATATGAATAATCTGCTAGAATTTTAGGTAATTCTCTATTAAAAATAATTCTTTGGAATTTTAGATAATTAATAATATTTTGAGATTCATCCATTTTTTTATTCATTTATACCCATATTAAGATAGAATTATAAAAATTTAAACGTTTATATAGAATCAATAAATATTATATAGAATCAATAAATATTATATAGAATCAATAAATATTATAATTATATGAAAAATTTGGAGAATAACTATCATCTGGTTCAACTTCGTCTAAATCATCTTCAAACCGTTTAGGACCCATTTCTAAAACTTCCAATAGTATATCCTTTAAATATTTTTCAGAAATTTCAAGAATTTTAGAATGGGATGAGAAAAATCCGTGTGTAACTACCATAGCAGCCAAAAGATTTAGCATTTCTTTCTTTTGTAATTTCATATTTTCAAATTCATTTTTAAAATCAATATGGCGATTTTTCTCAATATCATGTTTCATTCTTTTTAAATTTTTTAAAATTTTTATACATTTTTTATATGTTTGTTTATCTATTTTTTTCACTTTTTCTAAAACATTTTTAAATTCATTATTTACTATATTATCTACTAAATTGTTTGTATTTTTAACAATAGTTTTTTTTACATTTTTTATAGTATCTATCTTATTCATTTTAAAAAAATTAAAAATAGGATTATAGAAAAAAACTATCATTAATATTATAATTATTCTAAAAATCATTATATTTTACCTATATATTTTTTTCAATTTTCCTCTCCATTAAAATTAATACTATTACCTAATTTTTTACCTACAAATTCCATATTTATATCATAAACATTATCATTTTCAATATTTACATAAAATTCATTATTATCAAAAATATATTTATGGCAATTAATTTTTAATTTTTCAATAGGTTCTTCCAAAACTTTTTTCTTAATCTTTTTAATCTTTTTAATTTTTTTTGCTTCTTTTGCTACAACAGTTGCTTCTTCTTTTGCTACAACAGTTGCTACCTTTTCTTCTTCTTTTACTACTTCTTTTGCTACAACAGTTGCTTCTTCTTTTGCTACAACAGTTGCTACCTTTGCTTCTTCTTTTACTACTTCTTTTGCTACTACATTTGCTTCTTTTGCTTCTATATTTGCTACTACATTTGCTTCTAAAACTTTTTTCTTTTTTTGTTTTTTATTATACTTTTTAACTAATATATCAATATTCTCATCTTTAAGATAACTTTTTTTAAGTTCTGATAGTTTTAAGTTATGTTCGTTGGAAATTTCTTTTAAAAGAAGAGTATTTTGATATTTAATAATAATTTTTAGAGAGTTAAATAATGTTTCAGGTATAACAATATTCATTTTATTAATTATAATAAAAAAATTTAATCAATTTTATTAATTTATTAATTATTAATTATTAATTATTAATCAGAATCACTATCATTAACTTCTATACTAAAAGTTTTTTTTGTAAGTCCATCCAGAATATTTTGTAGTTCTTCAAAATCTAAATCTTTTAGGAATTTTTTATGAACCTCCTTCAATAGTGTAATATTAATATCATATACAATTTTTTCTAAACCACCAAGTGTATCCTTGGAAATATAATAATCCATTTTTATTCTTCTTCAAAAGTATTAATAATAATCAATTTTAATTTTTGTTCTTTATTCAATTTTGTAAATATTAAAACATTATTCATATTAATGCTCCATATATTAGAACCATTCACTAATTTTAATATATCACCATCTATTTCTCTTACAAATCCACCTTTATGAATTCGTAAATCATAGAAATATTTACTATTTATATAAGTAATAAATTCCCCCTTATTAAAATTATTATTTGAAAAGTAATAATCATTAAGACGAGTTCTACTTTTAATAAGATTTTCTTTATTTTTATCATAACTCATATAGTTAGAATAAATGTCCACCAATAATTTATCATTTAATTCCAAAATTTCTTTACTAGAACTTAATTTATTTTCTACTCTATCATTTAAAATATTATTTACAAATTCATCCTCGTCCATATTATTTAATAAAAAAAAAATTTTAAATTAAAATAATAATGGAAAATCTAAAAAACACAGAACTTATACAATTAAATAATATAGTTAATGAAATAGACCAAGAAATAGACAATATAGACAAATATATAGAAAATATAGACAATATAGACAAAGATATAGAAAATATAGACAATATAGACAATATAGACAAAGATATAGAAAATATAGACAATATAGACAATATAGACAATATAGACAATATAGACAATATAGACAATGAAATAGAAAAAATTAATATAGACAATATAGACAATGAAATAGAAAATATTAATATAGACAATATAGACAAAGATATAGAAAATATAGACAATATAGACAATATAGACAATATAGACAATATAGACAATGAAATAGAAAATATTAATATAGACAATATAGACAAAGATATAGAAAAATTAGCGGATGATATAATTAAAATTAAAGATAGACAAGAACGAAAACTAAAACAAGTCGACTTAATTATAAGAATGGTTCAATCTCTTAATTTTAATGTTAAATCTATAGATGATATTACAAAATTAACATTAGATAGAGATTTTTTAAAAGATAAAAAAAATCAAGAAAAATTAATAGCATTTATACCAGAACTAAGAACGTGTTATAATTCGGCATACCTTACGTGTCTACATACTAATGCAGAAAAAAAACAGAAAACTTTAGGAATAAATGTACTAAGACAAATATTAAAATGTAATTATCTAAAAATGACACCTAAGGTTATTTCTCACGGATACGATAAGACTAGTGGTAAAAAATTAGTAAGTAGAATATACTTAATTCAAAAATTGTTATATTAATTTAATGTTTTATTAATTTAATGTTTTATTAATTTTCTGTATTTTTAATCTCAATCATACCTGCTTTATATAGCTTATATAAATTATCTTTTTCTATTTTTTCTTTCTTAGTTTGTCTTACATCCTCCATAAAAATAGTATTCTTTCTTAAATCCACTGACCAAGTTATCTTCTTATATGCCGAAAGTAAAACAATATAATCTGGAAATCCATTTTTAGTAAGTATTCCACCTATTCTATAATCTCCATTATCAGTTATATATTTAATTTTAGAACCCAATATAAGTTCATCGCAATCTTTATAATCAATCTTTATATATCCTAGTAAATCTTTAATTACCAATTCTTTATTTTCATTCATAATATCCTGTCTTGTTTCACTTTTTTTAACATATCCATCATTATCAATTCTTTTAAATTTAGGCATAATTATAGTATTATTTAATATTTAATATTTAAATAAAATTTGTAATTCATCTAATAAATTTTTGTAACTCGTATTGTAGTTCCTCTTCTCGCTTATTAGTTTCTTCTGGAATATGATATGCAATCTTATTAAAATTATCAATAAATCTTTCTTTTTCGTCAGGATCTGAAAACTTTTTCTTGGCAATTTCTTCAAGTAACTTAATATTTTGATATTCTATTATTTTGGAGAATATAAACAAACCTGTAATTGGAAATTTAATATCATCAGTTTCTTTTTTAAGGTGTTGTTTAAAATTAGAGAGTGTTCGTTTTTCCATAGTTCTGGAATAATTTTTTTTATGTTTTAAAATATTATAAAATGGAAAATCAATCTTTTAAAATTCAATTAAAACAAATAGTTAAAGAATTTTTAGATGTAGATAATGAAATAGCAACTTTACAAAAAGCATTAAGAGAAAGAAAACAAAAGAAAGAAAAATTATCTAAACTAATTCTTGGGACGATGAAAACACAAGATATCCAACAAATGAATATAAATAATGAAAAATTAGTTTATCAGGTTACTAAATATAATTCTCCTCTAACTAAACCATACTTAAATACAGTTCTTAAAGATTTTTTCAATAGTCAAGAAAAGGCAAATAGTGTAGTAGAACATATATTGGGAAATAGGAGTAGAGTTGAAAAAGTTAAATTAAAAAGAATGGGAGAGAAAAAGAAAAATTTAACAATAGAAGAATAAATGGCATAATAGAATAAATGGCATAATAGAATAAATGGCATAATAGAATAAATGGCATAATAGAATAAATGGCATAATAGAATAAATGGCCAAAAATATGTAATTATGATTTATATAATTAATTTTCTAACTATACAATAATCATGATAACAAGTTTAATTATCTCGTTAATTATAACATATCTACTTTGTTTTTTAATAAAAATAAGAACACGCGATACTATTATAATTACGGTTATATCTACTTTAGTAATTATTGTTTTAGATAAAATATTTAATATGAATGATAAAGTATCTGATATAAATGATAAAGTATATAATTTAATGAATAATAATAATTTAATTGATAATAATAATTTAATTGATAATAATAATTTAATTGATAATAAAAATTTAATGAATAATAAAAATTTAATTGATAATAAAACTAAATGTGGAATTATGGGGTGTCCTATGGAACAATTAATATCAACTAAAGAAGGAGAACTTATTCCAGAAAATATGTATAATCCAGAAGATTGTACTAATGATGGTTCGTGTATTCAAAATCCAGATGAAAATAATTTATTTACTGGATTTAATGGAAATAAAAAAAATGCCAAAGCTATTAGTAATCTTAATTTTAAAATAGCTAAAATGGATAATAATATAAAAAATATGAAAAATGACGAAGGTATTTTTATAGAACATTTCAAAAATGAAAGAAGTCCTCAAGAACTAAATGATATTATTCAACCCTTTAATACAACTATAATTAAACCATACGAATCTAATTCAAAACCGATAGATGATATTAAAACATATGATATGATGGAAACTGGAGGTAGTTGCTTCCACTGTAAAGTTGGAACGTGTGAAGGAGGCGTTTGTAAATCAATTAATAACCAAATTGTTAATGCCGTAAATACTTATGAAATTGAACAAAGTAAAATGGCATCAAGTGCGCATCCTTATAGTGATTCGCAACCAACTATTCAAATTAGTAATCCCGATGCTCCATAAATGTTAATAATCCATAAATGTTAATAATCCATAAATGTTAATAATTCATAAATGTTAATAATTCATAAATGTTAATAATTCATAAATGTTAATAATTCATAAATGTTAATTCATAAATGTTTTCCACAAAAACTTTCATTCGGTTTATATTTATTTCTACATTGAGTTCCCTGATTCTTTCCAGTTTTTAAAATTTTTTTACATTTGCCTTCTATATAATGAATGCTATCTAAATTAAATGTACCAATAATATAGTCTGGGAATTCTTTATGAATATTTAAAAATGGTATCATTCCATCTTTTAATTTTAGAAATCCACCATCCCTTCTACAATATGGACAATCCGTTTTATTACTATTAGATTTATATGTACTAAAAATACAGTCGTAGTGAAATTTATGTCCACATTTTAATTTAACTTCGTTATTTAAATTATCTTCGTTATTTAAATTATCGTGACAAACCATACATATAATTTCTTCATTATCATTTATATTATCTACAATATCTACAATATCTACAATATCTACATTATCTACATTATCTACATTATCTACAATATCCGAATGTAAAATCATTATTATAAAATTAAAAAGTATTTTTTAAATAAAAAAATATCATTTAATAATTATTATTTTATAATAATATTGTAATGGCACGTTCTAGAAAATCTGGCTTGGATTGTAAAGACTATGCTCATATTGAATATATATATAATTTATGTAATGATTATGATGAAATTAATAAAACTGATATTAAAATTTTCATGCATAATTTTAATTTTTCTAATACCAATATACGAAATGAGATTAAATTAAAAGAAAAAATTATTAATTATTTATTAAAAAATAATAAAAATTTCTTAAAAGGAAAAAAATCTTTTACTAAACAAAAAATTAATAAAGAAGTTAAACATTATTTAGATTTAGCCTTACAATTTCTAGTAAAAAAAGAAGATTTACAACATTTAATTTTAATTTATTTTTCCTCTATGGAAAAAGATATTTTATTAAATAAAGATAAATTTAGAAAACATATATATTTAGATTTTGGATATTCTAGAAGTGACTTTAGTGGAAATAAATTTAAAAAAGAAGGTGCTTTAAAAAAAGTTAGATTATCAGCATCCTCTCCTAAAACAAAAAAAACAAGTAGTTTACCTAATAGAACTAGTCGTTTATCTAAGAGAACCAGTAGTTTATCTAATAGAACCAGTAGCTTACCTAATAGAACCAGTAGCTTACCTAATAGAACTAGTCGTTTATCTAAGAGAACCAGTAGTTTATCTAATAGAACCAGTAGCTTACCTAATAGAACTAGTCGTTTATCTAAGAGAACAAGTAGTTTATCTAATAGAATGAGTAGTTTATTCAAGAGAACTGGTCGTTTACCTAATAGAATGACTAGTTTATCTAAGAGAACTGGTAGCTTACCTAATAGAACTAGTCGTTTATCTAATAGAATGACTAGTTTATCTAAGAGAACAAGTAGTTTATCTAATAGAATGACTAGTTTACCTAATAGAACTAGTAGCTTACCTAATAGAATGAGTAGTTTACCTAATAGAATGAGTAGTTTACCTAATATAAATAGTATCTTACCAAAAAGAGCACATAGTGCGAGTGGTAGATTAAGTCTACAGGAGGAAGGAATATATACCTCAGAAAATATAGAATATATAATTAATTTTTTTGATGAATATGTAATGACTTATATACATATGAATGAAGATGTAATAGACAATATTGAGGGATTTACAGAAACATTTGGTTATTGGGTAACTGAAATAAAAAAATTACAAGAAAAAATAAAAGTTACTACAATTAAAAGTGAATTCATACAAAGTTTAGATATAGAAAAAATATTAGGAATAATAATACCTAATTCAGTCACTAGTATTGGTGTCGAGGCATTCATAGAATGTCGTTCATTACTTGAGGTGGTAATACCCGACTCAGTAACCAGTATTGGTATCATGGCTTTCAGAAATTGCATCTCGTTATTCAATGTGGTAATACCCGACTCAGTAACCAGTATTGGAAACTGGACTTTCATGGATTGTAGTTCGTTACAAGAGGTGTCGATACCCAACTTAGTAACCAGTATTGGAGTGGGAACTTTCCAAGATTGTATTACGTTACAAGAGGTGAAGATACCCGCCTCAGTAACAAGCATAGGCAATTATTCTTTCTATGGATGTATAAATTTACTTGAGGTATTGATACCCAACTCAGTAAAAAGCATAGGTAAGTATTCTTTCGCTCTGAGCGGGTTAACGGCGGTATCTATACCCGACTCAGTAACCAGTATCGATTCTTTTACATTCCAGCTGTGTCGTTCGTTACTCAGTGTGTTAATACCCGACTCAGTAACCATTATTGGAGATGGTGCTTTCTCTGGATGTAGTTCATTACTTGAGGTGGTAATACCCGACTCAGTAACCATTATTGGAGATGGTGCTTTCGGTGCATGTAAATCATTACAAGAGGTGTCGATACCCGACTCAGTCACCAGCATCGGAGGGGGTGCTTTCGAAAGGTGCACCTCGTTAAACGAGGTGTTGATACCAGAATCAGTTACCAGCATAGGAAGCTATGCTTTCTATGGATGTACATCGTTAAAAGAGGTATTGATACCAGAATCAGTTACCAACATCGGGGAAAGTGCTTTCTGGAGTGAAACAGTCATAAATTAGAATTTAATTTATAAATAATTGATAACATTTATTAATATCTACTATAATATTTTTTTTTACCCATTCCATTTGTTCTTTAGTTATATTAAAAAATAATGGATGTTCTATTTGATAATAAGTAGGGTCTATTCTCCATTTATATAACATATTACCTAATTCAATCCATTCGTTTGAATAAATACTTTTATTTAGCTTTATTTCTAAATCAATTGATTGTTTAGGACTTATTTTCATTTTTATTTTATAATAATTAAAAACTTTTTAAATAATTTATTTAATTTAAAATTAAAAAATTATATTAATTAAATATTTATGATAAATATCATAACGAATTACGATTCTGTAAAAACTAAGAATTTTAATTTAAATGATAAAAAACATTCTTCTGAAAAATATAGGACAATTAAGGTAAATTATAATAATGAAGATTTTTATTTACAAACTCCATATATAAATAATAGGTATAGTCCTTCCAGATATGATTCTAAAATAAGTTTAGATATACCAATAGACGTTCCACCAATAGACGTTCCACAAATAGACAATAGTATATATAAAATATTAAATAGAATTAATAAAACATTAAAAAATAGAGTTAAAAAACATTTAGGAGACGAAATAGAATTTTCCAATTGTATAAAAAAAAATAAAAATACAAAATGTTCTTTTTTAAAAACTAAAATTCATAATGTAGATGATAATATGTTTTTAAAGGTATTTAACTCAGATAAAACATTATCCGCAAATCAAGAAATAAAACCAGGTAAAGAAATTCGTTTTATTTTACATTTGGAAAGTATTTGGATTTTTAAAAAAACATTTGGTATAAATTGGTTTATAGTTCAAGCCGAGATTAAATTACCTCATATTTTTCATTCATATATTTTTGATAATAACGATTATATAGAAATTATTTCTAAAAATAAAGATTATCAAAAATATTTTAAAATGGTTTCGGTAGGTGTTCCAAAAGAAGTTGTTAAAATAAAAATGGTTCAAGATGGACTTAATAGTGAAGTTATAGAAATGGACCCACAAACTACAACAAAAATTGCCCTAAAAGAAATAGTTCATAGTAAACCACTTATAAATCTAATATTGAATGATTTAAAAAATATTAAATTAAAAAAACCGAAAGTTATAGAAAATAAAAAAATAGAACAAGTTAGAGATAATAGAATACCTAGCAAAGAACAATTATTGGATACAATTAATGGTTTAAAAAAAACAGAATCTAAAATAATATTACTATAATAATTTAATTTAAGAATAATTTTATTTTAATTATTTATTATGTATATTTATTTTATAATTTCCAGTATATACCTAAGCTTTTTAATTTATAAACAATGTACTAAAAAAACTGAAGAATATGACTATGGATTTCCAGCAGATCATTATATATCAAGAATTGAACTTTTAAGATTTTTAGGAAAACCGACTAATTTTGAAAAATTGGATAAAATATTTAATAATAATATTTATAAAAAAATGATAGATGTTGTTATTTTTAATGACCAAATTAATAATGAATATATTTTTATTAAATCTATATTGGGAGAAAAAGTAATTAATTTTAATGATGGTATCAATTTACCTATAGAAATTAACGGTAAAGTATTTAATACTAGTATACCAAATTTAAATTTTATAAGATGGTTTATTATTAATGACTACTTTTTATATATAGAAAAGATTGAAAACTAATAATATTTATTAAATTAAATAATAAACAAACTTATTTTAATCTATACTTATTTAATATTTTAATATCTATACTTATTTAATATTTTAATATCTATACTTATTTAATATTTTAATATCTATACTTATTTAATATTTTAATATCTATACTTATTTAATATTTTAATATCTATACTTATTTAATATTTAATATTTTAATATCTATACTTATTTAATATTTAATATTTTAATATATATACTTAATAATGGGTGGCGCGGTTTTACAATTAGTTTCTTATGGAAAACAAAGTGAATATATTATAGGAAACCCTAACGTATCATATTTTAAATACGTTCATAAAAGACATACAAATTTTTCGAAAGAATCAATATCTAATAATTTTAGTGAAACTTTAGATTTTGGGAAAAAGTCAAGTTGTACAATAGGAAAACATGGTGACTTAATCAGCAAAATGTTGTTACAGATATCATTACCTAAAATAGATAATAGTAAAAGTGATAGAAAATCTATTAGTTGGACGAATGAGCTAGGTCATTCTATAATAAATAAAGTAGAGTTTTTAATAGGTGGTATAGTAATAGATACTATTGATGGAGATTGGTTAAATATTTATTCTGAATTTCATATAGATGCCAGTAAAAAAGAAGGTTATTTCGAAATGATAAAATATATGGAATCCTTTGATAACTATAGTTTTAAGGATAAAATGAATTTATATATACCACTACCTTTTTGGTTTACACAAAATTTAGGAAGTTCATTGCCACTAGTTGCTTTACAATACCACGATATAGTTGTAAATGTTTATTTGAGACCTATAAGTGAATGTTTTTTTTCAGGCAACGATTTAAGTATAAATATAGATAGTAAAATAATAAATTCAAGAATATTTTGTGATTATATTTTTTTAGATACAAAAGAAAGAAAACAATTCGCAATAAATGAGCATGAGTATCTTATTATCCAACATCAAAAAAATGATAATAATTCTATAAGATACGGTAATAAAAGTATTAATATACCATTGGAATTTAATCATCCAACAAAGGCATTATATTGGATATTACAGAATAAGGAAGCGCATAAAATGAATTTATGGGGGGAATATAATTTAAATATCCAAAGAGTAATTACTGAAAATCCAATTGAAATTTTAGATATGATAGAAATGAAAATAAATGGACAAGATAGGTTTAGTGAAAGGGAAGCAGAACATTTTCGTTTAATAGAACCATTTAATTTTGGAACAGTTATGCCGAAAAAATTTATTTATAATTATAATTTTGGTCTTAATAATAATTATCAACCTAGCGGAACAATAAATTTTAGCAATATAGATAATTCAAATATGCTTTTCAAATTTAATATGGAATCTAATGTAAATCACGATAACCATATTGATATAAAAATATTTGCCATAAATTACAATATTTTAAAAATTAAAAATGGTATGGGTGGAGTAATGTTTAGTGATTAATTTTTTTGAACTTTATAACCGGTATACCCACCAACGATTGTTCCTATACCACCTAACCATTTAACTCCCATAGCAAAACCAACAGGTCCTCCCAATATGGCTCCTATAAATCCTCCTATAATTATAGGTTTGTATGAAAAAAATAATCTATCTGCTTCTTGTATATCTTCTAATGCCGAAATAGTTCTAATTTCAGTTTGTAATATATTATTTTCAATAGTATCTATTTTTTCTTGTTGTAAATAAACAACCTGAGCCAAATTTTGTTGTATTTCATTCAAGTCTTGTAAAGAATTTATTATATGTTTTTCTTTTTCTTTATAATTAGATATAAGTAAAGGTAAATTATCGTTATAATCATTATAATCATTATTTTTTTTTAGTTCAATACTTAAATTCATCAACTAATATAAAGTTAGAAATTATTTCTCTTTTAATATCCTACATTTATCATCCTTTATTATTAAAATAGAACATTTTCTATATTTATTTTCATCTTCCGATTTAGTAAATGGACCGAATGCTTTACTGGCACCTACATCAACTCTCCAACACTTCCCTTCACAAGACGAATTAATACCTCTCATATTCATATATTGTGGTGTATGACCCATAACTATTCCTTCTATACGATTTTTCATACTTCTATCATTTTTTTGATTTAAAAGGTCTAATGTTTTTTGAAATAATTTATCACTATTCTGTGTCCAATTACCTAAATCACCGAATTCCCGTGTCCAAAAAATACCATTACTGTCGTCTTCATATAAATCATTAAATACTGTTTTAGTATTTTTATCTCTTCCACCCAATAACCACTTTTTTATACCACCATTCATTTCATCCAATGAATATTTTTCCGCTAAATGTGGCGTTATTCCACCATGAACAAAAACCCATTTTCCAACTTGTATAATAGATTGTCTGAGTGCGGCAAATCTCTTCGCTATAATACCACCTGGGGCGAATGCCTGTTTTCTCTCCTTATACCCGTAAGGAAAAATTCGTTTATGGTTGTTTTTCTTTGCCTTGAAATAATCGCCAAATTCCTCAAATTCTAATGGAGAAACATATCTAAAATCACCAATACAATTCATAATTTCGTGATTACCCAAAATAGATAAAACGGCACCTCCCATTTTTAATGCTTCTATATGTAAATTATCTAAAAGTCTCATAATCTTTAAGTCGGAACCTTCATCTTTATACGTATCATTATCGTCACAAATATCCCTATACCAACTGGATGGCCTACATCTATCCACCTGGTCGCCAACCTGTACAACATAAGTATCGTATCCATCCCATTTAATATCTTCAGGTTCATCCGTATAAGATGTAGACATTGGTATAACTCCGGCAAGTTTCAAGGATTTAATAGTGGCAACATAATCTCCGTGTAAATCTCCTATCGCTACCAATTTGGCACCTTCAGGTAATGGATAATATGATTTATTAGTTGTAACTTTAAAATTTATATTGGAATTTTCTCTAATTGCTTTATTGGATTTATTATGGCGTATAGTTTTCTTTTGGGATGTTGATTTTTTACTTTTTATTTTTTTATTTACTTTATTATCAGATATATTATTTATAACTAATTTTCTCAAGTCATCCTCAGTAATTTCGGGGATGGTAAATTCAGACATATAACCAGCGGCCTTAACTTTTTTACCCAATATTATCAATCCTTTTCTATCTAGAGAATTTATATAATCTATCATATACTTATATTATAGGTAATTTTTTTATAGTTTAAACCTTGAATCTTATTTCAAAAATAATTTACTTTAGTTTACTTTAGTTTACTTTAGTTTACTTTAGTTTACTTTAGTTTACTTTAGTTTACTTTAGTTTACTTTAGTTTACTTTAGTTTACTTTAGTTTACTTTAGTTTACTTTAGTTTACTTTAGTTTACTTTAGTTTACTTTAGTTTACTTTAGTTTACTTTAGTTTAGTGTAAAATTATTTCAAAAATAATTTACTTTAGTTTAGTGTAAAATTATTTCAAAAATAATTTATTTACTTTCTCAAATTGTCTAAATGCCATTTCATCATATTTATTTAATCTCATTACTCGTTGTTCGTCATTTTCTTTCTCCAAAGCCTTATTCCGTTCTATTACCATAGTTTCTTCTTCTGTTAAAAACATTTTAGCACCTCTTGCTTTATTTAGTTCATCCACATTTCTATATTGTTTTATTTTAACATTATTTGGATTTATTAAAGTAGTTTGACTATGTGCTTGTCTATAATCAGTATATCCCTTTTTAGAATCAGTGTAATTTCCAGGAGCATCACCACCCAATTCCTGATAATTTTGTTTAGATATAGAAATTGCTTGTGGTTCTTGGTACTTAATTATTTCTTGGGAATTATCTTCTTTACTATCCTCAAAACTAGTATTAAAAACATTTAAATTAAATTCACTAGAGAATATTTTAGGGGTAGTATCACTATCAAATTCGGTTTCTTCCATCCATTTCCCATAACCCTCATTACTTGGATTATATATTTTATTTTCATTATAAATTTTATTAAATAATTTTACACTAAAATTATTACCTTTCATATTTATATTTTTCCGTTGATTCTTATTTTGATTTTCCATTTCTTTCGCCGATTCATCTTTAAGTGATATAAATTGCTTATCTTGTTGTTGTCTTTTAAATTTTTCAATAATAGACATAAATGCCATAGTAATAATTTTGAATTGTTTATCATTTCCTCCTTTATCTGGATGATGTATTTTTGCTTTTTTTTTATAGGCATTTTTTATTTCAGTCATGGATGCCGTTTTTGAAACATCTAATATTTTATATGGGTCTACATTATTCTCATCCAATAGATTCAATTTGGATATATATTCACTTCTCCTTTTATCATGTTCTGCTTTATTTTTAATAACTTCTTCCTCTTTCTCTTTTTTTATTAGTCTAATTAACTTATCTCTATCACTATTATTAATACCTATTTCTGGTTTGTTTTTTTTTGATTTTATATTTTTTTGTTTATTTATATTTTGATTATTAACATTTTGATTATTAACATTTTGATTATTAACATTTTGATTATTAACAGGAACTATATTTTGATATTTAGTTCCTTGGTTAATAAAAAGATGAGACTTATTAACATCATCTACAGTTTCTTCCACTTCTAAATCAGATAAGAAATTATTAATTTGATTATACGATGAATCTTCTATATGATTTGATTGCTGAATTGTTGCCCTTCTTTGTAATTCTTGTTGCATTTTCTTATTTCTCATAAATTCTTTTTGAACTTCGGGATTTGTTAATAGGTGGTTATTACTTTTCGCCATTAAAGGTTGTCGGTGCCTTAAATCTTCCATAAATCTTTGCGATTGTTCTATTTTACCTTGAAATATTTGTTTTTGTATTATTTCTTGCTGTAAACTATTTTGTTCTAAAATACGCTGTTTATCTAATGGAGAAAGTTTGTCATTTTTATTTAATTCGGATTCAACATTACCCATTAATATTATATGTTAATTTTTTATTTGTAAATTAACATATAATATTTTAATATAACTTTATAATATTTTAATATAACTTTATAATATTTTAATATAACTTTATAATATTTTAATATAACTTTATAATATTTTACTTTTACACCCTTGAAGATTTAAAATGAACATATTTTAAGTCAATTTAAATTCAACAAGGTTTGCCCATTTCAGAGCGTGTAAATTTTGATTTTGATGTATCGTCTAATACATCTGATAAATTGCCTCTACATAAATAACTAGGTCGTATATTTTTATTTATATGACTTTCTGCTATTTTGTAGATATTAGTTGCACCATTACAATCTCTATTCCATACATTAGAACACTTTTTACAAGCGATCAACCCATGGATAAGTCCAAGATAATATTTAACAGCACTTATTTTATAATCTTGTGTTTTATGTTTCATCTAATATTATTTTAGAATTAAAATTTGTCTCATTTTAAATCTTCAAGGGTGTAAACATATAGGTTAAATGTTTAACTTTTTCAAAAATAGGTATTTTACTATCAATAACATCCACAATTTCACAATCTATAGGTTTTTCTCTAAATTCGTCAAAATATTTATTATTTAGTAATACATCTGCTGGAGTTTGAATTTCATCAGGCATAAAATGAGTATTATCTCTATCGTAAGTTTGGAAATAATTTGTTAATCGCGAGAAAAATAAATATTCATTTTCTTCTCCTCTAAATTGTTCAGGTATTTGTTTATTAAAAAAATCTTTAGTTTGTGGTTGTCTCGAATTAAAGTCTTTTAATTCAAACATAGAATTCATAGCCAAGTGATAATCAAACACAGGATTATCTATTTTGGTAATTCCTATTTCGGTATAAATATCATCTTCTAATTTTTTATTTATAAATTTAGCAGTAGAAATAGTATCAAAATCATAAATTTTTACGCAAAATTCTCTAAATGGTAAATAAAATTCTTTTCCAAATAAAATATATTTTATATACTTATTACTTTTTCGTTCTTGATTTTTTAAATTATATGAACCTACTAATATATTTTCACGATGTAAATCATTGTGTTTAAAATGGGGTAAATGATATTGTAGTGTTACCAATCCAGATATAAATTGGAAAATAAATATTTTAAGGTCTGTATCAGTTAATTTTTTCATATTATTTTTTAAAAATGCCATTGCTGAACCATAACTACAATATTCTGTAATTAAAATATCTAATTTGGATTTAATCATTCCATGTAAATAGTAACTATATTCATTAATAACTTTTGATATAATACTTGTTTTTAATTCTTCCAAACTACATTTAAAATTTTTTATTTTATACGTTATATGTGGTGTTATATTGGCACTTAATAATTTATTAAATATTTCATATGCTTTTAATTCTATTATATTGGCGTGAGTAGAATCATACGGATATGTATTATCTATACTCATTATTCTTACGGCAACTTTCCTATTACATTCTTTATTTAAACAACTAAGATAAACTTTATTAGTAACACCTTTTCCAAGAAAAACTATTTGTAAATCTGGATTCTTAAACAGACTACAATTCGCCCATTTACCCAAAGTTTGTATTTCTTGTAGAACATTATTCCTTTCTACTAAATTGCTTTGAGTTTTTATAGTATCTTTCTTTTTTATAGTATCTTTCTTTTTTATAGTATCTTTCTTTTTTATAGTATCTTTCTTTTTTATAGTATCTTTCTTTTTTATAGTATCTTTCTTTTTTATAGTATCTTTCTTCTTTATAGTATCTTTCTTCTTTATAGTATCTTTCTTTACAGTTTTTTTTATACATCTACCAGTTTTAGCATTTATTACTTTCCCTTCAGGGCAAGTTTTATCTTTCTTTACAGTCTTTTTTATACATCTACTAGTTTTAGGATTTATTATCTTTCCTTCTGGACACGTCGTATGACAATAACCCCAGGTCTTCATATTTTTGTTTTTATCTACTTCTGTCGCGCACCATTTGCCATCTTTTCTTTCTTGGCATTTCATTACGTTTTTTTTTCTATATTTAAATGGGAAACTACAATAACCTGTAACTAAATTTTTAAGTTTCCGTGGTTTCCCATTTATATCATAATTAGTTGTTTTCATTATATTTAATTAATATTTTTTTTTAAAAATAATCATCTAATTTTTTATCCATAAAAAACTTTGCACAACTTTTAAATGTTTGATAATCTGGCGATAATGCCATAGTATTACCCTGACAATTTATACCCCCCTCGCTTAGAATTTCCTTTCTTACTTCAACTATATGGTCTTTATAGTTTCTTATAAATTTTCTATAGTTGGTCCCTTTCATTTGTTTTATGGATTTATCTATCATTTTTTTTGACGATAAGTCTGGATTTTTAATTTTCATCTCTATAAACCATACTCCCCACATACCACAATATCCTTTAAAATCATTCTTTCTAACACTTCCTTTTTGTTTATCTATATTGCTTTCTTCTTTATTTTGAAAACCCACATTTGGACAGAAATCATCAGGGTTTTTATATTTATAATCTAATTTATTACTTTTCAAAAATAATTTAAATTCTTTATCGAAATTTTCATGAACCTTTTCATCTATAAAAGCACCATAAGGTTCAAACCGTTCAATTACACCATTTATAGTATCTCCTACAAGAATATTAAAATGCGGGCCACTGTCCGGATATTCTATACTGAGAGGTATAGCGAAAAATCTTTTTTTACAAGTTTTAATAAATTCATCCAATTTCCCCATACCACCATGATATTTCATAAAGTTTTTAGTTGCCCCTCTTTCAAATACTAAACCCACATAAGTAGGATCAAACGTACCTTTAATAGTTGTTTTATCTCCTATCGCAATACATAATTTATCTCTATATTTTCTTATTAAATAAATATATGCCATAAGCATATCATATCCCAATCCTCTATAAATAGGAGCATTCCTTCTTTTACCAACACTACCTTTTTGTATTATTTGTAGTCTGGTATTCTGTTTAAGTCCTGTATTCAGTTTAAGTCCTGTATTCCTTTTTAGTCCTGTATTCAGTTTAAGTCCTGTATTCAGTTTAAGTCCTGTATTCAGTTTAAGTCCTGTATTCAGTTTAAGTCCTGTATTCCTTTTTAGTGTATTTTTTTTTTTTGAATATTTAGTATTTCTTTTTATTTTTTTAGTCATTAATATAATGATATAAAAAAATAAAAATAAAAATAATTTAATTATTAAGTGTCTAAATTTAAATCAATATGTTCGATTTGTTCTAGTAATTTCTTTCTATAAGAATTCATTAATCTCAAACCCCTTTTATTTCCATGGTCATCTATTAAACAAATACTAGGGTATCTTGCTTCATAAATATCATAATCTACCATTGTTGTTTTCATATTTGTATCCAAATATTTACATATTTCCAAACATTGGATACATTTTTCTTCCGCTGTTTTCAATTCCAAAATAAATTTATCCCCATTTTTAGATTCACTAACTAAAGATTTTTTTAAAAGACTTTTAAATTTTATACATTTATTACATCTTTTTTGGGCATAATTAGATGCCTTCTTAACTGAATTTATTGATACCTTTTTTTTTTTTTTTTTAGATGTCTCTTTTTTATGTATATCTCTAAATTCTTTTTTAGTTTGTCTTCTTTTATATCTTCTATTATTATTAGATCCATTCGAATTAAACGAATACTTACCTCGTGTATTAAATAAACCTCGTGTATTTTTACCTCTTGTATTAAATAAACTTCTTGTATTATAACCTCTTGTATTATAACCTCTTGTATTTTTACTTCTTGTATTATAACCTCTTGTATTATAACCTCTTGTATTATAACCTCTTATATTATAACCTCTTGTATTATAACCTCTTGTATTTTTACTTCTTGTATTATAACCTCTTGTATTATAACCTCTTGTATTATAACCTCTTGTATTATATTTTCTAGTATTTCTACTTCTATTATTTATACTTCTATTATCTTCTAAACTATCAAACAATTCTTTTAATTTTTTTTTAATATATTCATATGTTTTAGGTTCTTCTTTATAAAGTTTACTTTTACCTTTACCAATAGAAGTGTCAGGCATTACTATTTTTTTATATGTTCCTGTTTGTAAATATTTAAAAATATCTGAAATACTATATCGTATCAAATCTTTATTTTTATCTAAATATTTATCTGTAAAATAACTTCCTTCATTATCAAAAGTTGGTATAGGAAAAACATTTGAATATTCTTCAAAATCTTCATCCTCTAAAGTATCTTCGTAAATAAAAAGATAATATGGATGGTCTTTTATATATTTTTTATTAAAATATTCTTTACCACCTTTTCTTATTTCCATTTATTATATATAAAGATTTTAATTATTATTTTTTGGTAAAAATTATGGAACAAGCTTCCAAATTTTCCGCATCTTGTTTTTCTTTTTTAGGAACTCCCAAATCAGTCATTTTAATATCATTCATTTTAATATCATTCAATCCGTCCCCTGGATAAATATAAGCAACTCTTTCTTGGTAAAATTTAGGTTTTTTTACTATAATATTAAAATTATTATCCAAATATGTAATTAATTTTTCATCATTATAGTGGTAATTTCCAAAATAAACAGGATATATTCGTATTGAACCACCTTTTTTTAAAATTCTATTTAATTCTTTAAATGCCTTAATAAGTTCTTTGGAATCATCTAACCAATAGTATAGAAAATATTGACTTGTAATTATATCAAAACTATTTGATTTTAATTTAGTTTTAAAAACTGTACCCGATTTGAAATGTTTTTGTGGTTTAGGAAATTTATATAAATCCATACCCATAGCTTTATATCCTTTTTTTAAAACATGATTAAGTAGAGATTTATTATATATATGATTTATACCAGAACCCATATCTAAAAAATTTTTATTTTTAAAATACTTAATAAATTCAGATTTTGATTTATTTTTTAAATCTGGGAATAAATGTCTATGGTATCCTTCGAGAGTTCTACCTGTTACAGGAGCTTTTAAACATAATTGATTTAGATTAATATTTAAATTTGAACATCCTACATCACTTCTACTCATCTTATGATTCCAATATATAGATATATTTTGTTTATATTGTTCTATATAAGATATTTTTTTTGTTTTTTTTGTTTTTTTTATATTTTTTATTATTTTTTTAGTTTTAGCCATATACTATTAATTAATTATTTTATTTATTATAAAATTAAATTAATAAATATTTTTTATTGATACCATAGTTAGGGTTTATACCATAGTTAGGGTATGTAAAATTATTTAAGTATAAATAAATTTAAACATAAAATAATGGTCTTAATTTAAATTGATTTAAAAATTAAGGTACATAAATAATTATCAAACCGCGTATAAATACAAATCTAATTTTATTTACATATACTATAACATGCCATCTTCCACTAAAAATACCTCTACTAAAGTTAAAGCCGTTAAAGCCGTTAAAGCAGCAACTAAACAAAAAAAAGTTAAATCTGTTGCTCCAAAGGAAACTGTAGCATCTACTGAAACTGCTGTAGCATCTACTGAAACTACTGAATCTGCCGTAGCATCTACTGAATCTGTATCTGCCGTTGACGCATCTCACCAAGTTACTGAATCTGTTGACGATGTTTCAGTTGAGCAACAATTCAAAGATATCTTTGCGCGAATCCAAGAATTTCGAACTCTAGCAACTTCTCTTACTGCTGATGTCCGGAAACTTCAAAAGAATGTCGCCAAACATGTTCGAGAATCCAATAAGAAAAACCGAAAACGTGCTCCCCGATTAGATGGAACCAAGCGACCTCCTAGTGGATTTGCTAAACCAGCACTTATCTCTGACTCTCTCTGCCAATTCCTCGGAAAGCCATCTGGAACTGAAATGGCACGAACCGAAGTCACGAAATACCTTACCCAATATATCAAGCAACATTCTCTCCAAGACTCTGAGAACAAGCGGCGAATTAATTGCGACTCGGCACTTAAGAGTCTCCTTAAAGTTGAAGATAGTGATGAAGTTACTTACTTTAACCTCCAGCGATATATGAAGCCACACTTTCCTATTTCTAGCGCAGCAAAGGCTGCTGCTGCCGCGGCACTATTAGCAGAAACTGCCGCTGTCAGTTCTTAAATTTTAATTATTTATTTATTTTTTTTTATTAATTTATATGAAGTATTAATTATATTTCATATAAAATTAGATATTAATTGGTAAAATTAATTTTTGAGAATATATATAATACATATTATTCCAAATGTATATACCCAATAATTTGGAACTTTCACTAAAGATTTAAGTAAATCAATATAGTTATCTATCATATTTTCAAATATATCTAAGGCATGATTAAAACAATTCTGGAATGTTTCAAAATATTCGGAAACTAAATTATTCAATAGTTGTAATACATCTGAAAATAAATTATTAAATACTATAAAATATTCTGTTACAGCCAAAGAAATAATATCCAATATTTTTATAATAATATTAGATGTATTATCATTAATTATAGGTTCATTAATTATATGTATAGTATTAATTATAGGTTCATTAATTATATGTATAGTATTAATTATAGGTTCATTAATTATAGGTTCATTAATTATAGGTTCATTAATTATAGGTTCATTAATTATAGGTATAGTATTAACCATAGATATAGTATTAAATAAAAATATATAAAGTAATTTTAACATTATATTAAATATTTTTTAGTTCTTAAGTGTGTTTCTTATTACAACTACATACAGTTTGTTCATTTTTTTTACAATCACACGATTTTTTATTTTTACTACAATTACAATTAGATAAATGTTCGTGTTCTTCTAAATTATAATGGTTATGTCCAGAACCTAATTCTTCTAAATTATAATGGTTATGACCAGAACCTAATTCTTCTAAATTATAATGGTTATGACCAGAACCTAATTCTTTTTTATAGTGGTTATGACCAGAACCTAATTCTTTTTTATAGTGGTTATGACCAGAACCTAATTCTGTTTTCTTTTTTTTAAATTCATCACTTTTATACGCATAATGTTCGTGAGTATTAAATTTCAAATTATCATTAAATTTCAAATTATCATTAAATTTCAAATTATCATTATTTAATTCCATATATTTATATAATATTTTTTAAAATGGTGGTTTGTAAAATAAATATAAAAATATTAATGAAAAAATAGTAGCATAAAGGAGGACAACATTATAGTAAGCACTATATTTAGTGGTTAAACTATCTTCTCCTAATTTCTTATTAATTAATAAATATTCCATAGTTCCAAAAAATATAACCGCTATAACTAAAATAAAAATATATTTATTTTTGAGATAAATCGCTAATCCTACAAAAACAGCACACGTTCTTACTAAAGCGAGATAAGTTCTTACATTTGAAAATCTGGTAACATTCGCATAATATTGCATTCTTTTGTCAAATTCTTTTTTATTTTCCATATATTACTATTATAAATCATTATTATTATAGAATTTATAGTTAATATTTTATATTTTATATTTTATATTTTATAGAATTTCTAATGTTAAATTTAATGAAATATTTTCCTCAAATAATTTAAATGAATCAAGGTAGAAAAACAAAAAAAAGTTCAGATCTGTCTCATAATAGTTTAGTAAATTCATTACTTTCTAAAGGGAAAAAAACTAAAATTTCATCGCAAAAATACGAACCTCCCATACAAAAGAATACATCTTTAAAGAATAATATAAATCAAATAAATAATATAAATCAAAAGAATATAAATAAGAGTGTTTCGTTTTCTACAAATAAAAATAATTTAAATAAAATGACACCATCAAATTCTCTAATTATGAATAATTTTCATAAAGCGATATCAAGTACTAATTCGGATGAAGTTATTTTAAAAATGTTAGATTTAAAAGAGAAAGATATTGTTATTTTCTACAAGAATTTAGAAAAACTTATTGGTAAGGATATGTCATCAAATATTAAAACTCAAATGGCTGGGCAATTAATAAAACCTAAAAATAATTCAAGAGATGTTACAATGTGTCCATTTTGTATGGAAAATAAGAGTAATTGTGTTATTCTTCTATGTGGTCATTTATTATGTTCTAAATGTGGCAAAAATATTAATAGATGTAAGTATCCATGCCCTAAATGTAAAAAACCTATAAAATATATTCAATATATTGCTGATATAAATTGATTTATTATTTTATAAATTCAAATAAATAAAATAAAATGAAACAAACTAAAATTACTAGATATTTTAAAAGTAAATTAGGTTATAGTAAAATAAAAATAAAAATAAATAAAAAAAGTAATAGTATTAAAAGTAATATAAATAAAAAAAGTAATATAAATATAGAAAATATTATATTACAATTAAAACTAATTAATTTTACAATTTAAATTTAAAACTTATTTTATTTTTATGATACCTTTAGAATTATCAAAAGATATAAATCCAGATTTAATTTATGATGATATACAAAAGAGATATACTCTAAGTAGGTTAAATGGTGTATTAAAAATAAACATAAATATTCCTAAAAATGGTAAATATATGTTGTGTATGAAATATAATTCTATACAAACTCCTCAATTAAGATTATTATTAAATGGGAAAATCATCGATAATAATTTTTCAAAAATGAAAACGGGTTCATTAGATTATATAATTTCTATTAATTATAAGAATGGTCCATATGATTTAAAACGGGATGATAATATATTTGAAATATATTGTCATGGTAGATTTCCAGAAGTTTATAAAATGTATCTTGAAGAATATATACCAATACCTTTACAAGTTTGTCAATATAAACCGGCTGATTTTATTATTATTAGAAATTATAATATTTATGGAGGATTTTATTGGAATTTAACTAATATTTTAGTAGGATTAATTGCTTGCGATATTTATAGAAAAATTCCAGTAATTTGTTTAGATACTGGATTTTATATGAATAATACTGACTTGGAAAGCACTATGATAAAATATTGTAATAATTGGTTTTCATATTATTTTGAAGATCCAATAAAAATACCAGGAAGTATATATAATTTTTTAGTTTCTACAGAAAAAAAAGTCCCTTGTATACCAAATTTGCTTAAACGAAATGATAATCCAAATTTTATTTTTTCCTATAATAGAAAAACGTTTACTATTTTCAATAAAGTAAAAAGGCATAAAGAAATATGTAAAAAATATCTTAAACTACATCCCAATATAGATAATTATATTGAAAAAATTAAAGAAACCGTTTTTACCCAAAAAGGAGATAATTTGAAATATATAGGAATCCACTATAGAGGAACAGATAAAATAGCCGAAAAAGATACACCTGAAGAATTTCCTATTCATTACGAATACCAAAAGATTTATGAAATAATATTATCTAAAAAAGAAGAATTAGAAAAACAAAATTTTAGAGTTTATATTGTTATTACTACTGACGAACAACCATTTATTAATTATATGGAAGAAAAATTAGGAGACCGCATTTTATATTATAAAGAAGGATTGCGTTCCGATATAAATACATCTGGGATGAATAATAATTTTGAAGAAATATCACCTAGAAATAAAACAATAGATACTTCTAAATTATCCGCGGAAGAACAGAAAAATTATGATTTAAGAGATAATTTAATTAATAGTTCTCTCCATATAGGTCATAAAGAAACATCCAATTATAAAAAAGGTTTGGATTGTTTAATTGACGCGAAATTACTAGATAGATGCGATATTTATTATAAATCTAAGGGAAATTTTAGTTTATTTTGTTATTATTTTAATGTTAAAGAAAAAGTTGAAGTTTATGATTTAAATGATTTATTTAATAATGAAAATAAAGATACTTTAGATATTCCGTAAATGTTTATTACTTATAGAGTCCGTAAATGTTTATTACTTATAGAGTCCGTAAATGTTTATTACTTATATAAAATTCATATATATATAAATGTGTAATTATAAGTAATCCTATATAGAAATAGCTATAATATTCCATAAATTTTCTTAAATTTTCCGATGAACATTTACACCCTTTTATTTTTTGAGAATATTTATAAAGACAATATACATTTAATATTATTCCAAAAACCAAAATTAATTTAATTATAGTAGTGAATGTTTTATTATTTGAGAAAAATTGAGGAACTAACAACATTACACTAGTTATAAAAATATAAATTATAGAATCATAGAAAATATATTCTCTATTTGAATCTTCGGAACATTCGCAACTCATAGATTTTAAATTATATACAAAATAAAGTATTATTAAATGTGATAAAAGTGTTATTAGTTTTATAAAATCAATCATTTATAATATAAAATATTATTTTTTTTATAATTATATTTTTTTTTATAATTATATTTTTTTTTATAATTATATTTTTTTTATAATTATATTTTTTTTATGATTATATAATAAACAATGAGTTCAAAACGTAATGATATATTTATAAAATTTATAGTAAATAAGGCAATAATCGCATCGGCAATTACATTCCTTTTGGCAGGAGAAATTAAAAAATTATCTTCTCTTTTAGTTGATACTTTAGTTGAACCTTTATTTTCTATAGATTTAGATAAAGATGGTAATCCAGATTTAAAACAATTGGAAAAATTTGTTATAGAATTTTTTAATATAAAATTCCCATTAGGGCGTTTAATTACGCAAATTATCAAGTTCTTAGTATTTTTAGTTTTTATATATTTTTTACTAACATTCTTTATGGAAAATACTAGTCTTATTAAATTATAGATTCAATTACATTTTTATATAAAATATTCAATTACATTTTTATATAAAATATTCAATTACATTTTTATATAAAATATTCAATTACATTTTTATATAAAATATTCAATTACATTTTTATATAAAATATAAAATATAAAATATAAACTAATTATATATGACTAACGAAACCCCTCGTTTTGTAAATTTTTGTGTTTCAAGTATTTTAGATAAACCATTTACTATAGATGAAATTAAAATTAAACGGGATTCAATAGAACAAGAAATTCAAAAAATGGTAAAAACTCATATTACTGTTGACAATTTCGATAGTCTTCTCACAGAACGAGTAATTAATAAGATTATTGAACTATATGACTCTAAATTTTTTTTTAATAAACTGGCGGATACCTTTGGAGAAAAGGATTGTTCATTAAGAGTATGTTTTGATAATAGATGTACTAAAACAGCAGGAGTTTGTAAATTATCTAGTTGTAGAAGAATTACTATACAATTGGCTACAAAGGTTTTTAAAAAAGCATTAAAAACAGGCAGTGCCAAAATAAATGCTGGTCTAGAATGTGCCAAGTTTTTAACCTGTCTACTTATTACATTTGAACACGAACTTATACACGCTTTACAATTTTGTTTATGTCATAATATTAAAGATGCGAAGATAATTAAAGATAACCCATCCATCAAAGATAAAATATTCGTAGGACCTTCACACGAAAAATCTGGTCACGGTAAAATATTTATGACTATAGTTAAAAACAAATTTGGTCATATGGAATATACTCACGCCCTTTTTAAACATAAACCTAAATATTTTACCTCGATTTCTAACCATAAAGGAAAGGATAGACTGTCTATTAAAGAAATTAAAGAAACTATAAAACCTGGAGATAAAATTATGATAATGAATTTAGAAGGTGTAGAAGAAGTAACCTTCGTAAAATTTTTAAAGACAAATTTTATTTATTTTGACGGAAAAAGTAACTGGAAATTTAATATAAAATTTATTTTAGATAAAATATCTCCTAAGAAACCAAGTCCTAAGAAACCAAGTCCTAAAAAGAAACCTAGTCCTAAGAAACCAAGTCCTAAGAAACCTAGTCCTAAGAAGAAACTAATAAAAAAATCTATAAAAATTGTTTGGGACGGTCCTCATCAAGATAAATTTATCCCAGGAGTTGCCAAAGAATATAAAGGTAAACGAATTGATAGTTTGGACGAAGCTAAAAGAATATCTAGTGAATTGGGTGAGAAAAGTACTGGTTTTACTAAGAAGAAATTCTATTCAATAAGAAATGGTAAAACACTTAGAAAGGCAACAGGTGAAATATCTTGGATTAAAAAATAATAAATAAAATTAATTTCTTAATTACATATATATGATTAATTGCTCTTTATCTTGTGTTATAGCTGCGGCACTGTTAGGATCTATGATTTTTACATTATTCAATTGTAATAAACAAAATAAAATTATATATTTTATGAGTTTACTAAATGCCAAACAACAAGAAATTTATAAAAATATTAGTCAAGAGAGATTAAATATTTATTTACAAGGTTGGGTATTAGGTTTAATACTAGGGTTATTATACCTTAATTATTATGCGTCTAATAAAACACCTATATATTGTATTTTTATTGCCATAGTTTTAGGAACTACTTATATACATTATACGCTTATGCCAAAATCTACATATATGTTAGAACATATTGATAATAGAGAACAATCTAAAGCATGGTTGGCTATTTATAAAGAAATGAAATTTAGATGCCAAATGGGTATGATTATGGGAGTGGTTTCGCTACCATTTTTTTGTAGAACATTTATATGATAAATAAAATTGATTTTATAAATAGTATTATAAATTTAAATAACTTAAAATAAATTATTTAAAATTATAAAATGGGACAACCTTTCACAATGGACGAAATGGATGATTTGGAACGCAATTTGCGAGGAGCAAATTTAAAAACAGTTTTTACAGTTATTTTAACAATAGTTGGTTTAGTTATAGTATTTAGTTATAGTATTTAGTTATAGTATTTAGTTATAGTATTTAGTTATAGTATTTAGTTATAGTATTTAGTTATAGTATTTAGTTATAGTATTTAGTTATAGTATTTAGTTATACTTTATACTATTTAAAAATTAAAATTTATTAAAATAAAATGTGCGCTCCAGTATCTGAATTTGATATAGAACAATATGGGTATAAAATGGAAGATGTTAAAAAAATTAATTTATATATAACTTGTTTTTCTTTATTAGTATTTGGTTTATTTACGTTCATATTAACATTTTTTATTTAAATATATAAATATACTATAACATAATGGGGTTTTTTATTTTAGTAGGATGTACCGCTATATCTGTAGGATTTTGGAAATATTGGTATGATTTATTTAACATTCAAGAAAAAAAATTAAAAATTTACGAATAGAGATTCCTCCGAGTTATGAACAAAATGGTAATATACCTAATAATAATGGTAATATACCTAATAATAATGGTAATATAAACAATAATGATAATATAAATAATAATGGTAATATAAATAATAATGATAATATAAATAATAATAATGGTAATATACCGAATGGTAATATAAATAATGGTAATATAAATAATAATGGTAATATACAGAATGATGGGGACGACCAACCTCTAATTGGTTTGCCACCTTCTTATTATTCTACAACAACTAATTGACCGGCTCCAATATTAAACAGACCTTTCTCTGTTTTTAGATTATATATAAAATCATCTTCATATGAAAAAGAAATATATTTACCCTTTAAATATTCATCCTTTTCATTTTTAAATTCATCTGAAATATCCCATAATTTACCAGCTATATTGGTAAGTTTTCTATTAAAATATTGTCTTGGAAAGAAATCTTTAAGATATTGTTGGTATTTTTCTCTAAGCATATCAGCGTGTTTAGCCTTATTCCTTTTATAATTTCTATACCATAGTGGAGGAAATTCTTTATTAATATCACGTATATATTCTTCCATAGAACTATTATAGCAAACATAGTCTGGAATATCTGCACAATCTATTTTCATATGAAAGTCAAGAAAATTACCCATTAGAAGATTTTTTTGAATATCGCATAAATTATTACACTTTATTCTTTTGGAACCTCTAAATTCTTTGGAAATAAATTTTTCTTTTTCATTTTCCATATCTTCTATATTTTTTTCAAGATAATCGCACATAAAAAGATTAGTGTCAATAATAATATCTTCAATACTTATTATTTCTCTAATACCTAAAAGGAATTTAATTTTTTCAGTAGCATATAACCAATTATAGCAATTAGATATCCTATGTAAGTTATGGTTAGTTTTCCCTTTTTTAATTTCTAAAATAGTATTCCATCCATCTGGACTCCAAATTTTCCAATTTTTAATATTACTATTTTTCCTTTCTAACTTTTTATAAAGTTCTTCCAATGATAAAATATTCATATTAGGTGAATTTATATTTTTTACTACTATTGGTGTATTACCTGGAAATCCATCCATTATATTATTATATATATTATATAACATAGTATTTATTTTTTTAAATTATATCTAATTAAAATTGAATTATTTATGTAATTAAATTAATTAAATAAATTAAATGTCAAATATTACAAATGAAAAAATTATAAGGGACTCCGCAAATAGAGTTTATGACCAATTAGGGTATGGTTTATCTGAGAATGCTTATCAAACCGCTCTAGCCAATGAATTAATTGATTTGGGATTTAATAATGTTCAAACAGAATATCATGTATCTCAATATTATAATACTAGTAAAAATAGACAAGTCCAGATTGCTGATCTAAGAATTGATATCATTATTGATAATAAAATAATATTGGAGTTAAAGACAATTGATGGAGTTTTAAATAAAAAAGATAAAAAATCTGGCGAACTTAATATGAATGAAATTTCAATTCTTAAAGAATATAAACAATGTAAAAGATATAAGGAATTAAAAAATTTTAATGAAGCATATCTTATAAATTTCGGTAAGAAATGTTTAGAATTTATTGTGGTATAATATATTTACATAATTTCAATATAGTCGCTAATAAAATCACTACTACTAGTAATCTTATTAATTTCAGCATTCGTATTTTTAATAATATCACTAATAAGTTTCCGTTTCACATCGAAATTATGTAAAGACGTATCCTTAAACACTAAAGACTTATCCATAGCAGACATACCATAGAAAACCGAAACTGTTGTTAAAGCGATAGAAATAACCGCATAAAGGTCAATCAATCCAATAGAACATTGAACCAGAAGCATAATACCAATAATAGTAATAAACATCTTGGTATTTGCTTCACTATTTTTTAAAATATTCTTTAATTCAAGCTGTTCTTCTAAATTAATTTTATTCAATTCATTTTCATTTTTAGTAATAAACTTATGTAACTTATTTAACTCATGTAAGTTATGAAGAAATCCCCTTTGATAAGTAAGACTTTTTTCCATTCTTTCATTCTCATCCGTAATAATATCTTTTTCAGCAACCAATTCAGATACTTCTTTATTCAAATCGCGATTCTTATTATTTAGTTCCTCATTTGCTATAATAATATATTCTTCTGTTCGATTAGAAGAATTACTGATAGATTCTTTATTATCTTTGTAAATGTTGATGTGTAGTGGGTTAGTTTCTTCCATTGTTTTATGTATTTGTTTTATGTAGTTGTTTTGTTGTATAATTTGTAGTCTAATTATATTATGGATGATACCAATAATCAATTTTATTTATCATTCGTCTAATCATATACAATCTATTGTAATCTATTGTAATCTACTTAGTTTTTGTCTAAACTTTTTCTCTTTTTGTCTAAACTTTTTCTCTTTTTGTCTAAACTTTTTTCTAAAAAGTTTGTTTTTGTCTAAACTTTTTCTCTTTTTGTCTAAACTTTTTCTCTTTTTGTCTAAACTTTTTTCTAAAAAGTTTGTTTTTGTCTAAACTTTTTCTCTTTTTGTCTAAACTTTTTTCTAAAAAGTTTGTTTTTGTCTAAACTTTTTTCTATTTAGAAATCTTCGATTTCGTCAAAAAGTTTGTTTACATATTATTCCATAAAACTAAATCTATTTCTCTTTTTATATTATTCCAAAGAGGTTCATCTCTAGAATCAAATAGTTCTCTAAATCTACCATAAGTTTTCTTCACAAATTTAGAAAATTGTAATTCAGTCGTATCATAGTAAGAATCCACGGTATAATTAGTATCTTCTAAAATATAGTCAATAGTTTCATCTTTATCTACGTATTTCCACCCTTCTTTGTCGTGAATTTTCATAATTTTTTCTTTCTTATTTACCAATTTCATAGTATGATTTTCAGGATGGTCCTTATTAAAATAAATCATTTCCATAATTTTAGGCATCATCTTAAAAGGACCTTTAATAAGTTCTTTCTTCACATTTTCAGTGAGCATAGATAAATCCTCTTTACCAAATATATTTAATTGTATATTATTTACTTGGTTATGACTATTACTGGTGTTATTATTGCCACTATTATTCATATTATTAGTTTCAACTTTATCTAATAATTTAGAAATTTTATTATTCTGTTCTATCATTTCATATGATATTATCTTTTTTAATTCAGTCAAATCTTTTTCTTTTTCCACCTGAATATCTTTTTCTTTTTTTAATTTACAATAGTGTTTTATATGTCGCAATAATGTTTTTCTGGTGGCATACTTCTTATTACAATAATCACATATAGTATTAATTGATATGTCATTTTCTTTTAAAATTGTGAAATTCAAAAATGTTCCTTTTTGTTCCTTTTTTGTTCCTTTTTTTATGTAAAATGTTCCTTTTTGTTCCTTTTTGTTCCTTTTTTGTTCCTCCTTCCATTTATTTTCGTTAAAATCATTTTCAACACCATACAATATTACATTTTTAGGATGTTTTATAGATTTTAGGTGTCTATTGAAATCGCCTTTTAAATTAGTCTTATAACTACAGCAATTACAAATGAATTTATACATTGTATATACTATTAAAATATTTTATATTTTAAATATTTTTCAGATATGTATTTTATTTTTTTTTATGTATTTTCATGTATTTTATTTTTTTTTCATGTAAAATTAATAAAGTCTTACCAAAAAGTAAAAAAAATTATATGTATTTTATAAGAAATTTAGCATTTTTTTCATGTATTTTGCTAAATTTCTACATTTATTTGAGGGGGGGGGGACAGCCAATTTAAAAAGTTGATTAAAAATAAAAATTTTTTTTCATTTCTTTTTTTTTTATTTTTTTTATTTTTTTATTTATAATATAATATTATATTATTTATATTTTATATTATTTCAACCCAAAGTACCTATTGTTTTATTCACTTCGTCAATTTCATTTTTAATTTTAGTAGCCAATTCCAATAGTTTTTTGTGCTCAATTTCCAATTTAATAATAGTAGTTTCCAGATCTTCGTCCACAACTTCTTCTTCCAAATCTTCCACTTCAATTTTAGTTTCCACAACCCAAAAGGAATTATCATCCCACATAGGAACACTACTAAATGGAGCCGGACGTTTGTGTAATCGAAACCCGCCATTAACTGCCTTAGTATCTATTGTTTTAGAAACGAAACCAGTAAATTCTTTCATATCCATTAATGGTTTTTCTTCAAACATTTCGGTAATATCGTCATCCGTCAAACAATCTATAGGTCCATCACTACCTACAAAATCATAATGTGGTTTTTCTATTTTATTAAAAGATATATGAGGTTCACATAGAATATTGTGGTCAGTAATACTTTTTTTATCGCCAAAAGAATTAATATTTTGTAAATCACCATTAATGGTACTACCAAAATTTTCCATAGGAAATAATCCTTCTTTTAGTGCTTTAATATTATCGGGTTTTCCGCGAATAGATTGTGTTCCTCCACAATAAAATGCTTGGTCTTTAAGGTTTTGTGGTGCGTTTTCATAGAATTTTTTCATAACTTCCGTATTTGCCGTAACTTTACATTTACCATCAATAGTTTCTATAATATATGGTTTAATAGTATCAGTCCCCATCCAAGGTGTTTTAAAATGACTGAATATATTGAATCTGTTTAGAATAATGGGCGAAGGTTTAAAATCCAGTTTTAAACAATGATTATGGTATTTTTCTATAGAAGAAATATTGTCACAATTTTGTTCTTGAGTTAGTTGGATAATTTCACCATCCAAGGAAATCTTAAAATATGGACTATCTCCCACATTATAACTTAATGAATATAGAGAACCGTTTTCGGGATCTATAATTTTATGAAGTAAGGTTAACGTAGTTCCACCTGTTTTAAATTCTGAGGTTATTGGGTCATCTGACAAAATGATTTTATTAACATTTTTAAAAATTTCACAAATGATTTTAGTAATACCGTCAAAATCATCTTTTCGTAGCATTATAATCATATCGGATTGAATTAGTGCGATATAAGTTAGAACATATTCGTGGATTTTATATGAAATAATACGGCCTTCTTCTTTAGGTCCATGGCCATCCGCCAATGAAAGCAACAATTGGGTATCTGTTTTCATTATTCCTATGGAATCTTGTCCAAAACCAAAGATTTGAATAGGGTCTTTATTAATTACCTTAGGAGTTCGGGTTACTCGCTTCTCGCATCCCGCACCACCTATGGAAAATACATATGTTTTACCACACGCTTTTAATGTATGGTCGTAAAAGATAGACATATTTAGTATTTCTTTAGTTATTTATATGTAGTGCGTTTATGTGTAGTATGTTTCTTTAGCTGTATTGTATATTTTCCTTCAACAATATAAAAAAATCAATTTTACTATAGGTAATATAAATACTATACAATACTATATAAATACTATACATTCTTATAAAACTGTACTTCCACACCAGTTGGTCCATCCCATTTATGAATAGTTTTTACCTTTAAGACATATTTAGTTTGTATTTTTTCAAATCTTTTAAGAATTACTTTATTAAAATCTTTAGGGACGTGACCTAATAAAGAGTTATCTTTTAAAATCTTAACGGCGTTAGTATCGTACTTATTTTTAGGGTCTTTTTCAAGATATAAAATATCTCCTTCTAATAAACTATTTATTGTTTTTTTATAAAATGAAACTCCGGCAACATTGAAATTTAGAGGGATTTTACCCTTATTTTTATTAGACATTTCAGTATTAGACATTTCAGTATTAGACATTTCAGTATTAGACATTTCAGTATTAGACATTTCAGTATTAGACATTTCAGTATTAGACATTTCAGTATTAGACATTTCAGTATTAGACATTTTATAAAATAAAATTAAAAAATTAAAATCAATTTTGTAACGACCATAGGTTCAAATAAATATTAAAGGAATAACCATTCCCCACTTTCCAATAAATATTATACAAATGGAAATGAATTAATATATTTATAAAATCTAAATATTTATAAAATCTAAATATAAGGTATGTTATCTAAAAGAAAATTAGTAAAAAAAGCTAAAAAATCAAGTTTAAAAAAAAAGAAAGTAAAACAATTGGTTTTAGAAAAACAAATAACTGATAAACAAATAGAAAAAAAAGAAGGTAATTTCTTTTCTAAAAAAGATTTTAAAATAATTGTTATGGACGATTGTGATGTTTACGCATTAAATGATGGGAAAAAAAGATTATTGGGTAAATTTAGAAAAAGAGTTATTTCCAAACATTTAACTAAGTTAGCTATGGAAAATTTAAAAGAAGCTGCAAAAAAAAAACATACAAATAGGGGTGCTGCGGCAGGAGTTATAGATATGAAAAAAATGCCTAGTTATGTTAAAAAGGATAACATAGTGGGACAATATAAATTTAGAATAGGTGGATATAATTCGGATGATGATGGAAAATTTGTTAACCAGTCAATAGGAAATGACGCGGCGAGTAATATTATAGGTTATTTTGATAAACCAGATAGAAATCCTAGCGCATCTAATTTACCTTGTAGATTAACGTCTTTTAATCATAAAGAAATAGATAAATTTAATAATGTAGTTCCATTCTTAGAAAGAATAGATAAACTCTTTAAAAAATTAGTCCCCAAAGCACATAAAAAACAATATAATAGAGCACACGAAACCGACTTTGTTATAAAGGATACCGCGTTTTCCACAGTAACTATTAACCATAATTGGAGAACCGCTCTACATAAAGATTCCGGTGACTTTGGTGAAGGATTTGGTAATTTAATAGTATGTGAAGAAGGTGGTTATGAAGGGGGATGTACTGGTTTCCCACAATATGGAGTGGCATTTGATGTAAGGGACGGGGATTTTTTAGCAATGGATGTTCACGAATGGCATTGTAATACTAAAATAGAACCCAAGAGTAAAGATTATGATAGGTTATCTGTGGTATGTTATTTAAGAAATAATATGTTAAGGTGTAAAGGATTAAAACCATCTTACTGAAATATGTAATAAAATAAATGTGTTAGATTTCATTTAAAATAATAGTTATATTAAATATAAATGGCACAACCTGAGATTTTATGGGCTCAATCTAGAGACAAGATTTTTATAACTTTAACTGCTGATGGAATAAACCAATACGATATAGAAATAAATGAAAATAATATTACATTAAAAGATATGTCATTAAAAGATATGACATTAAAAGATATGTCATTTTTCGAATTAAATTTTTTAAAGAATATAAATAAAGAAGAAAGTTATTTTAATAGTTTTTCAAATAAATTAGAATTTTGTATAATTAAAGAATTCTCTGTGTTTTGGAAAAAGTTAAGTAATGATAAATATAATTTTAGAGTAAATTGGAATAAATGGGTGGATGAAGATTCTGATGATGATGACCAAACTAAAACAGATATGGTAAATAATTTTACAGATTTTACTAAAACACTTCCTAGCGAATTGATGGAGAAGGATTTTTCAACATTAATGGAAGATGACTTCTCTAATTTATTTGAAGAAAAAGATACAACTTTATCTATAGATACTTTAGAAGATATTAGTGATATAGAAGATAATAGTATTGTAGATAATGATATAGAAGATAGTAATATAGAAGATAGTAATATAGAAGATAGTAATATAGAAGATAAAAATAAGTTATCTATAGAAACTCTTAATCTTAATGATGATTTATCTATAGAAACTGAAAATGATGATTGATGAAATAATAAATATAAATATATAAAACTATAAATATATAAAACTATAAATATATAAAACTATAAAACTATAAAACTTTAAAACTATAAAACTATAAATATATAAAACTATAAATATATAAAACTATAAATATAATATTATAAATATATATGGATAATATTCTTGAAAAAAGGTTACTATCGATATCCAACTCTTTAAAATCAACATCTCGTAGTACTGGTCCGCGATTATTTAATAAATATACTAATAAAATAATAGGTGGTAGAAGTAATTGTGGCGATAGTGATTTTGCCGATCAAGTAACAGAAGTTTGTTATAATATTTCAGTTCCAGAATATTATGAGGAAGCATTAAATGAAAAAGGAACTGTAATAACATCTACTGGCGCATTAGTTGCTTATTCTGGGAAGAAAACGGGTAGGTCTCCAACAGATAAGCGTATAGTTGAAAGCGACGAATGTGATAAAAATATTTGGTGGGGTAAGAACTCTCCAAATATTAGCATGACCAAATCTGATTTTAAAATTAATAGAGAAAGTGCCATTTGCTATTTAAATAATTTATCTAAATTATATGTATTTGATGGATTTGCCGGATGGGATACCCGATATAGAATAAAAGTAAGAGTTATATCCAGTAGAGCGTATCATTGTCTCTTTATGAATAATATGTTGATAAGACCTACCGAGGAAGAATTATTATGTTACGGAGACCCTGATTATGTTATTTATAATGCTGGAAGTTTCCCATGTAATAGATTTACTGGAAATATGACTAGTTCTACCAGTATAGATTTAAATTTTGATACCAAAGAGATAGTTATATTGGGAACACAATATGCTGGAGAGATGAAAAAAGCAATATTTTCCGTAATGAATTATATTATGCCTCTACAAAATCATTTATCGCTCCATTCCAGCTGTAATGTTTCATTTGAAGGAGATAATGCGTGTTTATTTTTTGGTTTAAGTGGAACTGGTAAAACTACATTATCTGCCGATGGTAATAGAAATTTAATAGGAGATGATGAGCATGTTTGGACGGATGAAGGTGTATTTAATATAGAAGGTGGTTGTTATGCCAAGGTTATTAATCTTAATCCGGTAAAAGAACCTGAAATTTATGAAGCTATTAAATTTGGCGCATTACTTGAAAATACTATGATAGATTTAAAACGAAATATAGATTTTAATGATGGACATATTACTCAAAATACAAGAGTATCATATCCTATAGAATTTATTAAAAGTGCCAAAATACCTTGTATCACTTGTCATCCAAAAAATATTATTTTATTAACGTGTGATGCGTTTGGAGTCCTTCCACCTGTTTCTAAACTTACCAAAGAACAAGCGATGTTCCATTTTATTAATGGATATACCGCTAAAGTTGCCGGAACTGAAGATGGCGTTAAAGAACCCAAAGCAACTTTTTCGGCGTGTTATGGAGAGGCGTTTATAGTGTGGCATCCTATGAAATATGCCAAAATGCTTAGTGAGAAAATGGAGAAATATGGCGTGGATTGCTGGTTAGTTAATACTGGATGGGTTGGTGGTAAATATGGTAATGGAGAGAGATGTGATATTAAGGCTACTAAAAAGATTGTGGAAGAAATACATAATGGTAATTTGAAAAAAGCAGAATTTGAGGAATTTGATGTATTTAATTTACAAATACCTAAAGAAATATGTGGTGTAGATTCTAAGATTTTAAATCCTAAAAATTGTTGGGAAGATAAAGAAGAATATGATAAAATGTTAAAGCATTTAGCCAAACTATTTTTGAATAATATGGATAAATACGAAAAAATGGATATTTTTGATAATATGATTAGTCTTTATACACTTGAAGATTTAAATGAATTAGAAACACGCAAAGAGTTCAACTTTAAATCTTCTACAGTGTAAATTTTATTACTTTATAAAATTTTATTACTTTATAAATTTATTAACGAGTTATACACTACTATATTTTTTTTTAGTATTTTTACTAGCACTAACTTTATATTTCTTGGCACTTTGTGATTTTTTTGGTTGTTTTATAGGTATTCTTATTCTACCAGGAGTTAAAAACCCTGGTTTTCGTTTAAATGTATAAATATTAAGAGTATGGTCACTAGGGAAAATATCAAAATTAGGTTTTATTATATTTTCTTTATTTAATAAATATGGTACTTGCATATTTTTAAATCCTTTCGGTAATCTTTCTACTTTAACTTCTTGACCCATATGTTTTTTTACTAAACAATAATCTAAACAATCGTATCTATTTTTTTTAGGTTTATCTGTAAATGTGTTATCTTGATTTTTTATAAATCTATGATAACTTGATTTTTTATTTTCATTGTAAGGAAAAACATCAAAATCTTTGAAAATATCTTCCATAACATAATTACAAAATCCGATTTCGTTTTCTTCTTTATCTTTTTCTATTTTATCTTTTTCTATTTCTTCTTCAGTTTTTTTTGCTTTAGTTTTTATTTCTTTAGTTTTTTCTTCTTTTTGTAAATTAGTATTAATATCACCTACTATTATAACATCATCACTAGAATAAAATTTATTAAGATATTCCGATAAAAATAATAATAAATTTAATCTAATTTCTGTGTCTGGGTCACCTATACCGTGAAAATTTACTAAAATAAATTTTTTATTATTTTGTTTGACTGTAATTTTATAAATTTGCGTTCTACAAGGATAACCTATATTTGTTTTTTTATTATAATTTATAGATTGGTATTGTTCATTATATTTAAAATCTTCCTCTATAGCGTACTTATTCAAATCAGCGTAAGTTGCTAAATAACTAGAATTATAACCACCTATAATTCCGTGCACAACTTCATATCTACTTATTTCAGTTAAATGTGATATTTTAATTGGGTCAGTTTTTTTAATTTGTTTAGGGAATACTTCTTTAAATCCTTCCTGTATACATAAAAAATCAGCATTTACTTTATTTACTGAAGATAAAATTTTTAATTTAAGAATTTTAGATCTTTTAATTTTATCTTTTTCTATTTCCCCTAAAGGACTAAGAGTTCGCTTATTAAAATGCATAAGATGAGTAGTTCCAACATTAAAACTTACAATATTCATTATATTTATATAATATTTTTTTTCTACATATATTTTAATATGTTTACTAATAAAATAAATATTGAACACGATATTAAAGTGTTTCTTATATTTAAAGAAAGTAAATTACCCAAAGTTCCATTGTCTGTTAAAAAAGATTTTGAAAATAATGACGGAATTATTTCTTTCTATAAAAATAAAAAAATAATTATATTAGTTTCATTGGGTAAAAAAAATGAATTAGATATAGAAAGATTAATAGAAATAGTAAAAAATGTAAAACTTTATCTTAAAAATTATCCTAACAAAATACCTTTATTTTTTCTGGAAGACTATATGATAGATGACCAAATTCAATTAGTTAAACAAAATTATTATCATTTTGATTATAAAAGTATAAAGAATAATATAAAGAATAATACTAAAAAAGGTAAGAATAATACTATAAAAGGTAAGAATAATACTATAAAAGGTAAGAATAATACTATAAAAGGTAAGAATAATACTAAAAAAGGTAAGAATAATACAAAGAATAATACAAATAATAAATTCTATATTTTTTTAAAAAACAAAACAATAAATACTAAAGACCAAGATATAATGGCTGAATCCATAGAACTTTTAAAACATCTTGGAGATGAACCAGGAAATATTCTTACACCTAAAGAATATATTAAACGAATTAAATCTGTTTGTAAAGAAGCAAATTTAAAGGTTACAATTTTTGATGCTAAAAAACTAAAAAAAATGGGAATGAATAGTATTCTTTCAGTATCAAAAGGAAGTAAATTTGATGGTTACTTAGTTGAAATATCATATTTACCATTATCTAACAAAGAACAACCTATAGTTATGGTGGGTAAAGGCATTACATTTGATACTGGTGGAATTTCCATAAAATCTTCTAAAAAATTATATGAAATGAAAAGTGATATGATAGGTTCTGCTATAGTATTGGCAGCTATGAGAAATGCCAGTTTGATGAATTTAAAACAAAATGTTATAGGATTATTGGCAATTGCTGAAAATATGCCAGATTCCAACGCAACACGTCCAGGAGATGTAATAACTTCTTATTCTGGGAAGACTATCGAGGTAATGAATACAGACGCGGAGGGAAGAATGGTGATGGCGGATGCCTTAAGTTATGGTATGAAATTTAAACCTAAATTAATTTTAGATATTTCTACATTAACTGGTCAACAATGGCAAATGAGTTGTGGTTTATTTGGAACTATAATGGGATTTAATGATAAAACGATTAAAAAAATTATTAAAATTGGTAAGGAAACAAATGATAAATTAGTAGAAATGCCCTTATATCAAGAATTTATAAATAATACAAAATCTACTATAGCCGATGTAAAAAATTCAGAATATAAATGTGGTGCTAGCACTATTCATGGAGGGGCATTTTTATCAAATTTCGTGGATAAAGATTCTGATTGGATACATTTGGATGTTGCTGGTCCAGCATTTAAAGATGAAAGAACTAATGGATATGGAGTACGATTATTAACAGGTATAATTAAATCATAATTATATTATTTATTAATCATAATTTTATTAAAAAAAAATCTTTATAATAATTAAATGTTTATTAATTTGAATAAATATAATAAAAAAATATTTTATAGAATTATTTGGGATCAATCTTTATTAATAATATTATTTTCTATTATAATATTTTTTACATACGACCATTATAACTTTGAGAAAACAGAAAATATAACTGATAAAGTTATAAATAGTTTTTATTTTTCAACAGTAACCCAATTTACAGTAGGTTATGGTGAATTATATCCAATTACTAATTTATCTAAAATTACAAATATAATACATAACTTTCTATCATATTTTTTAGTAGCATTAGAATTAGTTGCGCCATAAATTATTTTCATTTAATTTTGCCTATAATAAATTGTTTCATAAGCTTTTTAGCATAAGAACTATGCCCTCGCCCCATAAAAGCATTAGTTGCGTCTTTTCCGCCCATTTTTTGTATAGGACTTGCTGAACCTGGATGAGAATGTTGCCACTTAGTTACATCCAAAACTTGTTTATTAATAATTATCCATAAGTCATCTTTTTTATTATGTTTTGCTACTTCTTTTTTAGTATAAAATTTTATTTTTTTAGATTTTTTATTTTCTCTTTGGTGATGACTTTTTGTATTATCTCTTTGGTGATGACTTTTTTTTTTTATCTTATTTATTTTAGTTTCGCTTTGGTGATGACTTTTCTTATTAGTTTTAATAGAATTAATTAATTTAATAACTTCTTCCGAAGATTCTAACGCACCTTCAACCCATCCTTGCCTTTCTGAATATGCCTCGCCACAAATATATAGAGATTCATTTTTAAATGGTTGTAATATTTTTTTAGATTCTACGAAACCTTCTTTATTATCTTTCCAAAAATGGATACCATTATTCCAGAAATGTGGTTTAATATAAGTTGGTTTAGGTATTTTTTTATTAGGAAATAGTTTTTTTAATTGTTTTGCTATATTGTTTTGTAAATCTGTTCCCATATTATTCCATTGTAAAGCAAGTTTTTGGTCAGTATAACTTATCATAATTAATCCTGTTTTTATATTATATGGAATTATATATTTAATATCTAAGTCTGTGGTAACTTTCCCAATATCATGAAACCATACTTTTTTTGTTTTTGGGTCTGCTGGATATATTGCGTAAATCCTAAGTAGGGGAATACCCTCTACTGAATTTAAAATAGAATGTATTGGTTTAAGATATGGTATGGAAAGTAATGCAGTTTTATCTAGAGCCAAAATAAGATTATTTGTTTTATACGAATTACTATTAGAATTAGATGAATTTAGAATATCCAGAATATATGTTTCTTTTTCTTTTTTAATATTAATAAGTGTATGTTGTAATTTAATATCACAATTATTTTCTTGTAGGAATTTTCCCATAAGTTCTATTAATTCTGAAAATCCATTTTTAAAAAGATAGAATTGTAATTTATGGTTCAAATCATTTTTAAAAGTTTCTATGGATTCGTATGCGTTTAAATTTTCTAATTCCGAAATATATTCAAAACTACTTTTAAAATAATTAGATTCTTCTAAATCTAAAAGTTTATCAGATAATTTAGATAAATTAGTTTTCAATAGGTCATTTTTAGAAATTGAACTAGATTTTTCCAATAGTTTATCTATAATTTTATTAGTATCATATTTTTTTTTAAATTTATTTTTAATAGGCATAAATGTTATATCATTTGTAATGGGCACGAGCATCTTTTCTAAATTAAACATTTTTATTAGTTCAAAAAGATTTTTATGACCCTTATGGAACCTAGCACCACCTATTTCGTAATTTATATTTTTTTTATTATAAGTATGGAGTCTACCACCCAATCTATTATTTCTTTCAAGTAGTAATATTTTATTTTTACCATTGGCAAGTTTTAGAGATGTATTTAAACCAGACACCCCTCCACCTACAATTATATAATCATAACTCATTAACTTTATGGGAGAAAAAAAATTGATTTTTGAAAGTTTTTATTAGTCTTATTAAAATAATTGAATAACATCAAACAATCCAATAATCAAACAATCCAATAATCAAACAATCAAAATGACTACTACATCTAATACATCTACTCAAACAAATCAATTTCAAGTGTCTTTGAAACATGGAGATTATGTTCTATTAACTTCTAATATTTTTAAAAACGATAAAGAAGTTGATTCTTTTATTGAAATTTTAAAGAATGGGAATTGTAATTATGTTGTAAATTATATTACATCTGTGCCAAAATTAGAAGATGTTCGAACTCATTTAGATTCTAGGCACGATTCATATTCGGGTTCATATCTTCCGTTTTCATCTAATAGTCTAGGACACACATTTAGTTCCGGACCAGCGTGTTGTTCAACTCCTACATTTAGTTCCGGACCAGCGTGTTGTTCAACTCCTACATTTGGTACAGAACCAGTATGTTGTTCAACTCCTACATTTGGTACAGAACCAGTATGTTGTTCAACTCCTACATTTGGTACAGCACCCACATTTGGTAATGGTTCATCAGCTTTTTCACCACCCCCGCCATTTGGTAATGGTTCATCTGCTTTTTCAACTCCTACAATTAGTTCTAGTTCTCCTACAATTAGTTCTAGTTCTCATATGAATCGATCAGCATCCGTTCCTGTTGTATCTAATTCTGGATTAGATCTATTATGTGACGCAATTAATTTTGAAGAGGAGGGAAGTGAAATTAATAGCGAAAATATGGGCGCAGAAGGAGCGAATTTTAATGAATTTGAAGGGATGACAATTGAACTATGTGTCGATGGATATCTTTTAGTTCCACAAGAAAACCACCCTTATTATGGAATTAATTGTTTAAGCGATGGTTGGTGGATTCCTACACAAAAGGGTTGGTATATTAAGGATGATAGTGTTGAATACTTTCTTGAAAATGGTGCGTCTTGGAAACCTGAAAACAAAGATACTAATGACTCAATTGTAATTAATCCTAAAATTTTTGATGAAATGATTTTCGAAGATTATGACGGCAAGTATCTTCTACAATGTTATGCGGAAGATACTAATTATAAGAATCCAAACTTTCACGGAGGTGTATGGAATAAACAAGCAGATGGTTGGATTTTCTCGAATGATATGATTAATTTTCTGGAAGATAATGGTGCCAAATATGAAGATAATTCATTAGATATCTTTGATGATATGCTAGTAGTTTCTTGTAGGGGGAATGGTTGGAAATTAATCCCGTCAAAAGAAAACAAATTCTATGGTTTGGATAAATTTGTAGGAAAGGGTCTTTGGAGGGAAAGTTCAGATACAACTAAACCACCTTACTGGTTCTTTCCAAAAGAAACTTTAGAATTTTTCACAAGCAAGGGCGCTGAAGTCTAAATTAAAATAAATAATTAATATAAATAAATAAATAAATAAATAAATAAATAAAAATAAATAAATAAATAAATATAAATAAATAAAAATAAATAAATAATATTAATAATAAAATGCTTCTTTATATCCTATAACACCACAACCTATTCTAGAACCGGCATTACCGGTTTTTTTACTTTCTTTATTTCCACCTTTTCCTAAATCATCTTCTTTTTCGTGAACCACTATACTTCTTCCTATAATATTATATTTATATCCTCTTAGTTGTAAATGTTTATCAATGATAGTAGTATTACAAACACCTTTATTATCAACTTCAATATTACCCAAGTCCCCTAAATGCCTTTCTGGTCCTGTAATACCTCCGTGTGTTTTTTTAAGAGGATTAAAATGAGAACAACAACTTTTACAACCATCTTCAAGATTTCCAGCCTCGTGAATATGAAAACCATGTAAACCAGGTATCATATTCTTAAGATTAATATCAAATTGAATACCATTTTTTATTTCAATAATATTGATAGTTCCTTTACATTTTTCACCATTTAATATAGCGATTGCTTTAATTGGTTTTGACATTTTATATATAATTCTTTAATTCTTTAATTCTTTAAATAAATTATCTCCTTATATAATAATGGATATACGTAGGATTCGCGTAGAAGACAAATTCAAATATATAGATAGAAAAACTAAAATGAGAATAACTGATAAAAAGACTTTAAAACGAATTAATAATATGAGAATTCCTCCTGCGTATAAAAAAGTAAAAATAAGTAAAAAATCTACAGATAAAATTCAAGCAATTGGTATAGATGATGCCGGGAGAAAACAGTATGTTTATTCCAAAAAATTCGTTCAAGACCAACAAGAAATTAAATTCCAAGATTTAATACAATTTGGTAAAAGAATTAAACGTATAAGAAAAGATGTGAAGTATAATATTTCTAAAAAAAGTGATATTTATGATAGAAGTAAAATTATTTCAATAGTTATTTATCTTATGGACCATTGTAACTTTAGAATAGGAACCGAAGAGTATAAAAATAGGTATAATACATATGGCGCAACAACATTAAGTGGAAATCATATGCTATTTAAGGAAGGAGAGGTAGAAATAAAATTTATAGGAAAGAAAAGTGTAGAGAATGTTAGTACTATAAAAAATAATGATGCCATTTTACTTTTAAAAGAATTATGTAATAAACATAGCGGGAAAGAATTTCTTTTTTATTATAAAGACGAACAAGATAATACACATCAAGTAAGTTCTAGTCAAATAAATAACTTTTTAAAAAAATATCATAAACATATTATACCAAAAATGTTTAGAACTTGGAATGGAAATAATATTTTAATTAAATATTTAATTTCTAAAGAAAAACCTAAAGATGAAAAAGAAATAAATAAAAATCTTAGAGAAGCCATTAAAAAAGTTTCACACGAATTACATAATACTGTTTCTGTTGCTAAAAAAAGTTATTTAAATTCTGAAATTTATACCACATATTTATTAGATAATCAAAAGTTTTTTGATTTCATAGAAAAAAATAAAAAAGAAAATGGGGACAATAAAACAACTGATAGGATTTTAACATTATTTTTGATGGAATATTATAAAAAAGTATAAAGTATAAAAACACTTAAGAATTAAATTTTATAAATTAACTATGTCTAAACGGTCTCTTGATTACAATCTTAGTCTCCCTACAAGTAAAAAAAGTAAAACTAAACATGAAGAACATGAAAGCGATGAGGAAGAAATGGTAGAAAATCCAATGATGGATTTATTTTCTATGAATGATTCTGTTACAGCGCGAGATAATCATATTTATTTTTATTGTAGTGTTAATAAAAAAAATATCCTTAAATTAATTACAGCGATTAGAGATGTTACCAAAAGATTAAAATTTATGGAAATAGAATATGGTGTTAATAATTTAAAAATTAATCTTCATATCAATAGTTTCGGAGGTAGTGTTTTTGCGGCATTGGCTGCCATAGACACTATTATTAGTAATGATATTCCCATTGTTTCTATTGTTGAAGGTGGTGCCGCGAGTGCGGCGACATTAATTAGTGTTGTTTGTCAAGAGAGAAAGATTACACCTAATTCATTTATGTTAGTCCATCAATTAAGCAGTGGATTCTGGGGGAAGATGGAAGAAATTAAGGATGAATTTATAAATTTAAAGAAATTAATGAAAACTTTAACAAAAATCTATAAAGAACACACTGAGATAGATAACTCAGATGATACATCTATCAAGGATTTATTAAAGAGAGATTTATGGTTAAGTTCAAAAGAATGTTTAAAACATGGAATGGTTGACGAAATCGAATAATTTTTATATCTTTTTTATTTTATTTATATCTTTTTATTTTATTTATCTATCTTTTATATTTTATTATTTATATATCTTTTTATTTTATATAAATTTGTTTTTTTTATATCTATTAATTATATATGGTTTCGGCATTAAGTGTTACATTAAATATGCCTAATATTGGGTTAATAATCTATTATATAATTTGTATTATTATTATACCAATAATATTAATTAATACTGAAAATCAAAATATGCTTCAGTTATATTTACCATTACTTTTACCTATAGCATCTGTTTTACAAGAATCTGGTGGAACGAATATGTATAATAATATTTTAATAAAAGATGATATTAATAGTGTATCAATTATTTCAACATTTTTTACTTGTTTATTGACTTTAATAGGAATATTTTGGTTTTCAATAACTGTTTCTATGAATAATGAAAATTTGGCTAATGGGATATTAGTAGGTTTATTATTAATAGTTTTGGTTTTTGGATTCTCTAGAATTTTAATACCCGAATTAATTAAAAAAGGAGATAAATTGTTGGGTCAACATACAGATTTAAGCGAATTAGATAAGATACATAGATATATTATAGGTTTTATATTAGTTATTTTTATTTGTCTAGTTACATTATCTATTCAAAAATTATATCACGTTGATGAAAAAGTAATTATTAGAAGAAAAATAAAGTTTTAGTATTGCGTAAAACTATATATTTTTATTTATAATTATGGTTTTATATGGACACTATGTATATGGACACTATGTATATGGACACTATAATTATAAATAAACTTAGGAATAAATATTTAAAAACTATTAGAAAATTTAATAAACAAAATAAAAATAATGATATAGAATTACCAAATGTTATTAATTACCTTAATCAAATATATTTTATAAATCAAACTCTGGCAAAAATGGAATCTGAAATTAATATTCTAAATACGTGTTTAAATAATAAAACAACTATTAACCAAAAGAAAAAAATAGAATATGATAATAAAAATATAGAAATAGAAAAAATAAAACAAGACAACATAAAAGAACAAATTATTAAACCATTTATTATAGCAAATTTAATTTATCCTAAATTATTATAGCAAATTTAATTTATGTGGCATTATAAGTATTATATTTAGACATAATTGACTTATTATATTTATTAATTAATTCTAGTTGGTCAATATAAATAATATCGCTAGGTTTTACGTATTTCTTATTACCATTTTTAATATGTTTCTTTTCATCATAAAAAGGAGCAATAATTCTTTTTACTTTACTATAATTTTCTTTAAAAACATTATTAATAAAATTATAGCAATCATTTATTTGCTCAATCATTCTCGCTCCAGTAATAATAACACTCCCACTTGAAAAAGCAGCAATAGTAATTTTTTTACAATCTCCGTCACCATTACCTAATCCTTTTCCATCGCATTTTTTAGTACAATAACATACTCCTTGTTTTTTTAATAAATCATTTTTATAAAGTTTATTCCAAAAAAACTTGTTATTAACTCCTGGATAAATACCAGGTTCAAAATTAGAGATAATATCATAATTATCCTTCAAAATAGAATAAAGAATATTTCTACGAATTTCAAAATTAATATTAAAATCACTATTAATTAATACTGTTTGAAATTCATTATATTTAAAATTTTTTATATCATCTTTAAATTCTATACAATGACATTCTAATTCATCGGTTTTAATTAACTTTTCTATTTCAACAATTAATCTTTCCTTATATAATTGATTATTATCTATTGGATAACTATCTTTAAAATGGTTTCCTTTTCTTTTTTCTTTATATATTTTTTCTAATTGACTATCCAAATGTTTATTTAATGGTATTACACCACTAGTATTTTTTAACTTATCCATAATAATTTCCAATGCTTCTATTGCCGCATTTTCCTTTTTTACTCCAGTCATCTGGATTTTACCATTACTAAAAATCTTTATATTAACTTTCCTGATTGGATCCAATTTTACTATAATAGTTGCTTGGTTAAAGAATGGTCGATTACTATTTTTCTTGGCATTTTTAATAGGTTTATCTCCATAAACCATAGAAATTAATTCTTTGTCTGTTTCAAAATATTTACTTACTACTTCCAAATTAATAGAACAACTAAAACTGGTAATGAGAGTTGTTGTGGAAATTCTATATTTAGTAGGGTTTATATAAGATTTTTTTATTTTATCAACAGAATCTTCTATTTTTAAATTTTCGAAACAATCGTCTAAAATATTTTTATATTTATTTGTTATAGAGTTTAACATATTGTATTAATAATTATTTTTCTACTTAAATCAAATAATTTTAATTCAATTTTATTTATTTATTTATTTATTTATTTATTTATTTATTTATTTATTTATTTATTTATTTATTTATTTATTTATTTATTTATTTATTTATATCCGTTTATAGTAATATGGAAACTAATAAATTAGCTCTAAAAACAGTAAAGGTTATTTCTCAAAAAATTGTTCCCGATTGGATTCACCCTTATAAAAATCAAAGTACTAGTAAAAGTATAGGTAGTGGATTTTTTATAGATAACGATGGTCATATATTAACGTGTTCCCACGTCGTAGAAGACGCGGTTAAAATTTTTGTAGAAATACCAAATCAAGGGGATGAAAAGATAGAAGTTGAAGTTTTAGGTCTTTGTCCAGAGATGGATATTGCTCTACTTAAAACTAAAACATATAAGAATAAAGATTTTTACGAATTACATAATGAAAATCATGTTTACGATATCCAACCCGGTCAAGATACTATAGCTATAGGTTTCCCTTTAGGTCAAGATAATATTAAATATACAAAGGGTATTATTAGTGGTAGACAATTTGGAAAAATCCAAACAGATACTCCTATAAATCCTGGTAATTCTGGCGGTCCATTACTTTTGGAAGATAAGGTTATAGGTATTAATAGTTCGGGTTATATGTCAGCAAATAATATAGGTTATGCCATACCTATTTCGTATTTCTATTTATTAAAAGAAGATTTATTTAATAAAAAAACTAAATTAATTAGAAGACCATATTTAGGTTTATCGTATCAGAATTCTAATAAACCACTTTTGGATATTAATAATTGTAAATGTAATTCTGGAATTTATGTTAAAACAGTTTTCGCAGGAAGTCCTATAGAAAAATCTGGAATAAAAAAAAATGATATTATATGTTCTTTTGATGGATTAAAAGTAGATAATTTTGGTTTATTGGAAAAAGAATGGTTTAATGAAAAAATGAAAATAGATGATATTCTTAGTAGAACTCCAAATAATGGAAACATAGAAATAGAATATTGGAGAGGAAAGAAATTAATTAAAAAAAAATTTAAATTCTCGCCATATGAATTGGAAATTAATAGCAAATATCCAATATATGAAAAATTTGATAATAAATACGAAGTATTCGGAGGTATGATAGTTATGGAACTAACAATAAATCTTTTAAAAAAAATAATAAGTAAAATTTTAAATGGATTAACTAAAACAGACCATGTTACTAAAAGAATTAATAATATTCTTAGTTATTTAGATACAGAAAAAAGAACTAAACCTAAATTAATTATAACCCATATTTTCCCAAATAGTTATTTAAATAATCTGGAGATTTTAGAAGAATTTGATATATTAGAAAAAGTTAATGGAATTAATTGTAATAATATTATAGATTATAGAAAAGCAATTTTAAAGAAAAAAGGTAAATTTATTGAGATTATTACAGAATTAAATAAAAGAGTGGTTCTCGAAATACCTAAAATTATAGATGATGAAGTAGTGTTTTCAGATACATATAAATATCCATTATCTGAAACATATCATAAATTAAAAAAACATAAAATGACTAAAAAGAAGAATAAAAATAAAAATAAAATGACTAAAAAGAAGAATAAAAATAAAAATAAAATGACTAAAAAAGAAGAATAAAAATAAAAATAAAATGACTAAAAATAATCATAAAAATAAAAAGAAGAATAAAAATAAGAATAAAAAATAAAAAATTTCTATCTATAAATTATGACAAAGAAACGCGGCGTTTATTCCAATAAAAAAACAAAAAAACAATGTATTTCTAATAAAGAAGGCAAACGCGTTCCAAATATAACATTTAGAACAAGGGTCAGTAACCTAAAAATTAAAGGACCTAATAAATTTAAATGGAAAAATTTAAAATCTTTAGATGTTTTTAAAAAAAAAAGAGTAGTAGTTTTAGCTTTACCTGGGGCATATACACCTACTTGTTCATCTACACATTTACCTGGTTATGAATATAATTATGATAAAATAAAAAAACTTGGTATAGATGAGATATATGTTTTAAGCGTTAATGACGCATTTGTTATGTATAATTGGTGTAAAAAACTAAATATAAAAAAAGTCAAATTTCTACCAGATGGAAATGGAGATTTTACTAAAAAAATGGGAGCATTGGTAAAAAAAAATAATTTAGGATTTGGAAACCGTTCGTGGAGATATAGTATGGTAGTTAATGATGGGATAATAGAAAAACTTTTTTCAGAGGATGGTAAAATGAATAATTGTAAGAGTGATCCATTTAAAGTTTCAGATGCCAAAACTATGTTAAAATATTTAAAAAATAATATTTAAAAATAATATAATATGGAAACTTTTGTATTATGTTTTCAGAGAAATTTTAAAACTATAGGAAAAGTAGTTTATGGCATAAATAATGGCATAAATAGCAATAATGGTTATATAAGTAATATTAAAGTTGATAAACTATATAGAAATAAAGGTATTGGAACAAAATTATTAAAATTATCGGAAAATCATCTAAAAGATAGTTATAATATATCAACTATTAAAGGTGTGTCTTGGAGTTCTATTTATGATAATGGTGATGTTAATATTTTTTTAGAAAAGAATGGATATATTAAAACTAATAAAGATATTACAATTTATGAAGACTATAGCGATATTTATGAAATAACAGCTTTAGAGAAAAAAGTATAGGTCAATCTTTATAAAAGTTATTACATATTACATAAAAGTTATTACATATTACATATTATTCCATAAAACTAAATCTATTTCTCTTTCAGTTTTTTTCCATAATTTTATATTTCTAGTGTCAAATAATGTTCTAAATTTATTATAAGTTTTCTTGACAAAATGTGAAAATTCTTCTTCATTCGTATCATAAAAAGAATCTACTTCATAATTAGTTTCTTCCAAAATATAATCAACAGTATCTTTTTTATCCACAAGTTTCCAACCATCTTTATTATGTACTTTCATTAATTCTTTATTTTTATTAACCATTTTAATAGTATGATTTTCCGGATATTTATTATTAAAGTAAACTTTTTCCATTAATTTAGACATCATTTTAAATGGACCTTTTATTAATTCTTTTTTAAATTCATCTGTTAACATAGATAAATCTTCACTACCAAAAACATTAAGATTTATAGTATTATTTTGTTGAATATTAGTTGTATTATAATTATTTATTTTATTATTATTACCATTATTACCATTAATTAATGTATCCAGTGTATCTTTAAGATATTTAATATCTTTTTCTTTTTCCTTTTCTATTTTAATTTGAACTTTACATCCAGTATCTAGATGTCTTTTTAAATTATCAAGTCTAGAATAAATTCTATTACAAAAATTACAGCAATTATTCTTTTTTTTACTAGAATTGAGTAAAATTGAGGGTTTTTCTTCAATATTATCGCCAAAATTGAGTAAAATTGAGGGAGGTATAAGACTTGTTTTAGAATTCGTTGTTTTACGGAGGGAGTTGATAAGATTAGTATTGTGCTTTTTAGTTGTTAGGTGTCTATTTAAATTTGAGCGTAATTTTGTGTCGAAATTACAACATTTACATAAATAATTAGGCATTAATTTGTTATTAATATATGTACATATTTATTTTTATAAATTATAAAAAAGTTATTCTTTTTTTTATTCTTTTTATTCTTTTATTCTTTTTTTTATTCTTTTTTTATTAAAGGTTAATTTATACCTAATAAAACTAAATTATTTTTTATTTAATAAGAAAAAACGCGTATTTATTCTTTTTTTTCAAAATTGAGGAGGAGGAGAGAGAGAATTTTATATTTTCTATTTACAAATCTAAATATAAATTTTTGATTTTATTTTTTATTTTATATTTATAATCTAACCAGATTTTTATATAGTTTTATATATAGTTTATATAGTTTTATATATAGTTTTATATATAGTTTTATATATAGTTTTATATATAGTTTTATAGTTCTAAAAAAATTGAAAAATAGATAAACTATAATACTTATTCGGCCACAAAACATACAAACAAAGAATCAACTAACATGAATCAAATTCAAACCACACAACCACAAACCATACAAACATACCAACCAACTATTGAATGGAGTCCAGAGACTTCTAAAATCATTAGTTTTTTGGAAAGTATTAAAGAAAACCAAGAAGAAATTGTTTCAAATCCCATTGAAACATCTAATTATATGATTAGTAGAAAATTTACTTGTCCTATTTGTCAATGCGAAAATTGCCAAGAAGAAGAATGTGATATTGAAATTGATAGACAAGATTATATGGCGGAAAGGTGGTCAGACTTTTAGATATAAAGAATAAAAATTATAAATAACAAAAAAATTAGTTAATACTTTTTAATTTTAATAATACTTTTTAATTTTAATAATACTTTTTAATTTTAATAATACTTTTTAATTTTAATAATACTTTTTTAATTTTAATAATACTTTTTAATTTTAATAATACTTTTTAATTTTAATAATACTGTTCAAATTTAGATCGTTCAAATTTAGTATAATCTGGGACAAATGTCCTCGTTAAAATTTTATCTATTCCTTCTTCTTTAATTGGAGTTTCAAAATTTTTATAGTATACATGAATAACTACATCTGGAACTTTTTTGGTCTTATTAATATTTGCTCTATAATTCACCAAAAACATACTTTGTTCTTTGGTAATATCTATAACTATTAATAAAATCTTCTTATCATATTTTTTAGCAATATCTATATATGATGCCCGTTTATCTCTAGTTGGATTAGTATTATCGACAATTACTTTACCACCTTCTTTTAAAGTTTTATCCATTAGTTTTAAACATTTTTCTTTATATTTAAGTTCATCTTGACTTATTAAAGTAAATTCGTGTAAAGATTTAGATAATGTGCTTTTCCCACTACCTTGTGGACCCATCATAATAATAACATCATAATCTTCTACAATTAAAGGTGGTTGTTCATTTTGAAAACTCTTCCAAGTTTTATTAATTGTAAAAATCTCTTTTTTATTATAAATTTCTGGTTGAAAAAACTTTTCAGGAGTATAGAATTTAATACCAATATTTAGAGCAAACATCCTATCACTACAAGCAAAGTCTTTCTTACCAGTTATAGGATTTTTATTTCTACCTGCAGCATCTCCTACATAGAAACTTTTGCTTAAATTTATGTTTGGTATTTCATCTATCATTCCTGTGTTTGGTTTTCTACAATGATCATATTCGGTAGAAATATAAACATAAATGGGAAGTTCAATTAACTTTATAAAACTAATAATACGAGATATAATAATATTTTTTTTTTCCAGTTTATCAAAAGATGACTGATTACTAAAAATTACAATATTATAACCATCTTCTATTAATTTTTTTAATTTATCTTTTATATTTGGGAAACATAATTCAAAATCATCTTTATCTTTAGGATGAACTTTATTATCTTTTGGTTTAATTAGAGTATGGTCTAAATCAAATCCCGCTATAAGATTTGAAGTTGGTAATCCCGTATCCAAAGTGTAAATACTACCTTGTTTTTTTGACATTATAATTAGCGTATAATAGAATTTTTAAATCAATTTTATATACTATACAATCTTTATACTATACAATCTTTATACTATACAATCTTTATACTATACAATCTTTATACTATACAATCTATATAAAATTGATTTTTAAAATATAAATCTAAATATAAAATATAAAAATCTAAATATAAAATAATGCCAAATAGAAATACTTACGGAACTCAACAAGACCTCGAAGTAGTAATTCTTCGTTGTAAAAAAGAACAATCTAAACAGCAATTATTAAGAACTGGTAACACTGAAACAGTGAAAAAGTTTGATAGTTCAAAGTCTTCTGAAATGAGAAAACTTGACGAAAGTAGTGATATTGGAAAAATTAAGAAAGTAAATTCCAAAATTTCACAAGCAATTATTAGTGGTCGAACGAATAAAAAAATGAATAGAAAGGAACTGGCTACAAAAATTAATGTTAAACCTATCGTGGTTGAAGAATTTGAAACTGGTAAAGCAAAGTATTGTATTAAAACTATTAATAAATTAGAAAGAGTTTTGGGAATTAAACTTACTGGTGAAGAATTTAAGTGATTATATTTATAAAATTATTAATGCGTAAAAATAATAATATATTTTTAAATTTATAATATAAAGTAAAATGAAATTAGTTTATTTTAATGGTCGTGGATTAGCGGAAACTTCTAGATTAATTTTGGCATTAAATGAAGAAAAATATGAAGATTTTAGGTATCCTTTAAAAATTATAGATTGGGCAACCCACAATATGGAAAGAGTAGAATTTATGAATGACAAAGAGTCTGGATTATTAGTTAATTCATTAAATAAAGTTCCATATTTAGAAGTAGAAGGGAAAACTATACCACAATCAAAGGCGATTGAAAGATATTTGGCACGAAAATTTAATATGATGGGTAATAATGATTTAGAATATGCCCAAATTGATAGTATTTGTGAATCTATTCGGGATTTTAAAGATGCTTATCAGTCTGTTAGAAAACTACCTAAAGAAGAAAAAGATAGTGGTACTCAAAAATGGTTCACAGAAACACTTGTAGAAAAACTTACTTTATTAGATAATTTATTATGTAAAGAACATCCCCATTATTCAATTGGGTCTAAAATAAGTTTGGCAGATATTGTTTTATTTTCTTTTATTACTCAATTTTTTGATGATAAAGAAATGGCATTAAATTCAACTACAAATCTTAAAGTTTCAAATATAATTCAACACGTTAACAATTTAGATGAAATTAAAAAATGGATTGAAACACGACCAGATACACCATTTTAATTATATTTTTATTATTATTATTTATTTTTTTATATTATTATTTATTTTTAATATTATTTATTTTTTATTATTATTTATTTTTTATATAAAACTTTATGTTAATATCTTAGGTGATACTGACATAGCTTCTAACTCCTGCATCAATAATTTACAAGCATAAGGAACTCTAACTTCTGAAAATGATGTTTGATTATCACAATTCTTACAAATATTAATATCTCTATCAGGATTACAAATCCCTTTCAATCCACAATTCCTACAAATAAATAATCTATAATTATCAGATACATCCAACATTCTCTCTTTTAAGAACTGAACTGTTCCGTGAGAAATCATACAGTCTCTTTCCATCTCTCCAAACCTTAATCCACCATCTCTCGCCCTTCCCTCTGATGGTTGCCTAGTTAGTTGAACAACTGGACCATGACTCCTACTATGAATCTTATCATCCACTAAATGTTTAAGTCGTTGATAATATGTCGGTCCAATAAAAATACTAACATTTAATTGTTTTCCAGTTCTACCATTATATAAAACTTCATTTCCATATTTCTCAAATCCAAATCCTTCTAGAACACCTCCCATATTATTTATATCAAAGTCTTCGAATGGAGTTCCATTACCATAACCTCCTAAATGAACACTCGCTTTACCAAGAACTGTTTCTGCTAAGTGAGCAATAGTCATACGAGATGGAACAGCATGGGGATTCATAATCAAATCAGGAACTATACCATTCTTTGAATAAGGCATATCTTGTTGTTTATAGACCATTCCAACTGTTCCTTTCTGTCCGTGTCTAGAACAGAATTTATCACCAACAGTGGGAATTCTTTCAGAACGCACACGAACTTTACAAAATCGGTGTCCTTCACTATTTCTATTGGTATAAATTTTATCAATACATCCACTTTCATTATTCCTTAATGCCGTAGAACTATCCCTATAAACATATCCGTCAGTGCCTTGTTTAATAGGGAATACTTTCCCAATGATAATATCATCTCCATCCACATAAGTATTTTCTGGAACAAATCCATTACTTTCCAATTTATCATAGTTACACGGTTTCATACTTTTTGTATATTTCTTATCAGGATTCATAAACTTTTCTTCTTTACCAGATGATTGGTTTTTCTTTTCATCCTCTCTATACGACCTATAAAAAGTTGACCGGAATAAACCCCTATCAATAGATGATTGGTTCATAATAACAGAATCCTCTACATTATAACCAGAATAACTAGCAATGGCAACAATCGCATTGAGTCCATTTGGTAATTCATTCATTTTAATGAATTGGGCATTATATGGTTGGACTAATGGTTTATTGGGATAACTTAGAATATGACCCAATGTATCCATTCTATGTCTAAAATTAGAAGTATAAATACCCATAGCTTGTTTACCCATCGCAGATTGATATGTATTTCTGGGAGATTGATTATGATCGGGAAATGGAATTGTAGAAGCAAGAACTCCTAGAATAGAAGAAGGATGAATTTCACAATGAGTATACTTTTTATCTTCATACAACCCTTTAGGAAACATTGAAATCAAACTGGAATGGGATTCTTCCACATCAATAAATTCAATAATACCTTCTTCAATGTTCTTTTTGGTTAGTTCGCAATATTTCATATCATTAAACTTATTTAAACTCTTTAACACTAAATTATTCCATTTATATTCCTTATTAATAATTTTTTTAATATCATCTTCCGTAACTCGTAAAGAATTTTCAGTCTTTCCTTTTTTTTCTATTTGGTCCACAATAAACAGTGGTCGTGTACATCTACCACCATCCGTGTAAATATGTAATTCATTATTGTTAATATTCCAACAAATAGATGTATGAATGTTTAATACTGCCAAACGCCTTAAATGTTTTAACTTAATCATTACATCTTGAATATTTTCGTGAACTCCTATCCAGTTTCCATTTATAAAAATCTTTCCATATTCATCTATCTGACAAAATTTAATCTTATTTTCTTCCGAATCCCCAATATCTTGGAGTTCAATTAAATTCATCTTAAGTATCTTATCAAATATAGGAGTACTACTTGTCATACTAGTTACTTGAGTCATAATCGCTAGATTTTTTACTAACCCTACGGAACCACCCTCTGGAGTTTCCGCCGGACACACAGTTCCCCATTGAGTATTATGTAATTGTCTGGGAGCAATTAATTTACCAGTTTTCTCATTTGGGGTAGAGAGTCTGCGTAGATGCGAAACCGTCGAAGTATAATTTAATCTACTTAAAACTTGCGCGATTCCAACTTTTCCACTAGAAGTTTTAATCCCCCAATTACCTGTTGCTAAGGCAAATTTAATACCAGTTTCTATAGTAGTAGATTTAAGAAGTTTATAAATATTTGTCTCATTAATAATATTCTGGACAACCATAGTTCCATGATTACTATTAAATTCTTTCATAATACTATTTCGCATATCCTTGATGGCTTTTGAAAAATATTGCCTAAATAAATTCGCTAGTAAAATACCAGGTAATTCAATTCGTTTGTTAGTATAACTATCCCTATCATCATATTCCCTTCCACCCATAAAACATTTGAGTAAATTATTAACCATATATCCCAAATAGAATAACTTTTTCTTAACTAAACTACCCACGTGTGGAAGAACATCTTTTTCTAAAATATCTTTGACATATCCTTTTTTTCTATTATTTTCTAATTGAATATCTTTGGGTGTGCCGAATGATGCCACAAATTTAATTAGAACATCATATGCTTCACTTTGGGTATTAACGCCACTAGAATCCTCGATAGTTTCTTGTAAAAGATACATCATTCTATTATTCTTATGAGAAACATCATTAACAATATATTTCAAAATATCCTTATCAGATTCCACACCAAATGCCTTGAATAATGTAAATAATGGAATTTCTTGTTTAATATTAGGAATGGTAACCCTAACAACACTACCATGACCCTTCTTAATAAATTTTACACTTAAATTTTTTGGAATGGAGAATGATTTATCTGAAACAGATTTAATTTCAGCGACACATATAGTTTTGTTATTTGCCTTATTAACCTTGAAACAATATAACTTACAATCCGCAATTTTTTCCTGAGATACAATACATTTTTCAGCACCATTAACAATAAAACACCCGCCTAAGTCATAAGGGCATTCACCATTGTCTTTATTTGTAGATTTAGTTATATCATTCAAAACACAAAACTCCGAACCTAACATAATAGGAATTTTTCCTATATTTATATTCTTTAATGTATTTACGTGTTTAATAATATTCTCAAAATTATCACCCGTCTTTTCAATACTAGTCACTTCAACATTTATATGTATAGGCGAGGAATAAGTAAAATTTCTAAGTCTTGCTTGTTCTGGAGTCATAGTACAAGAACTACCATCATTTTCCGTAATTATAGGTTCTGTATAACAAACTTCATTAAATCTTACTTGAATTTCATATTTATATTTATTTAATTTATCATTATATTCGTGATAAACTATTAGAGGATTTGTTTGAGAAATTATATCTGGGATTTTATCACGAATAAAATCATTAAACGAATCCAATTGATGTCTAATTAAAATTTTTCCATTATTTTGCTCGAAATATGATTTTAATATTACATGAACATTATCATTCAAAAATTTATATTTGTTTTTTGGACAAATTATCTTCTTTTTTGGAGGTTTCACATTTTTACGCGATTCATTAGTTTTACTGGATTCATTAGTTTTACTGGATTCAATAGTTTTACTGGATTCATTAGTTTTACTGGATTCAATAGTTTTACTTATTTTTACCATATTTATTTATTAAATTAAAAAATAAAAAAATCAATTTTTATAAATTATATTTAAATATAAAAATTATATTTAAGTTGTAAAGATATAAAATTAAACATACTATTTAAATAAAATATATCTAACTTTATACTATGTCTAACACCAAAGAACCTCCTACAAATAAAAGGAAAAATGATGATGAATCAAATAAAAATGATACAAATAAAAATGATACAACAAATAAAAATGATACAACAAATAAAAATGATACAACAAATAAAAGAGAAAATGATACTACAAATAAACCTCCAAGAAAAAAACATAGGCAAATAATTATGCCTTTACTTTTCGATTTGTTTCCCCAATTACCTGGAGGAAATAACCAAGTTCCTATAGAAATAGTCGAAGAAGAATCTAAACCATTTGAAGACGAAAAAGATTATCCACATAATGGACAATATGAATTTCTAAATATTAAACTAGAAAATATATATGATTTAATAAAATTAGGTTTAGACTTTAAAGAAGGAGTATATGACCCACATACCCGATATAATATTAATCTTTTTAAAGTTTGTTGCTTACATAATCCTTTAGAGGAATTAAAAAAAATGATAGGAATGGAAAATATTAAAAGAGATATTTTTGATATTATAATGTATCAGTTACAGGAATTTGATACTAAAAAAGATATGCTACATACTATTATTGAAGGAGAACCTGGTGTTGGTAAAACGGACCTTACTAAGATTATTGCGAAGATTTACCAAAGTATGGGATATTTAACGAATAAAACTATTAAATTTGTAAAAAGAAGTGATTTGATAGGGGGGTATTTGGGACAGACGGCTATTAAAACTCAAAAAATATTAGATGAATGTAAAGGTGGAGTTTTAATAATAGACGAAGCGTATTCGTTGGGTAATCCAGGTGGTAAAGATTCATATTCCAAGGAATGTATTGATACATTAACGGCATATTTATCAGAGTGTCCAGAAACAATAGTATTTATTATAGGATATAAAGATGCTTTAGAAAAGTGTTTCTTTAGTGTGAATAAAGGGTTGGAGAGAAGATTTGGTTATAGATTTTCAATAGATACATATGAACCAGAACATTTAAGATTAATTCTTTTTAAAATAATCGAACAAAATGATTGGAAGGTTGATAAAGATAGTATTAAAAATGATTTCTTTGAAGAAAATAAAGATTATTTTATATTTAATGGTGGAGATATGCTTAATCTATTTACTAAATCTAAATTTTCACATTCTAAACGATATTTTACAGAGCAATTAAATTATGATAAAAAAAAAATAATAAATATGGATGATATCCAAAATGGTTTTAAAATGTTAATGGATGATTCTAAATTCGCCGAAAGGAAAAATCAAACAGATGATTTAAATAATAATTTAATGTATACCTAAACTTTTTTATAATTCTTTTTAAATCCACCATTCATTTTAAATATAGGAGTTTCCTTGGACTTTATATATAATACGAAAATTATACCAAATGTAATTATAATTGCTAGGAATAAAAATATAGAAGAATAATTCCCTATAAAGTCTTTGATTATTTCAAATAGAGTTCTATCTATATAACTAGATGTGGGGGTTGGTGTAAAACTATTTATTAAATTATTTTCGTGTTCATTGTCTAAAGTATATGTTGGACTTTCTAAAGGAGGGTTTTGTTGATTTAAATCTAAAGGTTGATCTAAAGGTTGATTTAAAGTATCTGTAATATCATATGGAATTTGTTTTTCCCCTTTAACCTTTAAAGTTACTGAATTTGCTGGAGGTGGTGAAAAGTCTTTAAATAACATATGTTCTTGTTCTATAGTTATACCGTTGTCGCTCATAACTTCATATTTATAACTATCAAAATTTAATTTATCTTCCATAATATCGTCAATTATCTTTAGTTTTTTATTTTTATTATTTTTATTATCCCACTTGGTTAATAAAATTGTTTTTTTCAATATATCGAGCTTATCTTTTTGTAAATTTTTGAATTTTTGAAAATATGGTTCATGACTAAGATTTTTATCCCCTGGTTTATATGGTTGCATATACGTTTCATCTAAATCATCTGGATAATATTTATCTCCTTCGCCAGTGTAATCAATATCTATTTTAAATTTAGTATCACCAATTAATAATTTTTCATTTTCTAAATTATAAACAATTCCTTTCATTTTTCTGGTTTCGTCACTATTTAATTCTTTTTTTTCACCCATTTTTATACCCATATTTTGTATAGATATTTGTTCCAAATATGTTCTAACTTCTTCATCTTCTATAATAGGTTTTTTGATATCATTTATTATTTGTAAAGCATTTTTGCCATTTTTATCTTTTGTGCTAATATCACTCCCACGTTCCACTAATAATCTTACAATATCTACATTTTTTTTATCCATTCTTAATGATATTAGGAGTGGAGTATCTCCATTTTTATTTTTAATATCTAAACTTGCTATATTATTTATAGACATTCTCACATTATTTATACGGTCACTTCTTATAGCACAATATATAGGTGTTTCTCCTAGATTATTCCGTTCATTAATATCACACCCTAATTTTAAAGCAAACATTACCGAATTTGGTGTATCTATACACATTGCCATATGAAGAATTGTATCTCCCTTAAGATTTTGTTTAAATGATATTTCTTTACTGGCTTGTTTGAAGATATAATATAAATTATTACCTGAATTAAATTTTAATGTTTCATGGTAAATAGTATTTCCTTCCTGGTTATGAGTTAAAACTCTTTTTTTTAAACTAGGGTCTTTTTGAATATAATATTTTATCATAGGAATATCATTCTTCTCTATTGCTGAAGATATATTTCTATCAATTTCATAGGTATAATTCTCACCAATAGTTCCTAAAATATTAGGAACCTTTTCTTGTGGATTACATTGTGTTAAAAAACAATCTGGACTAAATTTTGTAATTTCTCCATGGTCTTCGTTTTTTATATAATCTTCACCTATTTTACACATTTCATATGCTGTTAATTTTCTGGAATCTTTACATTTTTTGTCTTTACATAATTTAATACTATTTAGTTTATCATATCTATCATACTCCACTTTACCCCTTAACTTTGGTATTTTAATCTTTCTAAAAACTTTTTCAAGTTTAGTATCGTTTTTATCACAACAACTAGTATAAATACCTGCTTGATTCTTACAAGAATTTTTATATTTTTTTAAATTTTCATTTTTTTCTTCTTTAGTAAATTTTTCTTTTCCCTGAAGTTCTATTAGAGAAAAAGGAAGTAAATGATTACATTTATTTTCTTTATGAGTACAGGTGTTTTTTTGTAATAACTTAAATGATGTTTCAGACATTTTATATTTATATATTTAAAATATTTTTATTTTATTATAAATTATATAATAAAATTAATTAGTAAGAAGACGAATTATAAAGACTAAGACGAATTATAAAGACTAAGACGAATTATAAAGAAGAAAACGAATTAGTAAGAAAATTTTTAATAGAAAACTTAATATTTGGCGTATTACTCGCCGATGGTGTATTACTCGCCGATGGCGTATTACTTGTAGATGGCGTATTACTTTTTTGTGGCGTATTACTTGTAGATGGCGTATTACTTGTAGATGGCGTATTACTTACAGATGGCGTATTATCTAATAATAGATAATTTCCAATACTGGTATCCATATTACTTTTTATGTCTTTATAGGCATAATATTGTTTATCATTAGTATTATTAGCAGTTTGGTCTAAAGAGCCATTTATATTTCTCTTATTACAAATATTTAAATAACAATCTGGTTGTAGCTTATTAATATTTAATTTAGGAGAATAAGTATAACCTTCTAAAGGATTTAATGTTCCAACATTACACTCTTTTTGATTATTACCATAACATCCTAGTTGATTAGACATATCTCCTAATTTACAATATTCGTATTTTGTAGGGATTTTATAATTGGAACAATTTTCTCTAACACATCTATTATATTCATCAAAATCGCCTCCACATTGGCATATATCTATACTTTTTAAAATACCATCTTCCATATTGGTTTTAACTAAAGGTATTTGACCACTAATAATATTATCATTATTATCTTTTTTGAATATTTTTCCTTTTGCTATTTTATTAATATTTTCCATATCGCTATCATTCATTGGTTTATTATTTTTTATATCACAACAATAACCCTTGCTTTTACCATCACCTTTACATTGGCTTACTACTTCAGTTAGGAGATTTTCAAATTGTCTATCAATTACTTTGGTATATTCCATTGGTTCTGTAAAATTACATAACCCCTCCTTATTTCCGCAATAAAATTTTGATAAATATTGACTCATTAATTTATACTAATATATTAATATAAAAAAGAATTAATTATTTATCATATTATAGATTTAATTCTTTATCATATTATAGATTTAATTCTTTATCATATTATAGATTTAATTCTTTATCATATTATAGATTTAATTCTTTATCATACCAACTGATATATATAATACAACCAAAACTACTAATAAAATGAGAATATAACCAAGAATACTATTAACATCCAACCCTAAAATTAATGAGTTGTTATGTAAATCAATAGTTTCATTATTTTTTATATTTATAACATTTTTATTATTCATATTATTATTCATATTATTCACATTATTCACATTATTCACATTATTCACATTATTCATATTATTTTTCATATTAGTTTCGCTGGGTTCCATACTTTCCATTGGAAAAACTCTTTCAATAAAAGATGGTGAAGGGGATGGTTGGTTAATTTTTTCTAATTCATCCAAACCTAATAATTTTTCTAAATCAATATCTGATAATTCGCTAATATTAGGTGCTTCACTCGGTGCTTCACTCGGTGCTTCAGTAACTTCATCAAAGTTTCTAGTTTCTGGATATTTTATACCAGTTAATGTTTTAGAAAAGGCATCATAAAAATAATTTTTTTCAGTAACCAAATCCTTATAAATAACTGGATTATCTTTACCAGATGCTTTTAATTTCCTATAATAATCAGTATTTTTAGGAATAACATATTTACCAATTCTAAATCCATCTTTAACATTTGTATCTCGTGTCTTTTCAAATTCATCATATCTAATCTTATCGCAACTTGGTAATAAATTTAAATCTTTTCTTAATGATTGTAATTTTTCTAAATTTAATTTACTTAAATCTAATTCTCCTACTAATTTAACTATTTCTTTTAATTGAGTATCATTATTTATATATTTTGTAGCTTTTGCTTGACAACTATGATAATGAAGGTTTGCCAATTTGACAGTTTTATGGATATCTAGAATTATTTTATTTTTTAAATCATCAATATCTGTATAATGTATAGATTCCATACCATCTTCATTATTTTGTATTTTTTTACAATATTTAAGTCTCTCAATAATTACTTTTTTAATATCATCTTGTATTTTTATTTTTTTCCCATCATCTAAACTTGTGGTAAAATCTTTACAATCTTCTGTGTTAGATTCATTAAAAGAGTTTATAATCCGTTCCTTACATTTATCACTACATAAATTTGTATCGCATGTTTCCCACATTTCACCTAATTTAGATAAACATTTAGTATTATTATAGGCACTTACATCTTCCAAATTTGAAATAGAATTTAAAACCTCTTTAAATTGATTTTTATTATTTGTATAAGAATATTTATTTTGTTTAGGTAATTTTTTAGGCATTGTATCTCGAACTCTTAAAAAAATATCATTTAAAGTATCATCCTTAAATTTTTCATTCATTTCTTTTAGGGTTAGAAACATTTTAGATGCCTGATCGAATTGTTCTTTTACTAAAGCATCTATAATTAATGATTCCAATTCCAATGCTTTTTCCTTTATACTTTTTTTATCCTCATTATTAATTTCATTATTAAATACCTCAGATAAATCATTATCATTCATTTTACCAGATACACTATACGTATTAGGTGTTTTTTTTAATGAATTATTTCGTAAATAATATTGTTTATTAAAAGCTTTCATATATTCATTACCACTATTAGGTTGATTACCACTATTAGGTTGATTACCACTATTAGTTTGAGTATCGTCACCCATCATTTTTTTAGTATAATTATTAAAACCTTTTCTTCTTTCGTACATTAAATTATCAATTTGTTTATTAACTGATGTATTTTCCATAATATATTAATTAATAAGATAAAAAAATAGAATAAAGTTAATAAATATATTTTTATATATATATGAGTAATATTAAATTAGTAAAAGTTAAAAATATAAAAGTAAATAATATAAAAATAGGAAGTAAAAGTAAAAAAAACAAAAAAAATGGTCCGCCACCAAATATAGAATATTTACAAAGTATAGTTAGAAATACTAAAAAAGAACCAACTTTAGATTTAACTAATACTGATATGATTTCTAATCTATTAAATAAAAAATCAAAAAAAACTATGGATTTTAAAGTATCTAAAAAACCAGCAGATGATAAGGATAAAGAAGATAAAAAGGATAAAGATAATGATAAAGAAAAAGAAGATAAAAAGGATAAAGAATTAAAAGAAAAAGAATTAAAAGAAAAAGAATTAAAAGAAAAAGAATTAAAAGAAAAAGAATTAAAGGATAAAGATAAAGAAAAAGAAAAAGAAAAAGAAAAAGAATTAAAAGAAAAAGAAAAAGAATTAAAAGAAAAAGAATCAAAGAAAAAAGATAAAGATAAAAAAGATAAAGAATTAAAGTATAAGGATAAAGAAAAACAAAAAAAAATAGGTAAAAAAACTACTACGAAATCTATAATGAGTTTTTTTAGTAAAGAAGACCAACTAAAAATAAAAAATAAAAATAAAACGAAAAGAGTAAAAAAAATAATATCTTCTAATTTAAATGCTCCTAAAATTGAAAGAAAAACTAAAAGAAATATTTATAAAATGGGAATTAAAAAAATTCTTTTAAAAGATAAAAAGAATAGAAAAGAATTATCTAAAATGTCTAGAAAACAATTATTTAATGAATTGATTAAAAATGGAATAATAGATAAAGAATCAAATGCCCCAGATAAAGTATTAAAAGATTTATACCAATTATTCTTATTAGTAGAAGAAAATATAAGCAAATAAATCAAATATTATTTTTTTCTAATAATTTATTATTATTTTTCGCAACATTTAGAATATTATTCCACGGTTCTAAAACCCATTCTTTATTTTCTAATGGTAAAAAAGGTATAATTTTAATACAATATATTCTAAAAGTTTCTGAAAATAATTCAGGTGGTTTATATGAAATATTTAGTAAAAATGAATTTATTATTCTTTCTAAATCTTTTTTTTTATCATATTTTTCAGGTATTGATTTTTGTAAATATATTAGGGAATTTTTATATGATTGAATCATTGATATTTAATTAATTTAATTATTTAAATTATAATTTTTATATAATATTAAATATAATATGGATTTTAATCTAATTAATTATAATGTATTAGATGAAAAATTTTATAAAAAAAATTACACAAATTTTATAAAAGGTGTAAATAAAAAAGAATTATTTATTCATTGGTTAAATTATGGTAAAGATGAATTATGTGTATTGAATCAAGAACAATTAGATAATAGATGTAAATTAAATATAAGTCATACTAATGAACTTTTAGAATTATTAGAATATAAAGAAAATAATGAAATCGAATTTAATATTTTAATTAGAACTAGTGAAAGACCTGAATATTTTAAAGAATGTTTAGAAAGTATTAAAAATCAAAAATTTACAGGTAAAGTAAATATTTATATTTGCTATGATACATTAAATACTTTAAACTATTTAAAAAATTATGAAGATATTAATTTAATTTTTTATGAAAAAATAGATAAACCTTATAATTTTAATTTATATTGTAATAAATTATTAGAAGAAGTAAAAGATGGTTGGATTATTTTTATGGATGATGACGATAAATTTGTAAATAATAATTGTTTACAAATAATTAGTGCTGAAATAAAAGATGATAAAGATTTAATAATTTGGAATTTCTTAAGACCAGATAAAATTATAGCACCTAAAGAAAAATTTATAAAAGGACAAATTGATACAACGTGTTTTTGTTTTAATAGTAAATATAAAAATAAATCTAAATGGATAGCTGAAAAATGTTCGGATTTACATTTTTTTAAAGAATTAGATAACAAAATAGAATTTAATAAGAAATTTATAGGGGTCGCTCTTGTAAGAACTATTTATAGTGATTTTGTAGCAGGAAATAGCTGTTAATTTATTTACAGTTTAATGAAAATTAGTAAAATCATAATATGGCAAATTCCATCTTCTATCAATAGAAAAATTTAAAAAATCTCTACCTTCTCTTATGGAACTTTTTGATACATCTGAAATTACTAGATTTGGATAAAAAGTACATGATTTTAATTTATATTTTTCAATAGTGTCTTGGATAAAAGTATCGACAGTTCGCCATTTAAAATTAGGTAAATTCATCTCATTTAAAAATATTTGGATAGTTTTTTGTTTAATAAAATAACCAAATGTACCATAAGAATAAATATTTTTTTCTCCAATAAGATGATTACAAGAATAATAATTTTTATTAAGTTTAAAATTATTATTTATATCTTTATTAATTTTATTGGAGAAAATCGATTGATTTGACCCCATAAATACTATATCAAACTCGTCGAATACTTGTAAATTACTTTCAAGTATATCCTGAAAATTTTTATGGAAAAAAATATCATCTTCAAAAATCAAACAATTATTTAGATTTTCTTTTATACATTTTTCCCAAATTTTTTTATGGGATAGAAAACATCCTAATTCTCCTATATAATTTATTCTTCCTAATGGATTTAAATCTTTTTTTATTTCTTTAAATAGAATTAATTCTTTTCCTGTGGGAATAATTCCGTCAATAAATTTATAATTTTCTATATTATTTTTTAATAATCTATTTTTAATAATCTCTTTTTTAATTTTGTCAGAAGGTAAATTTATTATAAAAATATTATCTGTAACTATATCTAAACTAATTTTTTTTTGAGATACTATAATTCTTTTTCTATCAATAAAATGAAGATAATAGTTAATTGCTTGTTTTTTAGTTTTTATAAAAAAAAGGTTTTCTTGTTGGATTAATTTATTCATTTTAATTATATCAATTAAAATATAATATGATTTTATACTGTTTTATATGTTGTTTTAGAAATAAAAATAAAATTAAAAATATTCATAAAATGATGGAGTCGCTAAATTATTATTTAATCCCAAAAAACATTTAATTATATTTAAATAATACGAACCAATTTTAAACATATGTAAAATACTTATAAAATAAATATCATACAAATAATTATATATTATGTAAATAGTAAAAATAAAATAAATTATTTATATATTATATTTATAAAAATCTTCAATAATTTTTGTTTCTATACGGCGTTCTATCGCTAATTTTTTAGCTAATTCAAAATTATTTTTACATATATCATTCGACTTAAATTCAATTTTTTGATTTGTTGTATTTATTTTACTCATACTATTATTATTTTTTCTATAATTATACAACGCGTTATCTATGAATTTTAATTTTGTTACTTCTTCCATTTTAAAATATATATCTTTGTCTTCAGCACCTTTTTTAAATAAATCGTTTTCAATATATCCTCTTGTTTTATAATATGTATATTTATGAAATATTCGTAATTGTGATACACAATTTTTTTCAAGGTTAGTTTCTCCATCATTAATCGCTTTACAAAATCCAATATGTATTTTTTTTAAATTTTCATCACAATAATTAAAATTTGTATATAAAAAACCATATTCAGATGGATTATTATTTTTGAGTACATTATTAATAATTTCTACAGCATTTAACTCTAATGAATCATCACTGTCTAAAGTTGAAATATAAGATGTATCGCTTAAACCTATACATTTTCCTATTGTTCTAGCATACCCTAAATTAACATCATTTTTGTAAAAAGAATAATTAAAATTATATTTATGTAATATACTCTCAATTTTTTCTATTGTATTGTCTGTAGATTTATCATCAATAATAATAACATTAAATTTTTTATCTGTTTGATTATTTAAACTATCTAATGTATCTTCGATCATTTCAAATACATTATAACAAGGTATTGCTATTGTTAATAGCATATTTTCTTTTTTATAATTTAAATTATTTTTTTGAATTGTTTTTGTAAAAAGATTATTTTTCTGTGGATTTAAAGAAATATTTGTATAATCATCTATATATAGAAAATTATCGTAATTATTATATTTGTTTTTGTATAAATCTATGTGTTTGGAATTTATTAATAATAAATCCGCATAATCTTGTAATTCATGAGAATATTTATTTAAATTTATTTTATAATTTTCATTCTCAATATTTAATAAAACTAAATTGTTCTTTCTTAATGAGTTTAAATAAGGTGGTATAGTTTTTACTCTTTTTTCAATTATTTGGCGATATTCTTTATTATAAACATTATATTCGGATGTGTTATATTTTTTAGAATTTTGTTTGTTATATATCATTAAATTTTCATCACATATTTTATGTTTGCCATTCGATAGTTCTAAAGAAGAAAAACTTTCTACTAAATCTGTACAACATTGTATAAAATCATTATTTAAGTCTAATAGATCAAAAACATTAATTTTTTTTAAATATATCGCTTTGATAACACGTAGATGACCTGCCCTCCATATATCATTTCTATAATATTTTGTTTTTTTTATTTCATCCGAATAATCTTTGACTGTATATCCATTACTAATTTTATTATTATTATAATATTTGAAATTTCTATATGTTATATCTATGTTATGATGTGTCATAAAAGTATTTAAATAATTTAACACAAAAGGTGAATATAACCAATCATCTCCATCCAATAATATACAAATATCATCATCACAACACATATTATATGCCATATATCTATTATATGCTTGTTTGTATGTTTTGTCATTTTTAATATAAAAAAATTTATCAGATACATTATTTGCGTTTGATATTATTTCATTGAATAAGTTGTGTGTTTTATCATTTGAATTATCATTAATATATATAACACTCCAATTGCTATAATTTTGATTTATTATAGATTGTAAGTTATTCTTAATCCATTTTTCATTATTAAATGATGGAATAATAAAGACAAATTTAGTAGTTTGATTATATATTTTATTAAAATTATATTTTTCTAATATTATATATTTCTTTTCATAAAATGATTTATCTCTACGCCCTTGTAAACAATTAGAATCTAATACATAAGGTATAATCATTTGTTCTCCTGATAATATGCCAAATTTTAAAGAATTTTTTAAATGACTAAATCTAATGTAATTAAAACCTAGATCTAATGCAAAATTATTATTAATAAACCATTCTATTCCTAAATCAAGTACATACTTGCGAAATTTTTTATTACATACATAACCATAAGTCCCATAAAACCACGATTCAGTATCAGTATCAGGTAGAGCATATATATTAACACTTTTATTTTTATATTTTTTACATATATCTTTACTAATATTATTATAACCTATATATATAAAATCAAACTCGCGATTGTAAATAATATTTGATAATGAATTATGACAGTAATCTTTGTGTAATAAAATATCGTCTTCACATATTAATATATTATCTATTTCAAGTAAATTTAGTTTTTCATATAATTTAAATGTTGTATATATTAGTCCCATACCTCCAATATTAGATATACATTGTTTTTTAACATTATAATATGTTGTTGTTTTAATACTACCATTATTAAAATTATTCAGATATGTTTCATATAATGAACATATGATTTTATCATTTCTATCAAAAGCTTTAAATATATTACAATCAGGAAAATTTAGTTTTTGTCTTATTTTGTTATCTATTCTATCTTCTAAATTAATAATGTATATAGGAATATGATTATTTTTTTTATCATCTAATACTTTTTTATCATCTAATACTTTTTTATCATCTAATACTTTTTTATCATCTAATACTTTTTTATCATCTAATACTTTTTTATCATCTAATACTTTTTTATCATCTAATACTTTTTTATCATCTAATACTTTTTTATCATCTAATACTTTTTTATCATCTAATACTTTTTTATCATCTAATACTTTTTTATCATTTAAAACTATTGACAACGTATTTATTAATTCTCTAACATTATTACTCAATTCATTATTCCATATGTGAAATTTATTAAAGTATTCTGTATCTATTAAAAATTTATCATTACTAGAATTATAAGGAATACAACCTGAACCTATAGAATATTTAAACATTTTTATAGTTTCTGTATCATTCCCAAATAATAAAATATTCCCAATATTTGGTAACCAATCTTCCAATTTTTTATTATATTCTATAAATATATCATTTGGATATTTTTTTACAAGAGAGTAAAATTGTTGATAATATTTTACTTGTTCTTTATCATTTTTGATACTATCAAATTTATTTGGATTATCCCCATTAAAAAATAATTTAAATCTACTATTTTTCTTTTTTAAAATTAAAAATAATTCTATAGCCTTTATAGGTTGGGTAGATATTGGTGTGAAATTAAGTACTCCTAAATTAAATTTACAACTTTCATTTTTTAGTAAATTTCCAAACTTTTTATAATTATTATATAATGTAAAGTTATCTCCTATTTTAGGATATTTATTTAAAATAATATCTTTATCTAATTCTTCGATATAAAATTTATTAACGTCTTCAAAATTTATATCATTTAGTTCTAATTTTTCATTAACTAAGTAGTTAAGATTACATTTTCCAAATTTATTATCTTGAAACCATTTATAATTATTATCGCATAAAATAATATCAACTTTTTCTAAACATTTTAGTCTATAATTATTTTGTATATCATTTTTATTTAAATTATCCAGGATAATAAAATATTCATCAAACTTTAATTCTTTGATAGACGAAGATATAAATAATATTTGTTTTTTATTATTTTTAAGTAGTTCGTCTAAATTAGGTTTGTAATCTTTATTATCAATAAAATGTTTATATGCCCCCAACTTTTCAGTAATATCTAAATTATAATTAGAAACATAAAATATCCAATCAAATTTATCATTATTTATAGATTCGTCCATCATAGTATTATTTAAAATTAATTTTTGACATTTAATTTTACTTAAAATTTCATCAAAATCTTTTATACCATAAAAGGATTTAAAAAAATCATAATCTAATAAAAATAAGTTATCTTTTTCTTTGTTGGTTAATTTTGTATTTTCATCATAAAAACTATATATTTCATTTTTTATAATCTCAAAATGAGAAATATAATTATTAATTATAAATTTTATAAATGAAGTTTTAATTTTTAAATATGGGTCTTTAACACTTACTTCATTAACACTTACTTCATTAACACTTACTTCATTAACACTTACTTCATTAACACTTACTTCATTAACACTTACTTCATTAACACTTACTTCATTAACACTTACTTCATTAACACTTACTTCATTAACTAATTTTTGATTTAATTCTTCAATTTTTACCATAATTAATTTTTTATGTTTATATATATTTTCTTTATAACTTTGCCCCAACTGTTTTAATTTTCCAATTTTACTATTATCATCTAAATTAAATTTTTCTTTACAATAATTATTCCCTTCATTATTTAGACAAAAAAAAAATTTAGTCATTATCTCCTCATATTCTAAAAAATCTTTTATTTCTTCTTCTTTTAAATTCATAATTTTTTTTTTTAAAATGAATTCTTTTTTATCAAATTCAAGTTTTAATTTATATTTTTCCTTATCAAGTTCATTTAAAATATATTTTTCTTTTAATTCTAAATTTTTTTCTTTAATAGATTTGGTTTTATCTTTTTTATTTAATTCCAATTCTTTTTTATTTAATTCCACCTCTTTTTTATTTAATTCCAATTCTTTATTATCATAATTATTTTTAATTTCTAATGATTTTTTTATTTCAGTATTAGTTATCAATGAATATTCATAAACCTTTTTATTTATGAAATATTTATTTGGTTGTCCTATATCAATATAATTCTTCTTAATTTCTAATTCATCTAAATCAAGATTATAAAAAGATTTATAAAATTTAATATCAAAACCTATATTTGTTAAATAACTATCTAATTCACTTTCTCTAGTAAAACATACCTTTTCAGTTTTGTTATTATATACTTTATGATTATATACTTTATGATTATATACTTTATAAATATCTATTACATTTTCAACTAAATAAAATCTTTTAAAAAAATTTAAATCTATTTTATTTTGTAAAAAAGTTAGTAATTCATTTTCATTCTTAAAATCATTATTTTTTAAATATTCTTGATAACTAACTAATGTTATATATTTATTTTTTACTATATTCAATTCCTTTAACTTGATATAAAAATCAGAATCAAATAGATTATACTTCAAAAATTTATTAAATTGATTTATATTTATAATTCTGTTTTCTTTTTTACTATTATCCAAATAATGAGTTTTTAAATCTAAATCATTTAATTCTTTCAAATCATAATAAAATAATTTGTAAAATATTTTATCAAATTCTTCCATTATAAAAATAATAATATTTTATTTTTATAATTCAATCGTTAAATAAAAATTATAACAAATTTATAATATAAATCAATTTAATAAATTTATAATATAAAAAATATTATAAAAATAAAAAAAATAGCTATTTTAATTTTAATTTCATTATTTCTTAATTTTTTATGTTTTTTATTACAATTTTTACAATTACAGACCGTGGGATGAACCAAATTATTTCTCATTATTTTAAAATTATAATAAAAAGTTTTAAATTAAAAACATATAATAATATAAAAAAAAATTTAAACCGCAATAAATTCATATTTATATAAGTTCTAGTGGGTGTATTTTATTTATATAGTCTATTAAAACTCTACTTATAGTTACCCCATATCTCATAATAATGGTGGGTGCTCCTAATCTATAAGCTGATGGTCTTTCCACTAAAGAATTAATAGTACTAGATTTACCTTTACCTTTAATTATTTGTGGGTTATGACTGGAAATCGCTGAAATAGAAGCTTTTGGAGTTCCGTTAATATTTAAAGAATTTGTTTTTAATGTAAATAATACTTCAGTTTCCCATTTTGGTCCATTATATGTAGGTCCATGTTCTTTCACAACGTGTACTAATCCTGCACGTCCTTTTATTCCACCCATTTTATGAACAGATAAATGAAATTGGGGTTGTTCTGGAATTATTTTTCCGGTTCTAAATTCTATAACTATCATTTTTTCATCATTCCTAGATATTTTAACAGAAACATTTGTGTCTGGGGTTTGTAAACTACATTGAACTTCTAATTCTTCTACAAAATTAGATAAATTATTCCCAGCGTTTGAGAAAAGATTTCTAAAATAATATTCATATAGTTTTTGATGAGATAATATATCATTATTTAAAATTCTCCCAAGTTTTCCATTATTTTCAAGAACTTCGGTAGGTTCTGGTGGAGGGGCCCCCCTCAAAATATTCGCCATAGAAAGAGTTGTTACTTTCCCTTTTCCCTTCCCTTTTTTTTTACCACCCCCTTTTTGACTTCTACTGATGCTATTACTATTACTCTTGCTTCTACTTCTACTTCTACTTCTACTTTCACTACTTCTACTTTCACTACTTCTACTTTCACTACTATTACTCTTGCTTCTGCTTTGTCTACTCTTACTTCTGCTTTGTCTACTCTTACTTCTGCTTCTACTTTGTCTACTATTACTTCTGCTTCTACTTTGTCTACTATTGCTATTACTATTGCTATTACTCTTACGTTTGCTTCTACTTCGTTTTTTCTCTACTTGAAAAATATCATCTAAATTAAAAACTAATTGACCTATTAAAAATCCATCTTTATTTTTGTTACCTAATTGTTTTTCTAAATTATTATAATATTTTTTTATTTTTAATTGAGTATCTTTTTCAATTATATCAACCAAATCTTTTAACATTTTATAATATTAATAAATATTATAAATATTATACAAAGTAATTATCTGAAAATATTTTTTTTAAAGTTGCTGTAGATATTTTAATAGTTTCTTTTGTTTCTATCAAATTTTTAATTTTGGTCATACTTAATGTTGTATGTAAATCCTTATACTTATTTATATTTTCTACTTGCTTTATAGTATATTTTTTCTTACTTTGATTTTTCTTATCAACCTCGGAACTTTCTAGAATTTTATAATCCAATTCAACTCCATTAGTTGTTTTAATGTATCCCTTTATATCTAAATTCCCATTATGGACATTATTATGGCAAGTCTCACATAATGTAACCAAATTAGATTCTTGGTCTTTTTTAATATGTCCAATAATATTATTAGAATTAGCCAAGTGCTGTTCCTTGATATGGTGAGTATCTATCGCGGGTTTATTACATATAGAACAGTTGTGTAAATAAACTTTTTTATTATAAGGACTTAATTTCTTTTCTTGGATATTTTCTTCAATTCCCAATAATCCCCTTCTAATTGAATTCGCCAATTTTAAAAAATCTTGATCTAAATCCATCGCTTTACAAACTTCTAACCCATAAATTGCCGGACCATTTCCAGGTTCCAATTTCCTATCATATATTAATTTGTTGGTTTCGTCATCAAAAATTACTTTTAGATGAAATGATTTAACATTTTCTAAATTTCTAATTAAATCTAATTTATATAATTCATGTAAATGTGTAGCAAATACAAAATTCACTTTTCTTTCACTTAATCTAACCACACTACTAGCAAATATAGATTGTGCCGACACGCTCTCAGTACCAGAACATAATTCGTCGCCTAATACTATACTAAATTTATTTGCTCTTTTGAGAATAGACCGTAGCTCACTCATTTCTACAGCAAATGAACTTTGTCCTTTTAAAATATTATCATTATCACTTATCCGTGTAAATATATAATGAAAAGGGTTGTAATTAAAATTACTCGCCGCAACATATAATCCAGATTGTGCCATAATTAAATTTAAACCAATTGCTTTCATCATACTAGACTTACCTACCGCATTACAACCATATAGTAACATTCCATTTAAATTGTCTTTACCCAAACATACATCATTCGGAACATATTCCATGTCAGTTTGTATTCTTTCTATAATAGGGTGCCGTAAATCCTTTATATCTATGAATGAATTATCAGAATCTAAATTTATTTCTGGTCTATTATAACCAAATAATATGGAAGTTTTCGCATTAGACTTAAAAAAATCTAATTCACCTACAAATTTAGATATATTCTTTAATACGTCTCCATAATTTTCATAGAAATATTCTATCTTATTTAAATAAATTTCAGTAGTTATAGTTTTAATCTTTTCTTGATGAGCTCTTAAGGTATAAGATAAATTATTAAAATATGTAGAAGTGATTTTTGTTTTATCTTTCATAAATTTTATATCTAAATCTTTTGGATTAATTTCATTATTAGCCGAAACTAATGGAGGTCCAGTCACCACCTTAAACTTTTTCCATCCAGTATTATCAAAACTTTTCTTTAGCATTTCTCCTCTTTTTTTAGTAGTTTGTAAATAAAATCCGTCTCTATCATTATTCTCTATTTTTACAAAATCACTATTCTTTTCAATATAATTAGATAGTTTACAAGCGAGAGCCTTCATACTTCCCCTAATTATATTTATTTTCTTTTGAAGTTCATCCAATTCTAGAACTTTCCCCTCCATAAAAAATGAATCACTAATATTATTTAAATGATACTTTGAGATTTTATCCATATCAAATAATTCTCTATACTCTTTCAAATAATTAAAGAATTGTTCTTTAATATGATTAGTAGGGATTAACTTACCTATATCGCCACTCAATAAGTATGAATGTTCCAAAATACAAGTAATATTAGAATAAGCAATATCTAAACTGGCAAAGTCTGCCGGTTGTAATATTTTTAATGACATTCTCCTATGAAGACGTTCAATATCCATAACTTTCGAAAGATAATCTTCAAGTTCTTTATAATAATAAATGCCGTCTGAATTTTTTTGGCGTAAATCATCTAAATATTGATATCGTGTATTTAATTCATCGGAATCTATAATAGGATTTACTAATCTATCTTTTAGAAGTCTTTTACCAATCGCCGTAGACGCATTATTAACTATACCAAATAAAGAATTAAATTTATTGTTAATATTTTGATGGTTTGAATTATCAACCAAATTAAGTTGTCTAATAGAATCATTAGTAAGAATAAGATACTTATTGGATTCCCAAATTTCTGGTTTCTCCAATTTACTAATAACATTTTCGTTATGTTCATAGGCAAACTGAAGTAACGACACAAAACTTATAGTTCCAAATTGTAATTTTTCTAAATCTAAATACTCATGAACTGAAAGTAATCCACTATTTTTAAAAATTCTCTCTAAAAATGCCTTTTGGTATGAAAGTTTTTCAATATGTTTATCTACAGTTTCTTGATAATGATAAATTCTATTACTTAATTCCAGATACGTTATTAATTTATTCTTTGCCATAGGACAACTTTTTACATTTAAAATAATCTCCTTGGGATTATGAGATTGAATAAATCTATAAACTTCGTCAAAACCTAAATTCATATCATCTTCTGTAGAATGAGTTTCATAGATAATACTTTTTCCAGTTGTTAAATCTATAATACTTAAACCAATACAAATAATATTTTTATGATTTTTTAGATCCTTATTAGTTTCAATGAAAATTGATAGTAAATTAGATGTTTCTTCCCCTTGAGTGTAATTTATAGATGTACCTGGGGAGAAAATATTAGTAACTTTCCTCTCTGGTTCTGGTGGGTCAGTTACCTGTTCTACTAAAACTACAGTATAACCATTATTCATAAGAATTTGAATGAATTTTTCAATAGCAAATAGAGGAAATCCAGCCATCAGAGGATTGCTTCTAGAATTAATAATATTATTCTTATTTTTTCTAGAAATTTGAATATTCATCAAATCACAAATTTGATTTAAATTTTCTACATTTATTTTTTCAGTTTCATTGTCTATGGCATACGCCTCAAAGAAACTACCTACCTGCATTAAAATTACGGTTTTATCTCCATATTTTTGTTGGTATTTTATTTGAAAATCGATATAATCGTCTATAAGCATTATAGTTATAATATAATTCTAATTAATCTTTAAACTTATTTAAAAAATTAAAGATTAATTTGGTGGTAAAATGTAATTTAAAAAACTATTGTAGGCATTTGTGTTATTGGTGATTTTTTTGTTGATTTCTTTTTAATAGGAGATTTAAACATATTAGGTTTTTTTTTTATGGGTGGTTTAAACATTTTGGTTTTTTTTGACATGGGTGGTTTAAACATATTAGGTTTTTTTTTTATAGGTGGTTTAAACATTTTGGTTTTTTTTGACATGGGTGGTTTAAACATATTAGGTTTTTTTTTTATGGGTGGTTTAAACATATTGTGTTTTTTTGACATGGGTGGTTTAAACATATTGTGTTTTTTTGACATGGGTGGTTTCCATATATTGTGTTTTTTTGACATGGGTGGTTTAAATATATTGTGTTTTTTTGACATGGGTGGTTTAAATATATTGTGTTTTTTTGACATAGGTGATTTAAACATATTGGGTTTTTTTAAATTAAAAATTTGTCTCTTTAAATTATCTATTTCTTCTATAATTCGTTTATTTTCACTTATTAAATCTAAAATATAATTGTTGGATACTCCTAACATTTCTTTTACTTCTAAATCTTCATTTGCATCTTTCTTTATAAATTCTTCCATTTTACTTTCTAACTTTCCAATTTTCGCTAAATCTCCACTTAAATTTTGTATTTTCCCACGAGAATTCATTACTTTATGATTAGTTTCAGCCATTTTATTAACTAAATTTTCTAATGTAGAATTTTGGGAATTATTTGATTGTTTCCTTTTTTGTAATTCTATATTATGAAAGTTATTCATTTTACCTTGTTGATTATTTCTATTTAGTTGTTTTTTAGAAAGTAGTTCTTGTTGATTATTTCTCTGTTCCTGTAAACTTGCGCGTTGTTTAGCACTTTGGTTCTGTTGATTATTTCTGTTATTTTGATTTTCCATTTTACTTTTTAAACTAGTAATTTCTTCAGCGTGTTTAGTATTAAGAATTGATTTTTGTTTTAATTCTTGTTCTAAATTAATTATTTTCTCTCCTTTATTTGAATTATCAAATTGTTTTTTTAAAAGAGATAGTTCATTAGAAAGTTTTTTATTTCTATTATTTAACTCTTGTTTGATAGTTTTAGAAGTAGTATTTTTATATTTTTTTAAATTATTTCTTTCAGCCTTTACTAATATAAGTTCTTTTTCCATTTCTTTCATTTTTTGTAATATTAATTCATTCTCTCTAGTAATTTTGTTTGCTTTATTTATAATTTTATTTTCATTTTTAATATTTTTAGCTACTTCTGTATCTTCTGCTACATCTTCAGCTACTTCTGCTACTTCTTCTGCATCTTCAGCTACTTCTTCTACATCTTCAGCAACTTCTTCTGCTACATCTTCTGTATCTTCTACTACTTCGTTTGCTACTTCTGTATCTTCTGCTACATCTTCAGCTACTTCTGCTACTTCTTCTGCATCTCCTGTATCTACCGCTTCTTCTTCCGCTACTTCTGCTACTTCGGTTGCTACTTCTACATCTTCTGTATCTTTTGCTACTTCTGTATCTTCTGCTACTTCGGTTGCTACTTCTGCATCTTCTGTATCTTTTGCTACTTCTGCATCTTCTGTATCTTTTGCTACTTCTGCATCTTCTGTATCTTTTGCTACTTCTGTATCTATAAGGGTTTCTTCCAAATCTTCTTCTTCAATATCTACTTTATTAGCATTATTAGCATTATTAGCATTATTAGCATTATTAGCATTATTTCCAGCTCCTCTCATTTTTTTCCTAGTCATTTATAATATAATAAAAGAAATTATTTTAGTAATTAATATGTAAATATAATCTAATATTAATATAATGAATAATTGTTCTGGATGTAGTTGTATAAAAAACTTTAATGATAATACAAAATTTTGTGGGAAAACTGTTTCATCTAAAAATGGTAAATCATCAACTATTTTTGGATGTAAAGATACATGCCAACAATGTAAAAAATGCCATTTAAATAATAATAATAATAATAATAATAATAATGGTCAATTAAGTAAAAAAGAATTTCTAAAATTTTTAAAAGGACAAAGAGCCAAAAATGTTCGAGAAGGAATACTTCCACCCATAGTTGAAGAAACTATACCAGAACCTATAGAATATGAAAATAATAACGCACAAGCAAATCATAGTGATTTACCTAAAACAAAAGATGAGTGTTTTCAAGAAGAAGGATATATGTGGAATAATGAAAATATGACGTGCGATGACTTAATGGTTACTTTCTTTACTCAAAAAGGTGAGGATGGTAGTAGTTTTCAACTTTCTAAAGGAAATTATGATGAAACGGATATTCTATCTTTTGAATTTAAACCTTCTTTTATAGCGGTTCCTATGGGATTAAGAGTAAAAATTTGGAAAAAGTCTGGATTTGTAGGTCAAGAATTAGGATATTTAGGAAATAATAAACCTAAAAATAATAATAAACAAAATTTATATCCAGTAGAAGAAATTGGAAGTATTCAAATTTGTAATATGAAAAATTGTGTTAGACCATCTGAATTTGGAGAAATGTCTTTAATAAGTCTTATAGATGGTTATAATATAGATTTCGTGGAAGATAATGTAAATAATTTAGGAGAATATAAAGAAAGGTTAAGACAAAAAATAGAGAAAAAGTTATTAGATATTAGATTTACCCATAAAGAATGTCTAGAACTTGTTTCTAAATATCTTTCCAATAAAGATATAGATATAGATAAAGATTTATCTAAAACAGAGAATTCTTTCACTTTACAAAAAATACTTTCTATACTAACTGAAATTCCAAATTGTAACAATCTTATTTCCAATGAATCTTTAGGAAAATCAAACGAATCTTTGGGAATATTAAATAAAAATGAAACAGAATTAAGTTTTAGTCCAATAGAAACTATTATAGAAAAAATATCTCCAGCACCTTCTCATATAAGTCTAAAAGCAAATAATGAAACGGAAACATTTGAAACAGATAACTTAAGTTTTATAATTTTTATTTTCATTTTCCTTCTTATTATACTGTTAGTTAGTGCTCTAATTTATTTTTATTTTAATACTGAACGAATATAATTAATGAAACTATATAATTAATGAAACTATATAATTAATGAAAAAAACTTTTATATACTATATAATTAATAATACTATATAATTAATGAAAATAACTTTTATAATAATTGTATTACTATTAATACTATTATTAATTAAAAATAAGATTGAAAAATTTTCATATAATCCTTCAACTTTATTAGGTATAACAGATTTAAGAGACCTAACTGACTTTAGAAAATGTAACCAAGTAAGAAATAAAAGTGCTTGTATATTAAATGGAATTGGTTTAAAAACTACACCTAATAGAGATAGATTACCTATTAAATTACATAAAAATTATACTACTTCTATGAATGTAAAAGATTTATATCCATATCCTCATAAATAAATTAAATATTTTCAAATTTTTTCCATAATACTAAAAATATAGCAGAATTGAAACCATTTAATAATATTTTTGTAGGTAATCCTCTATAATACAAATTGAATAACCCTTTGCTATTTATAATTTCTTTTAATGCCGTGTTATAAGAAATATTTTCTTTATTACTTTGTTTGTAAGTTTTCAATATTCTAATAGGATTAGTTATTAAATCTGATACAGTAGAAGAAGCAAATCCTATTCCTAAATTTTTTTTAATATCATTTTTTTTAATATCTTTTTCATAATAAATATTATTTAGGTAATCCATAGTAAAAAACCAAGAAGTATTACCCAATAAATTAGATAATAAATAAGCACCAGAACCATTATATAAAACTTTTATACCATCCTTTCCAAGTTTTTCTTTCATTATTATTTTTCCTTTATTTCCTCTAACCTGATACATATTAGTATAAGTATCTAATGGCATAAGATTAAATTTAAGAAATGATGATGCGAATGATATATAAGATGACCTTTCAATATTTGAAAGAGAATTAAACTCCTCTCTATGAAAATAATTATAGAAAGCGGCATCACCAAATTTACCAAATACCGTTTTTATTAAGTTTGGTGTATATCCTCTATAAAAACGGAATTTATCTTTATCCATAGATAGTTGTTTAAATGAAACTAATGGCGACATTCCATAACGATATTGATGTTTTATTATAGTTTTTAACCAAAATAAAGAAGATAGTTGTATAATACCTGCAGATGAACTTGCCAGAGAACTTTTAAGGATATCTTGGAAAGACATTTAAAAAAATTAAAAATAATATATAAATCAATTTAATTTAAAATATCCTAAATTAAATATGGATAATAAAAAAATAATTTTCTACTACCAAACTTTTAATTCTCTCAAACCAATACTATACACAGATACGCCAGTAACTCATATCCATCTTTCTTCTATACACTTTGGTCTAGATGAAAATAAACAACAATACATTCACCTTAATAACTATTCCCCATATCACAAAAAATTTGATAATATGTGGACAGAAATAGAAAATGCCTCTTTAATGGGTATTAAAATTGTTATAATGGTTGGTGGTGCCGGATCGGCATATGAAGCACTATTTTCCAATTTTAATGTTTTCTATAATCAACTTTATAACTTAATAAAAAATAAACCATTTATTACTGGTATAGATTTAGATATAGAAGAAAATGTATCCCTCTCCCAAATTAAAATGTTAATTTCAAAAATTAAAACAGATTTCCCTTCCAATGATTTTATTATTTCTACAGCACCAGTTCAATCATCTATCCAAGAAGATGTACCAGGAATGGGTGGTTTTATATATAAAGATTTAATCAATTCATCAGAAGGGAAATATATTTCATATATAAATGGGCAATTCTATAGCGACTATTCCAAAGATTCTTATGACCAAGTAATTAAAAATGGATATAAATCTAATAAAATTATTATGGGAATGTTATCAGGACAAGAATTTGAAGAAGAATTGAATAAAATAGTGGAAAGTTATGGAGACCAATTTGGAGGAGTATTTGTATGGGAATATTTTAATTCAAATCCTATACAATGGCTAGATACAATTAAAAAAATTTATGGTATAAAAAGTAGAAAACATATTAATGATAATATTGATATAAGAAATGATATAAGAAATGATATAAGAAATAATTGTAATATTGTTTAATTGTTTAATTTATTCTAAATTTAATTCTTCCATACTCGTAACAATATCTTCTACATCTTCTTCATCTTCTTCATCTGTATCTTCTACAACTTCTACATCACCTTCATCTTCTACAACTTCATCTCCTTCAACAGTTGTATTTAACTTATCGATGAAATCTTTTAGAAGAACCAAATCACCATCGCGATCACCGTCACAAAGACATAGACATTCTCCTGCATTTTCAATTCGGTTTTTCCATTCTTCAAATTTAATAAGAGATTGTTGTTCTCCACAATTTGCCCAGTTAACCAAACTATTTAGACCACGAACATCCATCAGTTTAATTGTTCCTTTTTCATTTAATGTAACTCCACCACCTGTTCCTGGAAGAGGCATAACCGTCCCATCTTCCAATTGGTATACCCACCATGTAATTTTTAGACAATTAGTAATTTCCGTTTCTACATCTGGCGCGAATGTCATAAATTCATTATTTCTAACACCAATATATACTTCGTCTAAAGGAACTACCGAAATTCTAGAAATTGCTTTTAGAATATCATTCTTAAATTCATAAACAGAGAATCCACGATAAATCGCTTTAATATTTTCAAGACCACCAACACCCTTATTCAAATATTCTTTGGTTTGATATTCTTCGTACTTACCATCTTTATCTGGTTTAATAAGTTTTAGGTGTCCACATCTAAATGCCATTGTATCATTACTTGGTGGATATACTTTATTGCTTTCTAAAGATTTTTTGATATGTGTAGCAATAAATTCTAGAGAAGTATTTAGAATTTCGGGGTCTTTGACGGAGATTTCTGATAGATGTTCACTAAGGGCACAATCTGAATTAAAATGTTCATCTGAAATAGGATTAGGATTATTTTCTAAGGTAGGATTCTTAACATCTCCTAGAATTCCAATAATTTGTTTAATACCTTCTCGGTCAAGGACATCTGGATAGACAGTTTCTTGTGGTTGTGTAAAGTAATTTCCCATTATGTTATAGTTATTGTAGTTTGTTTATTAGTTATAGTAGTTTGTTTATTAGTTATTGTGTTTAAGTAAAACAAAAAATATAATTCAATTTTTCTTTCAACTTATAGAATATTATAGTTATAGTTATATACTTATCTAATTATATACTTATCTTTTTTTGGTGGAGTTTTCGGCTTTCATTATAGAAATACGAACATGTTTTGAATTATATACATTTTCATTTTTCCCCTTCGATGTATTTTTTATTTTACAATCTTTGGCACATTCTCTACCTTTAGCACCTTTTCTACCTTTGGCACATTTACCACCATTAATTTTAAAATCTGTTTCCATATTAATTTTAAATAGGTTCCAATAGAGTTTCTTTATTTTTTTAATAATATTCGAATATATTTTCAATTTTTATTTATCTTTCGAATTTTATATAGGTATTCATAGATACTACACCAAATCCATAGTTTATTATGATATATTATCCAAGCATAAATTATACTTTTATAACATTTTTCACTTAATCTATATCACTTAATTTATATGAAATTTTATTAAAGAATTTACTATATGAATATCTGTTTCTTCGTAATATTTAAATCCAAAAAAATCTTCTAATTCTTGAGTATCAGATTCCTCTAAAATATCATCTTCATTAAATTCACTTAAATCCAAAACTTCTATTTCCCCTTGTTCTATTATATTTTTATAAAACATATTATAAATATTTAATGATGTTTGTTTATTATCTTTTATTTTTATAACGGTATTATCAATATCTTTATTAAAAAATTTATAATATAATTGATTTAAATTTTTATTATAATTAAGAAGTAAAAATCCATATATATCAACTGGTTTATATAAAAATGATCCTCCATCAGAGTATATAATTATTGAATTTTTAGACATATATATTTAATTAGAAATAGTTAAATAAACCTAAACTTAAAAAATTATTACTATAATAACTTAAAAATAAAAAATAAAAATGTTAGAACAATCGCCCAATTCTATTAAATGTCAAAAAAATATACCATTAATTATTATTTTTTCTAGTTTTATTGTTTATAATTGTTTTGGTATAAATTATTTAATTAAAGAATATGAAATATTAAATACTTGCGACAATTCTTCTCTTTGGGAACTTGTTATTAGTTCAATTATTCTATCACCATTTTTATATACACATTTTATATTAAAAAATTATAGTAATGTTAATTCCAAAAATAAATTAAAATTACTAGGAATAAGTGTAATAATTATACTTTTTTTAATAGTATTCGGTTCTTATAGTTTATATAAATATAACTCTGAATGTATTTTTGGAGAATCATTATGGATTTTTGGAGTGTATTCATTGGTATTTCATATAATCTATATATTATATAGTTTTATTAGCTATTTAGATTATTTACTACCAATAGAAATTTTTGAAGAAAATGATATAGAAAATGATATAGAAAATGATATAGAAAATGATATAGAAAATGAATTTAGTTTTTCGCATAATATAAAATATAAAACTTTAGTTTAATTTAAAATTATGAAGTAAATACCATATTCTAAATAAAGAACAAAAAAATAAAAAACTTAAGGAATATATTAGTATTAATTCTAATTAAAATGGATTTACCACTTAAAAACTCATTAAAAATAAATAATAGAATAATTGGAACTATTAGTGCTTTTGACCTTATTAAGAGGAAAGACGAAATAATAATACCATATACACAAAGATTAAGTGATACTAATAAAGTAAATGAAATAGTGGAATATCAAAGACATCATTTCAATAATAAACATTTTTATAATTTTCTAGGTGTTTTAAATCTTCATTTTTGTATAGAAAATTGTAAATATTATTTAGTAGATGGGCAACATAGATATTTATCTATAAATAAATTAGTTGAAAATTTTGAAGACTTTGATGTTACTTTAGAGATTGTAATTATAAAAACACCAAATGAAATTATAGAAAATTATAATATTCTTAATAAAAATACACCATTACCCGAGTTAAGTGAAAATATTAATAAACTAACTCACCAAATAATTTTTAAACATTTCGAAGTTAAATTTGATAAAATTTGGACTTTGAGTAATCGCCCTCAAAGACCTTATTTAAATAAAAATCATTTCCAGGAAGCAATTTCATATTTACTTAGTAAAATTTCAAAAGATGACCCAAATTATATTATTAAATTGATAGAAGAGCATAACAATAGGGTATCTAATTGGAATCCTGATAGAATAGGAAATATGAATAATTTAAAAAATCCACTAAAAACTATAGAATTATGTAAAACACTTAAATGTTTTCTAGGTCTTTTTTCTCATTCAACTGAAGATTATCATTATAAATGGATTTTAGATATTATACGAAATGAAACAGGTGAAGAAATAAAATCATCAAAAAAGATTAGAAAAAAAGCTATACCAAAATCTATAAAACAGGGAGTCTGGAATAAATATATAGGTTGTAAGATAGGAAGTATTAATTGTTTAATTTGTAATGAAAATGAGATATCACAAGTATTTTTTACAGCAGGTCACGTTATATCTGAATCGAATGGTGGTAAAATAACAGTAGAAAATTTAAGACCAATTTGTAATTTATGTAATCAAAGTATGTATACAAAAAATATGGGAGATTTTGTAAAAGAACACTATCCTAAAAGTTTATCTATATTAGGATTAACAATAAGATTAACAAATCTCTAATAACTATGTCATCAAATAAGATTAACAAATCTCTAATTGTACCGTTTCATCATCCTTTAAACATCTGGGAGTTGGTAATTTACATAAAGAATTTGTATAGTTAATAGTATATGTTAATAGTTCTTTTTCCTTTTGGAAACGTATAATAGAGTTATTAACGCTTCCACATTTCTTATAATTTAATAATAATTGTTCTTCTGTTATTATTAATTCTAAAAATCCAAAAGGTTCTTCGTAATTAATTAAAGTAAGTTGAAGATCACTTTGTTCGTCGTAGTAATTTAAATTTTCATCTATATTTTTCAAAGAGTCTGGATTGGCACCACCGGTTCCTACTACAATAACAGGTAGGTAGAAACCGAATTCATCTGAATAATCGCCAACTTCCAAAAGTTGAAAATTATGAGTATCCGCGCAAATATAAGCCATTTTTTTGTAGTTTAAATTATAAATTGCTTCAAATAATTCCTTTGTTTTATCTATTTTTTGAAACAATTTACCTTTTTTTGGTTTAGGTTTATACGAAAAAATTGGATCGTGACCACAAATTATTAACCACCTCCCATTCATTATAGAAATATCAAAATCTTTAATAAACTCAATCATATTATTTATTTCATTAGTATTTATCATTAGAAATACGGCATTATCTATTTCAACTATAGTATTTTTAGTATAAATAATACTTGTGGGTGTAGTGAAACTTAAAATTTGGTTTTGTAAAACGCATTTTTTCTCAATATCGTGATTTCCAAGAATTACGTGTAAATTAGCAATATTCGCAGAATTTACAGTTAATTCATTTGATAAATTTATGATACTGTTATAATAATCTTGACTTTCTTTTAAAAATGTTTTTATTTTTTTAGTATTATTCTTTTTAGTATTTTTTTTTACAACAGATAAACCTTTACTAACAGATAACCCTTTACTAACAGATAACCCTTTACTAACAGATAAACCTTTTACTGACTTTTTTTTATGACCTCTTTGTATTTTTTGTTTTAATGGATAAATATTATCACCGAGTAAAATCCCCATATCGTAATCGTTTGGTTCATTTGATAGCAAGTTAATAACCTCGCTTCTACCATTAATTATGTCCCCATCTAAACAAGAATTTTTATTCCAACAACCAAATATAAATATTTTGTTACTCATTATATTAAATATATAAAAAAATTAATAAATAATTATAATATTTTTAATATATAAATGCCTATAACTAAAAAAAAAACTTCTTCAGGATTTAATAATATTATTAATTGTAAAGATAAATATTGTTCCAAATCTAAAAATGGTAAAAAATGTATGAAAAAGAATTGTGCCAAAGAAGTAACTACATTAGATAAGAATGTTAAAAATCATATTCAAAAAAAAGAAAAACAATTTCAAAAACAAAAAAAAATATTAAAGAAATGTTCAAAAAAAAAGTGTAGTATTCATATAGATAAAGATAAAATGAAAAAATGTATGAAAAAAAAATGTTCCAAAGAGATTAAAAAATTAACATCTATTATTATGATGTAAATTTAATTAATATTGTAAATATATTTAAAAATATATGAATAATAATTTATAAAGTAATACAATTAATGGATTTTTTTTGTAAAATAGAAAAGATTGAAATAAAATCCAATATATCAGAAGGAAATAAAAATATTTTCTATAAAGATAAATATTATCCTAAAGATAAAGATGAATTTATAATACATAGAAATTTAATTAATAAATTAGAAAATTTAGTAAAGCATGGTATTTCTAATTTATTTATTCGAGGACAACATGATACAGGAAAGTATACATTGGCGCGTTTTTTATTAGAAAAATACTATAAAAATCCGTGTGTTTTAAGAGAATGTATTTTTAGTAATGATGGAAAAGATTTAGTTTATTTTAAAAGTGCTCATCATTATGAATTATATGTAGATGAACATAATTGTAATATAATAAATTTAATTAAACTTTTTTTAAAAAAAATAATTCAACCTATTACTAAATATAGTTTAAAAAATATTATTTTAATAAAAAATGTTAATTTATTAAAACCTGAAATTATTAATTTATTAAAATATTATCTAGACAAGTATTACAATAATATATTTATAATTATAGGGAGTTCGCCAATATTAAATATTAATAGTTTTTTTTTAAATATAATAGTTCCCAAACCAAATGATATAGATATGACTAAATTGATTAAAAAAATAATAAAAAACGAATCATTAAAAGTGAAGAAAAAAGAATTAAACTATATTATAGAAAAAGGTAATAGAAAAATATTGAAAACTATTAGTTTACTTGAAAATTGTTATATAAGTGGAGAATTTGAAGAACATTTTGATTATAATGAAAAAATTATTTCGTATATATTTAAAATAGTTAAAAATCCTAGTATAGATGGAATGATTAAAATTCGTGAATATTTAAATCAACTTTTAGTTAATAATATGAATATGAATGAAATTATAATATTATTTCAAACAAAAATTTTAAAAGATAAAAAAATAACTCAAGAAAATAAAATGAAATGTATAGACTTATTAAAGGATTGTGATTACAATTTTATAAAAGGATATAGAGAACTACATCATTTAGAATATTTTTTAATAAGGATTATAAATCTACTAAAAAATACATGGGACAAAAATAAAAATATATAATAATATTAAATGAATATAGAAAATAGTAATACAATAAGTAAAAAGAGTAAAACAATAAGTAAAAAGAGTAAAACAATAAGTAAAAAGAGTAAAACAATAAGTAATAAGAGTAAAAAGAGTAATACAATAAGTAAAATAACTGATAGTTGTAAATTAGGTCCATTTAAAAAAGTAAGAACACATAGAATAGAAATTGGTGTTAAAAGATGTTTAATAGTTGAAAATATGCAGAATTGTTTTTTTACAGGAGGTAGTATGGGATTTAAAAGTAGAGGAGACGAAACATTATTATTGAAAAAAGTTAACCAACTAATTTCTCTACATGAGGTAGATAAACAATACGTTAAGGCGTCCAAAAGTGGTAAGGAGAAAAAAAAATTATTAGGAGGAATAGAAGAAGGTTTCGATACAAATTCCAGAAAAAAAAACTATTTTGATATAATTATATTTACACAAGACGGAAACCCTCCAGACCATTGGACATTCGCGTCTCATCACTTTTTAAGAGACCCTAAAAAGTTTGATTATTTTTCTGGTTCTAGCAAAGATAGGAAAAAAACTTTTAAATGTACTGGTAAAAAATGTAAAAGGAAATCAAAAATTCTTCTACCTGACCACGCTCTAACAGATGGGTCAGATACATATAAAAGTGATGGTATAGTAAAACTTGGTATAGAATTCCATTCCAAATTGGATGTCCGTCCACTTTATAGACCTAGCGCCCAATTCAATCAATCTGTATTTATTAAAAAACCATTAAATTATAATAGAGGGTTTATAGTATTTAAAGGAGGTGTAAAAATAGATGATAGAAGCGCATTCGAAGACTCACTAAATAATGAAACAGGTTTAGGAAACTTTTTAAAATGTAATGGTATTAATTCTCTTTTTATTTGTGGTATGGGTAGAGAAAGAAATATTTTAAATAGTTTAATAGATTCATTAAAAGTAAAAACTATTAATGAACGAGTTATTGTATATGATGCGACTATGCCTATAGCAATTGATTATGTTGAAGACAAGAGTGCTTTGAAAAATACTATAAATAATAAGTTTGTTGATGATATACGAAAAAAAGGAATGAAAGTTGTTATTTTTGATGATTTAATAAATAGTGTTAAAAAAGGTGAAACGGTTCACGATAGAGACCAACCCAAAGGAACTTTTAGTAAATCAATACGAAATATGGAAACACTATTCTCCGGTTCTTAAGAAATAATACAACATTTCTTTTCCATATAATATTAAGAAATAATACAACATTTCTTTTCAGGTTCCTTATATTCGACTATTTCATTAAATGGTTTTAATTTAATTTCATTTTTTTTAACCATTACATCTATTTTGTCTATGATGTTTAAAAATATAATGTTAATATAATCACTATTTTTTGCAGAACATTCCATATATTCTAAATTATATTCTTTACAGAATTTATTTATTTCTTCTTGTGGAACTTTTTCTAAATTCAAATCAGTTTTATTGCCAACCAAATAAATATAAATTTTCTTATTTTCCGATAGATTAACCAAATATATCCATCTTTCTAACTTTTTAAAACTTTTATAACAATTAACATCAAATACTAAAATACATACATCCAAATTTCTAATATAATTTTTTACAATTGATTCGAATTTCTCTTGGCCCGCCGTATCCCATATTTGTAATTTATACCTATTTTCTTTAAAATCCACTATTTTATGGAGGAAATCTACCCCCAATGTAGTATATTCAGTTTCATTAAATGAATTATTTATATACCTAGAAACTATACTAGTTTTTCCAACCCCATAGTCTCCTATAACCGCAGTTTTAATAATATAATTCATTATATTGTAATTATATAAAAATAATAGATTTAAATATTTAAATTTATTTATTTAAATTTATAAATTACTCTATAGTAATGGTTAATTCTGATTGTATAAAAAGTAAATGTATTAAACTTGATTGTAAATGTATTAAACTTGATTGTAAATGTATTAAACTTGATTGTAAATGTGGAAATTATACTCCATTTTTATTAAATGGGACTTGTAGATTTTGTTATACTAAATTTTAAAAGATTTTCTATGATATTCAGTTAGACCAAATTCTTTTATAGCGTCCATATGTTTTTGTGTTCCATAAGACATATTGGTTCGCCAACCGTATTTTTCCAATTCCGGATTTTCATCCAATAATCCTTCAATATATTCATCATGATACGTCTTTGCTAAAATACTTGCCGCCGCAATAGATGAATACTTTCCATCTCCTTTTATAATACATACGTGTTCTATTATTTCTCCATCAGTTTTAATATAATTTGTAAATAAATTACCGTCAACTAATAGTAATTCTGGTTCAATATTTAATTTATCTATACACATATGCATTGCTTTATGAGATGCCTTTAGAATATTTATTTCATCTATTTCATAATTACTTACGGACGCCACCGCGAATTCTATCGCATTTTCTTCAATATATTTCCTTAATTCATTCCTTTTTTTCTTACTTAATTTTTTGGAATCATTCAATTTAGGGTCTAATTCATTTTCTAATTCTCTAGGCCAAATTACTGCTGCTGCGAAGACATGACCCGCGAGGCACCCTCTACCTGCCTCATCTAATCCTACTTCCAAAGTTTCTTTTTCCGAATAATAGTTTTTCATTTTGTATTTTATTTTGTATTTTATTTTGTATTTTATTTTGTATTTTATTTTTAAAATTATAATAATATTACAATATTTAAACAATAACACTTTAATTTAATTATAACATTAATGGTTAATTATTATTCAATTTTAATAATAGGGGAAAATTCAAGTAAAGAAGAAATAAAAAAAGCATATCATAAAGCAGCTCTTAAATACCATCCTGATAAAAATAAAGATGATAATGCCGAAGAAATGTTTAAAAAAGTTGTAGAGGCATATGAAGTGTTATCTGATCCATATAAAAAAAAAAAATATGATAATAGTTTAAAATATAAACTAAATTTTGATTTTAAATTGTCTCCTGAAATTCTCAATTTTTCCAAATATTTTTTTAGTGAAGAAAATATAAATAAATTTACTAATATTTCTAGCACTATTTCAAAAGAAATATCTAATCTAAATCTACCTCCATATTTTGATACAATATTTAATAGTCTAACACATAATTTTAGAAATAATACTATGAAAGATTTAGTAACTGAATATCAAGAATTTAAGAAATTTTACCATATTAATGAAGATAAATTTAAACATAGAGAAAATGGAAAACATAGAGAAAATGGAGAACATAGAGAAAATGGAGAACATAGAGAAAATGGAGAACATAGAGAACATAGAGAACATAGAGAAAATGGAGAACATAGAGAAAATGGAGAACATAGAGAACATAGAGAAAATGGAGAAAATGGAGAAAATGGAGAACATAGAGAAAATAGAGAACATAGAGAAAATAGAGAACATAGAGAAAATAGAGAACATAGAGAAAATGGAGAACATAGAGAAAATGGAGAATACAAAAAAGAATCTAATTCTGTAAATAAAAATATTACATTTAATTTATTGGTAAGTCTTGAGGATATTTACAAGAAAATTATAAAAAATATAGCTATCAAGATGAATGTTAAATGTAAGAATTGCGATGGCACTGGTTTAATTAATATTGTAGTTAAAAATAAAAAAAAATCTAAAAATAAGAAAAAAAGAAAAAAATATATAGATAAAAAAATTTGTCATAAATGTGATGGGTTAATGACCGAAAAAGAGAGAAATATTTTTACTATAGATTGTTCACACGATCAAATAATATATAGAAACGAATATTATATTGATGAAGAAAATGGTCACGGAGATTTAATTATTAATATTATTACAAAACCACACATAATTGAAAGGGTTAGAAGATATGATTTAAGGATTATTCGTAATATAACTCTTTATGAATTTTATTTTGGAGGTAATTTAAAAATTGACCACATAGATGGAACTATAATAGATTGGGATATACCTAAACTTATAACAGATAAAGTTTGTACACTAATTTCTGAAAGAGATATTCAAATACCTAATTACGGATTACCTATATATGATAATGATAAAAATATAGGTAGAGGAAATCTTATTGTAAAACTAAAATTAATATTACCAAATAATTTAGATGATTATGAAAATGATATTAAAAAAATATTTTATAATAATAATGAACCATAAATTATTTAGTAAATTAACACACGATAGTAGTAAATTAACACATGATAGTAGTAAATTAACACATGATAGTAGTAAATTAACACATGATAGTAGTAAATTAACACACGATAGTAGTAAATTAACACATGATAGTAGTAAATTAACACACGATAGTAGTAAATTAACACACGATAGTAGTAAATTAATAAGTTTTTACAATTCACATAAAATTATAGGTTTAAATAAATTAGGTATTTCATTAAAAAATTTAAAAAGATTAAATTTAGTATTTCAAAATAAGGGTATTAATAAAAGTAAAAAACAGGATATTAATAAAAGTAAAAAACAGGGTATTAATAAAAGTAAAAAACAGGGTATTAAAAGTAAAAAACAGGGTATTAAAAGTAAAAAAAAAGGAGAATTAAGATTATATTTTAATAATATAGATACTTGTTCATTAAAAAATAGATTGAAAGACAAAGATAATATGATACAAATATTAAAATTATTAGGAAAGGAACATCATATAGTATTAAATAAAATTTATATAACTTTTAAATTTAGTAAAGAATTACAAGACGCAATTAATATTTTTTTACTAAAAGAAATTTACAAAATGAGTTTCGACGATTGTGTTGAATGGGTTAATCTAAACGGTATAGAACTACGAAGAGGTATTTATATTTTTTATTTAGATGGTAAGTTACCTATAGAAATTAATAAATTAATGGGGGATTTTCCACAAACTAAAGGAGAATTTACATCTCTTGATATACAAAATGAGATTCAATTAAGTTTGAAAAATAGTAAAAAAATAGAACTAACTAGAGATGGAATAACATTAAATTTATTGATATTTTATGACAATATATCTAATAGCACTATATCTAATAGCACTATATCTAATAGCACTATATCTAATAGCACTATATCTAATAGCACTATATCAGAAGAATTATTAATGAGATGTTTTTACCTAGATTTATTATTAAAAAGTAGAACTAAAATAAATTTAGAAATTTGGTTATCTAATAAGAAAAAGAATTTACCTTTATCTGATAGACAGTTTTTGTATATTGGTGCGAAAGAGGTTAATTCTGGGTGTAGTAGTTTTACAGATGAAGGAAATAAAATTTCTGTTTGGAGGAAAGAAGAATTACCAAAAGTTTTAATACACGAAATTATACATTCTTTAAGTTTGGAAAAACATAATGACTATGGTGAATTAATAGAATTTTTTTATAAAGTTTTTGATTTAGGTATAGATAATAAATTAAATCTATTTGAGTGTTATGTGGAAATTATGGCTGAAATAGTTAATATTTTTTTAATAGTTAATAAATTTGGTAAAGAATTTAATAAATTATTAAAATTAGAAATTAATCACTGTTTATTTCAAGTCGGGAAAATATTAAATTATTTTGGATATAAAGATTGGAATGAGTTCCATAGAGAAAGTGGTCATAGAGAAAGTAAAAAATCTGGTAAATATATGCAAAAAAGTAATGTATTTTCCTATTTTATTTTTAGAAGTTTAATAATGTATAATATTAATGATTTTATAGATTTATGTTTCGATAAAAATAAAAAACATTTCTTGAAACAAGAATTTCCATCAATAGATTTACTAAATATAGTTAAGAAAACTTTAAAAGATAAAAGCTATATAAATAATATTAATAAATTTATTTTATTAAATAAAAAGGCAAATTCTAATAAAAAGACAAAATCTAAGTTAGAATATAATAATTTAAGAATAACGTGTATAGAAAAATTACTATAATAAATTAACTATGATAAATTAACTATGATAAATTAACTATGATAAATTAACTATGATAAATTAACTATGATAAATTAACTATGATAAATTAACTATATAAATACCCATTAATATTGAAAACAAACCTAATATTTTTATATAAGTTATTTTCTCATTCAAAAAATAATATGAAATTATCATACTAAGTAAAATTACAGTTCCGTCTATCGTAGGTACAGTCCAAGACACATCATTATTTTCCAATGATATAAAATATAGATATATTGCAATTACTTCAATTAATCCTATTAAAAATAAAATTAAAATTGTTTTTTTATTTAAATTAAATACTTCATCTTTAATTTTAGTATTATATATAAATATTATATATCCCATAATTCCCATAATAATTAATTTAATCAATACTAAACATAAAATATTATTATTTTTAGTAATTTTTTTACATAAAATGTTTGATAGTGCCCATAAAATACTAATTATTAATACTGGAATTAATCTATTATTCATTTAATATTTATTAAGAATATAAAATCAATTTATTAAGAATTAAAAAAAATTGATTTTTTTTTATGAGATTTAAAAGTAATATATTATTTAATTATAAATGGGTATCAAAAATCTCAATACTTTTCTAGAAAAACATGCGAAAATGGCTATAAACGAGCATAACCTATCCAGATATAAGAATAAACGAATCGCCATAGATACCAGCATATTTCTTTATAAATTTAAATATTCTGGAAAGTTTTATGAATCTTTTATTAATCAAGTTAGTCATTTCAGGAGATTTGATATAAACCCCATTTATATTTTTGATGGCGCACCACCTAAAGAAAAACAAGATGTTCTAGCTGGTAGAAAAGAACAAAAAAATAAGATTCAACAGAAAATTTTGGATTTAGAGGAACAGGTAAACATTTTATCTAATGTAGAAATTTTATCTGACGATGAATTAATTAAAAAGAAAGAATTGGAAATATTAATTACATTAACTAGGAAGAAATGTATTAATATTACAAAAGAAGATGTTGATAATTTAAAGAAAGTATTTGATATTATGGGTGTAAAATATATTCAAGCAGAATGTGAAGCGGATTTTATTTGTTGTAATTTGTTTAAATTAGATATGGTAGATATGTGTTTATCAAATGATATGGATTTTCTTCCTTCTGGTTGCGGTATTCTTCTAAGAAATTATAATAATAGTAATAATATTTTAGAATATAACTTACAATATATTTTACAACTATTAAAATTTAGTTATGAGCAATTTGTAGATTTCTGTATCTTATGCGGATGCGATTATACTTGTAAAATTCCTAAATTAGGATGCGAAACAGCATATAAATATATTAAAGAACATTCTACTATAGAAAAAGTGATAGAACTTTATTGTGGTGAGGATAAAAAATTTAAACTACCTCCTAATTTTGAATATCAAAAATCACGAGATTTAATTATGAAAAATCAAAATTTGGATAATTTGGTTATTGAAAATGACAGTTTTAAAAAACCAGAGGTAATTCATATGGAAAAAGAAATAACTTTTATTCAAACATTAACAAATTTTACACGAAAACAATTAGAAAATAGACTAAATAAAATTATAGTTTAATAAAAATTATAGTTTAATAAAAATTATAGTTTAATAAAAATTATAGTTTAATAAAAATTATAGTTTAATAAAAAAATTTTCTTATGTAATTTTAAATATGTTTATAAACTATTCTACACCATATGTATTAAAAATGTATATATTAATGAATTTATTTTTTGTTTTATTGTTAGTATCTAATGATTTAACACTATATCTTCTTATATTGGAATCCTTTACTTTATATTTTGGATTAGGAACAATTTATTGTATGTTAGAAGGAAATTGTAATTATAAAGTTTTTTGGATATTTATTATTTATATTTTAGGTCATGTAGCTAGTTTTTTTTTTATTAGAGGATATTTCCCTAAAACTATGAGTAAATTTAAAATAGTTGAAAATCATTTTAAAGATGTGATTAAATATTATATTAATAATAAATTTTTAAGATTCTAATTTATATCATTTTCTATTTTATACTATTCTAATTTATATCATTTTCTAATTTATATCATTTTCTAATTTATATCATTTTCTAATTTATATGGAGAACTCTTATGTAAATGATTCGACGTAGTATTCCTATGATAATCTCCATCCAAATGTGTAAGTATTTTTGCGAATTTAGCAGGTAATTCTCCATAACTAGCGGCAGGTGCCTTAATTTCGTGGTTATGTTTTCCAGGGACGCCTTGACAACCATCTTTACCAAATCCTCTATCTTGTGTTTGTATAAATCCTTTATTTAAATCACATTTACAGATAGTTTCCATATAGTCGCCGTCATCAGTAAAATTATCAAAACAATTTGCTTTTGGGTGACAAGGATTTGTATGGCATTTACCTTTAATTTGAACACAGTTTGTAGCATCCTTTTTAATCCTACCCATATCATCTTTGGGTAATTCGTAACCATCCAAACATTTACATATAGTATCTTTCGCGTCAGTTCCAGGTTCCATAACAATCATAGTATTTTTATCACATTTCTTCCAATTTTTACAAATAGTATCAGTGGCACCTCCTAATCTACAACCACCATCAACTTCATAAGTTCCATATTGACATTTCTTACAGGTAGAACATACTCTTGGTTTTGTGGTATCCCCATAAGCACCAGGGTCATTCGATGTATATTCTCCATTTATACAATCTATTTTTCTTTTACATCCATCTGGAACAATTATACCATCTGTATCTGTTGTTGTTTTTTCGCAATTGGGTATTCCATAATAATTTGGTTGTGGACATCTACAGCTAGAACATAATTGGTCATTAAATGAATCACCTTTTTTAGAAATATACTGGGAACCTTTACATTCTGTATGATTTTTACATTTAGTATCTTTATCTCCTTCGCACCCAGGATTATTAGGGTCTCTATGAGATGATTCTCCATCACATATAGAACACTTAGTACACCCCCATTCTTTTAATTGGTCATCTGTAATTATAGGTAATTCGTTTGGGAAGTTTTTAGGGTCATTGATATTTTTTCTAATTTTAGTAAGGTCATTTTTAATAGATGTATTAAATTGTTTAATTTCATTTCTTACATTTTCGTCCGCATTTTCTAATTTTATATTTTCATTATCAATTCCTGCTGATATAGCGTCTTTATTATAAAATTGTCCTTTGGGACATTGGAAATTTTTAGCCAAATAACTCTCTTTAGAAATTGACCTTTGACAAACTGTATTCTCGCCGTCATTTTCCCCAAGACATCCTCTTAAGTGTTTCCAACCAGTAGGACACGTATCGCATTTGGCACATTTGGTATCTCTACCAAAATATGGATTTAATGAAGCTTTTCCTGTTTCTGGATCTATAGCGTCTTTATTTTTAAAACCACCTGGAAATCCATCTTTTAATTTATATAATCTATTTCCGGCACCAGGGTCACTATCATAAATATTTAAATTTTGATATTTAGTTTGCGAAAAACTCTCTCCTTCTATTGGTTTTTTACCAAGACACTTACTAAATGGTTTACATTCTGTATCAAAAAAACTATTTGGTTTATCACAACCATAAACTTTATAATGACCATCTTCACATTCAGAACATTTATTACATATTCTTTCACTCGCTCCACCACCTTCTCCACAATCCGTTTCTACTACTTCTAAACCCATTTTACAAGTTCTACATTTTTTACATTTCCTATCTTGACCATTCCCACAAGATGTTTGTTCAAAATAATCCGCTGAATATTTACCACCTTCTACGTCGGGATATCTACAACCATTCGGCTCACTACATATAGTACAACCTTTATTCGGCTCATTTAATCTCACTTCTTTTCCACCTGCAGAATAACTACCACCAATTCCTCCTATATACCACTGATTATCAGCAGCGATTCCCTCTTTTGTAAAATAATATCTATGTTTAATTTCTTCAGGACATTTTTTCTCTTGACTAATTTCAATCTTATTAGCTAACTCAACATTATTCTTTAATAAATCTCCATTAAGATTCATAGTTGATTCGTCAAAACCACTACTTGCTAATACCTTACTTGGTAATTGGCCTACTCCATTTAATGGAATTCCATACGCTTGAATATTTTGCTTATTTTCTTCTGAATAATTTTTAGGAAGTATTTTTCTTTTATAAATATATCTATCTAAATCCTTTGGTGTTCTTATAGCACTATTCTTTAAAAATTCGTCAAAAGATTCACCTGGATTTTCATTTAGTTTACCATATTCTTGTTTTGCTACATGTATTTTTTTGAGAGGTGCAACAGGAATTGCTTCTTCACCTTTACCGGGCAATGCCATGGCTGAGTCATCTATTTTATTTAGAGGTGGTTCGTGTTCTATTCCATTTCCTGTTTTGGTATATGGTTCACCTTCAGATGTTTTTGATAGTTCTCTAGGATCATATTTAGAACCCCATTTAGATTCTGGGTTTAAAATATTTCCTGCTTTATTGGAACTTGCTAAAACTGTTGCCGATTGTGCGTGGTCAATATAATGATCGGTCGCTGGTTTTAAATCTTCACCATTATCTCTAGATGCTATAAAAGGTGACGAAATTTTATCCCAATTTATTATAACGTTTTCTTTTGACGGTAATGCCGTAGATGCGCTTTTTTCTAAGTTCCCATCTTTGAACCATTTCCAATTACCTTCATTTTTAACTATTGGAGGGGAATGAACATTAATTCTACCAATTTGAGGAGTATTTAAATTATATGTTTGAATATTATCTACAGTAGGGAAGGAATAACGGAGATTTTTTTTAGTTGACCAAGCAACTTTATTTTTATTTGTTGGACTATCTGATTCAATATGTCTTAAAGAACCATAATGTTTTGGATAATCAATATTTAAATGTTGTTTACCAGTTATACCTGTTTTAAATTCACATTGCTTCCTATAATCTTCTACACTTATAGCTGGTCCATCATATGCTGGTCCTTCATATAGTGAATTTCTAATTTCTTTACATTTAGTCTCTTCAGCTGGCGAATATGCATTAAAGTTTTCTTTATTTTTTTTAGAAAATATAAATAATAATACCAAAACTAACGGTATTAAAATATATATAATTTTTTTATTCATATTTACTTTAATATATATGAATAAAAAAAAATTAAAAATATAAAATATGATAAATATGAATAAATATGAATAAATATGAATAAATATGAATAAATATGAATAAATATGATAAATATGAATAAATATGAATAAATATGAATAAATATGAATAAAAAATATGATAAATATGATAAATATAAATATAAAATATAATAAATATGATAAATATAAATATAAAATATAAAATATAAAATATAAAATATGATAAATATAAATATAAATATAAATATAAAATATAATAAATATGATAAATTAATAAAATATGATAAATTAATAAAATATGATAAATTAATAAAATATGATAAATATAAAATATGATAAATATAAAATATGATAAATATAAAATATGATAAATATAAAATATGATAAATATAAAATATAAAATAACTATTACTATTCTATGTTTTTACCAAATTCTTCTTTATACGTTAACAATTTGTTTTTTAAAATATTAGTTATCCCTTCTAGATTTTCAGGATTAGAATCAATCAGGATTTTTTTATAAAATGTATCAAAGAAATCATCATCTATAGTTACTATTAGTTCATTATGGACGGTATCCCCATAAGCTATATAACAATGCTTTGGTTCGGCACGTCTTCCGCAATTCCACGTATCATTTGGTCCTAACTTTTTATGAAATTGAAAACCCCCTATATATTGGAAAGGTGGTGGCTTCCAACCATTAGTAGAATATCCGTTCTTTTTATGCCATCTAGAAAATTTATATTGTTCAACTTTAGTGTCCCCTGCTTTAGTATTAATTTCCATAAAATCATAATATTCGTTTCCTCTAAAATAATTAGGTAAATCAAAAATATTGTTTGGTATACAAACACCCCCTCCCGTCTCCCCTGCTGGATATCTATTTTGCGTTTTACATAAATCTTTATCAGATATAACACCTTTTGGTTGGGATATCGCCAGTTTAAATCCTAACCCTATAATAATTTTTTCTATATGATTTACATTATTTAAAGTTATAGAAGTCATTCTATTTTTTTTTTCTTCTTCATCTTCGTCGTCTTCTGGTATTAATAATTCATAACTTCTAGGATTATCAATTGGTTTCATATAATCACTTATTTTTATAATATCTCCTCCATCACCCTTTTTGGAGATAATTTGTATTTCGTGCCCGTCGAAACTACCAGGTATAATAATAATTATACACCGTAATTGATGTTCAATATGGTTAATATATAATTGTATGAAATAATCTTGTATTTTTAGTATTATATTATCTAGTGTGCTGTCTGCTGGTTTTGATGTTAGATCTAAACTATCTAATTTATTTTTTAATATACAATTGTAAATATCTTCTTCTGTTAATTCACCATTATAACTACAATCACCCATATCAAATGTTTCTATTTTATTTTTTATTAGTAAAATAATTAGACTAATAATGAAAAATGTTAAAATAATTTTTTTCATTTCCTTATTTTAATATTTTATTTTTTTTTTACCAAAAGTATTTTCTCCACAATAATATATTTCCAATAATCCATCTTTATTTTTATAATTATTATATAAATTTTCCATTGTCGTAGTTTGTGCCGGCAATATACCATTATTTATAAATAAAAATATTGCCATCTCCGCTCCCAAATCTATTTTTTTCCTAAGAATAAACATAAATTGACCTATAGTTATATTCTCTGGAACTAAAAATTTATTCTGTTTTATATCTTTTAAAATTCTATCACTTTTTCCTCTCGTAACAAATACAGGAACTTTATCTGGATACTTTACTCTTATTTTATCAACGCTTTCTTTTAATTTTTCTTTACTTTTTATAATATCCATATATTATGGTTAGAATTTAATAATATCATTTAAATTTATTATCATTTTTTTGATTAATTATTTTGAACATTTATTAACATTTATTAACATTTATTAACATTTATTATTAGCATTTATTATTATCATTTAACATTTATTATTAACATTTATTATTATCATTTATTATTATCATTTATTATTATCATTTATTATTATCATTTAACATTTATTATTATTAACATTTATTATTATTATTAACATTTATTATTATTATTAACATTTATTATTATTAACATTTATTATTATTAACATTTATTATTATTAACATTTATTATTATTAACATTTATTATTATTAACATTTATTATTATCATTTAAATTTATTATTAACATTTATGCTTAAAAATATCAATCAAGCTCTTTTAAGAATTAATAATCATTCTATAAATACGCCATTGGAATTTTCAGAAAGGTTATCCAATAAGTATAATTGTGAAGTATTCCTTAAAAGAGAAGACTTACAAAAAACAAGGTCATTTAAAATTAGAGGTTCCTTAAATAATATATTGAAAAATTATAATCAATTAGGCCCAATAAGTGTCGATGGGTGGTGCGGCCCCCCTCCCAGAGGGGACGTCAGATCACTGACATGCTCTTCTTCATCATGGTCCGGATTATCAGCTTAAACGCCGTCTATGGGGGCAGAACCTCATAGTTAATCGGCGTCTGCGGGGTTCAATGTGCCTGCTGTCCCAAGTGTCATATCTACATAGGCTTCTTCATAGAGTTCAGCGTCTTGTTGCGGTGTCATTTCTTCATTGACAGCCGCCGCGTTTTCATATACACCCCCTACGAGGGGCGGTAATGCCCCGGGAGGGGTGTTGGTTGGCAAAGGGTGCATAGGGCGCCATCGCGCCCGTAAATGATCCTTCACACTGGGTGGGCAACCTTCCTGGCCCGCGACCACCGGTTTGGGGGTTGGGTGGGGCAGGGCGTACACGGCGGTAGGCTGGTCTGTACCGAGATTTGGTTCCCCCACAGAGGGAGTGTAGACGATACTCTCGACCACCCCCCGCCCATCCCCCCCATCCCCCCCATACATTTTGGAACGTTTTGCCATTTTTGAACGTTTTGACATTTTTGAACGTTTTGCCATTTTGGAACGTTTTGACATTTTGGAACGTTTTGACATTTTGGAACGTTTTGCCATTTTTGAACGTTTTGACATTTTGGAACGTTTTGACATTTTGGAACGTTTTGCCATTTTTGAACGTTTTGACATTTTTGAACGTTTTGACATTTTTGAACGTTTTGACATTTTTGAACGTCTATATAGTTTTTTTCTTATATTAGTTGAGTTGGTCATATAATATAATACAAGAAAAAAATTTTATTTTAATTAAATTTAATTAAAATAAAATTGATTTATATTTAAATAATATTTAATATTATACTAATAATGGAAGAACAAAAACGACAAGAACTAATTAGAGTATTTCTTAAGTCTAAGGGTAATATTTTTGATGATATTTCTGATATTACTAAATTGTATGATATTAAAAAAAATATAAAAAATAATAAAATGAATAAATATCAATATACTAGTGTTTTAGGAATTAGAGCAACTCAAATTGCTCTGGGTTCTCAACCGAAAATAGAAATTACAGATGATATGAAAAGTGCGGAACAAGTCGCTGAGGAGGAACTTAGACAAAGAAAGACACCTTTCTTTATTGCTAAAGAAATTAATAAACAACATATAGATTTATGGCGTATTGAAGATATGGAAATTGAACCTATTTAGATTTATGTCTAATATAAATTGAACCTTATTTAGATTTATGTCTAATATAAATTGAACCTATAATAAATTGAACCTATAATAAATTGAACCTATAATAAATTGAACCTATAATAAATTGAACCTTATTTTAGTTTTTCCATCGAGTACCACAATTTAAACAAGTTATAAATATAGTCATTGGTTCATCCGCACTCCTAGTCTGCATTTCATAATAGCAAGTTTCCCTACTTTTACATTTTCTACATTTAAATTGATCTGTCATAGCTTCTTTTTTAGTTTCATATAATACTTTATTCCTTCTATCTTTTTCATCAATTAGATGCTTCCAATTTTCTGGGAATAATTCTTGTGTAGTCATATTTACTAATTCCTTAGGAGTAAATTCTTTATTTTTCATTCTATTAAATAATCTTTTATTGTTTACGTAAGAACCTGGTAAAATATTAATATAGAGAGACCTTGCTTTATTAATATAAATCTTTCTTAAAATAATATTCCAAGTTGGAACTATATTTCTTTTAATAGAATCTTTAATAGAATAGTTAAAAATCTCCATTTCTAATTGCTTAAAATATTCTTTATCAATTTCTTGATTTTTATCTATTCCTAATAATATAGTTAACATTTTTTCTCGTATATCAAATTCAAATTTTTCTGGAGGAATTGTTTCCTCGTGTAAAATATCTTGAGTTTCAGTAATTTTTATAAGTTTCTTTTTTTTTAATGCTTTAGATTTTTTTTTTTCTTCCACATCAATAACCGATTCTTCATCAGAACTATTATCATCACCGTAATTATCTAAACTGACTAATTCTTCTTCATCCTCACTAACTTGCTCTTCGATATCACTATATGAATCTTCTACATCTTCCTCTATAGATGATTCTTCGGATTCCTCTTCGTCACTATCAAAATATAAAGCATTATAAATATTCTCAAAATTTTCTAAATCTAAATCTTGTATAATATTATTAGATACCATTATAGTATATAAATCACCAAAAAATTGGTACTTGTTTTTTATTGGTAATTGATGAAAGTTTTCATCATCTTTATTTCCTTCTAAGCACCCCAAAAGTCTTATTGTTTTATTATTTTCAATATCCCATTCATGTTGAATTTTAAATTTATTGGATGTAATATTTAATTCTGTCTTTATTGATTCTAAATTGTATTTTTCATTTTTATTCATATTAATATTAATTTCGTTAATTTCTCCATTAATATTTAGTTTAATAAGTTTTACCATTTTAGTATTATTTATTTTTTAATAATAGTTTTTAATATATATTATAAATTATATTTTATTTAAATCAATTTTATTTAAGAAGACACTAAGGATTAAAATTGATTTAAGATTATAAATTTAATTTTATTAAATGGACGAACTTACAAACTTTCTAAAACAACAACAAAACATTTATCAACAAGATAATACATTTGATATACATATTTGTAATCCTTTACACGCTAGTAATCCTTTACACGCTAGTAATCCTTTACACGCTAGTAATCCTTTACACGCTAGTAATCCTTTAATAGGAAATATTTCAAATTTTAATATAGAAGAATCTAAATTCTTTTCAATAATTAAAGATTATAGAAATTATAAATTAAATTATTCACAAGGGAAAATGTATCAAGATTTAAATAATATATGTATCACTTCGTGTAATAGATATAATAATATTAATAGTTATATTTTACTTGATAGAAAAGATATAGATTATAATAATCAAAAGATATTAGTTAATAATAAAAAATATACAGAATTGGATTTATTTAGTAATAAAAAACACTATGTAATTGAAGACAACTACGAGGTATTAACAGTTCATATAAATGATAATTTAAAGATATATTTTGAAATTATAGGGGCATCCCATCAAATGAAAATACAACTATCTTTAGAGAAAGGTATTCCAAATACATATTTTGAGGAATATGTTAATGAAATAAATAATATAATTAGTTCGATTTCTTCACATAATTAGTTTGATTTCTTCACATAATTAGTTTGATTTCTTCTTAGTACATATAAAAATGGCACTAAGACAAATTCCAATAATCGCCCCTATTGAATTTTTAGAATTTAATTCACCTTTAACTGCTCTGATAGCCAATTCAATAGTTGGTTCGACTATCTCTTCTATACCTGTTAAAAGTTTAATCTTAATATCTTGAGTCATATCTGAATTCTCTATTTCCTTTTCTATTATTTTATCAATTACTAACATAATTAATCTTTTTTTATCATCAATAGATAAATATTTATATCCTTTAACAATTGAAACAGATTCTTTAGCAATATTCATTAAATATAAATTATTATTATCCTTCCAACTTCCATTAGAAGAAATTAATGATTCAATTAATTCTCTAACTGATGTTACTAAATTTATAAAACCTTTATCTGTAATTTTTACTTCTTTAACATTTAGAGAATTTTTCCCTTTTTTTCTAATAGAAATAATATCTCCTACTAATTGAATTGCGTCAAATACATTATCATCCATATATATTTAATAATATTTTAATTATTTTCTATTAATTTAATTATTTAGAAATATCCTTTTTCAGCAACTTTTTGTCTAAACTTTTTTTTAAAAAGTTTATTTTTAAAAAGTTTCTTTTTATTTTATTATTTATAAGTATATGAAAAAAGAAACTATTATTTATATAATAATTATTGTTTTATTATTTTTAGCTGTTATTTATTTATTATGGTCTCAATCGCAAGTTATAAAAAAAACACGAAAACCTATTAATACAAGAAATACAAGAAATACAAGAAATACAAGAAATACAAGAAATACAATAAAGAAAAAAGTTACTATAGATGAAGATAATAATGAAGTTTATCTTATTGATGGAACTTTAACATCTCTAGAAAGAGAACGTGGATTAAGTACTAGAATTTTAACAAATAATATTGATAATTTAGATAACCAAATCGCAAAATTAAGTCAAGAAATATTAAATAACCGACAAGATAGACATAATAATTCTATTAAACAACAAGAAATAAACGAACTTAAAAGATTACAAGCGCAACTTTTAGAAAAAATTAACAATCATAACCAATGGGAAGAAGAACAAAATGAAATAGATGAATTAGTTAATACTGGTTTAGGAAATAATGGGAATAATAGTTTAGGAAATCCTGGGAATAATAGTTTAGGAAATACTGGGCCGAATAGTTTAGGAAATACTGGGCCGAATAGTTTAGGAAATACTGGGCCGAATAGTTTAGGAAATACTGGGCCGAATAGTTTAGGAAATACTGGGCCGAATAGTTTAGGAAATACTGGGCCGAATAGTTTAGGAAATACTGGACCGAATAGTTTAGGAAACCCAGAATCTAATGGTTTAGGAAATACTGGGCCGAATAGTTTAGGAAACCCAGAATCTAATGGTTTAGGAAATACTGGGCAGAATAGTTTAGGAAATACTGGGCCGAATAGTTTAGGAAATACTGGGCAGAATAGTTTAGGAAACCCAGAATCTAATGGTTTAGGAAATACTGGACCTAATAGTTTAGGAAATACTGGACCTAATAGTTTAGGAAATACTGGGCCGAATAGTTTAGGAAACCCAGAATCTAATGGTTTAGGAATTGAAGAGCAATTTATGAATATAGAACCATTCGATAATATGTCCTCATTATTTTCGAACTTTTAAACTAATAATTAAAATTTTATTTTTTTAGACTTAAATTTAAAAAAATAAAATAAATTAAGACATAATGAAAATAGAAAATGAAATTAAGTTAGACTTTAAAGATGTTCTCTTTAGACCTAAAAAAAGTATATTAAGTTCCCGTAGTGAAGTAAATTTAGAAAGAACTTTAAAATTTAAAAATAGTGGACAAACTTGGACGGGTGTTCCGCTTATGTCTAGTAATATGGATACTATTAGTTCATTTGATATGTTTAAGGGATTATGTAGTAATAAATGTATTACGTGTTTTCATAAATATATAGATATTGATGAAATTATTAAAAAGTGGGATTCTACATGTATGAGTTCTGAGTATTTTGCTCTTAGCACAGGTATTACTGATAATGATTTTACCAGATTAGAACACAATATTAAATTACTGGATACTCGTGGAATTAAAGTAAAGTTTATTTGTATTGATGTGGCAAATGGTTATATGTTAAAATTGGTTCAATTTTGTAAAAAAGTAAGAGATAGATTTCCCTACAAAACTATTATTGCTGGGAATGTTGTATCTAGTGAAATTACTGAAGAATTAATTATTTCCGGTAAAGTTGATATTGTTAAAGTTGGTATAGGTTCAGGAGCGGTTTGTACCACTAGATTACAGACAGGTGTAGGAATGCCTCAATTATCTGCCGTTATTGATTGTGCCGAAAGAGCTCATATATTAGGAGGTCATATTATTAGTGACGGAGGTGCTTGTTTCCCAGGAGATATTTCTAAGGCTTATGGGGGTGGTGCCGATTTTGCTATGTTAGGGAGTATGTTTGCAGGTCATTTGGAATGTCCTGGGGAAATTGTAGAAGAAGATGGTAAAAAATACAAATTATTTTATGGTATGTCTTCTGATACTGCTATGAATAAATATCACGGAGGTGTGGCAAGTTATAGATCGTCTGAAGGGAAAACTGTTAAAGTTCCTTTTAAGGGTCCTGTTCAGGATACTATCAATAATATTTTGGGGGGTGTAAGGAGTACATGTACTTATATTGGAGCGAGTCAATTAAGTGAGTTAAGTGAAAAAACTACTTTTATTAAAGTTAATAGACAAGTTAATGATTATTATAAGTAATTTTTTTATATTATATTTTTAAATTTTTATATTATATTTTTAAATTTTTATGTATAAATAATGCAGTTAGACCGCCAGCAACTTGGCATAGGATATATGGTAAAAGGTCATTCCAAGGCAATTTACCAGCAATAGCCATCATAACAGAAACCGCAGGATTAAAGTTACCACCAGAAATGGCACCTCCTGCTAAAACACATAACGCTAAAGCCCCACCTATAGCAATTCCATTACCTGTAGCAATTATGACATAAAGGAAAAAAATAGAACCTATATATTCTACAAGATATTTATTCATTATAATATTAAAATATATTTTAATTAATATTAAATTATTATTAATATATAATGCTAGCTATATTTCTTCATTTGGGAAATAATTCTATTTGGGATGATATAGATAATTATTTTTTGAGAATAAAAGAAACAAAATATGATTTATTTATTAATATGATGAACGATGATGAAAAATTAAAAAATAAAATTATTAATAAATACCCTAATACAGTTTTTTTCAATTTTGATAATAAAGGATGTGACATAGGTCCATTCATTTTATTTTTAAAATACATTATTAATAATAATTTAAAATATGAATGGATTATGAAATTACATTCAAAAACCGATAATAATTGGAGAAATAGAATGTTCGAGAGCTTATTACCTAATGATTTTGATTTTTTTTATAAAAATAAACTTACACAAATAGGAAATTTTTATTCTGCATATAATTTTATGTACGATTATTTTAATATAAATTACGATATTGAATATTCTAAATTATTTAATTTAGATTTAATTTATGATTGGAAAAAGGCGGAAGAAAAATATATAGAATTAAAACAGATGAACCCTATTGAAAAAAATATATATAATAATAATCATGATTTAGATAAGACGGTATTACCAGATATAGATTTAGAATTATATGAATATTTATTCAATAATTATAAAAAAAATCATAATATAATATCCGGTGGGGATAAATTTTATATTTTAAAAATTATAAAAAACTTAAAAAAAAATTCAAAATTAAATTATTCTCCAGGAACTTGTTTTATTGGTAAATATAGTATACTTGAAAAGTATTTTAAAAATATAGATATTGATAAATTATATAAATTATTGGAAGAAGAAAAACCAGATGATAATTTAATTCAATCTAGAACCCACTCACTTGAAAGAGTTTTATGTTTTCTTTATCAGATATAAAATTATGTTTTATAATGTTTTTAAACTATATCTTAATTTATATTTAATTAGGTTTTAGTTTTTAGTTTTTTTACATTAAAGCTGTATCCACTATATGTGGAAATAACTTTATTTTCGACATTTTTAAGACTATACAATTCTACATTATGAAGACCATATAATTCAACATTCTTAAGACCATATGGTTCAACTTTCTTAAGACCATATGATTCGACACTCTTAAGACCAAATGATTTAATATTTTTTATAGTGTAAAGTGATACATCATACGTAAGTTTAATACAAGTTCTCATTATGATTATGATTAGATAATAATATTTAAATCAATTTTTTTTAGATATTAGTTCGATTGCTTTTATTGCCTCGGCACATAGAGAATTTGCTTTTAGAGTAATTTCCTTCATTTGTATTGTTGTATAAATTGATATTTCAACATCAATGTTTGTTAAATTCGCTCCCCACCTAATAATTCCCATCATTTCTTTTTCCATAATTTCTTTAATCATAATTCCATTTTGATGTGTAAGTCCATTTCTCATATTTTCTTCTTTGTCTCCAAAATGTCTTGTTAGAAAGTCGACCAAATATTTTGTTGGGTCTCTAATTTTCTCCACTTCGGTTTCTTGTTCTTTTGTTAAGTATGCGTTTGGATTGTGTAGGAAACTTGAAAACCCATAGCATCCTCCTGTATTATACCATCCAATACCTTCTGTATAATACAAGCAATTTTCTGGATTTGGTGGAAGTGTATTCATTGTCTGTAGAGTGTCTTTGTTTGTTTATAGAGTGTCTTTGTATGTTTATAGTTTATAGAGTGTCTTTGTATGTATGATTTTTGAGCTCTAATTTCTTAGATTAGTAAAGTATAAATCAATTTTATATATAACTATCTGGAACTATATAGAACTATATAAAGAACTATATAAAGAACTATATAAAGAACTATATAAAGAACTATATAAAGAACTATATAAAGAACTATCTCTATAAAAAAATTGATTTTTATACTTTAAAATATAAGGAATTAGAGTTCATAAAACAAACAAACACTCTAAACAAAACAAACACTCTAAACAAAACAAACACTCTAAACAAAACTATAAAACAAACACTCTAAACAAACACTCTAAACAAAACAAACAAACAATGGATAATCGTATGAATAAATGTTTCTCTCGCGGAAAAGGTCATAAAAACCACGGTAAACAAGGAAATTGGTTAGAAAAATCTAAAGTCAGAAAGCCTGAAAAAAAGAAATCCCAAACACATACTCCAAAATTATCTTATAAACCAAAGATTCCTAAAGAATCCATAACACATTCTTATACAAGTCTATGTAAGGAATTAATTAAAATTAGATCATACGATGAATGCGATTCTTGTAGATTCTACCGTATCGCGGGGGCGGACTTTCCACCGAGTTATATACCGTGTAAGGCGCCAGCGATAGTAATTTAAGTTATGCCGTATAACTATTAAGTTGGGATAAATAAGATAAGAATTAACAATTAGTATTTTTTACTTTAGTAAAATATATATAAATAAATTGATTTTTACTTTAGTAAAAATATACTATAAAATATACTATAAAATAAATGGAACTTCTAGAAGGACTTAATAATTTAACTTTTGAAGTTAAACCTATAAAAAAAATAAAACATTTACATCCAGAACTTAAACTTCACGAAATACTAAATAATTTATCTTTGGAACTTAAACTTCAAGAAAGAATAAATAAATTACCATTGGAACTTATTTGGAATATTATGAAGTATATTTTGAATCCACAACCTAAAGCACTTTTAAACGAGATAAGGAGTTTTCATTTAAGGGATATTGGTATGAAATTATATTGTTCAAATGATTTAGTAAGACTTTCTCGAAATAAAAATAAAAAAACTATTATCAAATATTTAAAGAGTCGTGATAGGTCTGTTGAATTAAATGTATTATGGGATTACATAAACCATTAAAGATAGTATAGTATAGGATTATAAGTATAGTATTATAAGTATAGGATTATAAGTATAGTATTATAAGTATAGGATTATAAGTATAGTATTACAAGCATATAAATAATTAATGTTATTAAAATAATAATTAATGTATATATTAATGACTTACTTTTATAACTTTTATAACTTTTATACGGTTTTATGTTAGTATAAAGTGGATATTTACGTTGTAATAACATTACTGGAGGCATTTACATAATTATATATTATTTACTAATTCAATTTTATTTTTTATTTAACATCAATTCGAAATATAATACAGCCATTAACAAATAAATTATAAATTATATATTAGTTTTCGCATATAAAATTGAATTTTTTTTATATTATTTTATAAATTATATTAATAAGTTTATATTAATAAGTTTATAGTTATAATGTCAGAATTATATTTACCCAATGAATTATATGAATTAATTTATAAACAATCCATATGGTTATTGATAGGAGATAAGAAAAGATTATTTAAAGATATACATCAGTCTATTAAAGATAAATATACGGAGAAGCAGGGGATGTCGCTATCTCAAAATATAATTATATTCGCTAGAAACTACGATTTTCTTGTTACGGGTAGTGGTATGGCGAACCTCACTTACTCCAACTAAAAAAGTATAAATAAAAACACACCAAAATGGTAATGTTATATTAATTATTTAATATTAATATTGCTTTATTAGCATCATCATCAGTTAAACCATATTTGTAATTTGTTCTAACAAAATTATTAATATTCATATCCATATCATCTAATATTACCCATTTTTCTAAATTATTATTAGAGGGATTTTGTAACCAATCATTTATTTCGTTTACTCTCAATATAGAATTTTGTGCAATACTTGATAATTCACTATTCTCATCCGTTTTACCTATAACTCTATTATTTATACCAAATATATTACAAACTTTTTCAAACATTAATAATGATAATTGTCTATTTCTATGTGATGTAGTTAAACATATATATGAATCGGTATTATCTATAATTTTTTTTAGATTTATAAAATTGTTATGAGAAAACATATTATGATATTCGGAATTATTTGAATTATTTAATACACCATCAAAGTCTAAAAATATAACTTTCATATAATTGTGTTAAATATTTTTATTATATAAATTAAACTAATGAATTATGTACCTATTACATAAGAACCGAACATTTATAATCAAATTATGAGATATGTATCTTATAAAAATGAAATATTAAGAAGAATTGCGAGAAGCAGTTAAACTCTGACTAAGTGACGAATCTAAAGCAAAAATAATACGGACATATTAGTCTATGGGATACTTCAAACGTAATTTATATACTAATATATTTACATTATAAAATATAAATTGATTTATTTTATTAACTTATTTTTATAACATAGAAATCATACAATATTATATGAATCATACTACAGAAACTAACATTTATACTATGGGAGTTATATTCTATCAAATGAAAGATTCGGGCGAATTACTAGAAGCAGTTAAACTCTGGTTAGGTGATAAATCTACAGCGATAACCAAATACGGACATATTGAAAATTGGGATACTTCAAAAGTTACTAATATGAATCATATGTTTTATAATGCTACTAATTTTAATGAAGATATAGGAAATTGGGATACTTCAAATGTAACTGATATGAGTGAAATGTTTTATAAAGCTAGAGAGTTTAATCAAAATATTGGAAATTGGGATACTTCAAAAGTTAATAATATGGATGAAATGTTTAAATATGCTAGTAAGTTTAATAAAGATATTGGAGAATGGGATACTTCAAATGTTACTAATATGTATGGTATGTTTGCAAACGCTCCTACGTTTAATCAATCTATTGGAAATTGGAATACTTCAAAAGTAATTAATATGAGTGCTATGTTTAGTTTAGCTCGTAATTTTAATCAAGATATTGGTAATTGGAATACTTCAAATGTAACTGATATGAGTAAGATGTTTTATGGTGCTGAAAAGTTTAATAAATATATTGGAGGATGGAATACTTCAAATGTTACTAATATGAGTAGTATGGTTAATAGTGATAATAGTATTATGTAACTAATATGTAGTGTTGAATGAATAAAGTATTCAAACGTAACTTATAAGTAATATATTTATTTAAATAATACACTACCATCTTCTTTTTTTAAATTTAAAAGATTATTTTTAGTTGGTTCTTTTATATTTGAGAAATTTGTCTTATCTGCCTGAGATAAAACGATATCCAATGCTCTATCTAAATTAGGAACTTCATCATTATGATGTGTAATTAAGTAATTGCATATAAATGGAAGTGATCTCTGATAACCATTATTACAAAAAATTAGAGTATTTTCCCTATTAATTTGAAGTTCCTTAATTATATTATAGCAGTCTTCGTATAATTTTAAAATGTCATCATTTATTATTGAGTTATAATTATCACCATATTCAATAACAATCGTATTTACTTTTTTATTTAGTTCTAAATAATCTATACTTTCTTTACTAGGGATAATAGCAATTATTAATTTTATATTATTTTGTTCAATTTCCTTATCCAAATTTTTAACCTGTGTTTTATCAGTAAGTAATAAATTCCATATAATATGAATTAATGTAGAATTTGATACAGGTGGAGCAGCACCATATTTTGATACGTTAGTTACATCTAAAGGATATACATCAACCTTTTTAGTTTGATCATACATAGTGATATTTTCATCAATTATTTCTAGGTCAGTTGTATTTTTTTCTAAATAAATATTATATAAATCTATTTTTTGACAAGTAATATTATTCCTCAAATGTTTATTTAAATTACCCATATTTGAAAAAATTGTTTGACAACTTGAACATGTTAAGTTATAATTGGAATGGTATAAATTTTGTATTTTACATGCTCTTTCATCCGAATTTATAATCGATGTCCAGTATTTACATAATAAATTACGTGTATGATGTTGTAATAAACCTATTTCACCAATATAAAACTTATTACATCCAACGCATTGCTTTTTTTTATTTGTCTCTAATATTTTAATATCATTATCAATTTCATATAAACTCATTTATAATATATATATATATTTTTATATTCCATTTTAAACGCAAATTGGAATATAAAAATTTTAATATTGGAATATCATTAATATTCATCATTTTTTTCCAAATAAATATGTTGAATATTCCCATATAAGTTTTTTTTCATAATTAATGTAGTAACTTATATCAATCTTACCACTACCTTTACAAACATCATTATCACATTTTACAGATACACAGTCAGTACATAAAACATGCATACATTGTCGCAATATAGTTCCTTTCTCTTTTTTACAAATATCGCACATAGTTTTATCTGTAAATTGTGGAAAATCTAATATACGTTTTCTTTCAAAATATAAAGAATCTCTTCCTACTTTATTTGGAACACTCCGTTCTACTTCTGATTTACCCCATCTTGTAAAAGTGTTTTTCAACACTTTCATATCCAAAGGTATTAATGAATCATATTCATTATTGTAACGGGGATAATTTGGTTTTTCATCAAATATATATTGAGCATATAGTAACACAACAAATATAGTAATGGTGATCACGGGGATAAACCAACTTATTTCATTCCATAGATTATTTAAACTATTGAATTCGATAAAAACTAATAGAGGACTTAACATTATATATAATGTTAAATATACAAAGTGATATTCTGAAAGATGACTTCTGTTGTTTATTATAGGCATTTGTTATTAAATTAAATTAAAACATAAAATCAATTTATATTTAAAATTGGGATACTTCAATGTAACTAATATTATTTGGATGTTTCATAATGCTAAAGAGTTTAATCAATATATTAGTCTATGGGATACTTCAAAGTAATTGATGGTAACTAATAGATTTAAATTATAAATTATAAAATATAAAATTGATTATTATTAACTTATTTTTTATTTAACATATCTATTATGACTCATACAAATGATAAATTAAAAGGACTATTACATAAGATTCATTTATATGAACCGTTCATTTATAATCAAATTATGAGATCGATATTTTATCAGATGAAAGATTCGGATGAATTACGAGAAGCGGTTAAAATCTGGTTAAACAACGAATCTGTAGCACTAACCAAATACGGACATATTAGTCTATGGAATACTTCAAATGTTACTGATATGAGGTGTATGTTTTATAACACTAAGTTTAATGAAGATATTGGAAATTGGGATACTTCAAATGTAACTAAGATGAGTCATATGTTTTATTATGCTAATAAATTTAATCAAGATATTGGAGGATGGGATACTTCAAACGTTACTAGTATGATAAGTATGTTTAATAGTGCTAGAGATTTTAATCAAGATATTGGAGGATGGGATACTTCGAACGTAACTGAAATGAGTTGGATGTTTCGTGATGCTTTTATGTTTAATCAAGATATTGGAAATTGGGATACTTCATGTGTTACTGATATGATAAGTATGTTTCATGGTGCTTATATTTTTAATAAAAATATTGAAGGATGGGATTCTTCAAATGTAACTAATATGTCTTATATGTTTTTTGATGCTAAAAAGTTTAATCAAGATATTGGAGAATGGGATACTTCAAATGTTACTAATATGTATTGTATGTTTTCTTATGCTAAAGAATTTAATCAAGATTATATTAGTAGATGGGATACTTCAAAGGTAATTGATATGTAAATTAATAGAATTACATTAACAAATATAAAATTGATTTATTTTATTAACTTATTTTTATTTAACATATCAATCATATCTATTATGGCTCATACCATGGAACCTTCCACCGATGCATTAAGAGGTCTATTACATAAGATTCATTCATATGAACCGTTCATGTATAATACTATTATGAGATCTGTATTTTATCCAATGAAAGATTCCAAAGAATTACGAGAAGCAGTTAAACTATGGTTAGAAGATGAATCTACAGCAAGAACAAAATACGGATATATTCGTCTATGGGATACTTCAAAAGTTACTGATATGAGTTATATGTTTTATGGTGCTAGTAATTTTAATGAAGATATTAGTCTATGGGATATGTCTAATGTAACCAATATGCGTTATATGTTTTGTTATGCGATGGAGTTTAATAAAGTTATTGGAAATTGGAATACTTCAAATGTAACTGATATGAGTTATATGTTTCAGTGTACTAATTTTAATCAATATATAGGAGGATGGGATACTTCAAATGTAACTAATGTGAGTTGGATGTTTCTTGATGCTTATAATTTTAATAAAGATATTGGTAGATGGGATACTTCAAAGGTAACTAATATGTCCATGATGTTTTATTGATGCTAATAATTTTAATAAAGATTATATTATTAATTGGGATACTTCAAACGTGTATTATAAGTAAGTAACTAATAGATTTACATTATTAATATAAAATTGATTCTTATTAAGTTATTTTTATTTAACATATCATACAACTACGATGACTTCTCATACAACTACGACGACTGCTCATTCCAATCTCAAATTAAAAAAACTATTAAATAAAATTAATAATTACGAATCTTGTTTATATAAGATTATTAAATTACTCATATTTTATCAAATGAAAGATTCGGATGAATTACGTAAAGCAGTTAAACTATGGTTAGTAGATGAATCTAAAGCAATAACCAAATATGGACATATTAGTTTATGGAATACTTCTAAAGTAACTGATATGAGTAATATGTTTTATAATACTATAAATTTTAATCAAGATATTGGAAATTGGGATACTTCAAATGTAACAAATATGAGTAGGATGTTTAATTATGCTATAAATTTTAATAAATATATTGGAAATTGGGATACTTCAAAGGTTACTGATATGTCTTATATGTTTTGTGGTGCTAACAAGTTTAATAAAGATATTGGAAAATGGAATACTTCAAATGTAACTAATATGAGTTGGATGTTTAATTATGCTCATAAGTTTAATAAAGATATTGGAAAATGGAATACTTCAAATGTAATTGATATGTGTTGTATGTTTAATTGTGCTAAAGAGTTTAATCAAGATATTGGAAAGTGGAATACTTCAAATGTAACTATTATGAGTAATATGTTTTATTGTGCGTGGAAGTTTAATGCCGATATTCGAGATTGGAATACTTCAAAAGTTACTGATATGAGTGGTATGTTTCTTGGTGCTAATAATTTTAATAAAGATTATATTAGTAATTGGGATACTTCAAACGTGTATTATAAGTAAGTAACTAATAGATTTACATTATTAATATAAAATTGATTATTATTAACTTAGTTTTTATTTAACATATATATCATATCTATTATGACTCATACAAATGATGCATTATGTTCACTATTACATAAGATTCATTCATATGAACCGTTTATTTATAATCAAATTATGAGAGCTGTTTTTTATTCGATGAAAGATTCAGAAGAATTGCGAAAAGCGGTTAAACTATGGTTAATAAACGAATCTATAGCACTAAAGACATATGGACATATTAGTCTATGGGATACTTCAAAGGTTACTGATATGAGTAATATGTTCTATGATGCTAGAAATTTTAATCACGATATTGGAGGTTGGGATACTTCAAAAGTTACTAATATGAGTCAGATGTTTTATGATGCTAAAGATTTTAATCAAGATATTAGTAAATGGGATACTTCAAAAGTAATTAATATGATTTGGATGTTTTATAATGCTTATAATTTTAATGAATATATAGGAAATTGGGATACTTCAAACGTAACTGAAATGAGTTGTATGTTTTGTTATGCTATTAATTTTAATCAAGATATTGGTAAATGGGATACTTCAAATGTAACTAATATGAATGCTATGTTTCATCTTGCTAATAATTTTAATCAAGATATAGGAAATTTTGATACTTCAAATGTTACTAATATGTATTGTATGTTTAGTGGTGCTGAAAACTTTAATCAAGATATTGGAGGATGGGATACTTCAAATGTTACTAATATGAGTTGTATGTTTAATGGTGCTACTGAGTTTAACGGAGATATTAGTAAATGGAATACTTCAAATGTAACTAATATGTGGTATATGTTTGCAAAAGCTAATAATTTTAATCAAGATATAGGAAATTGGAATACTTCAAATGTTACTGATACGAGTTATATGTTTTTAAATGCTATTAATTTTAATGAATATATTGGAGGATGGGATACTTCAAATGTAACTAATATGGTTGGTATGTTTCATCATGCTAATATTTTTAATCAAGATATTAGTAAATGGAATACTTCAAATGTTACTGATATGAATCATATGTTTTATAATGCTACTAATTTTAATGGAGATATAGGAAATTGGGATACTTCAAATGTTACTGATATGAATCATATGTTTTATAATGCTACTAATTTTAATGGAGATATAGGAAATTGGGATACTTCAAAAGTAACTAATATGAATGTAATGTTTTGGCATGCTTATAAGTTTAATCAAGATATTGGTAGATGGGATACTTCAAACATAATTAAAATGAGTGGTATGTTTTTTAATGCTAATAATTTTAACGGAGATATAGGAGGTTGGGATACTTCAAATGTAACTAATATGAGTTGGATGTTTCATAATGCTATAAAGTTTAATCAAGATATTGGAGGATGGAATACTTCAAATGTAACTAATATGCGTTGTATGTTTAATGGTGCTACTGAGTTTAATCAAGATATTGGAAATTGGGATACTTCAAATGTAACAAATATGAGTAATATGTTTCTTTATGCTAATAATTTTAATCAAGATTATATTATTAATTGGGATATTTCAAAGGTAATTGATATTAACTAATAGATGTACATTATAAAATATAAAATTGATTCTTATTAACTTATTTTTTATTTAACATATCATACATCTATTATGACTCATACCATGAAACCTTATAATGATGCATTAAGATGTCTATTACATAAAATTAATGACTATGAATCTGGTTTATATCAGAATATATTATCCCTCGTATTTTATCAAATGAAAGATTCAGATGAATTACGAGAAGCAGTTGAACTCTGGTTAAGCGATGAATCTACAGCGAAAACAAAATACGGACATATTAGTCTATGGAATACTTCAAATGTTACTGATATGAACAGTTTGTTTTTTAATACTCAAAAATTTAATGAAGATATCAGAGAATGGGATACTTCAAGCGTAACTGATATGACTAATATGTTTTATTATGCTAGCGAGTTTAATCAAGATATTGGAAATTGGGATACTTCAAATGTTACTACTATGTATGGTATGTTTTGTGGTGCTACTGAGTTTAATAAAGATATTGGAGGGTGGGATACTTCAAACGTAATTTATATGAGTACGATGTTTAGTGCCGCCAGTTTTAATCAAGATATTGGAAATTGGAATACTTCAAAAGTAACTAATATGGTTGGTATGTTTCTTGGTGCTAATAAGTTTAATCAAGATATTGGAAGATGGGATACTTCAAATGTAACAGATATGCGTAGCATGTTTGTTAATGCTTATAATTTTAATAAAAATATTGGAGGATGGGATACT
>Ga0209119_1000051_pt1 | contig 116889 bp, 102 predicted proteins | sample COG_03_FD_184747 | JGI IMG/M metagenome (GOLD analysis project Ga0209119, IMG submission 184747) | Pelagic Microbial community sample from North Sea - COGITO 998_met_03 (SPAdes) (version 2) | ecosystem: Environmental > Aquatic > Marine > Neritic zone/Coastal water | place: Helgoland, sampling...
TTCCTCTTAAACTTATATTTGGCCTCAACCCAAAACCATCTTCCTCATATGTATTTACTCCAGGAACAGTCCTTAATGCTCTGTTTATATCTGTAAAACTAAATTTTTTTAATTCTTTTGGAGAGATATAATATGCAGAACCTGTTCTATTACTTGCTACATATTTATTACCAAATATTAAATTTGAATTAATGATTACTTCATCTAATTTTTGAATTGTATCTATTTTGTTTTTTGTTTTTTTTAATTTTGTTTGTGATAGTATTTGAATACTTATTAAGCAAATTGATAGTGTGATAATTCTCTTCATTTTATTTAGACTAATTATAAATAGTTTATTTATTTTTAGCAAATTTATAATGAAAAAAACAATTTACAAAGCTTATTTAGAATAAATAAAAATAATATTAAAAAGTAAATTGATAATCAGCACATTATGTAGAATGATTATGAATAAGAATAAATGTTTACTTACATTAGGTAAGTATTTAGTGTATTTTATATTTTTATAATCCTAAATAAAAACCTTTATGTTTAAACCTACTAATATTCACGTTTCTCTAATTAAAGAAAGAAAAAAAGGGGTGCAATCCGAAGATATTATTGGGTGGGTACAATCAATTTTTAACGAAATTAAAACAACCAAACAACCGGTTTTAGAACGCTTATCTGCCTCTCCTATTAGTAGAACTGTGAATGTATTTGATATTGATGAAGTAGATTCTAATGCTATTTTTCACATCTCTCATATAGAAAAAATATGTGTGAATTATAGACTTCGATTTCTAGATACCAAATACTTTAAAGGTTCGTATCCAAAAATAGTTGTAGATAAAATTCAAGATCTAGAACACACTCATAACACAGTGTTAGATGGTTTTAAAATTATAGCTCCCTCTAAACTTTTTAGATTAGACAAAGCAGATGATCCGTTGTTATTTGCTCCCATGGGGAATGGATATTATTATTTAATACACAAGTGGGGTACCGATTTGCATCCGTTAAGAAGAATTAAATATTGGGGTGCTAAAAACGTAGAAAATCTTGGAATTTCAATCTTTTTGGTAAGTCTATTTTCTACTATCTTAACAAAAAATCTTATCTACGGAGACACCAACCATTTAGGGTATCTATTTATGTTATTTTTATTTTACGTTAAAGGCTACGTAGGAATGTTATTTTTGTTAGGGGCTTCCTCTGGAAAAAATTTTAGTCAATATTCATGGCTTAGTAAATATGACAAAATAAGTTAACAATTCTTACAATTATCGATGTTTCTTATCTAGAAAATAAGTTGTAAATTTGGTCGCAATTAATTTTAAGTTAATTGTACTATGATTGCTCACAATTCTAAGATAGTAGGAGAAGGTTTAACATACGATGATGTTTTATTAGTTCCTGCTTATTCAGAAGTTCTTCCAAGAGAAGTATCTATCCAAACAAAATTTACACGAAATATTACCATTAATGTACCTATAGTATCTGCCGCAATGGATACAGTTACAGAATCTTCTATGGCTATTGCCATGGCAAGAGAAGGTGGAATAGGGGTTTTGCATAAAAATATGTCTATAGAAAAGCAAGCCCAAGAGGTTAGAAAAGTAAAACGAGCTGAAAGTGGTATGATCATAGACCCAGTAACTCTTCCACTTACTGCTGTGGTAGCTGATGCTAATAATGCCATGCGTGAACATAAAATTGGTGGTATTCCAGTAATAGATAACCAAGGCAAATTAAGAGGTATTGTTACCAATAGAGATTTACGTTTTGAACATAATAATGATAGAGCTATTGTGGAGGTAATGACAGAGAAAAATTTGATTACGGCTCCAGTGGGTACTTCATTAAAGGATGCAGAATCTATTTTGCAGTTAAATAAAATTGAAAAGCTCTTAATAGTAGACGACGAATATAAATTACGTGGGCTAATCACTTTTAGAGATATTACAAAAGTTACTCAAAAACCGATAGCCAATAAAGATAGTTATGGAAGATTACGTGTTGCAGCTGCCCTAGGTGTAACTGCAGATGCTGTAGATAGAGCTAAGGCTCTAGTGAATGCCGGAGTAGATGCTGTAATTATAGATACTGCACACGGACATACAAAAGGAGTTGTAACAGTCTTAAAAGCTGTAAAAAAAGCATTTCCAGCATTAGATGTAGTAGTTGGTAATATTGCTACAGCTGAGGCTGCAACTTATTTAGTTAAAGCTGGTGCTGATGCCGTAAAAGTTGGAATTGGTCCCGGTTCTATTTGTACAACAAGAGTAGTGGCAGGAGTTGGTTTTCCTCAATTTTCTGCTGTGTTAGAAGTTGCCGAAGCTATTAAAGGGTCTGGTGTTCCTGTTATTGCTGATGGTGGAATTCGTTACACAGGAGATATTCCAAAAGCCATTGCAGCAGGAGCAGATTGTGTAATGTTAGGATCACTTTTGGCAGGTACAAAAGAATCTCCTGGAGAAACTATTATTTACGAGGGTAGAAAATTTAAATCTTACAGAGGTATGGGATCTGTTGAAGCCATGAAACAAGGTTCTAAAGATCGTTATTTCCAAGATGTAGAAGATGATATTAAAAAATTAGTACCTGAGGGAATTGTTGGAAGAGTTCCATATAAAGGAAATTTAGATGAAAGTATTCACCAGTTTATAGGAGGTTTAAAAGCAGGAATGGGATATTGTGGATCTAAAGATATTGAAACTTTAAAAAATACAGGAAAGTTTGTTAGAATAACTACTTCTGGGATTAATGAGAGTCATCCGCATGATGTAGCGATCACTAAAGAGGCTCCAAATTACAGTAGAAGATAAAATTTTAAAATTAGTTTAATAAAAAAAGAGAAGCAATGTGCTTCTCTTTTTTTATTGGTTAATGACAGCTATTTATTTTTTTGCTGGAGGAGGCATTTTTAATCCTAATTTGTCCATCACTTTTTGTGTAATATCAAATGCTTCATCTATGTAAGCAAATTCATTACCAGAGGTGGTTAGTACTTGTGAGTACCCATCAGCTTTTGCAATTTCAGTAATAGCTTTTCCAAGAATTTGATACAATGGATTCATTAATTGATCTCTCCTAAGACCTATCAGACTATTACCATTTTGTTGACTTTTTTGCAAATCTTGTTCTAATGCATTTATTTCATCAACTTTAATTTTCTTAAAGGTATCTGATAAGTTAGGATCAAGTTTTTGAAAAGCAGCAACTTTAGCATTGTAATCTGCTAATTTGTCTTGATATGATGAGTCTAACTTTGAAGCATAAAGATTTAATTCTTTCAAAACTTCTTTAGCTTCTGGCATTAATCCTACAATAAATTCAGAATTTATGGTACCTACTTTGGTTTGACTGTTTGCAAAAAAACTTGCAAAACAAAAAACAACTAATACTAATTTTAATTTCATCTTATAATATAATTTTGGCAAAGATAAAAAAGGGATTGAATTTTGAAACTATTAAGTCATTAAAAAAAATTAAATAAAATCTTCAATTTTTTTCAATATTTTAGTTGTATCAGTTTCAAAGTCAAACCAATATATGTTTGGGTCTTTTTGGAACCATGTAAGTTGTCTTTTAGCAAATCTTCTGGTATTTTTTTTAATTTCTAGTATGGCTTCATCTTTAGTTATTTTTTCTTCAAAAAAAGAGAAAAGCTCTCTATAGCCAACTGTTTGAAGAGCATTTAGTTCTTTATTAGGATGTAATTTTTGGGCTTCAGCGAGCAATCCCTTTTCAATCATTAGATCTACTCTTTTATTAATTCTTTTATAAATCTTTTCACGTTCACCATTTAAACCTATACTAATTGATTTAAAATTTCTTTTCTTTTTAGCTTTTCCTATATAACTAGAGTACGGTAGATTTGTACCTATGCATATTTCTAGGGCTCTTATAACTCGCTGATGGTTCTCTATATCTATAGTATTGTAAGTTATAATATCTAATTTTTTAAGTTGATTTTGCAAAGGAATAATCCCCTCTGTTTCTAAAACATGCTTTAACTCTAATCTAATTGATGGATCAATTTTTGGAAAATCATCTAAACCTTCCAGAACTGCTTTTACATATAGGCCACTTCCTCCAACCATCACAACAGTATTGTGTTTTTTAAACAATGTATCTAAAACGTTTAGTGCATCTCTTTCAAAGGCACCTACGTTATAGTCTTCAAAAACACTTTTATTTTGAATAAAATGATGAGGGACAGCAGCAAGCTCTTCTTTTTCAGGTACTGCAGTTCCTAAGGTCATTTCCTTGTAAAATTGTCTAGAATCGCATGAAATTATTTCTGTATCAAAATAAGACGCAATTAAAATACTTAAAGAGGTTTTGCCAATAGCTGTGGGACCTACTATAGTGATTAGTGTCTTCTTAGAGTTACCCATTATTCATTTAATTTATCACCACAATGATAACAAAATATGGCATCATCTTGGTGAGAATCTCGCATGCAATTTGGACAACTCTGTGTGTTGGTATGAATTTTAGCATTCATCATTTCAGAACCAACAATTCCAGTAGGTATGGCAATGATAGCGTACCCCAGAATCATAATAGCACTTGCTATTAACTGTCCTAAGGCTGTTATTGGAGCAATATCTCCGTATCCAACAGTAGTTAGTGTTACAATAGCCCAATACACACTTCTAGGAATGCTTGTAAATCCGTTTTCTGCTCCTTCAATCATGTACATAATAGTTCCTAAAATGATACAAAGAATTAATACAAATAATAAGAAGACTGCAATTTTTGCTCTACTAGATCTAAGTGCTAACAATAGTCTATTTGAGGCTCCAATGTATCGAGTTATCTTTAATATCCTAAATATCCGTAACAATCGCAAGGCTCTTAAAACAGCTAGATTGTGACTGTCTATTAATATTAAAGAAACATATTTTGGAATGGTAGACAGTAAATCTATAATACCATAGAAACTAAAAATATATTTCCAAGGTTTTTTTACAGTTACTATTCTTAACACGTATTCTAATGAAAATAAGATGGTGATTACCCATTCTGCAACATCTAAAAAAGAACTATATTTTTCATCAATACTTTGAACACTTTCAAGCATTACAAAAAGAATACTTGCTAGAATTGCAATTAATAAAATGACATCAAATAGTTTACCACCCCTTGTGTCTGCTTCATAAATAATTTCATGAAGTCTGTGTTTTAAAGATGGTTTATTTTTTACTTTCGAATTCAAATTATTGTTTTCTTGTACGACAATATACTACATTACAATCTTATTATTTTTGAAACACTATTATTATTCAAATAATTTTTCACAATAGATTTTGCTAAGTCTTTATTTTCTATAGGTGTTAAAATGGTTTTTAAAATTGAAATCTCTGTTTCTTGAAAAGATAAATTTGTAAAACCATAGCCAAAAACTTCATTTTCTTCAATCAAAACAATTCCATTTTCATCAACTTCTCTTCCTTTTAATTGCACAATGAAATCTGAATGAGCGAATTCATTTTTTGATTTTTTTTTCTTTTTTTTGAAATTATACTTTGGTTGTAAAGTTTCTAGTTCTGTGTGATATTTTAATCTAGTAAATAATTCATTTCCTGTGAACTGAAATGTTATTTTCTCCACTCTTTCTTGAATTTTTTGAGCTCTTTTTCCTTGTTTTAGAAATAGTTTATTTATTTCAAATTTTATATTGTGGCTTCTTCCAATAAAGATGACTTTTCCATCATCATTGTGTACATAAAAAACTCCCATTGCCTCTGGAGCAATCTCTAAAATAGAATTTAATTTATCTTTTACATTTCTGTTGTCAAAGTATTTGATTGAATTTTGTACAATCTCTTTCTTGTGGTCTTTATCTAACAATAATTTAAATAATTGAACTGTGGCAAGGGCATCACCTGTAGCTCTGTGCCTATCACTCATTGGTATACCTAAAGATTTACATAGCTTTCCTAAGCTATAAGATTTTTCATCTTGTATTAATTTTCTACTCAATTCTACAGTGCAAATAGAATTTCTTTGATACTCATATCCTAATCTATCAAATTCAGTTTTTAAAATTCGGGTATCAAATTCTGCATTGTGTGCCACTAATATTGAGTCTTTTGTAATTTCAATAATTCGTTTAGCAACCTCGAAAAATTTAGGAGCATTTCTTAACATCTTATTGTTAATACCGGTAAGTTGTACAACAAATTCTTGAATTGGTTTTTCCGGATTTATAAGGCTAATGAACTGATCTATAACTGTATGTCCATCAAATTTATAGATGGCAATTTCTGTAATGCCTTCCTCATTAAATTTACCTCCAGTAGTTTCTATATCTAAAATTGCGTACAAATTTGTTTCTATGTTAAATAATTTCTAGCACCAAAAATAGAACTACCAACTCTAATCATGGTACTTCCGTTTTTGATAGCTAATTTGTAATCTCCACTCATTCCCATGGATAGTATTGAGAAATCTGGGTGTTGTTTTTTATGATGGTTGTATAATGTTTCTAATTCAGAAAATTCTTCATTTAAAATATTTTCATTTTTTGTAAAAGTTGCCATTCCCATAAAACCACAAATTTTTATATTAGTAAAGGTTTTTAGTTCTTCAGAGTACAAAATATCTGATATGTCCGCTGGCGTTAACCCAAATTTTGTTTCTTCTTTAGCTATTCTTACTTGTAATAAACAGTTAATCACTCTATCGTGTTTATGTGCTTGTTTATTTATTTCTTTTAACGTCTTTAAGCTATCTACGCCGTGAATTAAGTCTACAAAATGAGCCATATACTTCACTTTGTTTCGTTGAAGATGACCTATCATATGCCACTCTATATCTTTTGGTAGGGCTTCATGTTTTGTAACCATTTCCTGTATTTTATTTTCCCCAAAAACTCTCTGACCAGCTTCATATGCTTCAAGTAAATCTGCGATAGGTTTGGTTTTGGAAACAGCAACAAGAACAATTTTTTCTGAAATTGATGTTTTAATTTTTTCTAAATTATCTTTAATATAATTCATAATTAAAATTCATACATGGTTAAACCACTCCTTAATTTAGGTTCTATATAACTAGTCTTAGGTGGCATTATTAGTTGTGCATCAGCTATTTTTTTCATTTCATCAATCGTTATTGGTAACATCCCAAAACCAATTTCGAATTGACCATTATCAACTAAAGTTTTAATGGATAACATATCTAATTTATTGTTTCGATATCTTATTCTATCATTATTATCTAAGTTATCAATACCTAAGATAGGCTTTAAAATGGTTTTGTAAAGAATTTCTGCATCAAGTTTAGATAGTGCATCTTTATAAGTATAGGCACTTTTTCTTAGATATAATGAGTAAAACTTACCATCAAGATACATACTAAAATGATGTTTTTGAGAGGGTTTATAAAAATGTTCTCCTTTTTCTTCTATTCTGTAACTTTTATCTAATTCAATCAAAAATTCATCAATAGTTAATCCATTTAAATCTTTTACAAATCTATTAAATTCTGAAATTTTTAAATTTGATTCAGGAATAATATAACTCATGAAATAGTTATAGTTTTCTGTTCCGTTATGATGATTGTTTTCTTTTTGTAAATCTTTTTTTAATAGAGATGAAGATGCACTTCTGTGGTGTCCATCAGCTATGTATAGAGCCTCTTTTTTTTCAAAAAAAGAAGTAATTTCTCCTATGTGAATTTCATCATTAACTAACCATAAACGGTGTAGCTTTTTATCTGTTGTTGAAAATTCGTATTCTGGTCTTTTTTCTTGTATGGTTAGTAGCAGTTTGTTGAAATTTTCATCATCTTCATAGGTAAGTAATACTGGTTCCGCATTAAAACCAGTAGTTTTTAAATAGCTTTCAAATAATTCCTCTCTTTTTTTTATAGTTCCTTCATGCTTTTTTATACACCCGTTAATGTAGTCATCAACTGCTGTTGCAGCAATAATTCCACAAAATGAATCGTGAGCATCTAAACTTTCATAGATGTAAAAGGAATCTGTCGTGTCTTTAATGAAAATTTTATTTTCTTTAAATTCTTCATATCTATTGTGAATCATTTGGAAGCGTTGCTCACCAGTAAATTCCTGATGATATTTATATCCAGGATTAATAATGTGTAAAAAAGTAAAAGGGTTAAATTCTAGTTTAGCATCCAACTCTTTATCTGTATATGCATCAAAAGATTTAGATGATACCAAAGCCACCTTATCTCTACTTGGTCTTACTGCTTTAAATGGTTTTACAATGGCCATTATTACTAGTTATTTTTCATCACAATTGCTTGAATTTATTATTAAATTCAATGGTTGAAGTATTTTTTTATTCTTTTAATAACGCAATGATTTGTGTTGCCAATTCAGATCCTATTCTATCCTGAGCTTCAACTGTGGCAGCTCCTATGTGAGGTGTTAAAGATAATTCAGGATTCATTAGTAATTGTATTTCTGGTGAAGGCTCTTTTTCAAAAACATCTAAGCCAGCAAATTTCACTTTTTTTTCTTCTATAGCTTTTATCAATGCAATTTCGTCTACTACACCACCTCTTGCGGCATTTATAATACCAACACCTGTTTTCATTTTTGAAATTTCTTTTGAGCCAATTACATAATTTTTTTGAACAGGTACATGTAAACTAATAAAATCACTTTCCTTTAAGAGGGTGTCTAAATCTGTTGTTTCAATTGTAATGGTAATTTTCTGACCATTAAAAAACTCTATAGATATTGGTGCACTTTCGGTGAAATGGTCTGTGGCTAGAACTTCCATTCCAAGACCAAGTGCTATCCTAGCTACTTCTTGGCCAATTCTTCCAAACCCTACGATTCCAATTTTTTTGCCTCTAAGTTCAGAGCCTAAAGCATATGCTTTTTTCAAATCTTTGAAACGAGAATCTCCTTCTAAAGGCATTTCTCTGTTAGATTGATGTAGAAAACGAACCATTCCAAAAAGATGGGCAAAAACTAATTCTGCAACTGAACTGGAGGATGCTTTGGGAGTATTAATTACATGAATTCCTTGATCTATGGCATAGTTTACATCTATATTGTCCATTCCAACACCACCTCTACCAATAAGTTTTATACTAGGGCAAGCATCTATTAATTCCTGCCTTACTTGGGTAGCACTTCTAACTAAAATACCATCTATTTGATGTTTATTAATAAAATTTTCTAATTGAACCTGTGCTACTTTTGTAGTTATTACCTCAAATCCATTACTTTGAAGGGCTTCTATACCACTTTGTGAAATTCCGTCGTTTGCTAATATTTTCATCTTATGCTCTTCTTTCTAATTCTTGCATAGTATCCACCAATGCTTGAACACTGTATAATGGTAATGCGTTATACATACTTGCTCTGTATCCCCCGACACTTCTGTGACCGTTTAATCCATTAATTCTAGCTTCTTTCCACATGCTGTCAAAAAGTTCTTTTAAAGACTCATCGTGTAGTGAAAATGTAGCATTCATAATACTTCTGTCTTCTTTAGCTACAATTCCCTTAAATAGTGGATTTCTATCGATTTCTTTGTACAACAAACCAGCTTTCTTGTTGTTTACTTTTTCAATAAAAGAAATTCCTCCCAAATCTTTTAACCACTCTAATGTTAACATAGATACATAGATAGGAAATACAGCTGGTGTATTAAACATACTATCTTTACCTATGTGTACTTTATAATCTAACATAGAAGGTATTGTTCTTTGAACCTTTCCAAGAATGTCTTCTTTTACAACAACTACGGTTGTTCCAGCTGGCCCCATGTTTTTTTGAGCTCCAGCATATAGTAAATCAAATTTCGAAAAATCTAGTTGACGAGAAAAAATATCAGAACTCATATCACAGACCAGTGGTATATCTAATGATGGAAATTCTTTAATTTGAGTTCCAAAAATAGTATTGTTACTGGTGCAGTGAAAATAATCTGCATCTGAAGGGATATTGTATTGTGTTGGGATATATGTGAAATTTTTATCTTTTGACGAGGCCACTTCTACCAATTCACCAAATAGTTTTGCTTCTTTGATAGCTTTATCTGACCAAGTACCAGTATTTAGATAAGCAGCCTTTTTATTTAATAGGTTATAGGCAGTCATTAAAAATTGAGTACTAGCACCTCCATGAAGGAATAAAACTTGATATCCTTTATTTTCAAGTCCTAATAATTCTAAGGTAAGTAGTTTAGCATTTTCTATAACATCTACAAAAGGTTTGCTTCTGTGAGATATTTCAAGTAAAGAAAGATCATCATTATTAAAATCAATGACTGCTTTTGAAGCTTGCTGTAATACCTCATTAGGTAAGATGCATGGTCCGGCACTAAAGTTGTGTTTTTTCATTATAACTATATTTTCAATTGGTAAATTTCCAAAATTTTAATCAAATTTTTGTCTTTATAAATTAAATTTTAGATAAAAATTCAATGGTATTGACTCCGTCTGCGTAGTCCCATAATTTTGGATGTTGTGTTTGACCAAATTTTACCTCATTTTCAATGAAATTATTGGCTACAATGCATTGAATATTTTCAGAATCACTAAGAATTTTTAATTTTAAATCAGTTAAATTATCATAATATTCATAAAAAACAGTAGCTATTGGAGATGCAAAGTTTGTGTCTTCTTTAATCATTAAAAATCCATTTTCTAAAATAGAAAATTCACTCATTAAGTAGACTGCCTTGTTGTAGTCGTAATTATTGGCATATTTTGCATTATTTATAATGGGGTGGTAGGTATACATCCCTTTAAAAAATGCATCAAAATTATACCCTTTTGGCACAAATAATTTTGATACACTTCTACAGCCTAGACCAAAATATCTAAAAATATCTTCACTAAGATTTTTTAAATCCTCTTTACTTTCTTTTCCAGTTATAATGGCAACAGAATTTCTATTTTTACGTATTATACATGGTTTGTTTTTAAAATAATATTCAAAATAGCGAGTTGTATTTGTACTTCCAGTTGCTATAACAGCATCAAAGTGTTTTAATTTTTCTTCTGTAAAAGAGATTTTCCCTTTTAAATTTTTTTCAACATACTCTAAGTATTTTGCCAAATATGGAATAAGGTGCTTATCATTTGAAGATTGTTTTACTAAAACTGAATGCCCACATATTAATACAGACAAAAAATCATGAAATCCAACCAAAGGGATATTTCCTGCCATTACTATGGCAACAGTTTTTGATGATTTTTCAACAACATTCTCATTAGAAATCCATTGATTTAAATTTTCATGTGTTAGGGCAGAAGTCCAATTATCTATAGAAAAAAGTATTGCTTCTTTAGTAAACCAACTGTTCTGTTCTTCTGCTAACTTTATTTGATGAATAAATCCATCAAAAAACAGTTCATTGAATAAAACTGTTGATGACTTTTCAATTTTTTTTGATGAGAATTGACTTAAAAAATTACCTAATGCTACAAAAGCATTTATTCTACTTTGAATACTACTCATTATTTTTGGTTCCTAACTTTTTAGAGGTTATTTTTGCATTGCAAAGTTACACAAACTAAAGAGAATAAAAATGGCTATTATCATTACAGACGAATGTATAAATTGTGGTGCTTGTGAGCCCGAATGCCCTAACACAGCTATTTATGAAGGAGCAGATGATTGGAAGTTTTCAGATGGAACAGACTTAACTGGAGATGTAATTCTTCCTAATGGGAATGCAATAAATTCTGATGAAGAACAGGAGCCAATTTCTGATGAAATTTATTATATAGTAGCAGATAAGTGTACTGAATGTGTTGGTTTTCATGAAGAGCCACAATGTGCTGCAGTATGCCCTGTAGATTGTTGCGTACCAGATGAAGATAATGTTGAGACAGAGGAAGAATTGTTGGGTAAACAAAAATTTATGCACCAAGATTAAACCAAAAAAATAGATCATATCTAATCCCGATTTTTCGGGATTTTTTTTGTGATAAAACAATTATATTTGCAACCGAAATTATAAGATTTATGAAAGCTGGAATTGTAGGATTACCAAACGTTGGAAAATCAACCTTATTTAATTGTTTATCCAATGCGAAAGCACAAAGTGCTAATTTTCCATTTTGTACCATAGAACCAAATATTGGTGTAGTTAATGTTCCAGATACTCGCTTGGAAAAATTAGAGGAATTAGTAAATCCAGAAAAAGTGATTCCTGCTACTGTAGAAATTGTAGATATTGCAGGGTTGGTTAAAGGAGCTAGTAAAGGTGAGGGATTGGGAAATCAATTTTTAGCCAATATTCGTGAAACTGATGCTCTATTACATGTATTGAGATGTTTTGATAATGATAACATTATACATGTAGATAGTTCAATTGATCCAGTAAGAGATAAAGAAACAATCGATATTGAGTTACAACTAAAAGATTTAGAAACTGTTCAGAAACGTCTAGAGCGTGTTAAAAGAACTGCAAAAACAGGAAATAAAGAAGCTCAGGCAGAATTAGTTGTTTTGTTAAAAATTGAAGAAACTTTATTACAAGGAATTTCTGTAAGAGCTATTGATTTTTCTGAAAAAGAGCATGAATTTATTGCTCCATTACAGTTTATTACGTCAAAACCTGTTTTATATGTTTGTAATGTTGATGAAAATTCTGCAGTAACCGGAAATGGGTATGTAGACCAAGTAAAAGAGGCGGTAAAAAATGAAGATGCGGAAGTTATTGTTTTAGCAGTAGGAACAGAAGCAGATATTACAGAATTAGAGGATTACGATGAACGTCAGTTATTCTTAGAAGATATAGGACTAGAAGAAGCAGGTGTTTCTCGTTTAATTCGTTCTGCTTATAAGTTATTAAACCTTCAAACTTATTTTACTGCAGGTGTAAAGGAGGTAAGAGCTTGGACAATTCAAATTGGAGCTACCGGACCACAAGCAGCCGGAGTTATCCATACTGATTTTGAAAAGGGTTTTATTAGAGCAGAAACCATCAGTTATGAAGATTATGTAACTTTTGGAACAGAAGCTAAGGTAAAAGAAGCTGGAAAAATGAGAGTAGAAGGAAAAGAATATGTTGTGCAAGACGGAGATGTGATGCACTTTAGATTTAATGTGTAGCTAAAGTATTTAGTTTTGATTTCTAATTAAGATCCATACTATAATAAAAAGCCTATTGCAATTTGTAATAGGCTTTTTTATATCTATCCTTTATAGAAAGGTAATTTTATAATAGTTGCAGGGATTTGTTTTTTTCGGACTTGAATAAAAATTTTAGTTCCTGGTCTTGAAATTTCTTTAGGTACATATCCCATTCCAATCCCCTTCCTTAAAGAGGGACTCATAGTACCCGAAGTAACCACACCAATTTGTTTTCCTTCAACATCTACAATAGCATAGTCATGCCTTGGGATACCTCTTTCAGTAAGTTCAAAGGCAACTAATTTTTTAGTAATACCAGTCTCTTTTTGAGCTTTTAAATGATCTGAGTTTACAAAATCTTTGGTAAATTTGGTAATCCATCCTAATCCTGCTTCTAAAGGAGATGTAGTGTCATTAATATCATTTCCATATAAACAATACCCCATTTCTAATCGAAGTGTGTCTCTAGCAGCTAGGCCAATTGGTTTAATGCCATAAGAAGCACCAGACACAAATACTTGTTCCCACAATTGTTCTACTTGGTCATTTTTAATATAAATTTCAAAACCACCAGAACCTGTGTAGCCTGTTGCTGAAATAATAACATGTTCAATACCTGCAAAATCACCTATTTTAAATTTATAAAACGGAATTTCAGATAAATTAACAGAGGTTAAAGACTGCATAGCTTCTATGGCTTTAGGTCCTTGAATAGCTAATAAAGAATAATCATCAGAAATATTTTTTAATGCTGCACCAATGCCTTCGTTGTATTTTTGAATCCAGTTCCAATCTTTTTCTATGTTAGACGCATTAACAACAAGAAGGTATGTTTGTTCTTTTATTCTGTAGCAAATTAAGTCATCAACTATTCCACCTATATCATTCGGGAAACAAGAATACTGAGCATCACCAATTGCTAATTTTGATACATCATTTGAGGTCACTTTTTGAAGTAAAGTTAGCGCTTCTGTTCCCTCAACTAAAAACTCACCCATATGACTTACATCAAAAACACCAACAGCACTTCTAACAGTTAAATGCTCTGCTGTTACTCCTTCATATTGAACAGGCATATTATATCCTGCAAACGGAACCATTTTTGCCCCTAAAGATTCGTGAATTTTTGTTAGTGCTGTATTTTTCATTAATGTATAATTTTGTGGCTGTAAAATTATCAATTAATATTAAATTAAAAAGATTTAATCTGACTTGTTTTCTCTTTCAATATAAAAGTTGTTATCTACTGAAAAACTGTTGATTTTTTTATCTGATAAAAGCTTTTTCCAACGGCTAGTCGGTCTTATCCATTGCGAGGAAGAATTAATAAATACTTTTATAGGAATTGAAAAGCCATCTACCACATTAGACCATTTGTATAGTAAGTTATTATTTTCTAGTTTATAGTCTAAAGTAGGGATCTTTATAGTTCTTAAATATTGATTAAAAAAGGGTTTTAAATCTATTTCAAAATACTTGTCTATGTAGTTTTCTATCTGAAGTGTTGTCACAGTTTGGTGATAAAAATCTTTATTTAGTCCTACTAATATTGAACGCCATTTTTTGTCATTGTCTATAATTTGACGTAATGTATGCAACATATTAGCACCTTTGTAATACATGTCACTAGAGCCACTATTGTTTACATTGTAATTTCCAATAATCGGTTTATCATTTTGAATATTTTTACGTGTACCAGTTACATATGCGTTACTAGCTTCTGTTCCAAAATGATAGTCTAAGAATAAATTTTCTGAATAGGCAGTAAAACTCTCATGGATCCACATATCTGCTATGTCTATATTGGTAATGTTATTTGCAAACCATTCATGACCACTTTCATGAACGATAATAAAGTCAAATTTTAAACCCCAACCTGTTCCACTTAAATCAATTCCTTTGTAGCCATTTTTATACCCGTTACCATAGGTAACAGAACTTTGATGTTCCATTCCTAAATACGGTACTTCTACCAATTTATAACTATCCTCATAAAAAGGGTAGGGTCCAAACCAGTGCTCAAATGCTTCTAAGGTTCTAGATACTTCTTTAAATTGTTTTTTTGCCTTTTCTAGATTGTAGGATACAACATAATAATCACAATCTAACACTCCTTTTTTTCCTTTATATTCTTCTGTAAAATGAACATAATCACCAATATTTATATTGACTCCATAATTATTAATCGGGTTAATAACCTTCCAGGTAGAAGTGTTGGTTTTATTGGAGTTTTCTTTTGTTTGAATGTGTCTACCATTTGAAACACTTATTAGATGTTTTGGAGCAGTGATACTTAACTCAATACCTTGGTCTGGTTCATCATACATGTGGTCTTTAGATGGCCACCAAATACTGGAGCCACCTCCTTGACAGGAAGTAGCTATAAAATCAGTTCCATTGTTGTCTTTTCCCCAAGTAAAACCATCATCCCATGGAGGATTATTGCTAATTTTTGGAGCACCTTTAAAATGAATTGTAATTTCATTTATTGCTCCAATTTGTTGATTTTTTTTTAACTGAACATAATAAACATTGCCCTCTCGGTTATAGTTTAATTCTTTGTTATTTTCTAATACAGATGTAATTTCCATGGGTGGTTGTAAATCAATTTGCATGAGCTGATTTTGACTTAAAACTTCATAGCGAATGAGATTACTACCTTCAATACTTTTTGAGGAAGGAGATACTTTAAAATCTAAATTATAGTGAAGTAAATCCCACCAAACTCTCTCGGGAGTAATACTGCCTCTTAATGTATCTTGTTTAGAAAAGTTAGTTTGTTGTGCTAAACCAGAACTTAAAGTTGTAAAAATCAATAGTAAGGAGATACATCTCTTCATAATTAATGTGTATTGTATACACTGCTAAGTTAATTAAAAATGAATAGTTTTGTCTTATGATAAAATAGCTTTTAGTAGTTTGAATCTAGTATGTTACATTGCTTAACCTTGATCACTTATAATTTGAATACTAATGAGTAAAGAACAACCAAACAACCCTCTTCATGGAATAAAATTAGCCACTATGTTAGAGGAATTATATTTAGAGTATGGATGGGAAGAATTGGGTGATATTTTAAATATAAATGCTTTCAAGAACAATCCTACTTATAAATCTAGTTTAAAGTTTTTGAGAACGACACCTTGGGCCAGAGCTAAAGTTGAAAAACTATATTTAAAAACAATGATAGATTAACTTGATATAATTTTCAAAACAAGTTCTTTTGTAAGTGGTTTACCATTGGCAATTTCTTTAACTTTTTCAAAAGTAAAAACAAAATTACATCCTTCTTTGTAATGAGAACAACCGTATGCATTTTTACCTCTAAGTACAGTTCCTTTTTTACATTTTGGACAAGATATGGTTGAGGTTGATGGTGTTGTAATTTTCTTAGGTTCCAACTTGTATTTAAATGCTTCATCTAAACGAATTATTCCTTCAACTTTTCCAGTTTCAGTTTTAAATCCTTTTAAATTGGTGGTAGATTTTTTATCTAACAACCTAAGTAGTTGATTTTCTGAAATCTTTTTACCTAAAAATTGGAAAGGCATTAAAAAGTCGCAAGAATTATTGTAATTAGAACACCCAAAAGCTTTTGAACCTTTTAATAATTGTCCTGTATCGCATTTTGGACATTTTTTATTTGCAACTAGTTTTTTAGGAACTGCTTTTTTTTGTTTCGTTTTTTTATTAATTTGAGTATGAGATATTCTGACATTACTTTTATTAGAACGAACCTCATAAACCAACTCATCCACCATTTTCTTCATGTTATTGATGAAAGTTCCCGCTTTAAACTCACCTCGTTCAATTTCTTTCAAACGCTTTTCCCAGCGTCCAGTTAATTCAGCAGATTTTAACAATTCATTGTCAATTAAATTTATTAGATCAATTCCTGTCTGGGTAGGTAGTACCAACTTCTTTTTTCTCTCTATATATTTTCTTCTGAACAAGGTTTCTATAATACTTGCTCTTGTGGAAGGTCTCCCAATACCGTTTTCTTTCATTAATTCTCTCATTTCATCGTCATCTACTTGTTTTCCAGCGGTTTCCATAGCCCTTAATAAACTTGCTTCACTAAAGTTTCTAGGTGGTTTTGTTTCTTTTTCGGTAAATGAAGGTTCGTGAGTTCCTTTTTCACCCTTTATAAATGTGGGTAATATTGATTGTTGATTTAGTTCTTTTTTTATGGTATTATCTTCTCTTTCAAAAACAATTCGCCAGCCTTTAGTTAAGATTTCTTTTCCGGTTGTTTTAAAGGGAACTTCAGCTGCTTTAGCTAGCACAGCTGTATTAGAAACCTCTGAATCTGGGTAAAATACTCCAATAAATCTCCGAGTTATGATATCATATACTTGCTGTTGATTGTATTGTAAATTTCCTTGAATTCCTGTAGGAATGATGGCGTGGTGATCTGTGACTTTTTTATCATCAAAAACACGTTTAGACTTCTTTATTTTACTTCCCAAAAGCTCTTTTGTTAGTTGATTGTAGTTAGTGAGCTTAGATAGAATTCCTGAAATCTTAGGATATATATCATTAGGCAAAAAAGTAGTATCAACTCTTGGGTAGGTAACTACTTTCATTTCGTATAATTTTTGAACTATTTTTAAAGTTTCATCTGCAGAAAACCCAAATTTGTTATTGCAATAGACTTGAAGACCGGTTAAATCAAATAATTTTGGCGCGTATTCTTTTCCTTTCTTTTTGGTAACTGAAACAATTTCGAAATCAGATTTTTTTACTTTATCTGCTAATACTTGTCCGTCTTCTTTTTTAAGAAAACGTCCGTCTTCATAATTAAAAAGTGTATTTCTGTAGCTAGTTTGAAGTTCCCAATAGGGTTGAGGTTTAAAATTAGTAATTTCTTTAAAACGATTTACCAACATGGCCAGAGTAGGAGTTTGAACTCTTCCAACAGATAATACTTGCTTATAGCCTCCATATTTTACGGTATATAAACGTGTAGCATTTAACCCCAAAAGCCAATCTCCAATTGCCCTTGAAAAACCTGCATAGTATAAGTTGTCATAGTGTTCAGAGGGTCTCAAATTTTTAAATCCTTCGTTAATAGCCTCTTGAGTAAGTGATGAAATCCATAAACGTTTTACTTTTCCTTTATAGCCACATTGATTAATTACCCAACGCTGAATGAGTTCTCCTTCTGTTCCGGCATCACCACAATTAATAACAAGGGTTGCTTTTTCAAATAAAGTCTTTATAATGCTGAATTGTTTTTTTATACCAGAATCATTAGTAACTTTTGTAGTAAAGCGTTCTGGCAGCATGGGTAAATTATTTAAATCCCAGCTTTTCCAGTGAGGCTTATAATCTTTGGGTTCTAATAAGGTACACAAATGTCCAAAAGTATAGGTAACAGCATAGCCGTTTCCTTCATAATACCCTTCTTTTTTTGAGTTAGCTCCTAATATTGATGCAATTTCTCTAGCTACACTAGGTTTTTCAGCAATACAAACCTTCATCTATGGAATTAATAAATTTTGATTAATTGTACAGTCAAAATAATCTAAAAAATCACTTTTTCAAATGCGAATCTTTTTGCATTGTATTCGGTGAAAATAATACCGCAATATACATAACCTAATTTTTTTACTAAATATTGCATTTCATGATTGTCTTCATGGGTATCTATCTTTAAACTTCTAATTTGTTGTTTAATTAATTGTTGATGAAACTCATTTAATATAAATGAGGCTATTCCTTTTTTTCTGTGATTTTTATCTATGGCTAATCTGTGTATTACGCCATACTTTTCAGACTCTTTAATTTTCCACTTCCCATCAATAAATTTATAAGTAGGCTCAGGACGTATACTAAACATGGATGTAGCTATTACCTGATTAGCATCATTTGTAAGCACATAACTTTCGTTATTGTCTATATCCCTTTCTATTTGTGATTTATTTGGGTACCCGTGCTGCCATTGATCTATTTTTTGAGATTTTAGATACACTTTTGCATCATTAATAATATGCAGGATTTTGTGGATGTCTGAATTAGTAGAAAGTTGTAATCTCATTAATTTATTTAGTAAAAATAAAAGTAATAAGATTAGTACCTAAAATTCAATAATTTTTTGATTTTTTACAAGATCTTCAAAAGTTTCCCTTTCTCTAATTAAATAATCATCATTATTATAGATCATTACTTCTGCGGGTCTGTATCTTGAATTGTAATTTGATGCCATAGAAAAACAATAGGCACCAGCGTTTTCAAAACATAAGATATCACCTTCCGAAATTTCACTTATCCTTCTGTTAGAGCCAAAGGTGTCTGTTTCACAGATATAACCGACCACAGAGTAATAACGGTCTCTTCCATTAGGGTTAGAGATATTTGTAATATGATGATACGAGTCATACATCATAGGTCTTATTAAATGGTTAAATCCACTATCAATTCCAGCAAAAACTGTAGATGTGGTTTGTTTTACAACATTTACTTTAGCAAGAAAGTTTCCAGCTTTGGAAACTAAAAATTTTCCTGGCTCAAACATTAAGGTGACTTTTTTACCAAAATCTTTACAGAAAGAATTAAACCTCTCCGTAAGTTGAAGACCTAGTTGCTCAATATCAGTAGAAATATCTCCTTCTTTGTAAGGTACTTTAAAACCACTACCGAAGTCAATAAAATCAATGGTTTTGAATTTTTTAGCCACATCAAATAAAATTTCTGTTGCTCGTAAAAAGGTGTCAATATCTAAGATATCTGACCCTGTGTGCATATGAATTCCATTTACATGCATTCCTGTATTTTCAACAACTCGTTTAATATGTGGAACTTGATGAACAGAAATTCCAAATTTTGAATCTATGTGACCAACCGATATCTTACTATTCCCGCCAGCCATTATATGAGGATTAATTCTAATGCAAACAGGTATTTCAGGGTGTTTTTGTCCAAATAGTTCTAAAATTGAAAGATTATCTATATTAATTTGAACCCCTTTTTTAGCAACATTTTCTATCTCCTCTAAAGAAACACCGTTGGGTGTATAAATAATTTTCTTAGGATCTACTCCAACCGACAATGCTAAGTTTACTTCTTGAATAGATACTGTGTCTAGGCCAGCTCCGAGATTTTTAAAAAAACGCAGGATATTTATATTAGATAAGGCTTTTACAGCATAATTTAATTGTAACTGTTCTACTTTTTCAAAAGCATCTGTAATTCTTCTGTATTGAGAGGCAATAATATCTGTATCATACACATACAATGGGCTTCCGTATTTATTGGCTAAATCTAATAAATGTTCGTTGTTCATTTGGTTTAATTTGAACCAAAATTATAACAATAAGTTCTTTAAAAAGTATTTGTTTAAAAATACAACATATTGTTATATTCTGTAAAATATTTACTGTTTCAAGCAGTGTAAAATCTGTTGATAACTAATGTACTTGACCATTTTAATTTTTGATGAGAAATCCTATTTTAGCAAGGCTACAAAATAGTAGAAAGATTTTATGACTCAACAGACTAAGTATACAGAAGATAATATCCGCTCGCTAGATTGGAAAGAACATATTAGAATGAGACCTGGTATGTATATTGGAAAATTAGGTGATGGATCTTCTCCAGATGATGGAATTTATATATTAGTTAAAGAAGTACTTGATAATTCTATTGATGAGTATGTAATGGGAGCTGGAAAGACCATCGAAATTTCTATTCAAGGCAGTAAAGTTTCGGTGAGAGATTATGGTAGAGGGATTCCATTAGGTAAAGTTGTTGATGTAGTTTCTAAAATGAATACTGGTGGTAAGTATGATTCCAAAGCGTTTAAAAAATCTGTAGGATTAAATGGTGTTGGAACAAAAGCCGTAAATGCGTTGTCCTCTTTTTTTAGAGTTGAATCTAATAGGGATCATAAATCTGCTTCAGCTGAATTTGAACAAGGTAATTTAATAAACAAAGAATTATTAGAGGAATCTTCCAGAAGAAAAGGAACAAAAGTATCCTTTATCCCAGACGAAGTGATTTTTAAAAATTATAAATTTAGGAGTGAGTACGTAGCTAAAATGCTAAAAAATTACGTGTACCTCAATCCAGGACTGACTATTATTTTTAATGGTGAAAAATTCTTCTCAGAAAATGGATTGAAAGATTTATTGGAGGACAACAACAATAAAGACGACATGCTTTATCCTATCATTCATTTGAAGGGAAATGATATAGAAGTAGCCATAACTCACAGTAAAACTCAATATTCTGAAGAATACCATTCTTTTGTCAATGGTCAACATACCACTCAAGGAGGAACTCATCAATCTGCCTTTAGAGAGGCGCTGGTAAGAACTATTAGAGAGTTTTATGGTAAAAATTTTGAGGCGTCAGATATTAGAAAATCTATTATATCGGCTATTGCTATTAAAGTAATGGAACCTGTTTTTGAAAGTCAGACAAAAACAAAATTAGGTTCTACCGAAATGGGGGGTGGTTTACCCACTGTAAGAACCTATATTAATGATTTTTTAAAAACACAGTTAGATAATTATTTACACAAGAATTCTGCTGTTTCAGAGAGTATTCAGAAAAAAATATTGCAAGCCGAAAAAGAACGAAAAGAGCTTTCAGGTATTCGAAAATTAGCTAGAGATAGAGCAAAAAAAGCTAGCTTACACAACAAGAAATTACGTGATTGTAGAGTACATCTAGGCGATATTAAAAAGGAAGCACATTTAGAAACGACTCTATTTATTACTGAGGGAGATTCTGCTTCTGGATCTATTACAAAATCTAGAAATGTAAATACTCAAGCTGTCTTTAGTTTAAAAGGGAAGCCATTAAATTCCTACGGTTTATCTAAAAAAATTGTGTACGAAAATGAGGAGTTTAATTTATTGCAAGCTGCATTAAATATTGAGGATGGTTTAGAGGATCTTCGTTATAATAATATTGTAATAGCCACCGATGCTGATGTGGATGGAATGCACATCAGATTGCTATTAATCACTTTCTTTCTTCAATTCTTTCCTGAGTTAATTAAAGAAGGACACTTATATATTCTAGAAACGCCATTATTTAGAGTGAGAAATAAAAAGCAAACGTATTACTGTTATTCAGAGGAAGAAAAACGAAATGCCATAGAAAAATTGAAAGGGAAGCCTGAAATCACAAGATTTAAAGGGCTTGGTGAGATTTCTCCTAATGAGTTTGTTCATTTTATTGGTGATGACATTCGATTAGATCCAGTAATGTTAGATAAAGAAATGTCTATAGATCAAATGTTGCAGTTTTACATGGGAAAAAACACTCCAGATAGACAAAAGTTTATTATTGAAAATTTAAAAGTTGAATTAGATATTGTTGAGGAAGTATAAAAGATGAGTGAAGAAATTAACGACTACGAAGAAGATAAAGAATCTGCAGAAAATCATATCGATTCTAATGAATCTACAGAAACTATTACAAGAGTTACTGGGATGTACAAGGAGTGGTTCTTGGATTACGCTTCCTATGTAATTTTAGAAAGAGCAGTTCCTGGAATTAATGATGGTTTTAAGCCTGTACAACGTAGAATCTTGCATTCCATGAAAGATCTAGATGATGGACGCTATAATAAAGTTGCCAATATCGTAGGTCATACCATGCAATATCATCCTCATGGTGATGCTTCTATTGCGGACGCTATGGTGCAAATGGGGCAAAAAGAATTGTTAATTGATATGCAGGGTAACTGGGGTAATATACTCACAGGAGACCGAGCTGCTGCCTCTCGTTATATTGAAGCTCGTTTATCTAAATTTGCATTAGATGTCGTTTTTAACCCAAAAACTACCGAATGGCAAGCCTCTTATGACGGACGTAAAAAAGAACCTGTTAATTTGCCGGTTAAGTTCCCTTTACTATTGGCTCAAGGAGCAGAGGGTATAGCTGTTGGATTATCTACTAAAATATTACCTCACAATTTCATAGAATTAATAGATGCTTCAATAAAATATTTAAAAGGAAGAAGTTTTAAAATTCTTCCAGATTTTCTGACTGGTGGGATAGCTGACTTCTCCAATTATAATGACGGTAAACGAGGAGGGAAAGTTCGCGTTAGAGCTAAAATTTCACAATTAGATAAAAAAACGCTGGTAATTACAGAAATTCCTTTTGCTACAACAACATCATCGCTAATAGATAGTATCATAAAAGCGAACGATAAAGGCAAAATTAAAATCAAGAAAATTGAGGATAATACCGCTGCTAATGTTGAGATATTAGTTCATTTACCAGCGAATATATCTCCCGATAAAACCATAGATGCACTGTATGCATTTACCAATTGTGAAAATTCAATTTCACCTTTGTGTTGTATTATTGAAGATCATAAACCCAAATTTATTGGGGTGTCTGAAATGCTCAAAAGTTCAACTGATTATACAGTTCATTTATTAAAAAGAGAACTTGAAATTCAACTTCATGAATTAGAGGAACAATGGCATTTTGCGTCTTTAGAACGAATTTTTATAGAAAACCGTATCTATCGAGACATTGAAGAAGAAGAAACATGGCAGGGTGTTATTAAAGCAATAGACTTAGGATTAAAACCGCATGTTAAACACTTAAAACGAGCCATTACTGAGGAGGATATTGTTCGTTTAACTGAAATTAGAATTAAGAAAATCTCAAAATTTGATATCGATAAAGCTAAACAATTTATAGAGGGTTTAGAAGAAAAAATAGCTCAAGTAAAGGAGTACCTAAATAACTTGATAACTTATGCGATAGATTATTTTAAACGATTAAAAACTACTTACGGCAAAGACAAAGGACGAAAAACTGAAATAAGAAGTTTTGAGGATATTATTGCCACGAAAGTAGTTATCAGAAATACAAAACTTTACGTGAATAGGGAAGAAGGTTTTGTAGGTACCTCTCTACGAAAAAACGAGTATGTTACAGATTGTTCGGATATAGACGATATCATCGTTTTTAAGAAAGATGGTAAGATGATTGTTACCAAAGTAGCCTCTAAGACATTTGTGGGAAAAGATATTATTCATTTAGCAGTATTTAAAAAGAAAGATACCAGAACTGTTTATAACATGATGTACAGAGATGGTAAAGGAGGAGCTAGTTATATGAAACGTTTTTCTGTGACAGGAGTAACCCGAGATAAGGATTATGATCTTACTCCTGGTAAATCCAATACAATGGTTCATTATTTCACTGCTAATCCCAATGGAGAGGCTGAAGTTGTTACCGTTTTGTTACGTGCAGTTGGAAGCATAAAAAAATTAAAATGGGACATAGATTTTGCTGATTTAGCTGTAAAAGGAAGAGGAGTTAGAGGAAATACTATTACAAAATTTGCCATTAGAAAAGTTGAATTTAAATCTTCAGGAGTTTCTACATTAAAACCAAGAAAGATATGGTTTGATGATGCTGTACAAAGACTTAATGTAGACGCCAGAGGAGAACTACTGGGTGAATTTAGAGCCGAAGACAAGATATTAATAGCTACTCAATCTGGAAAAATTAAAGCTGTTACACCAGATTTACAGATGCATTTTGAGGATGATATGATTGTTCTTGAAAAATGGAAACCAAAAAAGCCAATATCAGTAATTTATTATGATGGTGAGAAAGAGCGCTATTATGTGAAGCGTTTTTTAATTGAAACTGAAGAAAAAGAGGAAGTTTTTATATCTGAACATTCAAAATCACAATTAGAAATTATTGTTGTAGACTATAGACCTGTAGCTGAGGTTATCTTTTCTAAACGATCTCTTGATAAAAAAGAAATAAACTTTGAAGAATTTATTGCTGTAAAAGGATTAAAAGCACAAGGAAATCAGCTTACTACAGATAAAATAAAACAAGTAAATTTACTGGCCTCTTTACCTTATGAAGAACCGGAAGAGCTGGTAGTTGAAGAACTAGAAGTAGTAGAAGAGGAGGTGATTTCAACTTCTGAAAATACACATCCATCAACTACTATAAGTAAAGAACCTACAGATGAAGAAAAAAACGCTTCAGATGATGGGCAAATCACACTATTTTAATTAGTTTTTTTAAATAAATTATAAACTATATGAAACGTAAATACATCTTTCTTATCATTTCCTTCATAGGTATTAGTTATACTTGGTTTTACAATATTCAATATTTTATGACTTATGAGGAGGCTTCCCTTGTTCATTTCTTTGAGTTGGCTCAATCTAATTTTGCAGGGAAATCTTTTGGTGCAGATTTAACTGTAGTTGTTTTAACGTTTTTTGTGTGGTTTATCCCAGATGCAAGAAAATTAAAAGTTAAAGCTTGGTGGGTTATTATTCCTCTAACTTTCTTAATTGCAGTAGCTTTTTCTTTTCCGTTTTACTTGTATTTAAGAGAAGTAGCACTTGAAAAAAAAGAATAAGATTTTATTATTTCATTTGCTCAAAAAATGTCAACGTATAATTGGGTAATAGTTCAGGATTTGTAATTTTAATGAGGTCTTGTAAAATTAAATCAGGTCTTGTTGGTCCTAATTCATAATACACAACTCCTCCTTTTACGCCTCTTTTAGTAGAAGCCGTGTAGATATTATTGTTTTTAAAAGCAGCAAAGTTCTTGTAATGAGGATTATTTTCAAGCAATTGTGCTTTGCTAGAGAAATATCCTGGAGCAATCCAATAATCAGCATGTTGGGCCTTATCTAATACACTTTCAAAGCTTAGTTGTAAGCTTCCTTTCCCTTTAGAGTCTTTCCAAAGATAATTTAAATTGGCATCTAGTAAAAATTGAGAAACAAAACTTTCTCCAGCGGGTAAGCTCCAAATATCATTTCTCATGATTGCTCCTGAAAGAATGGAAGGGTATTTTGTATTTTCTTTTGCAATACGTTTAGCTGCTAAATAATCTACTTCAATAGTATTAAAAATGCTATCAGCTAACCTTTCTTTGTTAAATAAAACTCCAAAAAATTTAATCCATTCTGCTCTTCCAAGTGGTGTTTCTTCGCGCCAATCTCCATTTATAATTACTGGAATTCCATGCTTTTCTATTAAATTAAAGGTTTTATTGTATTTATCCATAGTAAAACCAATAACAGCGTCTGGCTTTAATTCGAGTAAACTTTCGGTGTTTAATGCAGCTTCATTTCCTAACTCTTTTACAAACCCAGCATCTATTCTATTTCGAGTTTTAGTTGAAGAAATATAGTCTGTATTTTGAAACCCAACCAAGGCTTTTTCTTCACCTAATAATTCTAGCATTGGAATATGTGTTGTAGAGGTAACCACTATTTTTTTAATGGGTGTATTAATAACATTTAATTGATCATTAATCCCTTTTTTAATAATGTATTCAAAATTATTCGAGGTATTTGAATACGGATTTTTAATAATTAATTTTTTTTCATTTTTAGTGCTTATAATATCAAATCCTTTTGCGTATTTTATAGTATTTTTAGGGTGTAGAGCAGTATTGTTTATTTTATTTGAAACTTCTTTTTTGCATGAAGCAACTAAAATAAAAATGAGAATAATACTAGAAAAATGATAGATTAAAGATTTCATTTTAATATACTTGATTGAGGATATGACTTTCAAAATGAAGATGTTAGATTCTTTTTTTTACTTCATTTTTTAAAAATGCAACAGCAGTATCTGTAGCAGGTGCTTTTGTAGAATATTCTAAAAACACTTTTTCTCTAAAATCAGTTGCAGAATCAGAAGCATTAGAAACTTTTTTTAGGTTGTTAATTACAGCTATTTTGGTGGCAACAACTACATTCCAGCATTCATCAGAAATATACAATTGTTGCACCATATTATGTTGAAACTCTTGTTCTATACTAGCTAGCAATAATTGTAAATATGCCTCGGAAGAATCTCCTATTGGCTTTATGCGAACTAACATTTTAACAGGGTTTATGCGTTCACAGAATAACAATATGCGTTCGTAGGCTTGTAAACGAATGGGCAATGATTCTTTTTTCTTTTGTGCTAAAAGATCTAATTTCTTTTCATTGGTATCTTGGTTTCTTAAACCACTCATTACAAAATAGGCCACTGCGCCAGTAATTAGAGCAGGAATTGCGTAACCAATGCCTTGTAAAATACTTTCTTCCATAAACCAAAAATAGAAGATTTAAGTTGGGAAGCAAAAAGAAGGGGAGTAATATTTTAGATCAATCTTTATTAAATCCATTGAGCATCTAATTTTTTTATAAAATTTTCATTAGAGAGTGATTATTTAAAGACAAATTTTTGTTCAAAAATACTAGAAAATTGAGAACACATTTTCTTGTCATACTCCTACTAGAATGGTATTTTTGATAAATACTAATACTTACTTTGGCAAACTATTTAGATTCCTTAAATCCGGCTCAAAAAGAAGCAGTTTTACAGAAAAACGGCCCTATGATTATCATAGCTGGTGCAGGTTCTGGTAAAACACGGGTGCTTACCTACAGGATAGCGCATTTAATGCAACAAGGTGTAGATGCTTTTAATATTTTGTCGCTTACTTTTACCAACAAGGCAGCACGGGAAATGAAAGAGCGTATTGCCGCTGTTGTTGGTCCTAGTGAATCTAAAAATTTGTGGATGGGTACTTTCCATTCTGTTTTTGCAAGAATTTTACGTTCTGAAGCAGATAAATTAGGGTACCCCTCTAATTTTACTATTTATGACACTCAAGATTCTGTTCGATTAATAGGAGCCATCATCAAAGAAATGGGCTTGGACAAAGAAAGGTACAAAGCTAAGCAGATTCTAAATCGTATTTCTTCTTTTAAAAATAGTTTGATTACTGTGAGAGCCTATTTTAATAATTCAGATCTACAAGAAGCAGATTTAATGGCAAGCAGGCCTAAGGTTGGAGATATTTATCGAGAATACGTTGACCGTTGCTTCAAATCTGGAGCTATGGATTTTGATGATTTACTGTTAAGAACTAATGAGTTATTAGCTCGTTTTCCTGAAGTATTGGCAAAATATCAAGATCGTTTTCGTTACATCATGGTAGATGAGTATCAAGATACCAATCATTCGCAATATATTATTGTTAAAGCATTGGCAGATCGTTTTCAAAACATTTGTGTAGTTGGAGATGATTCGCAGAGTATTTATAGTTTTAGAGGGGCTAATATTCAAAATATATTGAGTTTTCAGAAAGACTATCCAGATACTAAAATGTTTAAGTTAGAACAGAATTATCGTTCTACCCAAAACATAGTGAATGCAGCCAATTCTGTTATTGAAAAAAATAAAACCAAATTAGATAAAGAAGTTTGGACAACTAATGCCAAAGGAGAACAAATTAAAGTAATGTGCTCTATCTCAGATGGAGAAGAAGGTCGTTTTGTGGCGCAGTCTATTTTTGATTACAAAATGAATTTACAACTGCATAATAATCAGTTTGCAGTATTATACAGAACAAACTCTCAATCTAGAGCCATAGAAGATGCATTGAGAAAAAAAAGTATTCCATACAAAATATATGGTGGAATTTCTTTCTACGGTAGAAAAGAAATAAAGGATCTACTGTCTTATTTAAGAATGATTATCAATCCTAATGATGAGGAGGCATTAAAAAGAGTCATTAATTATCCAGCAAGAGGAATAGGAGCAACCACTATAGACAAACTTACTATAGCTGCAAATCACTATAAAAAATCAATTTTTGAGGTGTTAAAACACTTAGATAAAATAAATTTAAAATTAAATTCTGGCACAAAAACGAAACTTCAGAATTTTTTAAATATGATACTTCGTTTGCAGATAGATGCCCAAAAACTGAATGCTTTTGAAATTACAGAATTGGTTGTAAAACAAACACAACTCGTCAAAGATTTAGAAAAGGAGGGAACACCAGAGGCTATAAGTAAAGTAGAAAATGTTCAAGAATTATTAAACGGGGTAAAAGATTTTATAACCGATAAAATAGAAACTGGAGAAGATGCTTCTTTACCTGTATTCCTAGAAGAGGTAGCTTTAGCAACGGATTTAGATGCTGACAAAAAAGATGATAAACCAAAGGTTTCATTAATGAGTATTCACCAATCTAAGGGGTTAGAATACCCGTATGTGTATATTGTTGGCCTTGAAGAGAATCTCTTTCCTTCTGCAATGAGTATGAATACTAGGTCTGAATTAGAGGAAGAAAGAAGATTGTTTTACGTAGCTTTAACTAGAGCAGAAAAAGTTGCGTATTTAACCTATACAAAAACAAGATATCGATGGGGGAAATTAATAGATTGTGAGCCTAGTCGTTTTTTAGAAGAAATAGATGAACAATATTTAGAATACATTACACCTAAAAAATTAGCTCCATCTGTAAATAGATTTTTAAATGAGGATATTTTTGGTGATGCTCCAAAAAAAATTCGTTTTCAAAAACCGATTCAAAGAAAGAAGCTTGAGAGAAAACAAGAAAATAAAGTAGTTTTTACTCCACCTAAAAATTTAAAAAAAGTATCTCATGCTCAACCAAAAACAAATTTATTTGATGATAAGATTGTTGTTGGAAATATTATTGAGCACAATCGTTTTGGTAGAGGAGAGGTTTTAAATATAGAAGGAACTGGAGCCAATAAAAAAGCAGAAATTCAGTTTGGAACAGTAGGAAAGAAGAAACTATTACTTCAATTTGCTAAATTGAAAGTGATTGGTTGATGTTTTGTGAAGTCAAACCAAAAATAAATACTTAATTTGCACCAACCTTAGATTATAACATTTCAAATCATATGATAGACTACGATTTAGAATACAACGCAGAAAGACCTCATTTAATTATTCCTGAATATGGAAGGCACATTCAAAAATTAGTCGATCACTGTATAGCTTTAGAGACTAAAGAAGAGAGAAATACAATGGCACTAGCAATAATTGATGTAATGGGTAACCTTCAACCTCATTTACGTGATGTTCCAGACTTTAAACACAAACTTTGGGATCAGTTATACATCATGTCTGATTTTAAATTAGATGCAGAATCTCCTTACGAAAGACCTTCAAAAGAAGAGTTGCAAGAAAAACCACAACCTTTAGCATATCCTAAATCTGCAAATAAATATCGCTTTTATGGTAATAATATTCAGATTATGATAGACACGGCTTTGACTTGGGATGAAGGAGAAATGAAAGAAGCTTTAGTATATTCTATAGCTAATCATATGAAAAAGTGTTTTTTAAATTGGAATAAAGATACTGTAGAGGATGATGTTATTTTCTCTCATTTATACGAATTATCAATTGGTAAAATAGATATAAGAAATTCTGAAGAAGTATTATCTGAAAGTAAAAATCTGCTTAGAAAAAGAAATACTCAAGGTCAGGGACCTAATCACAAAAATAATAAAGGAAAAAATTACCAACACAAAAACAGAAAAAGATAACAATGGCTTCATTTAAAATAGAAGGCGGACATAGGTTAGATGGAACCATTACACCACAGGGAGCAAAAAATGAAGCACTCCAAATTTTATGTGCCGTTTTATTAACTCCAGAAAAAGTTACCATTCATAATATTCCTGATATTATAGATATCAATAAACTAATTTTTATTCTTGGAGAACTTGGAGTTAAAATAAACAAACTCGATAAAAACTCATATACTTTTCAAGCAGATAATATTAATTTAGAGTATTTAGAGTCTCCAGAATTTAAAAGAGATGGAAGTTCTCTAAGAGGTTCTATAATGATTGTAGGTCCTTTATTAGCTCGTTATGGGAAAGGTTATATTCCTAGGCCAGGAGGTGATAAAATAGGTAGAAGAAGATTAGATACACATTTTGAAGGCTTTATTCGTTTAGGTGCAACTTTCAGATATAATAAAGAAGAGTATTTTTATGGAGTAGAAGCTCCAGATGGTCTTTTAGGCTCTGAAATGTTATTAGACGAGGCATCTGTTACAGGAACTGCAAATATTATCATGGCATCTGTATTGGCAAAGGGAACCACAAAAATATACAACGCAGCTTGTGAACCCTACATTCAACAATTGTCAAAAATGTTAAATAGTATGGGTGCTAATATTACGGGCGTAGGTTCTAATTTGTTAATAATAGAAGGAGTAACTTCTCTTGGAGGATGTACTCACAGTGTGCTACCAGATATGATTGAGATAGGAAGTTGGATTGGTGTAGCTGCCATGACACAATCTGAGCTAACAATCAAAAATGTTAGTTGGGGAAATTTAGGTCAAATACCCTCAGTTTTTAAAAAATTAGGAATTCAATTAGAAAAAAGAGGAGATGACATATTTATCCCTTCTCAAGAAAGCTATGAGATACAAAATTATATAGACGGATCTGTATTAACAGTTTCAGATGCACCGTGGCCAGGTTTTACTCCAGATTTATTGAGTATCATTTTGGTAGTAGCTACACAAGCAAAAGGAACTGTTTTAATTCATCAGAAAATGTTTGAGAGTCGTTTGTTTTTTGTTGATAAATTAATAGATATGGGAGCTAAAGTAATTTTATGTGATCCCCATAGAGCTACGGTAATTGGCCATAACCGTCAATCACAATTGAAAGCAACAAAGATGTCATCACCAGATATAAGAGCTGGTATTTCATTATTAATAGCGGCATTATCAGCCAAAGGCACAAGTATTATTAATAATATAGAGCAAATCGATAGAGGATATGAAGATATTGAAAATCGCTTGCGATCTTTAGGAGCAAAAATTGAAAGAATAGAAGCTTAAACGTACTAAGTTTTTAATTATAATAAATTAATAGTGTCACTTTGGCACTATTTTTTTATTGGCAAAATATTTGAATATAAAATGTAAACATTTTAATTATTTTATAAAATGAGCAATAAAGAAAACACAAAAGAAGAAGAAATAAAAGATGTTGAACAAGAACCTCAAGTAGAGCAAAGCCAAGAGGAAGTGAAGAAAGAACTTACTCCAGAGGAATTAATTCAACAAGAAAAAGATAAATATTTACGTTTGTTTGCAGAGTTTGAAAATTATAAAAAAAGAACCTCAAGAGAACGAATTGAATTATTTAAAACTGCCAGTCAAGAACTAATGACATCTTTACTGCCAATCATGGATGATTTTGACAGGGGTTTATCTGAAATCAAAAAAGTTAAGGATAAAGAGCTTTTAAAGGGCATGCAACTAATAAATGATAAGTTCAAAAATACGCTAACTCAAAAAGGATTAACTGAAATTGAGGTAAAAGAAGGAGATGCTTTTGATGCTGAAATACATGAAGCTATCACACAAATTCCTGCTCCCTCTGATAAGCTAAAAGGTAAAGTGATTGATGCAGTTGAGAAAGGTTACAAATTAGGAGAAAAAATTATACGTTATCCAAAAGTAGTGATTGGGCAATCATAAAAGTTGATTACCCCTCTTCAGCGGAATACAAATAAAGAATATGGCAAAACAAGATTATTACCAAACATTAGGTGTTAGCAAGTCTGCTAGTGCAGCAGAAATTAAAAAAGCCTACAGAAAGAAGGCAATTAAATACCATCCAGACAAAAATCCAGATGACGCAACTGCAGAAGGAAAGTTTAAAGAAGCAGCAGAGGCCTATGAAATCCTGAGTGACGATAACAAAAAAGCACGTTATGATCAATATGGTCACGCTGCCTTTGAAGGTGCTCAAGGAGGCGGTGGCTTTGGAGGTGGAGGTATGAATATGGATGATATTTTTAGCCAGTTTGGAGATATTTTTGGCGGTGGAGGCTTTGGAGGCTTTGGTGGCGGAGGTCAACGCCAAGCCAGAGTGAAAGGTACCAATATGCGAATTCGTGTAAAATTAACATTAGAGGAAATTGCCAAAGGTGTTGAAAAGAAAGTAAAAGTTCGCAGAAAGATTCAAGCAGAGGGAGTTAGATATAAAACTTGTACAACCTGTAACGGATCTGGACAACAAATGCGAGTAACTAACACCATTCTTGGAAGAATGCAAACAGCTACTACCTGTGGTACTTGTCAAGGATCTGGAGAAATTATATCTAGCAAGCCTAATGGGACTGATGCTCAAGGTTTAGTAGTAAAAGAAGAAACGGTATCTATTAATATTCCAGCTGGTGTTACTGAAGGAGTTCAATTAAAAGTTGGTGGGAAAGGAAATGAAGCTCCAGGAAAGAATTCATTGTCTGGCGATTTATTGGTTTTAATAGAAGAAATACAACATCAAAGTTTAAAAAGAGAGGGAACCAACGTTCATTTTGATTTATATATAAACTTATCTGAAGCTGTTTTAGGTGAAAGTAAAGAAATAGAAACATTATCAGGAAAAGTTAAAATTAAAATAGAATCAGGAACTCAATCTGGTAAGATTCTTAGACTAAAAGGTAAAGGTTTGCCTAGTATAGAACGATATGGAACAGGGGATTTTTTAATACATATAAATGTTTGGACTCCACAAGAGTTAAACAAAGAACAAAGACAGTTTTTTGAAAAAATGAAGAGCGATGATAATTTTACTCCATCGCCAAAAAAATCAGATAAATCATTCTTTGAGAAAGTAAAAGATATGTTTTCTTAAAAATGTAATTAACAAACTTTTGTTTTTGAATTTTAATAACTAAATTTGAACTTTAATGCTTAGGCATTAAAAATCTTTTTCATAGCAATTTTTCCCACTCAAATTAAACTGAGTGGGTTTTCATTTAAATAAAGATTGTATTTTTGACAACTGAAAGCAGACCTATCTTATCGCTTGCTTAGAGAATTATAAAATCTTTACTTTTATGATAGTATTATCTTAAATTTAGTTTTTTTATAAAATTCTTGCAGTAAGAGGAAAGTCCGGACACCATAGAGTAGCACAGCGGATAACATCCGTCCAATGTAAATTGAGGACTAGTGCAACAGAAAGCAAGTACAGTTCGGCTGTAGTGAAACCAGGTAAACTCTGTGCGGTGCAATGTCATGTACATTAGAGTTTGAGGGTAACTCGCCCGATTCTAAGGGGTAGGCAGATAGATTCTAAGAGTAATTTTAGAACTAGATAAATGATAAGACTCTTCAAAGAGAACAGAATCCGGCTTATTGGTCTGCTTTTTTTATTATATTGATAAAATAACTATGTAAAAAATGCATTTTTTTCAATTATTCTTAAAAAATTAAGCATTTCTTATTTTTAATCTTTTAATCAAAGCTATTTGTTGTTTATTTTTTAAATATCATTCAAAAACCTTAGTTTTGTCCTACTTAAAACAATCATTAAAACTACTTATATGGCATACGATATAGACATGATCAAGAAGGTTTACGACAACATTAAAACCCGAGTTGATACTGCTAGAGAAATTACAGGTAAACCTTTAACTCTTGCTGAAAAAATATTGTATTCTCATTTATGGGACGGTACATCAAATAAAGCATATGTCAGAGGAAAAGACTACGTAGATTTTGCTCCAGATAGAATAGCTCTTCAAGATGCTACTGCTCAAATGGCTTTATTACAATTTATGCAGGCAGGTAAAAGTAAGGTAGCTGTCCCAACAACTACTCACTGTGATCACTTAATACAAGCTAAAGAAGGTGCCTCTAACGATTTAAAACATGCAAATAACGTAAGTAGTGAAGTTTTTAATTTTCTTGAGTCTGTATCTAATAAATATGGTTTAGGTTTTTGGAAGCCAGGTGCTGGAATAATACATCAAGTAGTTCTTGAAAATTATGCATTTCCTGGAGGGATGATGATAGGAACAGATTCTCACACTGTAAACGCAGGTGGTCTTGGAATGATTGCCATAGGTGTTGGTGGAGCAGATGCTGTAGATGTAATGGCCGGTATGGCTTGGGAGTTGAAATTTCCAAAGTTAATAGGAATTAAACTAACTGGTAAATTATCAGGTTGGACAGCTCCTAAAGATGTAATCTTAAAAGTTGCTCAAATCTTAACAGTGAAAGGTGGAACGGGAGCAGTAGTAGAATATTTTGGTCCAGGTGCAACTGCTATGTCTTGTACAGGAAAAGGAACAATTTGCAACATGGGTGCAGAAATTGGAGCTACTACTTCAACATTTGGATATGATGAATCTATGGAGCGATATCTACGAGCTACAGATAGAGCCGATGTTGCAGATGCTGCCAACAATGTAAAAGAATATCTTACTGCAGACCCTGAAGTTTACGCAGATCCTGAACAATACTTTGACCAAGTGATAGAAATTAATTTATCTGAATTAGGGCCTTTATTAAATGGTCCATTTACTCCAGATTTATCTACCGAAATAGGAGAGAGCATGAATAGCAAAGCTACTTCAAATAATTGGCCACTTCAAGTTGAATGGGGGTTGATAGGTTCATGTACAAACTCATCATATGAAGATTTATCAAGAGCCTCTTCGATAGCTCAACAAGCATTAGATAAGGGGATAACAATGAATGCTGATTTAGGTATTAACCCAGGCTCTGAAAAGGTACGCTACACAGCAGAAAGAGATGGAATCCTATCTATTTTTGAAAAACTTGATGCAAAAATATTTACAAATGCTTGTGGCCCATGTATTGGCCAGTGGGCTAGATACAGTGATCCAAAAAATGCACCTAAAAATAGTATAGTTCACTCATTTAATAGAAATTTTGCAAAAAGAGCTGATGGAAACCCTAATACACATGCCTTTGTAGCTTCGCCAGAAATTACAGCAGCAATAGCTATTGCAGGTCGTCTAGATTTTAATCCACTTACAGATTCATTAATAAATGCTAATGGAGAGAAAGTGATGTTTGACGAACCTACCGGATGGGAATTACCACCAAAAGGATTTGAAGTAAAAGATAATGGGTATTTAGCCCCTGAAAGTGATGGTAGTCATGTAAAAGTTGTAGTTAATGAAGAATCTGAAAGATTACAATTATTGTCACCATTTACTCCTATTGGTACTCAAATTAAAGGTGCCAAACTACTAATTAAAGCTTTTGGTAAATGTACTACTGACCATATTTCTATGGCTGGTCCATGGTTACGTTTCAGAGGTCATTTAGATAACATAGCAAATAACACTCTAATTGGAGCAATAAATGCTTACGGAAAGAAAACTAATTTTGTTAAAAATCAACTTACTGGAGAATATGCAGGTGTTCCTGATGTTCAGCGTGCTTATAAAGAAGCTGGTATTTATTCTGTAGTAGTTGGAGATCATAATTATGGTGAAGGTTCCTCTAGAGAGCATGCAGCTATGCAACCGCGTCATCTGGGTGTTGTTGCTGTAATTGTAAAATCTTTTGCTAGAATTCATGAAACAAATTTAAAAAAGCAAGGAATGTTGGGATTGACTTTTGTTAATGAAACAGATTATGATTTAATTCAAGAAGATGATACATTTAATTTTATTGATTTACATGAATTTTCTCCTGGGAAAAACTTAACCATAGAAGTTGTTCATAAAGACGGCAGTAAAGATGTAATTAAAACCAACCATACCTATAATGCTGGACAAATTGAATGGTATAATGAAGGATCTGCTTTAAACTTGATAAAAAAACAGAATGCCTAAATAATCGTCAACATATTATTAATGAAGACTCCTAGAGAAATTTAGGAGTTTTTTTATGTAAATACATAAAATATTTATTGTTCAAGGTTATCTATTACCTTCATGATTATTTCACAACCTTTACTAATTTCTTTTTTTGAGATAGTTAGTGGTGGTGTTATTCTAATTGCTTTTCCCTCAAATAGCAGGAAAAATAAAATCAATCCTTCTTCTAAGCATTTATGAATGATATTTGCTGCTATTTCATTAGATTCTACGATAGCTGCTAACATCAAACCCTTTCCTCTTATTTCTTTAATCTTTGGATGTTTTAGAAGTTTTCTTATTAATTTTTCTTTCTCAAGCGTCTCTTCTATTAGCGTAGAATTTTGCAAGATATTTATTGTAGCAACTGCAGCAGATGCTATAACTGGATGTCCTCCAAAAGTAGTTATATGTCCTAACTTTGGTTGATCTTTTAATAAATCCATTAATTTTTGTTGAGCGATGAACGCACCAATTGGCATTCCGCCTCCTAAACCTTTACCTGTAATAATTATATCTGGTATAATTTCATAATTTTCAAAACCCCAAAACTTACCAGTACGACCAATTCCTGTTTGAATTTCGTCTACTATCATTAAAGCTCCAACATCTTCGCATCGTTTTTTCACTTTTGCTAAATAATTATTTTGTGGGACAATGAAGCCAGCTCCTCCTTGAATAGTTTCTAAAATAACAGCAGCAGTATTTGTTGTTATTTTTTTTAAATCCTCTAAAGAATTATAATGAATAAATTTTGAACCAGGTACTAATGGTCTAAAGGCTCTATTTTGAATTTCCGCCCCAGAAACACTCATTGATCCTTGTGTATTTCCGTGATAGGAGTGATGACAAGCTATAATTTCTGATCTCTTTGTGTGACGTTTTGCTAGTTTTAAAGCACCTTCACAAGCCTCTGTTCCAGAGTTAGTAAGATACACACTAAATATATTGGGTAGTGTTTTGGAGAGAAGTTTAGAGAGTTGTACAGGTTGTTCTTGGATAAACTCACCATACACCATGACATGAGTATATTTATTTAATTGCTTTTTTATAGCTCTAGTAACTTTTGGATGTTGATGACCTAAACTATTGGCAGAAACTCCAGCTACAAAATCTAAATACTTCTTACCATTGATATCATAAATATAACTCCCTTTTGCTTTTTTTATCTCTATAGATAGTGGGTGAGGACTAGTTTGTGCTTGATATGTTAAGAAATCATTTTTCACCAATTAAGTTTGAGGTTATATTTAATTTCGATTGAAGGTATTTTTTTTTGAATTTAAAAGGACCTTACCTTTTTTACTTTTAGTTGATTTTTTATTAAAAATATCTTCTTTAGTTTTAGGTTGTTCTGTCTCTCTCCAAACAAAACCTTTTATACGTCTATCATTTTCAGGGAATAAAGATGGAGGGTATGTTTTTCCATCAGACATGTTTAAACATTTTATCTGATTTATTTCACTGTTTAATAATTCAAATTCAATATTACTACAATATTGTTTAGTTACGGTTTCTAGGACTCCTTCTTCATTTCTGTTAAAATTTACAGCTTCACCATTACCTTTTACTAATAATGTTCGAAGTTCATTATCAATGAACTTTCCATACATATTTCTACCTTTTATTTGATTAAAAATCTCAGGATCTATTGAATCTTTTTGAATAATAAATGAGTTGCCTAATATTTTTAAAGAATCTAATTTATTAGTTTCTTGATTACTTAATAGTTTAATACTATCTCCAGTAATTTGACTTTTATCTGACCATAAAACTGGATCTACATACATTTTAGTAATCCCCTTAGACTGATCCGAGAATAAAGAATCACATTTCCCTTGTAAATCTAACTTAAAAAACTTGACATTATAGTATGAGCGAATTTTTCGAGCATCCTTTTTACCAGTAACTAATAACGTGTCTCCATGAATAAAAGTAGAATCATTTTCAACTACAGAAATAGCAACAGCTTTTTTGATCATAAATATGGAATCTTTTTTTTGAAAATATTCAGCATAATTTCCTTTTGCCATAAAATTTTCTGCGGTATCAATTACTTTAATATTATTTGTTGCTGATGCAAATCCACGAATCTTGTCATAATACAAGCTGTCTCCCTCTATAGTTCTTTCATCTAAATACAGTTTTGCATTTTTAACAAAATGTGAAATATCGGTTTTTGTATTGTAAAATCCTCTCTCTGAGTAAATTTTATTATTATCTTTTTGATTTGTTATGGTAGAAGGTCCATATAAGAAAGCATGTCCTGAATTCGTATAATAATCAAGATGATTTGACTCAATAAGATTATCAGGATTAGTGATAGTAACCTTGGTGGTAGCAACAAATTTCTTTTGTTCTAAGTAATAATTTCCAAACTTGCTTTTTAGAACATTAGTTTCATCTTTAATTACTGCATGATCTTTGTAAAATAGAAGCTGGCTAGCTCTGTTGAAATACAAAGTATCAGTAGTCAGAGTCATGGTTGAGTCTTTTAAAATGACATCCCCCCAGGAAATTGTTTTTTTTGTATCTGCATCATAATCTACATAATCACTGTATTGTTTAATGGTATCTCCTTGATTGATGACCACATCACCTATGGCTTTGAAAAAATTATCTTCTTTATAGTAAAAAGCTTTTTTAGAAGTAAGGATTGCACCAGCATGAATCATTTTTACTTTACCAATAAGGACAGTGGCTCCAGGGTATTTTTTTTCATCTGCAAATTGTAAATCAGCATCAAATTTTATTTTTTTCTGTTGAGAAAATCCTAAACAAGAAATAAAAATAAATAATATAGTCAGTATTTTTTTCAAACTTCTAATTTATTTTTGGCTAAAGTACTGAAATAGCTGTGGTAAACTTCTTAATTATACTATAAAACTATCGAAGTATAGTTTGTTTCCTGTCTGGCCCTACTGATACAATTTTTATTGGGACTCCTGTTTCCTTTTCAACAAAAGCCACATAATCTAATAAGTTTTCTGGTAATTGATCTGCAGAAGTCATTTTTGTTAAGTCTTCATTCCAACCTTTAAACTCAGTATAATTAACGGACACATTTTCAGATTCTATGTTATAAGGTAAGTGACTAATTTTTTCTCCTTTATAATTGTATGATGTACAAACTTTTAATGTTTTAAATCCCGATAAAACGTCTCCTTTCATCATCATTAATTGAGTTACGCCGTTAATGTCTACAGCATATTTTAAGGCTACTAAATCTAACCACCCACATCGTCTTGGCCTTCCTGTTGTTGCTCCAAATTCATGCCCTACTTTAGCCATAGTAGCTCCATCTTTATCAAACAATTCTGTAGGAAAAGGTCCTGAGCCTACACGTGTAGTATAAGCTTTAAAAATACCAAATACTTCACCAATTCTATTTGGCGCAACGCCCAATCCAGTACAAGCTCCAGCAGCAGTAGTGTTAGAGGAGGTTACAAAAGGATATGTACCAAAATCTATGTCTAATAATGAACCTTGTGCACCTTCTGCTAGTATTGTTTTTTTATTTTTAACTGCGTTGTTTAAGAATTCCTCACTATCAATAAAAGATAATCTTCTTAGTTTTTCTACTCCTTCAGAGAACTCTTCTTCTAATTCTTCTAGATTGTATTGAATATCCACATTAAAGAAATCTAACAATTCAATATGCTTTTTTGTAAGTGCTTGGTATTTGTCTTTCCAATTATCTAATTCAAGATCACCAACTCTCATTCCATTTCTACCAGTTTTGTCCATATAGGTTGGACCTATTCCTTTAAGGGTAGAACCTATTTTGGCTTTTCCTTTAGAAGTTTCAGAGGCTGCATCTAATAATCTATGGGTTGGTAGGATTAAATGTGCCTTCCTAGATATAAGGAGTTTTGATTCATAATCAATTTCATGTCTATCGAGATTTTCTAATTCCTTTTTAAAGATTACAGGATCTATGACTACTCCGTTACCAACTACATTTAAAGCAGTTTTATGAAAAATTCCCGATGGAATAGTATGAAGAACATGTTTGTGACCATCAAATATTAACGTATGCCCTGCGTTAGGACCACCTTGAAATCTAGCAATGATATCATAGTTCTTTGTTAGAACATCAACAATTTTTCCTTTTCCTTCGTCTCCCCATTGTAGTCCCAGTAATAAATCTACCCCCATGAAATATAATTCTATTAAATATTAATTTTTTGATTGTTTTTTTGTTCCGTAAAAGTAAAGTGAATGATTATGAATATCGATGTCAAAAACTTCTTCAATTGTTTTTTTTATAATCTGAATTCTTGGATCACAAAACTCTTTTACTTCACCAGAATCAGTAAGAATAACGTGATCATGTTGTTTATCAAAATAGCTTTTTTCATATCTAGCCATAGATTGACCATCAAATTGGTGTTTTCTAACTAGTCCGCAATCCAACAATAAGTCTATAGTATTATACAATGTAGCTCTACTAACACGATAGTTTTTGTTTTTCATGTTGATATATAAAGATTCAATATCAAAATGTTCGTCTACGTCGTATATTTCTTGAAGAATAGCAAATCTTTCTGGAGTTTTTCTATGTTTGTTCTCTTCCAGAAAGGTAGTAAATACTCTTTTTACAACTTCTTGATTGTTTTTTGAGACCATATTATTACTTTATAAGTGAAACAAATTTAATGTTATTATTTGATGTAAAGTGTAGTTTTTTTAGAAGGTTATTTACATTGTATTAACACGTTCTACTTTTTTAATACCTTCTACCTTTTTTATGCGTTCAATTAATTTGTTTAGTTGAGTTCTGTTTTTAACACTTATAGATAATTTACCATCAAATATACCTTCATTTCCAGCAATATTTATGCTATGAATAAAAACATCCATGGTATTAGAAATTATTTTAGTTAAATTGTTTACTATTCCCTTGTTGTCTTCTCCACTTAATTTTAAAATAGCTTTAAATTCTTGATTGGTTGAATCTATCCACTTGGCTTTAATAACCCGATATGCATAGTTAGATTGAAGAGATATTGAATTAGGACAATCTTTTTTGTGAATTTTTATCCCTTCATTTATAGTTATAAAACCAAAAACCTTATCTCCTGGAATTGGCTTGCAACATTTAGATGAAGTGAAATCCAATTTTTCTTCTTCTTGTCCAAAAACCAATCCATCATATTTTGTAGAAACCTCTTCTTTATTAATTAATTCTTTGGAAGGCGTTCTACTTAAACGCTTTTTAAAGAAGTTAATTATCATATTGTTTCGTTGGCTTACAAAGTTTTTTAGTTGACTGTTATCGATTGCTCCCGTGCCTACTCTGAAAAATAAATCGAAACTAGTTTTTAATTTAAAAAAAACAACAAGCTCATTTAATAATTTTTCATCAAAATTTATTTTTAAATGACGAAGTTTTCGCACTAAAATTGCTTTGCCTTCCTCTGCTATTTTTTTCTCTTGTTCTTTTAGTGCTGATTTAATTTTAGTTCTAGCCCTTGCGGTTATAACAAAATCCAGCCATCGTGCATTAGGTTTATTATTTGAGGTTGTAAAAACTTCTATTTGATCACCACTTGAAAGTTCGTGACTTAACGGAACTAATTTTCCATTTACTTTTACCCCTCTACATTTTAAACCGATATCTGTATGTATAGAGAAAGCAAAATCTAATGCTGAAGCACCTTTTGGAAGAGATTTTAAATCACCATTTGGCGTAAATACATAAATTTCTTTAGCGTACAAGTTCAGTTTAAAATCTTCCACAAAATCTACTGCATTGATACTCTGATTTTCTAAAGTTTCTTTCAGAAGATTTAACCAGCCATCTAATCCATTTTCATTTTCTGTTCCTTGTTTGTATTTAAAATGAGCTGCATATCCTTTTTCTGCAATTTCATCCATTCTATTAGATCGAATTTGTACTTCAACCCATTTTGCTTCTGGTCCAACAACTGTTATGTGAAGTGCCTCATAACCAGTAGACTTTGGTTGAGAAATCCAATCTCTAAGTCTTGAAGGGTTGGGTTTAAAATAATCAGTTACTATAGAGTAAATTTTCCATGCATCAAATTTTTCATCTTTCGATGTAGGTTCATAAATTATTCTGATGGCAAACTTGTCATAAACCTCATCAAAAGATACATTTTGCTTTCTCATTTTTCTACGAATTGAAAAAATCGATTTAAAGCGACCTTTGATCTTATAGTTAAAACTTTCTCTACTTAATCCTTTATTTAATATCTTCTCAAAGGTTTTAATGTAGTTGTCTTGATCTTCTTTACTTTCACTGATTTTACTCACTATATCATTATAAACATCAGGTTCAGTATATTTTAATCCTAAATCCTCTAGTTCTGTTTTGATATTATACAATCCTAGCCTGTGGGCTAGTGGAGCATATATATATAAAGTTTCAGACGCTATTTTTACCTGTTTATGAGCAGGCATAGCATCCATAGTTTGCATGTTATGTAATCGATCGGCTACTTTTATTAATATTACACGAACATCATCGTGTAAGGTGAGTAGCATTTTCCTAAAATTTTCTGCTTGGATTGAATGATCCTTGTCTTTTTTTAGACTAGAAATCTTAGTAAGTCCACTAACTATTCTAGCTACAGTTTCTCCAAATAATTGCTCTATGTCACTAATAGTGTACTTAGTATCTTCAACTACATCATGAAGTAATGCGGCTACAATTGAGACTGCACCCAAACCAATTTCGTTAGCAACTATTTTTGCTACAGAAATTGGATGAAAAATATAAGGTTCACCAGTTTTTCTTCTTTGATTTGAATGAGCTTCTACAGATAAGTTAAAAGCTTTTCTAATCAATAATTTATCTGACCTAGAAAGAGTTTGGTACGTTTCTTTTAAAAGATTTTTATAACGCTTAGCAATCTCTTTATTTTCTTCTTCTATGGTAGCTTTATATTCCAATAATTAAATTAAGTTATAATGTTTAACTAAATATTCTTTTGATGATTATGACTATAATATATTAATCAAGAATATACAATGAAAGTAGCATAAAAAATAACTATGAGCAAATTTTTAAGATCAGTTTATTTATTTAAATTTTTAATTCTATCTAAAAGCGTAGGGTGTGAAAAATGAAAGAATACATAGAGATAATGTGGTGTTAGATTGCTCAAACTATTTTTAGAAAGTTTTTTTAATGAACTAATTAGAGGTGAAGCTGAAAATGTGTTTTTAGCATAATTATCTGCTTGATATTCAAACTTTCTAGACATGTAATTCATGAAAACTCCTAAAATTTGGGATACAGGAGAATATAAAATACCAAATGCAATTAAACCAATATGAAAGCTGGGATGCGAAACCCCTAATGCTAATGATAATAATGGTGTTTTAATAAATAATGATAATACAAATAAAGCAAATCCAGTTAATATGATAGATGATGTTAAATTATAAAGAATATGTTTTCTTTTGTAATGTCCTACCTCGTGTGCTAATACAGCAACTATTTCATTATTTTCTAAATCGTTTATAAGAGTATCATATAGTGTAATTCTTTTTTGATTTCCAAATCCAGAAAAATAGGCATTAGCCTTTGTAGATCGTTTTGATCCATTAAGAACATATATGTTATTAGCTTTAAAACCTACGGAATTTACATATTTTACAATTTCATTTTTCAAATCACCTTCTTCTAAAATGGTTTGCTCATTAAATAATGGAACTATGAGTTTGGAATAAAACATATTTAAGAAAACTGAAAAAGTTGTAATTAATAGCCAAGTGTAAATCCAAAAATAATTTCCAGTAAATTCATAAAACCATGTGATGATTGATAGGATAGAGCCGCCTAAAATTATAGTCATTAAAAGCCCTTTAATTTTATCTAAAAAAAATAATTTTTTGGTAGATTTATTAAACCCAAATTTTTCTTCGATAACAAATGTTTTATACAAAGAAAAAGGAATACTAATGATATCACTTCCAATAATAATAATTCCAAAGAAAATTAGAGTTATAATTATGATATTGTTAGAAAATCCTCTTGCTATCTCATCTACAATTGAAAACCCGTTAAAAAAGAAAAAAAGAAGTGTTGTAATTAAAGAAAATAATGAAGTGATTTTACTAAAGTTGTGATTTGTTTTTTTGTATGATTGAGATTGTTGGTACTCGTTAATTTCATATACATCAGAAATATCATTTGGTAGGGTATCATTAAAATGTTTTGCATTTAAATGATTTAAAACACTATCAATAACGAATTTTATTAATAAAATAGTTATGAGAATATTAAATAGAGTAGAGGGTTCCATTATTTATTAATCTTTTTACTAGCATACATGGCAGCGCCTATAATCCCTGCATTATTTTTAAATTTGGCAACTTTAATCTTTACATCTGTATTCAAGTATTGTTTAAATTTATCGTATTTTTTACTAATACCACCTCCCAAAATTATTAAATTAGGTGAAAATATAGTTTTGATGTCTTGCAGCAAGATATCAAAGCGTAAAGCCCATTCCTCTAACGTTAATTCTTCTTTTTTTCTGATGGAATCTGCACAAAAAAACTCAATTATTTCTCCATCTTTGTGTAGTAATTTTCCTATTTCTAGATTAGGGATTAATTTTCCATTGTAAAATAAGCCAGATCCTATTCCAGTTCCAATAGTAATTACTAAAACCACTCCTTTTTTTCCTTTGCCAGCTCCTAAAGTTACTTCAGCCATACCAGCTAAATCAGCATCATTACTTATGTAAAATGGAAGCTCACAAATATTTTTAAAAAAATCATCAACCTGAATGTTTTTCCACTTAGTACTTAAATTACCAGAATGAATACATTTTCCGTCTATTATAGTGGTTGGAAAACTACATCCAACAGCTTTATTCCAATTAAAATAGTTTATCATTTCCTTTACAACTTCAGCAACAGCGTCTGGTGTAGCTGGCTTTGGTGTAGCAATTCTATGTCTATCAGAAATTAATTCACCTGTTTTTGTGTCAACTATAGCAGCCTTAATTCCAGAGCCACCGATATCCATCCCTAGTATTTTCATGTACTTATTTTATTTAAAGTTTCGTTGTCTTTTTGCTTCAAAAAGTATGACTGCTGCAGCTACAGAAACATTCATAGAGTCAATCTCTCCTTGCATGGGAATATTAATATTTTTTGTTGAATGGTCTCTCCAAATTTGAGTTAATCCGTTAGCTTCTGTTCCTACAATAATAGCTGATGCCTCCGTATAATTTTGATTTGTGTATAAATTTGAGTTTTGTAGGGTTGCTGCATACATTTTTATATTATTTTTTTTAAAAAATGCTATGATTTCTTCTGATGAAGAGATTACAATATTTTTTGTAAAAACACCGCCAAGACTTGACCTAATTACATTTGGATTGTATTGATCTGTCTTTGGATCTGCTAAAATTATAGCATCAATATTAGCCGCATCAGCAGACCTAATCATGGCGCCAATGTTTCCAGGTTTCTCGATGCCTTCAACCACTAAGATTAATGGTTTTATATTTTTAAAGATAAGCGAGTTTAAATCTATATACTTGGATTTAGCTATGGCTATAATTCCTTCCGTTGATTCTCTATATGCTATTTTTTTATACACCTCAGGAGTAATTTCTATTACCTCTTTAGCTTGATACTGTTTTAGGTAATCATACTCTATTTTATGAGGAATAAATAGAAGTGAATCAATTTCAAATTGACCTTTATATGCGAGTTCAATCTCTCTTTTCCCTTCTATAACAAATAATTGTTGTTTTTTTCTCTCCCGAGATTTCTCTTGAAGTTTAAGAATGTTTTTTATTAGAGGGTTTTGGAGACTTTGTATTTGTTTCATTTAATTTGAAACATTTAATGTTAGTTACACACAAATTTATACTTTTTAATTCTTTTTTAGATAGTATTTTTATAAAAAAAAGGCCCTGAATTGATTGAGCCCTTTTTTCATTTTATTCTGTTTTATATTTATTGGAATAGCGTTTCCATAATTTAGTTTGGTGTGATTCTAAACTTATTTTTCTTCCTTGAATAAAAGCTTCAGTTAAAATATTTCCTCTCATATCAAGAGCATCACCTTCAGAAATAAACAAAGTAGCATCTTTACCAACCTCAAGTGTTCCAACAGTATCATCTATACCAAGAATTTTTGCAGCATTATTTGTAATCAATTTAACGGCATTCTCTCTTTCTAAACCATGTGCAGCAAATGTTCCTGCGTAAAATGGTAAATTACGTGTATTCATTCTTTCCATTTGCCCTTCCATGCCAATACCAACTAAAATCCCTAAATCTGTTAATGTTTTTGCAATAGTGTACGTGTAATCATTGGCATGATCTTCGCTTTCTGGATTTCTATGAGGTCTTTCAAGTAGTACAGGTATGTTGTGCTTAACGAGAAGGTTAGAAACTTTTTCAGCTTCATGCCCATTAACTAAAACTATATTGTTAATACCTAAATCTTTAGCCATAGTAATAGCATCGGTAATTTCTCTTTGCCCACTGGCATGAACAAAAAGCTTTTGAGATCCAAGGAACAATCCTTTAGTTGAAGAAAAGGGTAAATTCTTTTTGGAATTATCTTTCTTGTGATACTGTTTAGCACTTTTAAAAAAAGATACTATATCCTGTGTTTTTTTTAGATAGTTTTTGTCTGGTTTGAGAGCCGGATCTTCACCAAGCCACCATCTTCCACTAGTAAAGCTAGATGGCCAGTTCATGTGGATTGCATCATCATTTCTCAGGGAAGCATCTTCCCAATTCCAAGCATCTAGTTGAACTACAGAGGATGTGCCAGAAATAGTCCCTCCACGAGGAGTAATTTGCGCCATTAAAACTCCATTTGGACGCATAGATTCAACAACTTTACTTTCTGCATTATAAGCTATGATACTTCTAATGTGTGGATTCATAATTCCAGTTTCCCTAACATCTGAAGATGCCTTAACCGCATCAACTTCTACCAAGCCTAGAGTTGAGTTGGCAGCTATGAATCCAGGGTAAATATGCTTGCCATTAGCTTTAATAATTTTTCCAATTCTCGCTATTTTTGTTTTTGAACTACCAACAAAAATAATTTTCCCTTCTCTAAACATTACAAGGGAATTTTCAATAACCTTTCCATTACCTAAATGGGCAGTTGCTCCTTCAATGGATATGGGTTCAGCTTGCTTGCTTGCGGGGGTTTGTTGCGCTGTGATGTTTACAGTTGTAAGTAAAAACATCAAACTATAAATAATTGTTCTCATATTTTATATTTCTTTTGTGTCACAATGAAAATTTCTATCTTTTCTTTTCTTTGGTAATTGTGTTTTACCACCACCCATTTTATCTTTTAACATTAAGTTAATGAGTTTTGCTTTCTCTGATTTAATAGCGGCTCTTTTTCTTTCATCATCTTTTATATCAAAATAGATCTTGCCTTCTATGATTGTTTTTTCAGCTTTTGCATATATAGATAGTGGATGATCACTCCATAAGACAACATCGGCGTCTTTCCCAACTTTAATACTTCCAACTCTATTATCTATATGTAAAAGTTTTGCTGGGTTAATGGTAACCATTTTCCATGCTTCTAATTCTGACAATCCACCATATTTTACAGTTTTTGCAGCCTCCTGGTTTAATCTTCTTGACATTTCCCTGTCATCAGAATTAATTGCAACAGTAACACCAGCATTGTGCATAATGGCGGCATTATAAGGAATAGCATCATTAACTTCATATTTATAGGCCCACCAATCCGAGAAGGTAGATCCACCAACACCGTGTTCTCTCATTTTATCAGCAACTTTATACCCCTCTAAAATGTGTGTAAACGTATTTACATTGAAATTGAATTTTTCAGCGACTTTCATTAACATATTAATTTCACTTTGAACATATGAATGACATGAAATGTAGCGTTCTTTGTTTAAGATTTCTGCCAATGTTTCCATTTCTAAATCTTTTCTGTAGGGTTGACCACTTTTCTTAACAAGATCATATTCTTTTGCTCTTTGAAAGTAATCTGTAAAAACTTGTTCAACCCCCATACGAGTTTGTGGAAACCTGTAACTAGTATTTGATCTAGATTGTTTTACATTTTCACCTAGTGCAAATTTTATGAATTTAGGAGAATTCTCATAGATTAAATTTTGAGCATTTTCTCCCCATTTTAATTTTATGATAGCCGAACGACCTCCAATCGGATTTGCAGAACCATGAAGAATTTGAATTGAAGTTGTACCTCCTGAAAGGTTTCTGTAAATATTGATATCTGTTGGGTCTACAACATCTTCTATAGTTACTTCTGCTGTAGAGTTGTGACCACCTTCATTAATAGCTGATGCTGCTATATGTGAGTGCTCGTCTACAATACCTGCAGTTAGATGTTTTCCCGTCCCATCAATTATTAAAGCTTTTTTGTCTTTAATGTTACTTCCGATTAGAACAATTTTACCATTTTTAAGTAATACATCTGTGTTTTTTAAAATCCCCTCAGATTCACTAGTCCAAACTGTAGTATTTTTTATTAAAATAGTTTGTTGTTTTGGTTGTGTGAAGTTTCCATATCCTATATTTGGATAAGATACAGGTTGAAGAACAATTTTGTTCTCTTTGTTAGAATTAAATTTTTTCTTTTTTTCTTTTTCTTTTACAATTTTTGATGCAGTCCATGAAGTTTGATTTCCTGCACTATCAAAAGCTGTTCCATTTATCTCATTAGAACTAGGGGATGTTTTTCCCAATATTCTAGTGAAAGTACTGTTGTTGTTCATTGTAATAGAAACCCAATTATTTTTAAAGGAAAAAGTTGATTTTATCTTTTCATTTCCTATTGTTAAATTTCCTTTTTGTTTTGTTCCTTTTCCAGTGATTGATAAATTGTATTTTTGATCATTAACACTCAAGATATAGTCACCTGTAATATCTTTAATATTCATATCATTGATAATGTTCCTATCTCCTTGAACCCAGTTTTCATGAATAGTGGTTTTGGAATCAAAAATATCTCCTGAGGTAATAATAAAATTAGCATAACTACCAACATTTAGATTTCCAATTTTATCATTTCCTAGTATTTCAGCAGGAATAGAAGTTAAGGCTGCTAGCGCATTTTTTTTGTCAAAACCATATTTGATTGCTTTTCTTAGGTTTTTATGAAAAGAAGTTATTGATTTTAACTTATGGGTAGTTAAAGCAAAAGTTATTTCATTATTAGATAAAACACTTAAATTGGAGGGTTCTTGATTCCATTTACGCATCTCACCCAAATCTATATGTTGCGCTAATAAGGGATCAGCTACGTCATAAGCTGCCCTGAAGTTAATTGGAATGATAAATTTTGCATTAGTGTTTTTTATGTCTTGTATTCTTTCAAATTCATCTCCAGACCCAACAATAGTATATTGAATGCCAAATTCGTCTCCAACTTTATCAGCTCTTACAGCATCTATATGATTTCCTGTTTCAAAGATTTGTGTTTCATTTTTATTTTTGTTGAGTGCGTCCAGAGATAGGTCTTTATTTTTCATTTTTCCGTTTGCGTACCAAGTAGCATCTAGATACGTTTGACGAAGTAGTGCCATTGCTCCCATTCTTGATGTTGGATATGATTGTCTGGATTTTACACTCTTAGAAAATGAGAGATATTGGCCCGAATTATCATCTAAAATTCTGTATGCATTGTTTGAATTTGGATTAAGGGAAACTAGCATCCCACTTCCTCTCATAATACCATCTTGTGAATGTGTATTTACAATACCAAACCCAGCTTTTAAGTATTCTTTGGATTTTTTTGAGTCAAACTTAAAAAGAGAATATGAGGAGGTTTCTGGTCTAATATGGTCATTCCAATAATACCCTTTTCTTTCTGCATCATACTGGGGTCTGCGTCCCCTCGAAAAATCTCTTTTTGGTTTTTTAATTCCAAAATCAGAGTATATATCTATAAATGATGGGTATATTATTTTCCCACTTAAATCTAAAGTAGTTGTGCCTTCAGGAATTTTTACTGATTTACCAATAGAAACAACTTTTCCATCATTAATCAATAATATACCTTTTTTGAGAACCTTTTCTGAACTCATATAAATGGTAGCGTTTTTAAACGCAACCATTGTGTTTTTTGATGTTTTTACACCAGTATTTACTGGAAAGTACTCTTGTGCTTTTGTTAAAGTAACCGATAAAAGCATGAGTACTAAAAATAGTTTTCTCATTTGGTTAATGTTTATTTTTTATAAATCTATTGAGAAGTAAATACTTATTAAATGTTTATAATTGTTTTTAACAAAACTTTATGAGCAGAATAGGGGTTTCAATTGTGCCTTAATAAGAACTTTTATATTAGTGTCTAAAGAGTTTTTATAATTAATGAATTATATTTTATTGTGTGGTGTTTTAAAATAACTAATTAATAAATCTACTACGTAGTTGTAGGAATTAATCCCTTTTACCTGATTGTTAGATTTTAAATAAATATTGTATCCTTTTTTTACAATTGGCTCAAAAGGGTTCTTATAAGTATTCCAGAAATCAGAAGATGATTTAAAATCTATTAAAATCCCTTTATTTAAAGTTTTATATACTATCTCAAAAGCATCTCTATCTCTTTTATATAATTCAAATATGGCATATCTAGTGGCCATCCTATATGCAGAATATTTAAAATAAGGATCATCATTAAATAATGCTGCTAAAAAACCTATAAAATTAGCTTCGTTTTCTGCAGCAAAACCGATTTGGTGAGCCATTTCATGAGTTGTGGTTGTAGGTAAAATGGTTTTTGGTATCAATCGATTCACTTGCGCTTCTCCAGTAAATGGATTTAGATAACCTGAAGTACCATTATATGATTGTAAAACACTTATTAGAGAATTTTTTGCTATACCATATTTGTAAGTAAATAGAGAATTATTATTTGCCAATTTTTTATATCCTTTTTTAGCTAGCAAATAAATATCTTTATTTGAATGAGGTACAATTACACTTATTGAATCAGATTTTGTAATTCTTAAATGAGATTCATTCAGTTTAGAAACTAAATATTTAGTAAGGTTTAGTAATTCTTGATTATTGTATGGAGTGGTTTTGAACTTTAAGTTTTTATCTAAAGGTTCTCTAAAATAATTTAACCCCCACAGAAAATAAAACAAGAAATAAATTATTGAGATAAATGAGGTAATCCCTAAAATTTTAGAAACCATATTAGTAAAGCGCGTTGAAACAAGTTTGTAAATGACATAAATCAGGTATAAACCAAAAAATATAATAATAAGATCTCCAAAGGAGATAGGCATCCATCCAAATAAAATTCTTAAAAAAGAGCTTATGTATGGATATATTCCTCTAGAATAATAGGTTTCAATAAAAGATGGATTGCTTTCTATCCATCTCATGAATAGTATTTGAATTCCTAAAAAAAAGGTGAGATAAATATTTTTCTTTTTATTCATCATTATTGTAAAAATACAGAAAGAAATGTAGAACTTTATACTTTGTTAACATGATAATAACAATTTGGTTAACAAATCTTGTGTAAAAATAAAAACCAATAGTAGAAACCTCATTTGTTTGTAAAAATATACCTTTGTTACTATGGAGAAAACACAATCATACAGTGGTAAAAAAGTAGACAAATCTAAAATTATCAGTTTAGAAAAAGGGAAGGTACCACCTCAAGCAGTTGATCTAGAAGAGGCAGTTTTGGGCGCTATGATGATTGATAAAAAAGGGATTGATGACGTTATTGATATTCTGCATCCTGACGCTTTTTATGAGATTAAACATCAGGAAATTTATAGAGTTATTTATGATTTATTCCAAGAGTCTAAACCTATTGATCTGTTAACTGTTTCAAACTCATTGAGAAAAAATGCCAAATTAGATTTAGTAGGTGGTGATTTTCATTTGATTAGACTAACTCAAAAAGTAGCTTCATCTGCACACATAGAATTTCATGCAAGAATTATTCTTCAAAAATATATTCAACGTAGGTTAATTAGTATTTCTAGTGATATTATTGAAAATGCTTATGATGAAACATCAGATGTATTTGATTTGTTAGATAATGCTGAAGCTAAGCTTTTTGAGGTAACACAGGGGAATTTAAAGAAAAGTTCGGAAGGTGCAAGTGATTTAGTTAAACAAGCTTTATCAAAAATCCAAGAAATTTCTAATAAGGAGGGAATGAGTGGTTTGGCCACAGGTTTTACAAAACTTGATGCGATTACCTCAGGTTGGCAACCATCAGATTTAATTATTATAGCTGCGCGTCCTGGTATGGGAAAAACTGCCTTTGTAATTTCTATGGCTAAAAATATGGCTATTGACTTTAATCATGCAGTCGCTGTTTTTTCTCTAGAGATGTCATCTGTTCAATTAATTACCAGAATGATATCCTCTGAAACAGGTTTAACTTCAGAAAAGCTTCGTAAAGGAAATCTAGAACCACATGAGTGGGAACAGTTGAATGTTAAAGTAAAACGTTTGTCTGACGCCCCAATTTTTATAGATGATACACCTTCTTTATCAATTTTTGATTTACGTGCCAAAGCTCGTCGTCTAGTATCTCAACATAATGTTAGAATTATAGTTATTGATTATTTACAATTAATGACTGCAGGGAATAATAGTAAAGGAGGAGGAAATCGAGAGCAAGAAATTTCTATGATTTCTAGAAATTTAAAAGCATTAGCTAAAGAATTAGAAGTGCCAGTAATTGCATTATCTCAATTATCTAGAGCTGTAGAAACTAGAGGTGGTAGTAAAAGACCATTGTTATCTGATTTACGTGAATCTGGAGCCATTGAGCAAGATGCAGATATTGTCTCTTTTATATTTCGTCCAGAATATTACGGAATGACAGAATGGGATGATGATGACCATACACCATGTGAAGGCCAAGGTGAATTTATCATTGCCAAACACCGTAATGGTGGTCTAGATAATATTCGATTAAAATTTACAGGTCATTTAGCTAAATTCTCCGACTTAGATGAAGGTTTTAGTAGTGAATTTCAATCAAGTATGAATACTGATTTTGCTGAAGATGTTTTTCCAGATACTCGTATCGAGCCAAAAGATGCATTTGGAATGGATGAAGATGATGTTCCTTTCTAGTATTTATCTACAACTATTATTTTTTAAATTCCAAAATAAACTAGTAATTTAATTTGTAAAGTATCACATGTTTTGGCTAAAAAACACCCTTTAAATATAATAATTTTGTGTTGAGAAATTTGATCATTATTTTATTGTTTCTATTTGTTTCGAGCTCTATTAGTGCCTCATTTATTTATGTTCCTATGAATGATGATAATCAAACAAATCATTTGAAAGCTTATGGTATTGTTTATTATTCTCTGGAGGTAGGTCTAAAAGCTAAATGGTTATTAAATTATGATGGTGGCGCATTTTTGATAGAAAATAATAAAGTCATTGAAAATGAATGCAACATAAGGGGTGTTTCGTATCAAGTAATTTCTGATGCAAAAGCACAATTAATATTAGAAGACATTTCTTCTCCTTCTAAAAATCAAGAAGCAGTTAGTCTTGAAAAAGCTCCAAAGATAGCTGTGTATTCTCCTAAGGACAAAATGCCTTGGGATGATGCAGTTACCATGGTATTAACTTATGCCGAAATTCCTTTTGATGTTGTCTATGATGAAGAGGTTTTAAACGATAAACTAATACTTTACGAATGGTTACACCTTCATCACGAGGATTTTACTGGCCAGTATGGTCGTTTTTATGGAGCGTTTAGAACAACTCCTTGGTATGTAAATGGGAAACTTCGAGCAGAAAAATCTGCAAAAAAATTGGGTTTTAACAAAGTTTCAAAATTAAAACTAGCCGTTAGTAAAAAGATAAGAAATTTTGTAATTGGTGGTGGTTTTATGTTTGCTATGTGCTCTGCAACTGATAGTTTTGATATTGCTATATCCGCAGATGATGTAGATATTGCAGAATCTATGTTTGATGGCGATCCCTCAGAATCTGATTATCAATCTAAAATTAATTTTAATAAAACCTTTGCATTTAAAGATTTTAATTTAATTAGAAATCCAACAACCTACGAATTTTCGTCAATAGATATGACAACAAAACGTTTTATTCCCAAAACTTCCGATTACTTTTCATTAATAGAATTTTCAGCTAAATGGGATCAAGTGCCAACTATGCTAACTCAAAATCATACGCAGTTAGTAAAGGGATTTATGGGGCAGACAACTTCTTTTGATAGATCTACTATTAAGTCAAACATTTTAGTTTTAGGAGAAAACAGAACAAACAGAGAGGCTAAATATATTCACGGTACAAGAGGAAAAGGAATGTTTACATTTTATGGCGGTCATGACCCTGAAGATTATACCCATAGAGTAGGAGACCCAAAAACTGAATTAGAACTTCACAAAACCTCTCCAGGTTATCGTTTAATATTAAACAACGTATTATTTCCTGCAGCTAAAAAGAAAAAAGAAAAAACATAGTTAATAACCTTGTTAACTTTGTAATTAAATAAACCTTGTCAAATGTTTTTTAAAAAATTACTTTTGTGAAACAAATAAAAATTAATGGCTACAATTCAAGAATTACAAGATTTCACACAACAAGTTAGAAGAGATATTTTAAGAATGGTTCATGCTGTAAATTCTGGTCATCCTGGAGGTTCTCTTGGTTGTGCAGAATTTTTTACTGTCTTGTATCAAGAGGTGTTAGAATATTCAACTGAATTTTCAATGGATGGGAAAAATGAAAATTTATTTTTCTTATCTAACGGCCATATTTCACCAGTTTATTACAGTGTATTGGCTAGAAGCGGTTTTTTTCCAATTGAAGAATTGGCAACTTTTAGAAAAATGAATACTCGTTTACAAGGACATCCAACTACTCACGAAGGTTTGCCTGGTATAAGGATTGCATCAGGGTCTTTAGGACAAGGGATGTCTGTAGCTATTGGAGCAGCTGAAGCTAAGAAACTTAATGGGGATGATAAAATTATATACACACTTCATGGTGATGGTGAATTGCAAGAAGGTCAGGTTTGGGAGTCTGCGATGTATGCTTCTGCAAAAAAAATAGATAACCTAATATCTACTATAGATTTAAACGGAAAGCAGATAGATGGTGCTACTGACGACGTATTACCAATGGGAAGTATCAGAGCTAAATTTGAAGCTTTTGGTTGGGAAGTAATTGATATAATAAAAGGAAATGATGTTGATTCAATAATAAAAGGACTTTCTGAAGCAAAATCTAAAACAGGAAAAGGAAAACCAGTTTGTGTATTATTACACACTGAGATGGGAAATGGAATAGATTTTATGATGCATACCCATGCATGGCATGGAAAAGCACCAAATGATGATCAATTAGCCGATGCCCTAAATCAAAACCCAGTAACATTAGGAGACTACTAAAAATAGTCACAAATAAAATTAAAAACCTATTGATATTCAATAGGTTTTTTTTTACTCTAACCTTACTTTTTTATGTTTTTATTTAGATATGCCCCGTCAGTAAAAAAGTATCTTTGTAAAAATATTTTTAATAAAAAATGCGAATAGGAATTGTTTGTTATCCAACATTTGGTGGAAGTGGAGTAGTAGCTACAGAGTTAGGAATGGCATTGGCTGATAAAGGCCATGAAGTCCATTTTGTTACGTATAATCTACCTGTTCGTTTAGATTTTATTTCTCACAAGTTACACTTTCATGAAGTATTAATGGAGGAATATCCATTATTTCAATATCAACCCTATGAGCTAGCATTGTCTACAAAGTTAGTAGAAGTTGTATCTAAATATAAATTAGAAATTTTACATGTTCATTATGCTATTCCTCACGCTTATGCTGCTTACATGGCAAAAATGATGCTATTAGAGAAAGGTATTGATATAAAAGTTGTGACTACTTTACATGGAACCGACATTACTTTGGTTGGAAGCCATCCCAGTTATAAGACAGCAGTAGAATTTAGCATAAATAATTCTGACATAGTAACCTCAGTTTCAAAAAGTTTGAAAGAGGATACGCTTCGTTTATTTTCAATTACCAATGAAATTAAAGTAATTCATAATTTTATAGATACTGAAAAATATGACCTTGAACTACAAAATGATTGTCAACGTATAGCTGTGGCAAAACCTAATGAGCGAATATTAACTCACATTTCTAACTTTAGACCAGTTAAAAGAATTAAAGATGTAATTAAGATTTTTTATAAAGTTCAACAAGAGCTACCCTCAAAATTATTGATGGTTGGAGAAGGCCCAGAAAAAAGAAATGCTGAATTACAGGTGAAAAAGTTAGGTATAGAAGACAAAGTTATCTTCTTGGGAAATAGTCATGAAATATCTAAAATTTTATGTTACACAGATGTTTTTTTATTACCCTCTGAAAGTGAAAGTTTTGGATTAGCTGCACTAGAGGCCATGGCTGCTTCAACTGCTGTTATTTCCACAAATACTGGAGGATTACCTGAAGTAAATATTGATGGGGAAACAGGTTACCTCAGTAATTTAGGTGACTGTGTTAATATGGCAATAAATGCAATATCAATTTTGAAAGATGATGAAATTTTGATGAATTTTAAGAAAGCTGCCAAAGAACACACTAAACAGTTTTGCTTAGATAATATATTACCAGTTTATGAGGATGTTTATAATGCCGCATTAAATAAAGTTCATTAAGAATTATAATATTCAATACTTTCTATCAATAATTTGTTGCTTATTTTACAATCCAGTTTAAATTCTTCAAAATCATTTAACAAAACGAAATTTACTTCGCCGTTGTTGTTTTTTTTATCATGCTTTAATAATTCAAAAATAGCAGCATAGTCCTCCTGCTGGATAGTTACTTTTTCATACATAGTACTAATCATATTTTTGATAACAATTAATTTTTCAATTGGCAATTTTAGAACTTTATATGAAAGATATGATTCACAAACCATACCAATAGCTATAGCCTCACCATGGGTAAGGCTGTCTTTGTTATTGTTTTCTAAAAAATAAGATTCTATAGCATGCCCTAATGTATGTCCGAAATTTAAAACCTTTCTTAATCCTTTTTCTCTAGGATCTTTCAAAACTATTTCGTTTTTAATTTCTATAGATCGATGAATGATTTTATTAATAGTTGATTTTTCAAAGGTTTTTAAATAATCAATCAAATTGGTATCATAGGTTAATCCATATTTTATAATTTCGGCAATACCAGAATTATATTCTCTATCATTTAACGTAGTTAAAAAATCTTCATCAATTATAACAATTTGTGGGTTTACGAACAATCCAATCTGATTTTTTAAAACTCCTAAATCTACACCAGTCTTTCCCCCTACAGATGCGTCAACCATGCTTAGCAAAGTTGTAGGGATGTTTACAAAATCAATACCACGTTTATAAGTAGCTGCCACAAAACCTCCTAAATCTGTAATAACTCCGCCACCAAGTGTTATTAATAAGCTATTTCTATCTGCGTTTAATTCAGTTAGCGCATTCCAAACACCACTACAGGTGTCTAAGTTTTTATTAATTTCTCCAGATTCAATTTCTATAATTTCTATTCGTTTATCTGTTTCTAGTAAAGGAATAAATTTTGGATAGCAATATTCTAAAGAATTTTCATCAACCAAAATAAAAATTGAAGAATAATCTTCATTTTGAATTAAGGAATTTAATTCTCCATATCCATTTTGCTTAAAATGAACATAATAAGTAGCCGCTTTAATAGATTTCATGTTCTATAAATTTCAAGTACAAATAAACTACAAAATATTGAATAATTTGAATCAGCTAACTATCTTTGTTTATATATTTTTTAAGTTTATGAATCTCTTTAATAATACCAAAATTGCTTTTTCGTTAAAGTCAGACTCAGAATTAGAAAGAGCTTTTTTCTTATTCAAATTAATTCAAAGTCAACCAATGGTTAAAATAGGTAAAGCCGTTACTAACTTTGCTTTAAAAGCACACTTACCTGTTGAGGGGTTAATTAGATCTACTGTATTCGATCATTTTTGTGGTGGAGTTACTGAAGAAGATTGTTCTTCTATCATTGAAAAAATGCACCATCATAAAGTCTATTCTGTTTTAGATTATTCTGTAGAGGGTAAAGAAACAGAAGAGCAATTTGACATTGTAAAAGCAACAACATTAAAAAATATAGAATTTGCCAAGGAAAAAGATGCGATTCCATTTGTGGTCTTTAAACCAACAGGGGTGGGTCGTTTTTCTTTGTATCAAAAAATTACAGAAAAAAAATCACTTTCTAATGAAGAAAAAAGTGAGTGGTTAACTGTCATGAATCGTTATTATGAAATATGCGATAAGGCAATAAAATATGACGTTCCTATCTTAATAGATGCTGAAGAGAGTTGGATGCAAGATGCGGCAGATGTATTGGTTGAAGGCTTAATGGAAAAGTATAATGTAAATAAAGCTATTGTTTTTAATACATTACAAATGTATCGCCATGATAGGATGGATTATTTAAAAGAATTACACCAGAAAGCTTTGAAAGGAAATTATCACATAGGATTAAAAATAGTTCGTGGTGCTTATATGGAAAAAGAAAGGGAAAGAGCAATAGAAAACAAGTATCCATCTCCAATCTGTATTGATAAAAATACTACTGATAAAAATTTTAATGATGCTATGAAATTTATGATGGAACATGATAAAATGGCTCTTTTTGCAGGAACACACAATGAAGACAGTTCCTATTTATTATTAGATTTAGCTAAGCGTCATAATATAAATTCAAATGACAATAGATTATGGTTTGGTCAATTGTATGGTATGAGTGACCACATAAGTTTTAATTTAGCTAAAGAAGGATACAATACAGCAAAATATGTTCCCTTTGGACCTGTTAGAGATGTAATGCCTTACCTGATTAGAAGAGCTGAAGAAAATACTTCTGTAGCTGGCCAAACAAGTAGAGAATTAAATTTGATTAAAGAAGAAAGAGTAAGAAGAAAATTAGAATGAATACTGTAGAAGAAATAAAAGAACTCCTTCAGAAAAATAAAAAACGCTTAGACAAAGAACTTCAGCAAAGTAAAGAAGCTGTTAGTTTAATAAAAAAGTCTATGCACTCCTCTTTATCTGAAGAGGAAAAAGAAAAAGTTAAAATTCAGTTATTAGATATCTGTAAAGCTATCCCTGCATTTGCAGTATTTATGTTACCTGGTGGGGCTTTGTTATTGCCCCTGTTAATCAAATTAATTCCAGATATTTTACCATCAGCTTTTAGAGATGATGAAGAGCTAATAAATTAATGCTAATTTATTCATTCTCTTAAAGTAAAACACTACTTTTGCAACTTCAAAAAAAGCAAGCATGCAATCAATTAGGAATATTGCCATTATAGCCCACGTAGATCACGGTAAGACTACATTAGTTGACAAGATTATAGATCAAGCAAAAATTTTAGACGATCGTAAAGAACGTAAAGATTTATTACTAGACAATAATGATCTTGAAAGGGAAAGAGGAATTACAATCTTATCAAAAAACGTTTCTGTTAACTACAAAAATGTAAAGATAAATGTAATAGATACTCCTGGTCACGCAGATTTTGGTGGTGAAGTAGAACGCGTATTAAAAATGGCTGATGGTGTTTTGTTATTGGTAGATGCTTTTGAGGGTCCGATGCCACAAACACGTTTTGTATTAGGTAAGGCTTTAGAATTAGGATTAACACCTATAGTTGTTGTGAATAAGGTAGACAAAGAAAATTGTACACCAGACTTAGTTCATGAAAAAGTATTTGATCTGATGTTTGCATTAGAAGCTACTGAAGAACAATTAGATTTTACTACTATTTATGGTTCGGCAAAAAATGGTTGGATGAGTACAGATTGGCAAGATCCAAAGGATAATATCTTAGACCTATTAGATGCTGTCATAGAATCTATTCCTGAGGCACCTTATAGAGACGGATCTCCTCAAATGCAAATTACCTCGTTAGATTTTTCATCTTTTACAGGAAGAATAGCAATAGGAAGAGTTTTTAGAGGCGATTTAGAGGAAAATAAAGATTATATGTTGTGTAAACGAGATGGTTCTACGAAAAAAGTAAGAATTAAGGAATTACACGTTTTTGAGGGTATGGGTAAAGCCAAAACTTCAAAGGTAAGAAGTGGTGACATATGCGCTATAACTGGATTAGAAGGTTTTGAAATTGGTGATACGATTGCAGATTTAGATGCACCAGAAGCTTTGCCAAGAATAGAGGTAGACCAACCTACTATGAGTATGTTATTTACCATTAATAATTCTCCATTTTTTGGAAAAGAAGGAAAGTATGTTACCTCTCGTCATTTACGTGATCGATTATTCAAAGAGATGGAGAAAAATCTTGCTCTTCGTGTAGATGAAACAGATACAGAAGATAAGTTTAATGTATTTGGTAGAGGTGTTCTTCATTTATCTGTTTTGATAGAAACAATGCGTAGAGAAGGATATGAATTACAAGTTGGAAGACCACAGGTAATACTCAAGGAAATTGATGGTATAAAATCTGAGCCATACGAAACTTTATCGATAGATGTTCCAGAAGATGTTGCATCCAAGGCTATAAATTTAGTTTCATTACGAAAAGGAGATTTACTAGTAATGGAGCCAAAAGGAGATCTTCAACATTTAGAGTTTACCATACCCTCTAGAGGGCTTATAGGATTACGAAATAAGATTCTAACAGCAACAGCAGGAACTGCTATCATAAATCATAGATTTTCAGAATACGGTCCTTTTAAAGGTGAATTTTCTGATGATATTAAAGGAGCTATTGTTTCTTCTGCAGCAGGAAAAGCTACTGCATATGCAATAGACAGGTTGCAAGACAGAGGACGCTTTTTTATAGATCCAAACCAAGACATATATATAGGGCAAGTTGTTGGTGAAAATAGTAAGGATACGGATATGGGTGTAAATTTGATTAAAGGAAAAAAATTAACGAATGTTCGTTCATCTGGGACAGATGACAGTGTTAAGATTGCTCCAAAGATCGATTTTTCATTAGAGGAATGTATGGAATACATCAAAGTAGACGAATATCTAGAGGTTACGCCAGAAAGTTTACGAATGCGAAAAATTTCATTTAGACCTTAATTTCAAGTATTAGTTATAAAAAAAACTCAAGTTTTACTTGAGCTTTTTTTATTTTAGATCAATTATATAGTTTTTCAGGATATTATAATCCCTAATTATTAAATTAGCATCCTTGAGAGTTTGATCACTTACTAGAGGATTTTCATACCCAACAACAAATATTCCTGCATCGTTAGCAGCTTTTATTCCATTGTCTGAATCTTCAATCACAATACACTGTTCTTTTGATACACCACCTAGAATAGCTGCCTTTTCAAAAATTTCTGGGTGAGGTTTAGAGGCAGTTAGATCTGCACCACTAATTTTCACAGTAAAATATTGATTTAAATCAAATCTAGAAAAAACACGATTGATGTTTACCATAGCAGAGGAGGAGGCTAAAACTAACGTTATATTTTGTTTGTTTAGAAATTGAATCAACTCTTTTACTCCATGAACCAACGCTAATGTTGGATCATTTTCAAAGTAATTTACATAACGTTTTCTTTTTTGAAGAACTAACTCTTCCGGAATATCATCTAGATTAAAATAATTTACCAACTTTTGAAATGCATTTATAGTAGATGAACCAGTCATTGTTTTATAAAGTTCTTCGGAAACGTCAACTCCTAGACTTTTAAAAGTCTCATAATATGCTTTTTTGTGAATTTCTTCAGAATCTATAATAACACCATCCATATCAAAAATAACACACTGTAATTTTTTTGGAAACTTCATTTAGTTTAAAAATTTAGAATTTAATTTTTTAGTAGGGATCATACATTCTTCTTTTTTTCCAAACCAACGGTATCTGTTTCTAGCGATAAAGTCATAAAAAAAGTCATTTAAAAAAACTGGAAAAACTCTAAATATTTGAATAATTTTCCAAACTCCTTTAAACTCATTTACAATTTTAAAAACTGCTTCAGATTTTATAAAGTAGTTACCACCAGGAATATATAATACTATAGAATCTATTTTAGAGATATCGATTCCTAATTCATTAATAATATTCTTGCCAGTGTTTGACTGAAGTGCAGTGAATAAAAAGATATTATTTTTATCCTGTCTAATTATTTTTAAAACTGCATCATTACACAAGTTACAGACCCCGTCAAATAAAATCAGCTTTTTGTTTTCAGGGATGTTATCTATATTTTTAAACATATAAGGCAAAAATAATGCTTAAAATTTAAAATTAAGTGTAACAAATTAATTTTAGAAACGTCTTATGGAGGTATTTATATATACAAGCAACTAAACTGTTGTTTTAACATAAAATTAGTAGCGGCAATATCGCCTATTAGCTACTTTTATCAAAAAAATAAAAACCTAAATGATTCGTATAAAAAACCTTCATAAATCATATCCTATTGGTAAAGATTCTCTGCATGTATTAAAAGGAATAGATCTACACATTAAAGAAGGTGAATTTGTATCAATAATGGGTTCCTCAGGGTCAGGTAAATCTACCTTATTAAACATTGTTGGTCTACTAGATGAGCACGATGAGGGAGATTATTTTTTAAATGGTCAAGAAATTAAAAACTTAAATGAAAAAAAGGGAGCTGTTCTAAGAAATAAATTTTTGGGATTTGTTTTTCAGTCATTTAATCTAATTTCTTACAAAACTGCTTTAGAAAATGTATCATTACCGTTGTATTATAAAGGAGTTTCAAGAAAGGAACGTCAAAAAATAGCACTAGATTATTTAGACAAAGTTGGTCTTAAAGATTGGGCGTCTCATTTACCTAATGAATTATCAGGTGGTCAAAAACAGCGAGTAGCCATTGCAAGGGCGTTAGTAACTCAGCCAAAGGTTGTACTAGCAGACGAACCAACAGGAGCACTAGATTCCACAACAACTGATTCTGTGATGGATTTACTGAAAGATATTAATAATGAAGGAATGACAGTTTTTGTGATTACTCACGAGGAGGAAGTAGCTGATCAAACTAAACGAATTGTTCGTTTAAAAGATGGAATTATAACTAGTGATACTATCAACGTTCAAAGAAACCCTGTTAAAACCGTTTAACTATGTTCGATTTAGATCGATGGAGAGAAATCTTCCAAAGCATCAATAAGAATAAATTACGTTCTGTAATGTCAGGTTTTACAGTAGCTTTTGCTATTTTATTATTTACTTTATTGTTTGGAATTGTAAGTGGTCTTAAAAATACCTTTGAGGGGGCTTTTGTAGACGATGCAGCGAATTCAATGATAGTAAGGGTATGGAAAACTACAAAACCTTTCAAAGGATTACAATCTAATAGGAGAATTCAATTAAAAAATCCTGACTATGAGTACTTAGAGGACAAATATGATTCTAAGATAGATTTAATGACTGCTAGAATTTTTAAAAATTTCAGTATCTCATACGATAATAAACAAGACAATTATAGTGTAACAGCTGTTCATCCCGATCATCAATTTTTAGAGAAAACATTAATAAATGAAGGTAGATACATAAATCAACTAGACATCAATGAATCTTTAAAAGTAATCGTAATAGGTAGGTTAATTAAATCTGATTTATTTGGAGAAAAACCAGCATTGGGTAAACGAGTTAATGTAGGAGGGATATCTTATAAAGTTATTGGAATTTTTTCTGATGATGGCGGAGACAATGAGGAGAGAGTAGCCTATATTCCTGTAACCACTGCCCAAAAATTATATGGAAATAATAATTATTTAAGTCAAATTAGAATTGGGTACAATCAAGATTTAAATTTAGATGAAGCCATAGCTTTTGGAAACCTTATAGAAAGAGATATGAGAAGCAAACTGGATATTCATCCAGATGATCAGAGTGCTTTGTCTGTAAGAAATATGGCTGAAGGTAGAAAAGGAGTTGATGTTTTTATGATTGCACTTTTTTTTATTGTAGTTTTTATAGGTTCAGGAACCCTTATAGCAGGTATAATTGGTATTAGCAATATTATGATATTTGTTATCAAAGAAAGAACAAAAGAATTTGGTATTAGAAAGGCATTAGGAGCAAAACCTTCTTCTATAGTTGGAATGGTAGTTCAAGAATCTGTTTTAATTACTACTATTGCTGGATATCTTGGTTTAACTCTAGGAACCTATATCCTAAGTTTAATTGGGAATAATTTAGAGAAAGACTATTTTATTAAAGACCCAAGTGTAAGTCAAGGGTTGGTGATAGGAGCCACCATAGTTTTAATTATTTCAGGATTAATAGCCGCTTTAGTTCCAGCTAGAAAAGCTTCACAAATTAAACCAGTAGTAGCCTTAAGAGCAGATTAATATGAAATTTATATTTGATTCAGATACTTGGCAAGAAATTTATGGAGGAATCCGTAAAAATAAAACGAGAACAGTCATTACCATCATTGGTGTTCTATGGGGTATTTTTCTGTTAGTTACACTATTAGGAGCTTCAAGAGGATTAGAAAATAACTTTAAAACTATTTTTGGTGATTTTGCTACCAATAGTGTTTTTGTGTGGACTCAAAGAACAGACCTTCCTTTTAAAGGATTTCAAAAAGGAAGAAGAGTTCGTTTAACTATAGATGATGTAGAGATTTTAAAAAGAGAATACAAGGAAATTAAATTTATTGCTCCAAGAAGCAATTCTAATAGTGCCATAACCAGAGGTTTTAAAACAGGAAACTTTAATATTTCAGGAGATTTCCCTGTTTTGGATAAAGTTCAAAAAAAGGATTTAATCTTTGGGCGTTTTTTGAATGAAAATGATATAAAACTAAAGTCAAAAGTTTGTGTAATTGAACTAGAGATTTATGAACAATTGTTTGATAAAAATGAAGAGCCAGTAGGTGAGATGGTTACTATTGGTAATATTTCTTATAAAGTTGTAGGTGTATATAAAAATGGTACTATAGCTTTTGATGGTGCAGCTGCATACATACCCTTTACTACTTTTAAGCAGGTTTTTAACACAGGAAATAGAATAGGTTGGATGATGATTACTGCTAATGAAGGAGTAGATATTTTACAAATGGAACAAGATATATTGTTGACCCTTAAAAATATTCACAAAGTAGATCCAGAAGATAAAAAAGCTTTTGGGAGTGTTAATTTAGCAGCTGAAATTGGTAAGGTTACAGGGTTTCTAACTGGAATGCAATTTTTAACATGGTTTGTTGGTATCGCTACTCTAATTGCAGGAGTTTTTGCTATCGGCAATATTTTATTGATTACTGTAAAAGAACGGACCAAAGAAATAGGTATTAGACGTGCAATAGGAGCTACGCCCGTTGAAATTAGAAGACAAGTGGTTCTTGAATCTGTATTTTTAACTACAGTAGCAGGAATGTTAGGTATTATTTTTGGAGGATTTGTTTTGTTCTTAATGGATACATTTTTAGGTTCAGGTCCAGATCCTACTTTAATAAACCCCACGGTAAATATTCCAATTATTCTATTTGCATTTTTAATCCTTATAGTACTTGGAACTTTAATTGGCTTAATACCAGCCTATATGGCTACATTAGTAAAACCAATAGATGCCTTAAGAGACGAATAATAATAAAAATATATTAATCAAAGTTAATACATAATTAAAATGAGTAAAAGAGCAAAAATTATATTAGTAATAGTTTTCATAACATTTGCAGGAGTTCTTGTATGGCTAGGAGGTAAGAATAAAGAAAATATTCAGACTTTTGAAACTGAAAAAGCATTTAAAGCTACTATAGTAAAGAAGACAGTAGCAACTGGAAAAGTAGTTCCTCTGGAAGAAATTGAAATAAAACCACAGATAACAGGAATTATTGATAAAATTATTTTGTTAGAAGGCGCAAAAGTTAATAAAGGAGACTTAATTGCAACTGTTAGAGTTGTTCCAAATGAACAGTCTTTAATAAGTGCTAAAGGCAGGGTAGATAATATTAAATTAAGAGTTAAGAATGCAAAAATCTCCTATGACAGAAATAAGAAGCTTTATGATAAAGGCGTGTTGGCAGCTTCATCATTTGAACAAGTAGAGCTTACTTATAATCAAGCAAAACAAGATTTAGTGAATGCTGAAAATGATTACAAAATTATTAAAAGTGGTTCATCTGGTGTTGGTGTTGCAAATACTGACATAAGAGCTCAAATATCTGGAACTATATTAGAAATTCCAGTAAAAGAAGGAGACCAAGTAATACAAAGTAATAATTTTAATGCTGGTACAACAATAGCCTCAATAGCCGATATGAGTAAGATGATTTTTGAAGGTAAGGTAGATGAATCTGATGTTAGTAAGTTAGTGAAAGGAACTGCGATAGAAATTTCTTTAGGAGCTATCGAAGAGAAAAAATTCCCTGCTAAATTAAACTTCATTGCACCAAAAGGAACGGAAGAGGGTGGTGCTGTTCAATTTACGATCAAAGCGAATATTACTTTAGATGACAACTATTTTGTAAGAGCAAATTATAGCGCTAATGCTGATATAGTTTTAGAAAAACAAGATAGTGTATTATCAATTAAAGAGGCTTTGCTACGTTTTGATAAAAAAACTGAAAAACCATATGTAGAGATCAAAATTGGAGATAATGAGTTTGAGAAAAGAGAATTAGAATTAGGTATTTCTGATGGCGTAAATATTATGGTTAAGTCAGGAATTACAGAAGCAGATGATCTTAAAATATGGAACAAAGCCAGAAAAGATTATGAATCAGATGATGATCCAAGAAGAAATTAATTGATAATATTGATGTTACATACAAAGGGATTTATGACTAAATCCCTTTTTTATTTAATAAAAACTCTATACCCCAATTCAAATCCAAGTATATTATAACCACTGTTAGGTTTTTGTATATTAAAGTTGGAAACATGTCCTACAGTAGTTGCTAGAAAAATCTCTGATTTATTAATTCTATGAGCTAACCCTAAAGACAAATTTTCAATAAAAGTAAAGCCTTTTGCTAATCTTTCAGACTCTAAACTTATATACCCGGCTCCTAAACCTAAAGTAGCCTCAAAGAAGATGTTTTTAATAATAGATTTTCTCAACTGAAAACCTACTTCAAATGCATACAAAGAGATGTCTTTTTTTTGAGTAAATTTTTCTCTTAAAAATTCAAAATTTTCTTCATCTGGAGTAATAAATTGTTCATTCAGTAATTGATGTTGTGCCTTTTGAAATTGGGGTTGTAGTATAAGATTTACATCCCAATTCCTACCCCTCTGTATGGGATAAAACAATTGAAATTTGTATGCATTGGTTTTATAATCGTAATCTTTATCAAAAAAAAATAGGTTATTTTGTTTTGCATTACTAAAAAGGACACCAACTTTAGTTATTGACTTTTGACGTTCTTTTTTTACTTGACCTATTACTGAAAAAGAAAGGAATAGTAGTAAGAAAAAAATTAACTTATTCAAATTGCTTGGCTATTATTTCTGCTTTTCTGTTTTTAGAGTAATCATAAAATCCTTCTCCAGATTTCACGCCTAATTTCCCGGCCATTACCATATTAACTAATAGTGGACATGGTGCATATTTTGGATTCTTAAAACCATTATACATGACTTCTAAAATAGACAAACAAACATCTAGACCTATGAAGTCGGCTAATTGCAATGGACCCATTGGATGTGCCATTCCTAATTTCATAACTGTATCAATCTCTAGCACTCCAGCTACACCGTTGTAAAGAGTTTCTATAGATTCGTTAATCATAGGCATCAAAATTCTGTTAGCTACAAAGCCAGGATAATCATTGACTTCAACAGGTGTTTTTTGTATTTTTTTGGAAAGATCAACCGTGAACTTCATTACCTCATCAGAGGTATTGTAACCTCTAATTATTTCTACTAAATTCATAATAGGAACAGGATTCATAAAGTGCATTCCTATTACTTGACCTGGTCTGTTTGTATTACTAGCTATTTGAGTAATTGATATAGAGGAGGTGTTAGTTGCCAGAATGGTATCTTCTGGACAAACTTCATCCAATTCTTTAAAGATTTTCAACTTCAAGTCTAAATTTTCAGTAGCAGCTTCTATTACTAAACTTGCATATTGGGTTCCTTCTTTTATAGAAGTATATGTGGTAATATTGGCAAGAGTTCTCTCTTTTTCTGCATTAGTTATTTTGTCCTTAACTAACATTCTACTGAGATTCTTTTTGATTGAAGCTATAGCTTTATCAAGAGAATTTTGAGATATGTCAATTAATTGAACATTATAATTAAATTGTGCAAATGTATGTGCAATTCCGTTACCCATTGTACCGGCACCAATGACAGCAATATTTTTCATAAGTTAAATCTATTTTATAATTAGTGAAATTAGTATTAAAAACTATCAATAATCCGTTGAGCTACTCTTAACGCATTGGTTCCGTCACTTAAACTAACTACAGGTGTTGTATTATTTTCGATAGCTAAAGCAAAAGATTCTAATTCATCTAAAATTGCATTATTTGGGGTAACTTCCGGATTTTCAAAATAAATTTGTTTTTTCATCCCTTCTGCATTTTGAAGGATCATGGCAAATTCATCTGGATTTTCAGGAACATCTTTCATTTTTACTACTTCAGATTTTTTTTCTAAAAAATCAACAGAGATGTAAGCATCTTTCTGGAAGAATCTAGATTTCCTCATGTTTTTCATCGATATTCTACTGGCAGTCAGATTTGCTACACAACCATTTTCAAATTCTATTCTTGCGTTCGCTATGTCAGGAGTTTCAGAGATAACAGTAACTCCACTAGCATAAATATTTTTAATAGGTGAGTGAACTACACTTAATATAATATCTATATCATGAATCATTAAATCTAGTACAACAGGGACATCAGTACCTCTGGGATTAAATTCAGCCAAGCGATGACACTCTATAAACATAGGAGAATCTATCTTATTATTTACTGCTGTAAATGCTGGATTAAAACGTTCTACATGACCAACTTGACCTTTAATATGTCTTTGACTTGCTAATGTTTTGATAGCCTCAGCTTCAATAACTGTATTGGTAATTGGTTTTTCAATAAATATATGACACCCTTTTTCTATTGCCTTTTTAGCACAGTCAAAATGAGATAGAGTGGGGGTAACTATATCAATAATATCCACTTCATCAATTAATTCTTCAACAGAATTAAAACTATGGTAACCAAATTCGTCACCAACTTTTTTTGAATTCTCTTGTGAAGGGTCGTAAAAACCTACTAACTCATATTTATCAGAAAGTTCCAATAATTTTAGATGAATTTTTCCTAAATGACCTGCACCCAAGACACCTGCTTTTAGCATAAAAATATTTTTTGAAATTGATAAATAATACTACAACAAAGATACAATTTTATAGGAATTTAAAATCAATTATTCTAATTTAGGCACCCATTAAAGTTATACTATTGAAAGACACTTCCAAACATCAAGGACTAAGAAAACAGTTAGCAGACGTTCTTAAAAAGAAGGGTATTATTGATGACCATGTTTTAAAAGCTATAAAATTAATACCTAGACATTTATTTATTGATTCTTCTTTTGCAGATCACGCATACCAAGATAAGGCTTTTCCTATAGCTGCTGAACAAACAATTTCTCAGCCATTTACTGTAGCTTTTCAAACTCAAACACTTTCTATAAATAGTGGAGATAAAATTTTAGAGATTGGCACCGGTTCAGGTTACCAGACAGCTGTTTTGATAGAATTAGGTGCTTCAGTTTATACAATAGAACGACAACATGAGTTGTTCAAAAAGACTTCCTTGTTTTTACCAAAGCTGGGGTATGTTCCAAAGAAGTTTATTTTTGGTGACGGCTATAAAGGTTTTAAAGAGAAAGCGCCGTTTGATAAAATATTAGTAACAGCAGGAGCACCTTTTGTTCCCAAACCATTATTATCCCAATTAAAAGTTGGTGGAAAATTATTAATTCCAGTAGGTGATGAAAAACAAGTTATGACCTTATTTATAAGAAAGACTTCTAAAGAATTTGAAAAGCATGAGTTAGGAGATTTTTCCTTTGTTCCAATGCTTCAGAAAAAAAATTAGAACAAATATATAATATTCACATAATAACTTATTCTAAAACTCTTTTCCAGATAGCAGTTCTTCCAAACATAGATATCCCTATGTAGCCTCTTAGTTTTAATGTATTATTGTCTATTAATTTGATGTAACATTTATATTCTTTTCCATTTTTTGGGTCTAGAATCTTACCTCCAGACCACTCATCACCATCTTTTTTGAGACCAGTTAGAATATTCATTCCTAAAATAGGAGCATTTTTTAGCTTTCCGCTACAAGCAATACATTTTGCATCTTTTCTAGTTTGATCATTAATCTTTTTTATTTTAGCGAAAGCTTTACCATCTTTTTGGTAAACTTCAATAACAGATTCTACTTTGTTAGTCTCCTCATTGTAGGAGTTCCATTTTCCAAAAATAGATTGTGAGAAACTAACATTTGTGATAAGAAGTAAAAGAATAAGTATTGTTATTTTTTTCATGATATTGTATTATTAATAAATTAATATCCTAATTTAGGAATTAAAAGGTTAGGATTAATCAAAAGTGGCGTCAAAATTTGAATCCCATTTTCCTTGTACTCGCAAGATTTGTTCAATAATATCTCTGACACAACCTTCTCCACCTTTTTTATCTGAGATATACTTGGATATTTGTTGAATTTCCTCAGCCGCATCATTTGGGCAACAAGTTAATCCAACCAATTTCATGACCGGATAATCTGGAATGTCATCCCCCATATACAATACATTTTCAGATTGTAATTTATACATATCTACTAATTGGTTGTATTGCTCTATTTTATCATGTGCACCCATGTATACATCTTTAATTCCTAAGTTTTGAAGTCTAATTTTAACACCCTCGTTTTTTCCGCCAGTAATAATGCAAACTCTTAATCCAGCATTAACTGCTGCACGAAGCGCATAACCGTCTTTTATATTCATTTGACGTATTAATTCCCCATTAGACATTACTGTTACAAGACCGTTAGTTAAAACACCATCAACATCAAAAATGAGTGTACTAATTTGTGCCAAGTATTGCTTATAGCTTTTTTCCATATTCTTGAATAGATTGGGTGATTTTTAAATATATTTCTTGTTGTTTTTTTGATAACAAATTTAAATGATTTTCTATAGTTTCTGCATCATTTCTTTTTGCAGGTCCAGTCTGAGCTTTCTCAGGAGTTATTATTTTAATTTTGTTAGTGGTTTCCTCAATCAAAGGGTGTAAAATATCAAAAGGAATGTTATATTTTTCACATATTTCATTAGCTATGGTATACATGTGATTAGAAAAATTATTGGCAAAAACAGCAGCTACATGAATTTTCTTTCTTTGGTGAGATGAAAGTAGGTAACTTTTACTTTGTAACAAAGAAACTAATTCTTCTAATTTTTGAAGATCTTCATTAGTTTCTGATTCTAAGCAAATAGGAATATTCTTAAAATCAACTTTCTTTTTTTTTGAAAAAGATTGTAAAGGATAAAATACTCCTTTACGTCCAATATTATTAAGAGACTTCATATCTACACTCCCGGATGTGTGAACAACAAAAGAGTTTTTAATATGAGAAGAAATAGAAGAAATTGCATGATCACTCACAGCAATAATGGTAATATCTGCTTTTTTTAATAATGAGATGTCATTGGTGGTTTCAATACTACTGTTTAAAGTATTAATATCATTTTGATTTCTTGTGTAGACTTGTTTTAAATTGATAGTATCAATCTTTAGAAAAGCTTGGATTAATTGTAAAGCAACATTGCCACTACCTAAAATTACTACTGAAATCATTTTTCAAAGATATTGAAATTATTGTTTTACTTAATTCATTTATTTGCATTAGAAAAACGCTTTATAAATTTATTTTTTTTAGCTGATTCTTTTGTAAATTCGTTTTGATAATATAATCTCTATGAAAGATTCAAAAAAATTAGGCATTAATTCTATTTGTGTTCACGTTGGTGAAGTTAAAGATGAACAATTTAAAGGAGCTGTTTCTCCTATATATGTATCAACTTCTTATGCTTTCGATCAAGTAGATATAAAAAGATATCCCAGATATTTTAATACTCCTAATCAAGAAGCATTGAGAAGAAAGATAGCTGCCTTAGAACATACTGAGGATGCACTAATCTTTGGTTCAGGTATGGCCGCTATTAGTACGGCAATGTTAGCCTTTTTAAAAAAAGGTGATCATGTTTTAATTCAACATGTTATTTATGGTGGTACCTATAATTTTATTGCAAATGAGTTTGAAAAATACGGTATTGAGTATTCATATACAGAATCTGACCAAATTGAAGATTTTGAACCTTTAATAAGAGATAATACCAAGATTATTTATATAGAAACGCCATCTAATCCTTTGTTAGGAATAACAGATATTAAAGCAGTAGCACTTTTAGCAAAAAAAAGAGGAATCATTACTATGATTGATAATACTTTTGCGTCACCAATTAATCAAAATCCAGCATACTTTGGAATAGATATCGTTGTTCATTCTGCAACTAAATATATGGGAGGACACTCAGATATTTCGGCAGGAGCAGTTGCAGCTTCAAAAGAACATATTGAGTTAATTTGGAAAACAGGAATTAATTTAGGAGGAAACTTAAGTGATTTTACAGTTTGGATGCTAGAAAGAAGTTTAAAAACATTAAACCTAAGAGTTAAAGAGCAAACAAAAAATGCTCAGATTCTAGCTGAATATTTGGAAGAACATTCAATGATAAATCGAGTATATTATCCAGGGCTAAAAAGTCATCCGCAGCATACAATAGCAGCAACTCAAATGCATGGTTTTGGTGCTATGATTTCTTTTGAGTTATCTGAAGGCTTTGATGCTATAGATTTTCAGAATGCCCTCCTTTTAATAAAACCGTCCATGAGTTTGGCCGGTTTGGAAAGTACAGTAGTAAGTCCATCACTTACAACCCATTCTTTGTTAACTGAGGAGGAACGCTTAGAAAGAGGAATTAATGATAGATTAATTCGTTTTTCTGTTGGAATAGAAGAGTCTGAAGATTTAATTGCTGACTTTGAACAAGCTATCAATAAATTAAAATAAAAAATTTATGAAATTAGACATACTAGCTTTTGGCGCACATCCAGATGATGTTGAGTTAGGTGCTGCTGCTACAATTGCGAAAGAAGTTTCTTTAGGTAAAAAAGTAGGCATCATAGATTTAACTCAAGGAGAGTTAGGAACAAGAGGAACTAAAGAATTAAGAAAAATAGAAGCGACTAAAGCTGCAAATATTTTAGGGGTAGCAATTCGTGAAAATTTGAAATTTGCAGATGGGTTTTTTATAAATGACAAGATGCATCAATTAGAAGTTATTAAAAGAATTCGTAAATATAAACCTGAGATAGTAATATGTAATGCAGTTGATGATAGGCATATTGATCACGGTAAAGGAAGTAAATTAGTGTCTGACGCTTGTTTTTTAAGTGGGTTGCAGAAAATTGAAACTGATTTTGAGGGTGTAAAACAAGAAAAATGGAGACCAAAATTGGTCTATCATTATATTCAGTGGAAAAATACTGAGCCTGATTTTGTGGTTGATGTTAGCGGTTTCATAGATGTAAAAATGGCTGCAGTATTAGCATATAGTTCTCAGTTTTACGACCCTAACAGTAAAGAATTAGATACTCCTATTAGCTCAAAAAATTTCACAGACAGTGTACAATATAGAGCCAAGGAGTTAGGCAGATTAATTGGTGTAGATCACGCAGAAGGTTTTACAGTAGAACGCTCTGTAGCTGTTACATCTTTAAATAAATTAATATAATTTTTTCTTTTCATAGACTTAAAAAAAAATTATATTTGCACCCGCTTTGATAGTAAATATATATAAATTTATTCATTATAAAAGCTAAATGGTAGTTGTAGCTCAGTTGGTTAGAGCATCGGTTTGTGGTACCGAGGGTCGTGGGTTCGAATCCCATCTTCTACCCAAAAGACAAAGCCTTTTCATTTATGAAAAGGCTTTTTTTTGTTTGGTGCTATTTATTAAAATGATGATTTAGAGTCACTAGTTAAGTTTCAATAAATAAAGTAGTTAGATTTGTATAAGTTTTTCTTTTAAATAGGTAGCTGTATATGATTTGTTATTTTTAATTAATTCTTCGGGTGATCCCTCAAAAAGTAGTTTCCCTCCTTTTTTTCCTCCTTCTAAACCTAAATCAATGATATAATCTGCACATTTTATTAATTCAATATTGTGCTCTATGACTATGATAGAATGTCCTTTATTAATTAAAGCATGAAAAGACGTTAATAGTTTTTTGATATCATGAAAGTGTAAGCCGGTAGTGGGTTCGTCAAAAATAAAAAGTGCTTTATCTTTAGTGTTTCCTTTAACTAAGAAAGAGGCTAGTTTAATTCTTTGCGCTTCACCACCAGAAAGAGTAGAGGAAGATTGTCCAAGCTGAACATATCCTAACCCAACATCTTGGAGAGGTTTTAATTTATTCGCAATTTTTAGTTGATCATGTGAATTAAAAAATGAAACAGCATCATCTATTGTAGAATTTAGAATATCATCAATATTTTTACCCTCAAAGTTCACTTCAAGAACTTCTTTTTTAAATCGTTTTCCGTTACAATCATCACATTGCAAATGAACATCAGCCATGAATTGCATTTCTATGGTAACAATTCCCTCACCTTTACAGACCTCACATCTTCCACCATCTACGTTGAATGAAAAGTGTTTTGGCTTGTAATTTCTAATTTTTGAAATTTTTTGAGATGAAAGTAATGATCTAATATCATCATAAGCTTTTATGTAAGTTACCGGGTTAGATCTAGAAGATCGCCCGATGGGGTTTTGATCTATGAATTCAATATGTTTAATATGATCAAAACTTCCTTTCATTTCTGTATGTTGACCAATTTTTTCTCCATATCCAATAATTTTTTTTTGCATTAGTGGATAAAGAATTTTTTTAACTAAAGTACTTTTTCCACTTCCAGAAACCCCCGTAATAACTGTTAAGCTATTTAATGGAAATGTTACATTAATGTTTTTTAAATTATTTTCTCTAGCTCCAATAATTTGAATAAAATTTTCAGATACTCTTCTTGTTTTTGGAATAGATATTTGTAATTCTTCAGATAAATATTTTGATGTTAAAGAATCGGATTCTAATATATCTTCATAAGAGCCTTCAGCAGCAATATGTCCTCCATGAGTTCCAGCTTCTGGACCAATATCTATGATATAATCTGCAGCTTTCATGATGTCTTCATCATGTTCTACTACAATAACAGTATTTCCGAGATTGCGAAGTTGTTTTAAAACTTTAATGAGTTGCTCTGTATCTTTTGGATGTAAACCAATGCTGGGCTCGTCCAAAATATACATTGAGCCTACAAGACTACTTCCTAATGAGGTAGCTAAGTTTATCCGTTGACTTTCGCCTCCGGACAATGTGTTAGAAGTTCTATTTAAAGTGAGATAAGTTAATCCTACATTTTTTAAAAAATCAAGACGATTATTAATTTCGGATAAGAGTCTATTTCCTATTTTTTCTTCATACTTATTAAGTTCCAATGTACTAAAGAAGTCAGACAGTTCATCTAAGGGTAATGTAACTAAATCGGAAATTGTTTTACCTCCAATTTTAACATAATTAGCCTCTTTTCTAAGTCTTTTTCCATTACAGTCTGTACAAGTTGTTTTGCCTCTATATCTAGATAGTAGAACTCTGTTTTGAATCTTATAACTTTTTTCTTCGAGTTTTTTAAAAAAATGATTGATCCCATAAAAAAAATCATTTCCTTCCCAAACCAATGCCTTTTGTTTTTTTGTTAATTCAAACCAGGGCTTATGAATTGGAATATCAAATTTATAAGCATGAGAAATCAATTCTTCTCTGTAATGTTTGTAAGAGTCTGTTCTGTAAGGGAAAATAGCATTATCATAAATAGATAAACTTGTATTAGGTATGACTAAATTTTGATCAACACCTACTACATTTCCATACCCCTCACAGGTAGGACACGCACCATATGGGTTATTAAAGCTGAAGAAATGAGTATTGGGTTCATAAAAGACAATACCATCTAATTCAAATTTATTATTAAATTCTGTTAATGAATTATCACTTAAGTTCTGAATAACACAGATTCCATTACCCTCAAAAAACGCAGTTTGAACAGCATCAGATAAACGATTAAAAAAATCTTCATCATTTTTAACAACTACTCTATCTACTAAAAGATTTAAATCCTTGTAGTTTTTCTTATCTGTTGGTAAATCGTCAATTTTATAAATATCATCTTCGTATTTAATTCGAGCATACCCTTGTTGAGATAAAACTTTTAGCACTGTTTTAATATCTCTTTTATTATTGATGACAATAGGACAGAGTAGCAGTAATCTTGTGTCTTCTTGGAATTTTTTTACAAAATTTATTACATCAGTAACAGTATGTTTTTTAACTAATTCATTGGAGACTGGAGAAAAGGTTTGTCCAATTCTAGCAAACAACAGCTTTATGTAATCATATATTTCAGTTGATGTGCCCACTGTTGAACGCGGGTTAGTAGAATTTACTTTCTGTTCTATTGCTATAGCAGGAGCAATTCCTTTAATATAATCTACTTTGGGTTTATGAAGTTTTCCGAGAAATTGTCTAGCATAGGATGATAAACTTTCTACATATCTTCTTTGTCCTTCTGCATAGAGGGTGTCAAAGGCTAGTGAAGATTTTCCAGATCCGGATAAGCCGGTTATAACAACTAATTTATTTCTTGGGATTACTACATTAATATTTTTTAAATTATGGAGTCTAGCTCCTTTTATAATGATGTTTTCCTTAGGATTTACAGTTGACAAATTTGTCTTCATAAATTTTTAATGCAAGCTATAAAAATAATGAATTTTAAACCTTTCTAAAAATGAATCGAATTATAATTTATTATAATTTTAAAATTCTATTTAATTTTTTTTATATTTGAAAGTAATAATATTTAAAATACATCTATAAAAAAAATTACTTTTTTAAAATTTAACAGTTTAAATAATAGAAAAACAGCTTGTTTTTCAAAAAAAGTAATTTTATTATGTATTCAAATTCTACCCAAGATAGTGTTCTAGTTTCAAATTACATTCGAGGATGTGAAGCTAGCCTAGAAGTCTTAATAAAGAAACACAAACAAAGACTTTATAGCTTCATTTTCAGTAAAATTCAAGATAGAGATATTACTGAAGATATTTTTCAAGATACATTTATAAAAGTCATTAGAACATTAAAGCGTGGTAACTATAACGAACAAGGTAAATTTCTGCCATGGGTTATGAGAATTTCACATAATTTAATTATAGATTATTTTAGAAAGAGCAATAGAATGCGCCTTTTTAAAAATACTGATGAATTTGATATTTTTTCTGTTATTAGTGATGGAAATCTTAATGTCGAAAAACAATTAATCAAAGAGCAAGTTCTTTCTGATGTAAAAGAGTTAGTTAAAGAACTCCCCCAAGAACAGAGGGAAGTTCTAGAGATGAGAATATACAAAGACATGAGTTTTAAAGAGATTAGTGAAAATACAGGCGTAAGTATCAATACTGCTTTAGGTAGAATGAGGTATGCTTTAATTAACTTAAGAAAAATTATAGAAAAAAATAAAATAATGTTAATTTATTAACAATAAAAGTAAATTTGTTTCGTTTTATATTTAAATTATTTAATATAATACTGTATGAAGCAAATTTACTCTGAAAAGTCTTCTGAATCTTGGAAGCAACCCAAAAAAGAAACAGTTCAATATTTGATTAATTTTTCCAAATCACTATCATTTGTAAAGACCAAATCAAATTTTAACATTGAATTGAATTTGAATTAAGAATGAAAAAACCTTAACATTAGTTAAGGTTTTTTTTATTTTAAATTTTTTCTAAAATATTCTTTAATAACAGATTTCCTTCCTATGGTTTTTGTAATGATATCTTTATCTAGGTCCCATGCTCTCGCTGGTGAATATTCTCTTCCGTACCAAATAATTTGTAGGTGGAGATCATTCCATAATTCTTTTGGGAATAACCTTTTTGCATCTTTTTCTGTCCGAATTACATTTTTACCATTTGTTAAATTCCAACGATACATTAATCGATGAATATGGGTATCTACAGGGAATGCAGGAACATCAAAAGCCTGGCTCATTACCACACTAGCTGTTTTATGACCAACTGCGGGTAATTCTTCTAATTCATTAAAAGTCTTAGGAACTTGGCCATTATGTTTTTCAATCAAAATTTTTGATAATCCATGGATTCCTTTAGATTTCATTGGAGATAAACCGCATGGGCGTATTATATTTTTTATTTCTTCGACAGTCAATTTTATCATGTCAAATGGATTGTCTGCTTTAGAAAATAATAAAGGTGTTATTTTATTTACTCGAATATCAGTGCATTGAGCAGATAAAAGAACGGCTACTAGTAACGTATAAGGATCTTTATGATCAAGAGGTATGGGAATTTTTGGATATGTCTTTTGTAATGTTTCTATTACAAATTGAACCTTTTGAGCCTTATTCATTTATTTATGATTAGGAATTTGATTTTACACAAAGTTACAAAGTAGCTTTTATAATTTTCCAATACTTTAGTATATTTGAATAACAAAAAAATAATTTAATGAATACTCTATCAATAGGAGAAAAAGCTCCGAATTTTCAAATTAAAGACAATCAAGGAATCGTGAGAAAATTAAGTGATTATAGTGGTAAAAAACTAGTCATTTTCTTTTACCCTAAAGCAAGCACACCAGGCTGTACAGCTGAAGCTTGTAATTTAAGAGATCACTATCAAACCTTTCAAGCAAAAGGTTATGAAATTTTAGGGGTAAGTGCAGATTCTGAAAAAAGACAGCAAAATTTTGTAAACAAATATGATTTACCATTCCCTTTGTTAGCAGACGAAGAACATATAGTTATCAATGGTTTTGGTGTTTGGGGACCAAAAAAATTTATGGGACGTGAATATGATGGAATTCACAGAACTACTTTTGTTATAGATGCTAATGGAGTAATTGAAAATGTAATTTCAAAAGTAAAAACAAAAGATCATGCCGCGCAAATTATATAATCCTATTCTAGGGAAACAACGTACTTAGAAATTAAAATTTTATTCCTAATTTGAAATTTAGAATTCTACCAGACAAATAATTTGGGACACCAAATTGATTTTTAGTTGCTACATCTCTTACCCAAGTATTAGTAATAGAATTAAGTATGTCAAACATGTTGAACAATTCTAGGCCGGCAGTTAATTCTTTAAACTGGCTCAGAAAACCATTAGAAAACCTCTTATTTGCATCTGTAAATACGTATAGCACCCCTAAATCTGCTCTCCTATAGTCTCGTAGCCTATTTTGGTAGTTATATGGATTAGAGTAGGCTGGTGCTCCACCTGGAACACCTGAATTATACACTAAATTTAAATATGCTTTTAGGTCAGGTAAATTGGGCATGTAATCTTGAAACAAAATCCCTAATTTAAAACGTTGATCTGTAGGTCTTGATATATATCCTTGGTTATCAATATTTTCCTCTGTTTTTAAGATACCTAAACTAATCCAGCTCTCATTTCCTGCGACAAATTCACCGTTTAGTCTTACATCTAAACCTGTGGCATAAGCTTTTCCGTTATTGTTGGCTTGATATCGAATTCGAACGTTATCTACACTGTAAGGATTTATATTAGATAAGTTTTTGTAATAAAATTCTGAGGTTAGTTTGAAAGGCCTATCCCATATTTTAAAACTATAATCACTACCTAAAACCAAATGAATAGATTTTTGAGCTTTCACGCTTGGCAAAATTTCTCCTTGAAAGTCTCTCAATTCTTTATAAAAAGGAGGTTGTGAATATACTCCTCCAGAAATTCTGAATAATATGTCTTTTTCCCATGCGGGTTTAATAGCTAGTTGCGCCCTAGGGCTAAAGATGAATTGTTTAACTATTGGATCTTCATTAGCATTAACAGACCAGTAATGACCTCTTAATCCAACATTCCACCATAATTTATGTTCTCCAATAAAACCTTTTTCACTATATTGAATAAAGCCTGAGAGCCTATTGGTTGTTAGATTGTTTTCAGCTCTAATATTTTGAAATGGGACAATGGGTCCAGTATAAGGAGTATAAGGTTGATCATTAATAAAATTTAAGTTTAATGGTCTAACAGAAAATCCAACAGAATCTATAATCTCCCATTCACGAATCCGATCTTTACTGTTTTCAGATTGATATTTAACTCCAAATTCTATTTGACTTTCATTTTTCTTGTATGATCCTCTTATCTGAATATTACTTATTAAAGCATCTAAATCATTTCTAGAGTGATTTAATTGTGATCCAATTCCCTCAGAAAAAGTTACCTCTCCAAATGATTCAGAGCCTATATTAGTCTCAACTTCACCTAAATTATATGAAGCTGCTATATCAAAATACTCCTCTTCTTGAGTATTAAATACACTAACGGTTGTTGTAAGTTTTAAATAATCATTTACCAAGTAATCTGCACTTACAGCTCCAAAAGCTGTTAAGTATTGATCCTTTTCTTGTCCATCATAAAATACAATTAACTCTAGAGGGTCTGATACTGTTCCAAAACGAGTTCTTCTAGTAACAGGTTGGTAATCATATTTGTTTGATGAGAAATTTCCTAAAAAATTAAAGGTAAGTTTTTTGTTTTGTTTGTATGACAAGAACCCTTGAACATCAGTAAAACGAGGCTTGAAATTTGTTTCAATCTGTTTAGAATTAACAAATAAACTATTGTCTCTATATCGCACTCCTACTATAGCACTTAATTTATTATCTAAAAAAACATCTTCAATAGTAATACTACCACCAAGTAAACTTGCATTTAATGTAGCTGAGAATTCAGCTGGTTTTCTGTAGGTAATATCTAAAACAGATGATAGTTTATCTCCAAATTTTGCTTGAAATCCACCAGCAGAGAAATTAATATTTTGAACCATTGAGGAGTTCACAAAACTAAGTCCTTCTTGTTGTCCAGACCTAATTAAGAAAGGTCTGTATATCTCTATTCCATTTACATAAACTAAATTTTCATCAAAATTACCCCCTCTTACATTGTATTGGGTACTTAATTCATTATTGTTACTTACCCCTGGCAAGGTCATTAAAAGTGTTTCTATTCCGGAGTTTGCTCCAGGAATTCGTTTTATTTTTTTAGTATTTATGGTAGTAATCCCCTGAGTATCTTTTTTATCATTCTTAATAACCACTTCATCCAATAGTTCACCCTGAGACTGAAGAGTGGGTGAAAACCTTATGATTGTTCTTTTATTTATAAAAAATTCTTTTGAAAGAGATTTATAACCCACATGACTAAATTCTATAACAACTTTCTCATTTACTGGAACTCTTATTTCATAATATCCCTTATTGTTTGAGTAAACTCCAATAGTTCCGTAGCTAACAGATACATTTTTGATTGAATTATTTTGAGAATCTTTTATGAACCCTTTAATGATAGATGTTTTCTGAGCGAAAAGAATCGAAGGCATTATAAATAAGAGGAATAGTAAATTTTTCACTTAGTTGTTTTACTTTCTATAAAACGTAGATTGATAGGTATTAGTATTTCCAACGTTATCATAGACTACAAGTTTAAAGATATGTTTGCTGCCTACCAATTTTTTATCATTAAAATTATAAGATAATTTTTTTTTCTTGACATCATACTCCATTAATATCCATTCATTATCTATGTAGGCTTCATAAGATTTTATCCCTGATTCTGAATCTGAAATTTTAATTGTTAAATACTGTAATCGACTAGTCCAATCATTATCTTTAAAATTACAATTATATATTTTAGGATACTGTTTATCAATTAATAATGTATAATTACCTAAAGTTTTAGTTGTAGTATATATTTTATCTAATTTTTTTCTAGTGTTTTGGTAATAAGGATACTTTTTATTGTTAATGTTAGCTATGTAAATTTTATCTAATTCAGTCTTTTTATACATAGTACTATCAAAACTAATTGTAAAACTCTTATTTAGAGGAATTGTTGGTTTATGGATATTAACTTGTTTGTCATTAACTGAAAAGTTTATATAAATATCTTCATAGAAAGTGTTTTTAGGAAACGCTATGGTTACTCCTTTTTTGGAAAATTTATGAAACTTATTTTTAACAATTTTGTAATTAGTAGTGTCTTGTTGCTGAGAAATCAAAGATTCACTTCTTTCTCCTATGATAGGGATTTTAATTGAAGAGGTATTTCCTATAAAATCTTTGACTATAATCTCCACTTTGTAATTTAATCCCTGCTTAACATCAATGATACCGTCATAAATTAGATCTTTGTAAATACTTAGCTTATTGGCGTTCTCTTTGAAGGTTTTTTGAATTCTATTTTTATAAGTTTTGTAATAAGGATAGTCTATCAGTAAATTTATGTATTTACTTTCAGCAAACGAAAATGTTTCTAGGTTATGAAAATAGTGTCTTTTTCCATTCACAAGCATTTCAATACTAAATACACCATTTTTATTTAATTCCTTACCTAATAAATCATAGACATTTAAGCCAAAACCTATTTTGCCTGAGGCACTAATTCTATTAGTTTTGTAAGCGTTTAATGAATCCCTTTTGATGCCTAGAGATTGTTTTTTAATACTTCTATTGACTCTTGAGCCTATTTCGATTGGATAAACCATGATTCTTTTAATTTTTGGTGCTATTGAATCATTAACTTTTAAACCAAAAAACAAAGGGTTAATTATATGCTCGGTCTCAGTATCTCTAATTTCGTAGTGTAAATGTGGTGCAACAAATCCACCAGTTCTACCAGAATAGGCGATGATGTCTCCTTTTTTTACAAAAATTTCACCATCCTCAGGATATATATTTCCAGTTTCATAACTTTCTTTTTCGTATTGAATATTTTTTACATATTTCTGAATACTTTTTTCAAACCTGCTTAGATGAGCATAAACAGAGGTAAAGCCATTATTATGTCTAACATATAAGACTTTCCCATATCCCCATATAGCTACTTTTATTCTTGAAACATAGCCATCGGCAGTAGCATATACAGGTAGACCAACTCTTTTATTTGTTTTAATATCTATGCCCGCATGGAAGTGATTATTTCTTAATTCACCAAAGGTTCCTGATAGTTTTAGAGGAATATTTAGAGGGCTTCTAAAATAGTCTTTTGGGTACTTGTTTTGTGCTGTAGTTGAAATACAAACAAGTAATACTAGGGTCAAAAAATAATTTTTCAAATTCTTAAAGTAATTTTTAACTAAATTAATAAAACTATTTAAATCAGTATTCAACTTATTTCTAATATTAAAGCGATTATTTATTAAAGTATCAAATAGTTGTTAAATATAAAACAGAATGCTAACTTTGTAGATATAGTTTTATAAATAGAGGTATAGATGAGTAACACTATAGAAGCGGTAAATTTATTAGAAATTAAGTTAAAAAACTTACTTTCAAATTATGATTTTTTATTAAAAGAAAATGAATTACTCCTTCAAAATTCATCAAAGTTACAGCATCAACTTCTAGAAAATAAGCAATTATTAGAACAGCGAGAAGAACAATTTAAGTTGTTAAAAATTGCAAAGACTATAGAAGGCAGTGACAATAGTACAAGAGACACCAAATTTAAAATAAATGCTTTAATTCGAGAAATCGATAAATGTATCGTTCAATTGAACGAATAATAGTTTATTAGTATAGTGGAAAAATTAAAGATTAATTTAGTAATAGCAGGTAGATCTTATCCTTTGAGTGTTAACAGCAATATCGAAGAAGAGGGGATGAGAAAAGCAGCAGCTAATATTAATCAACTCATTAGCAAGTATGAAAAGAACTATGCAGTGAGTGACAAACAAGATGTTTTAGCTATGTGTGCTTTACAGTTTGCATCAAAATTAGAAATTTCTACGTTAGATACTGAAGAAACCAATACAGAAGCATTAGATAAAATTCATGAACTTACTAAGTTGGTAAGTGCTCAATTAGAATAAGTTCTCTTAAAATACAATAATATACTGCCTACATTAGTTATTTGTTTGATAAACTCAACACGAATCTATTATGAAGGACGAGTCTTAATTGCTAAAGCAAGCCTTAGATATTGAATCAATTTCATTATCAAGAGGATCCTTGATCAGTTAGTTAGTTCTATACATGTCATAATGGAGTTTATATAAACCTTACTAGTGTAGGTTTTTTTATACAACTAAATCAAAACTATGGACGACATGATAATTCCTGTTGTAGCAGGATTAGCAGGATTAATTTTAGGCTTAATAATTTCAAAAATTTCAGAGAAATCAAAGGGTAATAAAATTTTATCTGCTACTAAAAAAGAGAGTAATTCTCTAATAAAACAAGCTAAAGTAGAGGCAGAAGCTCTAAAGAAAGACAAAATATTACAAGCAAAGGAAAAATTTATAGAGCTAAAGTCTGAGCACGAAAAAGTAATATTAAATAGAGAAAAGAAAATTTCTGAGGTTGAAAAAAGAACCAGAGAAAAAGAATCTCAAATTCAGTCTCAAATGGATAAAACCAAAAGACTAAATACTTCTCTAGAGCACAAGGAGAAAGATTTAAATCATAAATTAGAGCATCTTGACAAAAAGGAAGATGAGGTTTCTAAATTACATATGAGACATGTAGATTTATTAGAGCAGATTTCTGGATTTTCTGCTGATGAAGCTAAAAAAGAATTAGTAAATTCTTTAAAAGATGAGGCCAAAACAGATGCAATGGGTTTTATCCAAAGCACTCTTGAGGAAGCTAAACTTACAGCAGAACAAGAAGCACGTAAAGTTGTGTTGAGTACAATTCAAAGAGTAGGAGTAGAACAAGCTGTAGAGAACTGTGTATCTGTGTTTAATTTGGAATCAGATGATGTTAAAGGGAGAATAATAGGTAGAGAAGGAAGAAATATAAGAGCCTTGGAGGCTGCAACTGGAGTTGAAATTATTGTAGATGATACTCCAGAGGCTATCATTTTATCTTGTTTTGATCCGGTAAGACGTGAAATAGCCAGATTATCTATGCATAAGTTAGTTACAGACGGAAGAATTCACCCAGCTAGAATTGAAGAAGTTGTAGCAAAAACTGAAAAACAAATAACCCAAGAAATAATTGAAGTAGGAAAACGCACTGTAATTGATCTAGGAATTCATGGATTACATCCAGAATTAATTAAGACGGTTGGTAGAATGAAGTACAGATCATCTTATGGTCAAAACCTTCTCCAACACTCCAGAGAAGTTGCTAATTTGTGTGGTATTATGGCTTCAGAATTAGGTTTAAACCCAAAATTAGCAAAAAGAGCTGGATTACTTCACGATATCGGAAAAGTTCCAGATACTGAGAGTGAGCTACCACACGCGCTACTGGGAATGCAATGGGCAGAAAAATATGGCGAGAAACAAGATGTTTGCAATGCCATAGGAGCACACCATGATGAAATAGAAATGAAATCTCTTTTTGCACCAATTGTTCAGGTTTGTGACGCCATATCAGGTGCTAGGCCAGGAGCAAGAAGACAGGTTTTAGATTCTTACATTCAGCGATTAAAAGATTTAGAAGATATTGCTTTTGGATTTTCAGGTGTTCAAAAAGCGTATGCAATTCAGGCAGGTAGAGAGTTGCGTGTGATGGTAGAGAGTGGTAAAGTTAATGACAGTAAAGCTGCTGAGTTATCATTTAGTATTAGTCAAAAAATACAAAATGACATGACCTATCCTGGTCAAGTAAAAGTTACAGTTATAAGAGAAACGAGAGCTGTTAATGTAGCTAAATAGCCATTAATAACTTATAAATAAAAATTCCACTTTTAAAGTTTTAAAAGTGGGATTTTTATTATTTATGACTTCCTTGGGTGATATTTTTCTACTACTTTCTTTAAATAACTAGTATCTAAGTGTACGTAGACTTCAGTAGTCGTAATGCTTTCATGACCCAGCATTTGCTGAATAGATCTTAAATTTGCTCCATTTTTCAAAAGATGTGTAGCAAAAGAATGTCTGAAAGTGTGAGGGCTAATTTTTTTATCTAGATTAATTTTTATGGCTAAGTGTTTCATAATTAAAAACACCATTTGTCTGGTTAAAGATTTACCTCTTCTATTTAAAAATAAAATATCTTCATAATCTTTTACAATGGATATATGAATTCGATAGTGATTCACGTAGGACTCAATATATTTTTGAGCTCTAAAATGAATAGGAACAAAACGTTCTTTACTTCCTTTACCTACCACCTTGATAAACCCCTCATCAAAAAATAAATCTGATATTTTTAAAGTGATGATTTCACTAACTCTAAGACCACAGCTATACAAGGTTTCTAGAATAGCTCTATTTCTTTCCCCTTCAGGCTTACTTAAATCAACAGCTGTTATTAATTGATTAATTTCAGATTCTGATAATGTATCTGGAAGTTTTCTACCAATTTTTGGAGCCTCTATTAAATCAGTTGGATTGGATTCTCTATATTTTTCAAAAATTAAATAATTAAAAAAACTTTTTAAACCAGATATAATTCTAGCTTGACTTCTAGCAGTTGATTTTTTTGCAACTTCATATATAAATTGCTGAATTACATCATTCTTTATGGTGATAGGAGAACAAGAAATACTGTTATTCTCTAAAAATAAAATTAGTTTATTTACATCCAAAACATAACTATCTATAGTGTTAGAGGAGAGCCCTCTTTCTATATTTAAATAATGGCTATAATCTTGTTTTGCCTGATTCCAATTCATTTTAGGAAGATAATCAAAAACTATATCTGATTCAAAATTAATTGTATTTTAGCGGTATGAAAATTATAATAATTAACGGCCCAAACTTAAATTTACTAGGTAAAAGAGAACCTGAAATATATGGTTCGCATTCTTTTGAGGATTATTTTAAAGAGCTCCAAAATAAATTTTCAGCTTTAGATTTATATTATTTTCAATCCAATATTGAAGGAGAAATTATAGATAAACTTCACGAAGTTGGCTTCAGTTATGATGGGATAATTTTAAATGCTGCCGCTTATACCCATACCTCTGTTGGTATTGGAGATGCTGTAAAAGCCGTTAGTACTCCAGTTATTGAAGTTCATATCTCAAATGTACATGCCAGAGAAGAATTTAGACATCATAGTTATATAGCTGCAAACGCCAAAGGAATAATTGTTGGCTTTGGTTTAAAAAGTTATGACCTAGCTGTTAAAAGTTTTTATTAAACGTACCGTTATTATAGTTTTAATAACATTTTAATGTTAGCTATGTCAAATAGATTTCATCATCTATAAATTTATAGCTGGAAAAAATCAATATTTTATATAGGAGTTTCCAAATTAAATTTTAGTATAAATAAATTCAATCATTTCTTTCTCAAGCTTATTCGTTTGATCATAGATTCCCTTAGCCTTAAAAAGAATTTCTTTAGCAAAAGATCTATCTTTAATATCTTTAGCATTAATTCTAACATTGAAATAGGCACCTATTACAGCTGTTCTGGCACATAATGCTCCAACACCTGCATCGGATAAAGAGTTTTGGATCCCCTCTTTTGCCATCGCCATCATTACTTCCATTGAATTGTATGCAGTCTCCATAACTTTAAAAGGAATTTCTGTGGCGTATTTAGTAGCATTTTCAATAGCCTCTTGTCTTGTCTTAACCTCTTCTGGAGTAGATTTAGGCATACGAAAACCATCAATTATTTTATTAAAAGCATTGGTATCTTCATCTACTAAAAATAATAACTCTTTTTTATAGCGTTGTCCTTTTTCTGCCCATTTTGAGTAAAATTCCCATTTTTCATCCCATCCAGGTTTATGCGCTGATAAATTAGCAACCATAGTGCCCAATGAAACACCGAGAGCCCCTACATAAGCCGAAATAGATCCTCCTCCAGGAGCCATAGATTCTGAGGCAGTTTCATCAGCAAGTCCCTTTACAGTATAGTCTATTAACTTTTTTGGTTGATTTGCACTCATCACATATTCAATAATTCTTTCTTCCGGATGAAAAGGTTTTAAATCATCTAAGCCAAGAGATTTAATGGCTATTTTTATTTTATCAGTTTCACTGATACCTAAAGAACGCTTCTGTTTTTTCAAAAAGTAATCTGCTGCATCTAACATTGCCTGCAAAGGAACTAAACCCACCAATTCCGATCCTGTAACTCTGACACCTCTTTTATCTGCAGCTTTGAGCGTTTCATCGAAAGCCTCGTGCATCGAGGTAATTGAAATGTTGGTTAAATTATATGAAATTTGCGCTATGCCATATTCTTCAATATACCAACCAATTCCTTTAACAGCTTTTAATTTTCCGGGTATTCTTACAGGATCTCCATTTGTGTCTAATATTTTTTTTCCTGTGATTGGATTTCCTTCTCTTTTTACTCTTCCAGCTTCTCTTATATCAAAAGCAATGGCATTAGCTCGTCTAGTAGAGGTGGAGTTTAAATTTATATTGTAGGCTACTAAAAAATCTCTAGCAGAAATAGCAATTACCCCTGAATTTTTTGTTTTTGTTGTAAACGAAGTGGGACCAAAGTCTGGTTTCCAATTTTTATCTGATAATTTTTTTTCAAGTCCTTCGTATTCTCCAGACCTAACTGTGGCTAGATTTTTACGATCTTCTTTTGTAGCAGCATTTTCATAATAATAACCCGATATACCCAATTCTTCACCAACTCTTTTTCCCAACATATGAGCATAATTAGCAGTTTCTTTCATAGAAATGTTAGCAATAGGAATTAAAGGACAAACATCGGTAGCACCAAACCTTGGATGCTCTCCTGTTTGTTTACTCATATCAATTAGTTCACTAGCTTTTTTTATTAATCTGAAAGCAGCTTCTATTACTTGTGAGGGGACTCCTACAAATGTAATTACAGTTCTGTTTGTGGCTTTTCCAGGGTCTATGTCTAGGAGTTTTATTCCTTCAACTTCAGTAACAACATTGGCAATTGCATTGATTTTTTTTAGATCTTTTCCTTCACTTATGTTTGGAACACATTCAATAATTTGTTGTTTCATTCGGGTTGTTTCTTCAATTTATCGTAAAAATAAAACGATTTTACGAAAAAACATGTGATAATTTTTAAAATAAAATTATTAATATAATTTCCTTCAAATAATTTTTTATGTTATTAGAATAGTTTTTTTCTTCTTACTAAGAAAACGAAATTTATATAATCAAATTTAAAAGAAGTTCGGCAGTAGAAAAATATTGTATTCTATAAAATATGATAATTTAAACATTATAGGTTTTCAAGGAGATATTTTTATTAGCTGATGAAATAGATATTTAAAAGATTGATTTTTAGTATGGTATATTTATTTAATCATCAATATTAACCATAAACAGGGAGGAAATAATTTCACTAGTAATAGGGATTGACTGGTCTTAATAATTAGTAGTTCTTTGTATAGCTATGAAAAAACTATTATTACTATTGTTTTTTACAACCATTTCTAGTTGTGAACCAGACCCAAAATCTTGTAATCCAGAATGCTGGAAGATTACAGAACTTCATATAAGTGAAAAAACAGGTTATTTAAATATTACCCACACAAACCTTTGTAAAAAACATCTTACTTACACTAACAATGTAATTAATAATTATCATTTGTATAAAGTAGGAGATATTCTTTGTGAAGAGAACTTTCCTAACGAAAATAAAGGTAATACTAAACAATTTCCAGAAGTATTAACAATAATTGAATAATTACTATGAAAAAACTTGAATTTCATTTTATTGTGTTTATTGCAGAGATTTTGATTCTATTTATGAAAATCAAATTACCTCAAAGATTTCACTTTATAAAACAATAAAAAATTCACCCACTCTAATATCTAACCTATATTACTTATTTAAAATTAACTTATAGAAGTTTTTTTTACAGTTTTTTCTTAAATCTTCTTATAGTTAGGCTCGTTAACATTAATTTGTTAGCGAGTTTTTTATTATGATAATTGTCACTACCTATAAATAGGGAGTGATAAATTTCACTAATTATTGGTATTGACTGGTTTTAATTATTTGTAGTTCTTTACTACATGATTGAATTGTTAGTTTTTAGATATACCTCTTTGACTCTTAGTGAGGTTTGAGTTTAAGGGGTTTATTTAAACAATACCTTTCTTTTAAATTATAAGAAAATGGAAAAAGAAGAACAAAAAAAATTGAGCAAGGAGGAAATCTTCAGACTTTTTGACATAGGAGAAATTATAGTTACTATAGTAGTTATAAACACCCTATTAGTATGCTTAGGTTCAATATTTTTAAATGCTGCTAGCTAAACTTTCTAAAACCAAAACAATAACATAACATAAAACCTCTGTTATTATTTAGCAGACTATTTTTTAAAGGTCAAAAATCTATATACATAAAAAGTTCTCAAAAACAGCATTGCAATAATTGGAAAAACTGCAATGGAGAATTGTTGAATTCCTGCCATGGAGATAATAATGGCGACAAAAAGGAAAAAGATATAGCATAGGAGGTAATAGCATGTCCAAGATGGTATTTTTCTTTTTAAAAGTGTAAAAGCTACGTAAAGATTCAATACAAAAGCCCACAATAAATTAAAGTTGTTTGGTGCTGTGAAGTGGTCTGTGAAAAACCATAAAAAACAGATAACAAGACCTAAAACTCCGGTCATGAAAAACAATGTAAAGTCTAACCACTTAGCTCTTCTATTTCTTTTTTGATCTTTAATAGTTACAATAATAGTTAGAAGTAATAATAAGGAAAAAACAAAAAAAGGGTTGTACCATTTAATTTTAATTTGTTTCTCAGGATACCTTAATAGTTCACTTTCTTTAAGAACTAGGGGAGTAGTTAGTTTATTCTCTGTTATAGTAGTTTTTTCAAAAGCTTTATGAATATAATCAGGTAAATACAAGTAGTTTTTAGCAACTATTTCTTTATCTAATGCATTTCCTAAAGCTAGATTTATTCCAAAACTACCCCATGTATTCCAGGGTAGCTCTTGATTCATTAGTTGCCTTAAAGTAAAGTCTTCATTAGAAAATGAATTTGGAAATTGAACCTTATTGCCCAGAATTTCTATAGTTAAATCTCTAAGTTTTGTGGCACAATTATTAAAATAAGGATCATAAAGGTACTCAGCATTTTCGGGAAGTGAATTTTCATTTAAGTACTTATATATCTTTTTTCGATCGACTAATGATAAATTTAGCACTTGGTCTTTAACCCATCTTTGTTGATAATCGTAACTGGTTATGAATCTCTTAAAAGATTGTTTTCCAATTCTGTATAATAATCTTCCTTTTACAAAATTTACATAAAAATTTGGTTGATTAAAATCAAATAACCCATAGTTGAAAATGATGTCTAGATTTAAAGTAGGGTCTTTTACTCTTATTGCACTATGTCCAAATGCTTCATACAAAACATCTCCCGGACCAGCCGTTATGACACTTATTTCAGATTGATCTGATAAAACTAATTTTTGCGAAAAGTTATGTTGGATTGAAACAAGCAATATAAAAATAAAAAGAAAAGTTTGTTTCATAGGTTATTGTCTAAAAAAACTGTAATCTATTTTTACAGAAAAAATATTTGAAAAAAGTGCATTACCAACACTTCCAATATTGGTTAGTGCATAATCAATTTGAATCCCATTGTAAATAAAACCAACACCTAAATTTGGCTGTAAAGACAAACTATTACTTCCATCGAACTCAGTTGTGTTTTGAAAATTACCTAGACCAGCCCTTAAAAAAACAAAGTTATCATAATCGAGCTGAAAACCCAAGGCTGGATCTATACTTGCTATACCAGTTGAAATGATATCATTGGTTTTAGCAAATCTCATGTTGATATCTAGTTCAGTTAAAAGATTAAAAAAACGACTCAATCTAAATTTCCTAGCCACACCTAGTTGAACTTTAGGTTTGGTAATTTCTGTGGTTTCTGGTAATTCTTGATTTTGTCCAGGAATTGCATTTTGAACAGTAGCAAAAGCGTCAGAATCTATGGCCCAAATATTAAAGGTTGTAGAAATATCCCTGACCATTAGTCCAAAGCTCCAATCTCCACGTATGTATTGAATACCAGCATCTAAACCAACTCCCCACGAACTTGCAAAATCTCCAATTGTTCGTCTTACTACTTTTGCATTTATGCCAAAATATACATTCTTTAAAATCAAATTCCTTGCATAAGATACTGTTAGTGCATAATCAGCTGCTGAAAATAAACTAATCCTATTAAAATCTATATTTCCTTGACTATCTATTAATTGTGTTGTGTTTAAGATATCATCTACACCAAATCGTATAACAGAGATACCTAAAGCACTTTGTTTGTCTATTGGCATAGCAAATGCAGCATAATTATAATTGGCTATGCCGGCAAAATAGGAGGAATGCATCAATGATCCTTGATAATCTTTTATGTGTAATAAACCCGCAGGGTTCCAATATCCAGCATTAACGTCACTAGTAGTAGCTACAACAGACTTACTCATGCCTAGTGAAGCTGCATCTACACCAATAGTCAAAAATTCATTAGAATAATTGCGAAAGGCTTGAGCATTAACAATTAGCGAAACAAATAGTAAAACTAATGTGTAAATTTTTTTCAATGAATTCATAGATTATTTAAACAAATATCTTAATATATTATTGAAATAACTTTACATTTTAACAGATATTGCATTAGCTAATCATTGTCTGATAGAAATTTAATAATTCTTTTTTCTAACCAGCTATTTTTATTTTGCGAAAATTCAGACATAAATCCAACATGACCGCCATATTTTGTTACCTCTAAATAAAAATTATTGGATTTTCTTGCTTCTTTAAATGGATAGCATTCTTCCGATAAAAATGGATCATCTGTTGAAGAAATTAATAATACAGGTTTTTTAATTGAAGGTAAATATGGTTTAGAACTTGCTTTTTCCCAGTAGTCTTCTGGGCTAGAAAATCCGGAAACTGGAGCTGTATAGAGACCATCAAAATCTTTAAATGTTTTTGCTTTCATTAATTGGCTTATATCTAACTTATATTCTGGAAATTTTTGTGATTTTTCATAAACCTTGAGCCGTAACGATTTTAGAAACTTTTCCATGTATAATTTATTCTTTAAACCACCCATTACTTTACTAGAAGAAGCAAGGTCAATTGGGACAGATACTGCTACAGCACAAGCTACCTTGTTATGAATAGATAGTGCAAATTCTCCAAAATATTTCAAGGTTATATTACCTCCTAAACTGTAACCTACAACCATTATCTTTTCGTAGTTGTAATTTTCAATCAAAAATGATATCACATATTCAAGATCTTCTGTTTTACCGCTGTGATAGGTAGTCAGAAGATTGTTGTCTTCTCCACTACAACCCCTCAGGTTAAAAGAAACAGTATCGTATCCAGATTTGTTCAATTCTTTTGCTGCCGATAATATATATTTAGATTCTGAGCTACCTTCAAGACCATGAATAAGAACTACTATTTTATTAGAGTTAACTTCAGAGAAATCTAAATCTATAAAATCATTGTCCCAAGTATTGATTCTTTTTCTTTTATAATTATGACCTTCTTTCATAAATAAAGGTCTATAAATAGTATTAAAATGACCATTTCTGAATGGTAAGGAGGGAAGAAAAGTAGATTTAAGTAATGGCATAAATTAAATATATTGCAAAATTTCAACAAATATCTTTAAAAATTGATGATATTTAAAATCACATGAAAGGATTTACTATTTTAGCTACTGATATATTTCACATGAGCTTTAAAAAACACATTCCAAACATAATCACTTTAGGAAATCTTTTATTTGGAACCTTAGCAACTATATTCGCTGTAGGTGGTTATTTTGAAATGACTGCATTGTTTGTTGCATTAGGTGTTTTTCTTGATTTTTTTGACGGTTTTTTTGCCAGAATTTTAAAAGTTTCTGGTGAATTTGGAAAGCAATTAGACTCTTTAGCGGATATGGTAACAAGTGGCGTAGTTCCGGGTATTGTACTTTTTGTTTTGTTAGGAAATAATCAACAAATGCCATATGAAATACATACAGAATTCAAAATCTCAATGGGGCTACCTTTAATAGGCTTACTTGTAACATTATCAGCTTGTTATCGATTGGCTAAATTTAATTTAGATACTAGGCAATCTGAATCTTTTATAGGTTTACCCACACCAGCTATGAGTCTGTTTGTAGTCTCTTTACCTCTGGTTCAAATGTATACAGATATTGATTTAGCAAAAGATTTGATTGCTAACAATTACTTTTTGATAGGAGTTACTGTTTTTTTTAGTTTTATAATGAATTCAGAACTTCCATTATTTTCTTTAAAATTCAAAAATTATGGTATAAGAGAGAATTTGTTTAAATATATTTTAATAACACTCTCCATAGTTTTAGTAGTAACTGTTGAATACTTATCAGTACCCATTGTAATTGTGAGTTACATTCTTTTATCGATGTTCAATAATTTTAATAAAACGAATACATCAAGTTAAAAAATCTTTTTTCTTTTTAATTCAAAATCTTTTCCAAGATAGACCTTACGAACTAATTTATCTTCTGCTAAGTCCTCAGGTATTCCCTCTTTAAGAATACTCCCTTGGTACATTAAATAGGTTCTATCAGTAATAGCTAAAGTTGCCTGAACGTCATGGTCAGTTATTAAAATACCAATATTTCTATCTTTTAAATGGGCTACTATACTCTGAATATCCTCAACAGCTATAGGGTCTACACCTGCAAAAGGTTCATCTAATAATATAAACTTAGGGTCTGAAGCTAAGCATCTTGCAATTTCTGTTCTCCTTCTTTCACCTCCAGATAATAAATCTCCTCTATTTTTTCTAACATGACCAATATTAAATTCTTCAATTAAAGATTCTAGTTTAATTTTTTGTTCTTTTTTAGATAAATCTGTGAATTGCAGAACAGACATTATATTGTCTTCAACAGATAATTTTCTAAAGATAGAAGCTTCTTGAGCTAGGTATCCAATACCTTTTTGAGCTCTCTTGTACATTGGATAACTGGTGATTTCTTCATTATTCAAATAAATATTACCAACATTAGGTTTTATCATACCTACTATCATATAAAAAGAGGTGGTTTTACCTGCACCATTGGGGCCCAATAAGCCAATAATTTCTCCTTGCTTTACTTCTAAAGAAATTTCTTTAACAACTTGTCTGCCATTATAATTTTTTGCAATATTTTCAGCTCTTAAAATCATTAATTATGGTGTATAAATTTTAGTAAATGTAATCATTAGATATTTTTTTGGTCTTAATAAGTTCATAAATAGATCTTTAATCAACTTTTTCTTCTAGAGCTTCCCAAAATTCATAGGCTTTTCTTAAATGAGGAATAACTATTGTTCCACCTATTAATGTTGCAATAGATAATGTTTCCATGATTTCTTCCTTAGAAACTCCTTCTTTATAACAGGTTTCTAGATGGTATGCTATACAATCATCACAACGTAAAACAGCTGAAGCCACTAAACCCATTAACTCTTTTGTTTTTATGGGTAAGTGACCTTTTTTAAAGGCATTGGTGTCTAAATTAAAAATTCTTTTAATGACTTTATTGTCATTGCTCAGTATTTTATCGTTCATTTTTGAACGATAATCGTTGAATTTTTGGACTTTATTTTTTTGCATTTTTTTGTTGTTTTTTTATAACTCTACTTGATACTTTGATACTAATTTCATAGAGTATTAATACTGGAATAGCAACAATAATTTGACTGGCTACATCTGGCGGGGTTATAATAGCAGCTAAAATCAAAACAACTACAAGTGCGTGTTTCCTGTATTTTTTTAAGAATTCGGGAGTTATTAAACCAATTTTTGTAAGGAAATAAACAATAACTGGTAGCTCAAACATAATAGATACTCCTAAAAGCATATTGGTTATTAAACCGATGTGAGCTTCCATGGTAAATTGATTAACTAATTTATCACTTATCTGATAAGTGTATAAAAAATTAACAGAAATAGGAGCTATAATATAAAAACTAAATAAAACCCCAATAAAAAATAAAATTGAGGCAGTAAATATAAATCCCCTTGATTTTTTAATTTCATTTATATGTAGTCCTGGAGAAATAAATTTCCAAAACTCCCATAAAATATATGGGAAAGCTACTATTGATCCTAAAATAAATGAAGACCATATAGAATTCATTAATTGTTGTGTAGGCTTAAGTACTTGCAATGTATTGGGGTAGTCTAAGCTGCAAAAATTACTTTCAATTCCAATGACAGAAAATAAATCACAAAACAACCTGTATGTTATAAAGTTGGAGTCTATATGTGCTAAAAGAAACTCATTGTACACATATTCTTGAAATGTAAATAAAACGATTGCTATTACAAATATTGCAACAATACTTCTTACTAAATGCCACCTAAGTTCTTCTAGATGATTTAAAAATGACATTTCTTTCTCTTGAGTCATTAATTATTTTTTTGGTTCTTACTCATAAAAACTACTTTTTGTAGAGATTTTTAATTAAAAAACTTATAACTTTAATTATAATATTAAAATAAAAAAAAGTCTTATATTTAAGTTGTTAAACGAGCGTACAAATTTACTACAAAAATAAGAGACCTCAACAAAATTGTATAGTTAGCTAAAAAAAGAGCTAAACGAATAACATTTTATAATGGACATACACTCACCTTTAAAAAAATTTTTTGGTTTTTCACAATTCAAAGGTTTGCAAGAAGAAGTTATTAAAAGCATACTTCAAAAAAAGAACACCTTTGTAATAATGCCAACTGGGGGAGGAAAATCTCTTTGTTATCAATTACCAGCGCTAATGAATGAGGGCACTGCAATAGTGATATCTCCTTTGATAGCATTAATGAAAAATCAAGTGGATGCCATTAGAGGTATATCTGAACACAATGGTGTTGCACATGTGCTAAACTCATCATTAAATAAATCTGAAGTAGCTCAAGTTAAAAGTGATATCCAGGAAGGCATAACAAAACTTTTATATGTTGCTCCAGAATCTTTAATAAAAGAAGAGTATGTTAGTTTTTTAAAACAACAAACCATTTCTTTTGTTGCTATAGATGAAGCTCATTGTATTTCTGAGTGGGGCCACGACTTTAGACCAGAATATAGAAATTTGAAACATATTATAGAACAGATTGATAATGTTCCAGTAATTGGTCTTACAGCAACAGCAACAGAAAAAGTACAAGAAGATATTTTAAAAACTTTAGGAATAAGTGATGCAACAACATTTAAGGCATCATTTAATAGGTCTAATTTATTTTATGAAGTAAGACCAAAAACAAAAGATGTAGAAAAAGATATTATTCGTTTTGTAAAACAAAGAGAGGGTAAATCAGGAATCATTTATTGTTTAAGCAGGAAAAAAGTTGAAGAGATTGCACAAGTATTACAAGTAAACAATATAAAAGCAGTTCCTTACCACGCTGGTTTAGATGCTAAGACTAGAGTTAAGCATCAAGATATGTTTTTAATGGAAGATTGTGATGTAGTTGTAGCCACGATAGCTTTTGGTATGGGAATAGACAAACCTGATGTTCGCTTTGTAATTCATCATGATATTCCTAAAAGTTTAGAGAGCTATTACCAAGAAACGGGTAGGGCAGGAAGAGATGATGGTGAGGGATATTGTTTGGCCTTTTATGCATACAAAGACATAGAGAAGTTAGAGAAATTTATGGCTAGCAAACCAATTGCAGAACAAGAAATTGGCCATGCTTTACTTCAAGAAGTTGTTGGTTATGCGGAAACGTCAATGTCTAGAAGAAAATATTTATTGCATTATTTCGGTGAATATTTTGACGAAATTAACGGTGATGGTGCTCAAATGGATGACAACACAAAAAATCCAAAGAAAAAACATGAGGCAAGTGTTGATGTTGTTAAGCTCTTATCTGTTGTAAGAGATACAAAGGAAAAATACAAATCAAAAGATATAGTAAATGCAATAATTGGAAAGGAAAATGCATTGCTAAATTCACACAAAACAAATTTAAAACCATTTTTTGGTATAGGTAAGGAAAAGGATGCATCCTATTGGATGGCTCTATTAAGACAAGTTTTAGTAGTAAATTTTATTCGTAAAGAAATTGAACAATACGGTGTTGTAAAACTTTCTAAAGAAGGAGAAAAGTTTTTGAATAAACCCTCATCATTTTTAATGTCTGAGGATCATGTTTATTCTCAAGAGAATACTTCAGATATTATAACAAATGAGCCAAGTTCAGGAGCTTCGGCTGATGAAAAATTAATTAAATTTTTAAAAAGTCTCAGAAAGAAAGTAGCAGTCAAGCAGGGTGTTCCTCCGTTTGCAGTTTTTCAAGATCCTTCCTTAGATGATATGGCCTTGAAATACCCAACTAATTTAGAGGAATTGTCTAAGGTTCATGGAGTTGGAGAAGGGAAGGCTAGAAAGTTTGGAAAAGAATTTGTTGATTTAATTTCTAAATACGTTATTGAATTTGACGTAGTTAGACCAGATGATTTAATTGTGAAAAGTACTGGTGTAAATTCAGGATTAAAATTATTCATCATCCAGAATACAGACAGAAAGTTACCTTTAATTGATATAGCTAAATCTAAAGGATTAGAAATGGACGAATTAATTAAAGAAATGGAAGTAATCATTTATTCAGGAACCAAGTTAAATATTGATTATTCTTTAGATGATCTTTTAGATGAAGATCAACAAGAAGATATCTACGAGTATTTCATGGAGGCAGAATCTGATAATATTCAAGAAGCTTTAGATGAGTTTGATGGAGAATATGATGATGAAGAACTTCGATTAATGAGAATTAAATTTATTAATGAAGTTGCTAACTAAAGCGTGAAAATAGTCAAAAATATTCCAGCTATTATGGCTAAAAACTTATGCAAGTTGAAATTATGATTTTCTGAACTTTCAAATAAAATTATCGTAGAGATGTGTAAAAACACCCCAATTATTACTGCTGTAATTTCCGAGTTATAGAGTTCAAAAAACATAAATTTATCAGAAAGTAAAACTCCTAAAGGGCTCATTAGAGCAAATACAGTTAAAAAGATTCCAATTGTTTTTTTTGAAAAATTACTATTTACTAGAAATATAGTTAAAATAATGGCTATTGGTATTTTATGAACAATGATCGCCCAAAGTAAATTATCTCCAGAGTGGTAAATTGGTAAGCCCTCAGAAAATGCATGTACACATAAACTAACAAATAATAATCTCGGAAAAGTTCTTCCGTTTGTATGGATATGAATATGACCATGTTCCGCTCCCTTTGAAAAAGATTCTAATACAGATTGTAAAATAACACCTGATAGGATACATATACCCATAATGTTATTATCTGACGAACCATTATAAACCTCTGGCAATAAATGTAAAATTGCAACCGATAAAAGATACGCACCACTGAAGGCTAACAACAAACGAACAGTTTTTTTTGATGGTTTTAAAATTAAAACTACTAAGGCGCCCAATAAAACTGAGGCTAATAACAATAAATACGTCATCATGATACTACAAATATTAACCTTTCCGAGGTTTCTGGATTGAATTTAGCTAAATGATAGTCACCAAAAATATGATTAATTTTTAATCCAGCCTCAAAAAAATACAATTCGAATTTTTTAAGGGTAAGGTATTTAACTCTTTCTGAGAATGAATGGTTTACTCCTTTGTCTGTAAATGTAATATGCTTTAAGATAAAACCATCTTTAATTTCTCGTTGTAAATTAAATGTAATTTCATCAACAATTTTTACTTCTTTTTTTACTAATTTTTTTTCAACATTTACAACATTTAAAAAATCAAGAACTAATAAACCATTTTCACGTAAGCCTTTATGTATGTTTTTTAAAACTAAGATATCATCCATATCGTTTTCAAAATATCCAAAACTTGTAAAAAGATTAAAAACAGCGTCATATTTAATGTTAAAAGGTTTTCTCATGTCTTTTAACTTAAAATTTAGGGTGTTATTTTCGTATTTTTTTGCTGCTTGTATGCTATTTTCAGACAAATCTGCGCCGGTTACTTTATAGCCTAGAGAATTTAAATAAATTGAATGCCTACCTTTTCCGCAGGGTAAATCAAGTAAATGAGAAGATGACGGAATTTTTAAAAAATTAATAATATTTCTCATGAATAATTGGGCATCTTTATCATTTCTGTCTTTGTAGAGTGTATGATAATAAGAGGTGTTAAACCAATCTGTGAACCAATCTGATTTATTCATATTTAAATAGTGATTACAAAAATAAACTTTTCTTTCAGAAATAATGTTCTACTACAGGAATATAAATGAATTAATTTTTTTCTAATTTCTTATATCAAAAAAGAGTTATTAAAGTGTATTTTTGCAGCCTAACCTTTGAAATATGAATACTAATTTTAAAATGACGGCCACAACTCTAAAGGGTTTGGAAGGTGTTTTAGCTGAAGAACTAAAGAAACTTGGAGCCCAAGATATTAAAGAAGGTATAAGAAGTGTTACTTTTAGAGGTGATCAAGGTTTCTTGTACAAAGCTAATATTGCTTTAAGGACAGCTATTCGTATTTTAAAACCCATTAGAACTTGTAAAGTTTATGATGAGGAAGATTTGTATGAGGCTATTCAAAAAATTAAATGGGAAAAATATCTAGATGTTGAGGGTACTTTTGCAATTGGGGCTGTAGTTAATTCAAAAAATTTTACTAGTAACTCTCATTATATAGCCTTAAAATCTAAAGATGCAGTTGCAGATTATTTCAGGCATAAATACAGTAAAAGACCTAATGTAGACTTAGATTACCCTGATGTTAAAATTCATGTTCACATACAGAAAGATTGGTGTACAATTTCTCTAGATTCATCTGGAGATTCATTACATAAAAGAGGGTACAGAAGTGCTACTAATATTGCACCAATTAATGAAGTTTTAGCTGCTGGTTTGGTATTGCTTTCTGGTTATTCAGGTGATGAGAATTTTATAGACCCCATGTGTGGTTCTGGAACCATACTAATAGAAGCTTGTATGATAGCTTGTAAAATACCTGCAAATATTAATAGAAAACAATTTGCATTTGAGCGTTGGAAAAATTACGATGAAGATCTTTACTTTACCATACAGGACGCACTTCTAAAAAAAATTACTAATTCTCATTTCAAAATCATGGGGTTTGATAAAGCCCCTTCTGCAGTATCAAAATCAAAACAAAATATTATCAATGCTAATTTGGATGAGTTTATAGGGGTTCATCACGTTAATTTTTTCAATTCCACAAAAGAAGTTTTTGGTAATACAACAATTTTATTTAATCCTCCTTATGGTGAGCGTTTAAATATAGATGTAAATGAGTTCTATAAAAAAGTTGGAGATACTTTAAAACACAATTACCCAAACTCAACAGCATGGATGATTACCTCAGATATGCAAGCTTTAAAACATGTGGGTCTAAGGACATCAAAAAGAATTGAATTGAAAAATGCTGATTTAGATTGCAAGTTTGTGAAGTATGAATTGTACGAAGGAACAAGAAAGGCTTCTAAGTTGGAAAACTAATTTCAATTATTATTATAGTTATTTTTTAAAATTAATTCCAACAACTCTTTGGGGCTCTCCAACATTAAAAAATGCCCCGTATTTTCCATCCAAAATAATATATTGTTTGGAATTTCTTTTGCGAGTAATTTAGCAATAGCAGGAACGGCAATAGGATCGTTTTTTGCCCAAATAATTTTAGTTTGCACCCGAGTTTCCTTTAACGCACCAATCCACCGATCCCAATATAAATATCGCTCATTAATGTATTGGGTTAGCTTATGTATGACTTCTCTCCCTCCATTTAACTCAATTAATTCCCACATTTCTTTAAGTTCATTATCTGTTACTTTAGAGCTGTCAAAATAAATGTTTTTCATGTTTTTTCTGAAAATGGGAAAGTTGGTGAGTTTAGCAACATATTTCCCCAAAAACTTATGTTTTAGAAGTTTTTGAATAGTTCTTAATTGAGATAATTCAATGTGAATACTACCATTTGTTAAAATTAACTGTTCGATTTTTATGTCCAATTCATTTGCATTGTAGCGAGCTATAATTTCAGTAGCCACAGATGTTCCGTAGTCATGTGCAAATAAGTATATTTTTTTTAAACCTAACTGACGCCATAATTCTAAGGCGATATCTGCTTGTTTAACTAATGAATAAACAACATTTTTTGGTTTATCCGAAAAACCAAAACCTAGGTGATCATGTAAAATTACTCTGTAGCTTTTAGATAATTCTGGTAATACTTTATAGTAATCCAATGATGAAGTAGGATATCCATGGAGAACTACCATAGATTTTTGAGATTTATTACTATCATTATTAGTATCAATAACAAACAAACGATTGTTATTTACTTTTAGAAAATTACCTCTAGATTTCCATTCATTACTTGTCATAAATCCATTTATTATTCTAAACACAATGTACTAAAAATTCAGTAGTTTTGAGTAAAATGTTGGTATAGTATAAAAAGAGCTTTCAATCCTAATAGTAATTCATTCCTTAAGTGCAATGCTTAACGATTAAAATTAATAATTTAAGTGTCAGGACATTTTATAGATGTTATTTTACCCATTCCTATTCAGAAAACTTTTACGTATTCTGTAACACAATATGAATACGAATTTCTTAAAAAAGGAATGCGAGTTGCTGTATCTTTTGGGAAGACCAAAATGTACACTGCATTGGTTTTTAAATTGCACCAAATACCACCAGAGACTTATGATGCTAAAGAAATTCTACAAATTTTAGACAATAAACCAATAGTTACAGAACATCAATTAAAACATTGGGAGTGGATTTCTACCTATTACATGTGTGGCTTGGGAGATGTGTACAGGGCTGCATTACCTTCTGCTTTTTTATTAGAAAGTGAAACTATTATTTTTAAAAATGAATCATTTGACAATAAAGATATATTAAATGATGATGAATTTCTTATTTATGAAGCTTTACAACATCAATCTCAATTAACAATTCATCAGGTAGTTGATATTCTTGGGAGAAAGAAAGTATTGCCAATTATTAATGAGTTAATTCAAAAATCTGCTGTTTATATTAAAGAAGAAATTTATGAACAGTATAAACCTAAATTAATAAAATATGTTCGTTTAAGTAATAATTACAATTCAGAAAATTCTTTAGAATTATTGATGAATGAATTATCTAGAGCTGCCAAGCAGAGAGAAGTTATAATGACTTTTTTCCAATTATCAGCTTCTAAAAAACCAATAAAGGTTAAAGACTTAGAAAAGGTTTCTGGAGCTTCCTCTACAATTATTAAAGCTCTAGAAGTAAAAGGAGTGTTAGAGTTTTATTTTATTAAAACTGATAGGATTTCATATAATGGAGAAACGAGTGCTTTAAAAAAATTAAATGATTACCAAAAACAAGCACTCAAAGAAATTAAAACTTCTTTTACTACAAAAGATGTAATTTTATTACATGGTATTACAAGTTCAGGTAAAACAGAAGTATATACTAAACTTATTCAAGAAACTTTAGATTCGGGAAAACAAGCCTTGTTTTTATTACCAGAAATAGCTTTAACTACTCAAATTATATCAAGATTACAAAACTATTTTGGAAATCAAATCTCAGTATTTCATTCAAAATACTCAATGAATGAAAGAGTAGAGGTGTGGAATAATGTTCTAGAAAATAAACCCAAAGCCCAAATTATTTTAGGAGCTCGTTCTTCAATTTTTTTACCTTTTAATAATTTAGGGATAGTAGTGGTTGATGAGGAGCATGAAACTTCTTACAAACAATTTGAGCCTTCACCTAGGTATAATGCCCGTGATGCAGCTATAGTATTGTCTCATTTACATAAAGGGAAAATTCTATTAGGTTCCGCTACACCTTCTTTAGAAACCTATTTTAATGCATCAGAAAATAAATATGGACTAGTTGAGTTAAACAGGCGTTTTGGAGATGTTAAATTGCCTAAAATTGAGTTAGTAGACATCAAAGAAAAGCAACGTAAAAGAGAAATGACCGGTCATTTTTCGGATACGCTATTGAAACAAATTCAAGAGGAATTAGAGGAGAATAAACAGATAATCTTATTTCAAAATCGTCGTGGATTTTCACCTATTGTAGAGTGTTCTACTTGTGGTGTTTCACCACAATGTCCAAATTGTGACGTTAGTTTAACGTTTCATAAATTTAAGCACGAATTAAAATGTCATTATTGTAATTATTTGCGTGCTATGCCAAAAAGTTGTGGTGCTTGCGGAAGTAATACCTTGATTACTAAAGGTTTTGGAACTGAACAAATTGAATTAGAATTAAAAAAAATATTTCCTGATTATTCAATCGGAAGGATGGATTTAGATACTACTAGAGGAAAATATGGTTATCAAAAAATTATTGGTGCTTTTGAAGCGAAAGAAATTGATATTTTGGTAGGAACTCAAATGTTATCTAAAGGCTTAGATTTTGAGAATGTTTCATTGGTAGGAATTTTAAATGCTGATATGATGTTAAACTTTCCTGATTTTAGAGCTCACGAGCGTGCTTTTCAATTAATGATTCAAGTATCTGGTAGGGCAGGACGATCAAAAAAACAAGGAAAAGTAATGATACAGACATACAATCCATATCATCAAATTTTACAGCAAGTTTCTGTCACAGATTATACTTCCATGTATAAAGAACAAATGCAAGACCGATGGCAATATCATTATCCGCCATATTATCGTCTTATAAAAATTACTTTAAAACATAAAGATTATCAAAAAACAGAAACAGGTGTTAATTGGTTGGTAAGAGCCCTGCAAAATGTTTTTGGCGAAAACATTTTAGGACCATCTTCTCCAGCAGTATCAAGAATTAGAAATCAGTATATAAAAAATGTAATGATAAAAATTCCACCAAAACAATCTATAGTGAAAACTAAACATGAGATTTTTAAGGTTAAAAATTCATTTCAATCAATATCTGATTTTAGACCTATAAGATTTATAATCGATGTTGATGCTTATTAATTTTACAAATCCTATTATACTCCACAAACTAGTTATATTTCTCTAACTAAATTCATTAAAAAAATAGTTTGATTTTGTTGAAAAAGATGTGTTGTTTAAATAAACAAAAGTCACTATATTTGCAGCCTTAAATTAAACAATAAATAACTATTATGAATCATTACGAAACTGTTTTCATTTTGAATCCCGTTTTATCTGATACTCAGATAAAGGAGACAGTACAAAAGTTTGAGGACTATTTGGTTTCTAGAGGTGCCGAAATGATTTCTAAAGAAGATTGGGGCTTAAAAAAATTAGCGTATCCAATCCAAAAGAAAAAAAGTGGTTTTTACCACTTACTCGATTACAAGGTTGCTGGTGAGGCAATTTCATCGTTTGAATTAGAATTCAGAAGAGATGACAGCGTTATGCGATACCTAACTGTAAGGTTAGATAAACATGCTGAAGCTTGGGCTGAAAAAAGAAGAGAACGTGTTAAATCTACTAAAAAATAAGATATGGCATCATCAATAGAACAACAAGCAAAAGGAAACAAGCAAGGTGAAGTAAGATATCTTACTCCTCTTGACATTGAGACAAAAAAAGAAGCAAAATATTGTCGTTTTAAAAAGAACGGTTTTAAATACATCGATTACAAAGATGCTAACTTCTTAATGTATTTAGTTAACGAACAGGGTAAGATCTTACCAAGACGTTTAACAGGAACATCATTAAAATATCAACGTAAAGTTGCACAAGCTATAAAAAGAGCTCGTCACTTGGCATTAATGCCTTACGTTGGAGATATGTTGAAATAATTAAAGAAGTAGAATTATGGAACTGATTTTAAAACAAGACGTAGAAAATTTAGGATTTAAAGATGATGTTGTAACTGTTAAGAATGGTTACGGTAGAAATTATTTAATTCCTCATGGACATGCAATTTTAGCTACTTCTTCTGCGAAGAAAGTATTAGCTGAAAATGTTAAACAAAGAGCATATAAAGAAGCTAAATTAATTGAAGACGCAAATGCTATTGCTGAAACAATTAAAGGGTTAGATATTAAAATTGCCTCAAAAGTTGGAACAGGAGACAAATTATTTGGCTCAGTGAACAACATTAATTTAGCAGAATCAATTGCTAAATCTGGAACTACTATAGATAAAAAGTTTATTAAAGTTGTTGGTGGTTCAGTAAAAAGATTAGGTAAATACCAAGCATCGGTTAGATTGCACAGAGAAGTTGTTGTAGATATCAACTTTGAAGTTGTCGCTGAGAAATAAACAATATAAAATGTTTAAACCGCCCTTTAAGGGCGGTTTTTTTATTTAAGCTAATTATGAAATATAGACAGCTTACAAAAGAACAACTAGAATCATTACATAAAGAATTTGCTCAATTTTTAGCCACACAAAAAATTGATGCAGTTCAATGGCAAAAAATGAAATCTGAGAATTCTTCATTAGTAGAAGAAGAGCTTAATCTTTTTAGTGATATGGTATGGGATGATGTTTTAAGTAAGGTTGAATATTTAGAGCATTTTTCTGATAATTCTGTTAATTTTTTTAAATGTGAAAAAGAAGCTATTTACAGAACAGTAGTTACAATTAACAATAACAATATTGATTTATTATCAGAAAAAGGTTTTAAATGGTTGTTAGAAAACCCACATGATCAATCCATAGATTATCTTAAAGGAAGTAAAATATACAGTAAGCAAAGAAATATTGAAATTTTTGATTTAATCGAAAAGGGTGGTCAAATAGCCAGAGGAGAATTATATGAATTTTTTAATAGACTAACTTCTTAAGTAATTCTTTAGTTCCATTAACTGCTCCATTTTTAATAAGTGTTAAATTTTTATAATTATTTTTTGAAATAGTTGGCTTTGGATCTATATAATAAATAGGTGTTTCAAATTTTATAAAATTAATTAGACTAGCTGCCGGATACACTTTCATAGAAGTTCCAATAATAATAAGTAAATCTGCTTCTTCAACAATTTTAATGGCTTTATCTAACATTGGAACTGGTTCACCAAACCATACAATATGTGGTCTTAATTGATTCCCTTTTGTGTCTATATCTCCTAGATGAAGATCTGTTTCCCAATCTAACACAAAAGTCTCATCTTTAGTGCTTCTAACTTTTCTTAATTCTCCATGTAAATGAATTACGTGTGAACTTTTGGCTCTTTCATGAAGATCATCTACATTTTGAGTAATAATAGTAACATTGTAATAGTTTTCAAGATCTTTTAAGTAATGATGAGCTTTATTTGGTTTAACATCGAAGAGTTGTTTTCTTCTTTGATTGTAAAAATCAAAAACTAGTTTCGGATTCTTTTCAAAAGCTCCTGGGGTTGCAACCTTCTCAATTTCAAATCCTTCCCAAAGACCTCCTGCATCTCTAAATGTTTTGATACCACTCTCCGCACTCATTCCTGCACCCGTTAACACTACAATATTTTTCATTCCTGTAAATATAAAATTTTAGTATGTTTGTTACGCATGAATCAATTAAATACAAATTTAATAACTTATTTAGAGGGGTTTGTTACTGAAAAGAGAAAAAATACTTTTAAAAATATATTACTCAATAGGACTAGACATTTCACGGTTGTTTTAGAGGATATCTTTCAACAACACAATTCAAGTGCGGTAATTAGAAGTTGCGATGTGTTTGGAATTCAGGATATTCATATCATAGAAAATAAGTATCACAGCAAAGTATCTAGACATGTTGCAAAAGGCTCTCAGAAATGGTTGAATTTAAATAATTATAAAGAGGATAAAAATAACACCAAAGATTGTTTAACTCGTTTAAAAAATGAGGGTTATCAAATAATAGCAACTTCACCTCACAACAACACATGTACATTGCATGATCTTGATATTTCAAAAAAATCTGCTTTTATTTTTGGTGTCGAAAAATCTGGAGTATCTGAGGAAGTACTTATTAATTCTGATGAAATTTTAACTATTCCTATGGTTGGTTTTACTGAAAGTTTAAATATTTCAGTAGCAGCAGCTATTATATTAGAAAACCTTACAAATAAATTAAGAAATAGTAACTATGAATGGAGGTTATCTGAAAAGGAACAAGAAATTATATATGCTAATTGGCTAGAGAAAAGTATTAAGAATGTAGATGAAATTAAAAATAGATTTTTTAAAACTCCATGATTACTTATAAGTGGTAATCAAATCAATTGTAGCTAATGTGTCACACCTTATAATCCAAAGCTTTACTTTTTGTTCTTTATGTTTTCCATGAATAGAATATTCTGCACAAGGTTTTTTATGTTGGTTACTTTCACCGAAATCTACATCTCCGTTTCTAAGGATATTTTGAATAGCCATAGAATCAACGGACATTTGTTTCATTAGTGTTTCAGCATTCTTAGAGTAAATTATTTTTTTTGTTCTTATTGTTTTTAATGTTCTAGCATCCATACCGTAGTCAAAAGAAACATCTTTACCTTTCCAAATAAAATAAACAACAAGGCTACCAAAGAAAACACCTATGATATAATAAATAAAACGCTTGAATAAATTCATGTTGCAAAATTAGAAGTAATTTTTAAATATTAAGATGAATTTTCTAAAGAATAGTTTTAAAATAGTAATGAAGAAAAATATTAGGAAGTATTACAAGAGTAATAAATTAATATCTCTAAAAGGAAGATCAAACCAAGTTGCTACAGTTTTATTGATTAAAACTCCACGATAAAAATACATCCCATTTCGTAAACTTTTATCAAATCTAGCTGCATTTTCAAATCCGCCTGATTCAGCAATATCAAGTAAGTAAGGTGTAAATAAGTTACTTATGGCAAAAGATGCTGTTCTGGAGTATCTAGAGGGAATGTTAGGAACACAGTAATGAATAACACCGTGTTTTTTAAATGTTGGTTTTGAGTGAGAAGTGATTTTTGATGTTTCAAAACAACCTCCACGATCAATACTTACATCAACAATTACTGCACCATCTTTCATTGTCCTAACGACATCCTCTGAAACAATAACAGGAGATCTGTCTTTGCCACGAATAGAACCAATGGCAATATCACATCTTCGTAAAGATTTTGCGACTGTTTTTGGTTGAATAGTTGATGTGTAAATTGGTGTATGTAAACTTTGTTGAAGTTTTCTTAGTCTAGTAATTGAATTGTCAAAAACCTTTACTCTTGCTCCTAAACCAAGCGCTGATCTTGCAGCAAATTCTCCTACACTTCCTGCTCCTAAAATAACTACATCGGTTGGAGGTACTCCCCCAATATTACCTAACAGAAGACCATTACCTTTATTAATATTACTCATTAATTCAGAGGCTATTAATATAGAAGCGGTTCCAGCTATTTCACTTAACGATTTTAAAACTGGATATACACCATGTTCATCTTTGATATAGTCAAAAGCTACAGCAGTTATTCTTTTTTCAATTAAAGCTTCAAAATATTTTTTGGATTGAGTTTTTAATTGTAGAGACGAAATTAAAACACTTTGAGGAGTCATGAGTGCTATTTCGTCTAAAGTAGGTGGAGCTACTTTTAAAATTATATTACAATTAAAAACTTCTTTTGTATTGTATGATATTTTTGCACCTGCTTCAGAATATTCACTATCACTATAATTAGATCCATCTCCAGCACTAGATTGAATAACAATCCTATGACCTTGAGATGTTAAAGCTGATACAGCATCTGGGGTGAGGCATATTCTTTTTTCTTCAAAAAGAGTTTCTTTTGGTAAACCAATAAATAATTGTCCTTTTTGCTTTTTAATCTCTAACATTTCTGTTTGAGGAATTAATTCCTCTTTGCTGAATGGAGAAAATGCACTCATGTGAATTAGTTTATTTGAATGTTGCGTTGTCCATCTTCTAAAGAAGTTAAATAGACATTAACATTTTCTAAAGGTAGTAAATTCTCAACAACTGAGGGCCATTCTATCAAACACCAGTGGTTTGAGTCAAAATAATCTTCTACACCAATGTTGTATACCTCCTCCTCATTATCAATTCTATAAAAATCAAAATGAAAAATAGTTTCATCATTGGATGTTATGTATTCATTAACAATTGAAAATGTAGGGGAGCTTATTAAATCTTCAGTTCCTAGAGTTTTACAAATCTCCTTAATTAATGTAGTTTTACCAACACCCATATCTCCATGAAATAAGATTATTTTGCTAGTAGAATTTTTAATAATTTCTTTAGCAATTATCGGTGCCTCTGATAATAAGAAATTTTTATTCATATAAAGAATTATTTAGGATGGTAGACTGCAAATGGTATGATCATTTCTTCTAAAGATACACCTCCGTGTTGATACGTATTCTTGTAATAACTCACAAAATGATTGTAATTGTTTGGGTAGGCAAAGAATAAATTTTCTTTCGCAAAAATAAACGGACTATTAAAACTGATGCTAGGTAAGGAAATGTCTTTAGGATTCTTAACAGCAAATACATCCTTGTCATTGTAGGACAAACTTTTCCCTGTTTTATATCTCAAATTTGAACTAATATTTTTATTTCCAATAACCTTAGTAGGATGTTTACAATTAATGGTTCCATGATCTGTAGTAATAATTAATTTTTGACCAAGTTCTTGAGCTTTTTGTATTATTTCAAATAATGGTGAGTTTTTAAACCAACTAGCTGTAAGAGATCTATATGCTTTATCGTCTCCTGCTAACTCTTTAATGACTTCCATCTCAGTTTTAGAATGTGATAAAATATCTACAAAATTATACACTAATACGGTAAGATCATTTTGTTTTGTTCCGTTGTAGTTTGTTGCTAAATCTTTACCATCTTTCAATGAAACAATTTTATAATATTCATGATGTATGTTTAAGTTTAACCTTTTTAACTGAGCAATCAGAAAATCATTTTCAAACATATTTTTCCCTCCTTCATCTGTGTCATTTTTCCATAGTGTTGGATGCATTCTTTCCATCTCAAGGGGCATTAAACCAGAAAATATTGAATTTCTAGCATATTGAGTGGCTGTAGGTAGTATACTACAATATGAATATTCTACTTCTTTCTTGAAATAATTATTAATAAATGGTTCTAATATTCTAAATTGATCATATCTTAAGTTATCAATTACTACCCAAAGCACTCCATTTTCATGAGACAAATTAGGAACAACATAATTTTTAAAAAGGGTATTAGAGAAGGTTGGTTTGTCGTCTGTTGAATTTATGTAATCTTGATAGTTTTTTTTAATGAATTTATAAAACAAGTTATTAGCTTCAGACTTTTGACTTTCAAGTATTTCAAGCATACCATTATCATTTATATCATCTAACTCCAATTCCCAATGAATTAATTTTTTATAAATATCACACCATTCTTCATAAGAATTTACAGACATTAAGTCCATAGATATTTTACGAAATTCTTGTTGATAGTTAGAAGTGGTTTTTTCATATATCAGTCTTGAATTATCTAAATTTTTCTTTAAACTCAATAAAATTTGGTTGGGATTTACAGGTTTTATTAAATAATCTGAAATTTTGGATCCTATGGCTTCCTCCATAATATACTCTTCCTCACTTTTTGTTATCATTACTACTGGAATGGAAGATTTGATTTGTTTGATAGCATTTAAAGTTTCCAACCCATTTATTCCAGGCATATTTTCATCTAAAAATATGATATCAAAATTTGATTCTTCAACCAAATCAATAGCATCTGTTCCATTTGTACAAGTAGATACTTGATACCCTTTTTGCTCAAGAAAAATAATGTGAGGCTTTAATAAGTCAATTTCATCATCAACCCATAAAATTTGAATACTATTCATAAATTAATTTCATTTCTTTATAAAACGTTAAAAGTATTTATTTGTTATGATATCAATGCCTAGAAAATGATAAAATATTCCTAATAATCATATAAACTACTTTGTAAAGAGTAAATTTAATCTTTAGTTTGTATTTTAATAGCTAAAAACACAACTTGAAAAATTATCCCACTAATAAGCTAAAAATTTTAAACGATCCAATATATGGATTTATAAGAATTCCTAATAGTTTAATTTTTGATATTATTGAACATCCGAGTTTTCAACGTTTGAGAAGAGTTTCTCAGATGGGATTTTCAAATTTAGTATATCCAGGAGCTAATCATACCCGTTTTCATCATGCTTTAGGTTGTTTGCATTTAATGCAAAAGACAGTTAATGTTTTGAGAGTTAAAGGAATTAGTATATCTGAACAAGAAGAAAATGCACTTTATATAGCTATCCTACTTCATGATATAGGTCATGGCGCATTTTCTCATGCTTTGGAGCATAGTATTGTTACTGGAATTAGCCACGAAGAGATTTCATTAAAATACATGCACCAACTTAACAGACAGTTTGATGGTCAATTAGATCTGGCTATATCTGTTTTTAATGGGGAGTATCATCGAAAATTTCTTCATCAATTAATTACAAGTCAATTAGACATTGATAGACTAGATTACCTGAAAAGAGATAGTTTTTATACGGGTGTTGCTGAGGGTAACATAAGTTCCGATAGGCTAATAGCAATGATAAATGTAGTAGATAATGAATTAGTCATTGAAAAGAAAGGGATTTATTCAGTTGAAAAATTTTTGATAGCAAGAAGATTAATGTATTGGCAAGTTTACTTACATAAAACAAGTTTAGTTGCCGAATATATGTTGGTTAATATTTTAACTAGAGCAAAAGAGTTAGCTAATCAGGGAGTTGAGTTGTTTGGTAGTTCATCTTTAAAATTTTTCTTATACCAAAAAACTGATAAAAATAATTTTGATAATAAGGTGTTAAATTTATTTTCAGAATTGGATGATTATGATGTGCTCTCTGCCATAAAAGAATGGACAAATCATTCTGATAAAATCTTATCGAAATTATCATTAATGATCGTAAATAGAAATCTTCTTAAAATTAAAATGTTTGATGAAGAAGTTTCTAATGACCACCTATCTAATACCACCAGTAAATTTCTTAAAATATCTAAAATCTCTGAGGAGGAGGCTAAATATTTTGTTTTTAGAGGTAAAATTTCAAATCAGGCATACAATAAAAATCAACCAATTAAAATTGCAAGTAAAAATGGCACCATTGAAGATATAGTAAATGCATCAGACCAACTTAATCTTCAAGCTCTCTCTAAACCAGTAAATAAGTATTTTTTATGTTATCCAAAGAACACGAATTAGCCTAATCATCCATTTTTTTATACTTTTGCAAAAGATGAAATTTACAGCCAAACAAATTGCTAAAATATTAGATGGTGAAATTGAGGGTAATCCAGAAGCAGAAGTTTCTAAATTATCAAAAATTGAAGAGGGCGAAAAAGGATCTCTGTCATTTTTATCTAACCCCAAATACAACTCATATCTTTACACAACAAAAGCCTCTATTGTTATTGTAAATCATACGTTTAAATTAGATAAGGAGGTATATACAACTCTCATTAGGGTTAATGATGCTTATACTTCCTTTTCCAAATTATTAGAATTTTATAATCAAGTAAAGAATAATAAGGAAGGTAAAGAAGATCCTCATTATATATCAAAAACTGCAAAAATTGGAATTAATGGATACATTGGTGCTTTCAGTTACATAGGCGAAAATGCTATTATAGGTAATAATGTAAAAATATATCCAAATTCCTATATTGGAGATAATGTTATTATAGGAGATAATTGTTTAATTTTTTCTGGTGTGAAAATCTATTCTGAAACAGAAATTGGTAATGATTGTACTTTTCACTCAGGATGTGTTATTGGTTCTGATGGTTTTGGATTTTCTCCTAATGAGAAGGGAGAGTTTACTAAAATCCCTCAAATTGGAAATGTAGTTATTGAAAATAATGTTGACATTGGGTCAAGTTCAACGATAGATAGAGCTACTTTAGGATCTACTATTCTTAGAAGTGGAGTTAAGTTAGACAATCAAGTCCAAATAGCTCATAATGTTGAGATTGGAAAAAATACTGCCATTGCAGCTCAATCTGGAATAGCTGGATCTACAAAAGTAGGAGAGGGCTGTATGATAGGAGGTCAAGTAGGAATATCTGGACATTTGAACTTAGGAAATTATTTAAAAATACAGGCTCAATCAGGAATTTCCAAAAATTTAAAAGACTATGAAGTAGTGCAGGGATCTCCTGCATTTGGATATTCTGATTACAATAAATCGTATGTTTATTTTAAAAATTTACCCAAGTTGGCAAATAAAATAAGTGAAATAGAAAAAAAAATTAATACTCAAAATTCAAATGATGAGTAAAAAACAAAAAACAATACAAAAAGAGGTAAGCCTAATAGGTGTTGGATTACATACCGGGAATGACGTGAAAATGACATTTAAACCAGCTCCTGAAAACCACGGTTTTGCTTTTAAAAGGGTAGACTTAGAAGGTTGCCCAACAATAGAAGCTAGAGCTGAATTTGTCGTAAATACTCAAAGAGGAACCAATCTTGAAAAGAATGGAGTACTTATTCAAACTTCAGAACATGTATTGGCAGCAGCCGTTGGTTTAGATATTGATAACCTAATCATAGAAATAAATGCATCTGAACCTCCTATTATGGATGGTTCTTCTAAATTTTTTGTAAAAGCACTTGAAAAAGCAGGAATAACAGAACTAGACGCAGAAATTGAAGAATATATCGTAAAAGAAATAATTTCATACAAAGATGAATTTACTGGAAGTGAAATTATATTAATGCCTTCTGATGAGTATCAAATTACAACTATGGTTGATTTTGGAACAAAAATTCTTGGCACTCAAAATGCAACATTAGACAATATTCTTGATTTTAAAAATGAAATTGCAGATGCAAGAACTTTCAGTTTTCTTCATGAAATTGAAATGTTGTTAGAAAATGATTTAATTAAAGGAGGTGACTTAAATAATGCTATTGTTTATGTAGACAAAGAATTATCTGAACCTACCATGAATAAATTAAAAAAAGCATTCAAAAAAGATAATATTAAAGTCAAATCTAATGGAATTCTTGATAATTTAAATTTACATTGGGCTAACGAAGCTGCTAGACATAAGTTACTAGATGTAATTGGAGATTTAGCTTTAACTGGAACTCGAATTAGAGGAAAAGTAATTGCAAATAAACCAGGTCACCAAGTAAATACTCAATTTGCTAAAAAACTGGCTAAAATTATAAAGCAAGAGAAAAGAAGTAAGATTCCCCAAATAGATTTAAATCAAACTCCATTGATGGATATTCATCAGATCATGGAAATTTTACCTCATAGACCCCCATTTTTATTAGTTGATAGAATTCTAGAATTATCTGATAAACATGTTGTGGGAATGAAAAATGTAACCATGAACGAGGATTTTTTTGTTGGTCATTTTCCTGGATCACCTGTTATGCCTGGAGTTTTACAAGTTGAAGCTATGGCTCAATGTGGTGGTATATTAGTATTAAGTACTGTTCCTGATCCTGAAAATTACTTAACATATTTCATGAAAATGGATAAGGTTAAATTTAAACAAAAAGTTTTACCAGGGGATACATTGATTTTTAAAAACGAATTAATAACCCCAATAAGAAGAGGTATTTGCCATATGCAAGCCTATGCTTATGCTAATGGGAAATTAGTAGCTGAAGCAGAGTTAATGGCGCAAATTTCAAAGATAAAATAATTATGAATCAACCACTGGCATATGTTCATCCTCAGGCTAAAGTTGCACGAAACGTTGTAATAGAGCCCTTTACAACAATACATGCAAATGTAGTTATTGGTTCAGGTACTTGGATTGGTTCTAACGTAACTATAATGGAAGGTGCAAGAATCGGTAAAAACTGTAGAATATTTCCAGGATCTGTTATCTCAGCTATTCCTCAAGATTTAAAATACAATGATGAAGAGACAACGGTATTAATAGGAGATAATGTAACTATTAGAGAGTGCGTTACCATTAATAGAGGAACTTCAGACAGAATGAAAACAGTCATTGGGAATAATTGTTTAATTATGGCCTATTGTCATATAGCCCATGATTGTTTTGTTGGAGATGGTTGTATATTTTCTAATAACTCAACATTAGCTGGTCACGTAACCATCGGGCATAATGTAGTATTGGCGGGAATGGTTGCTGTTCATCAGTTTGCATCTGTTGGGAATCATGCTTTCGTAACAGGTGGATCACTTGTTAGAAAAGATGTACCACCTTATGTTAAATCTGCAAGAGAACCTCTATCGTATGTAGGAATTAACTCAATAGGATTAAGAAGAAGAGGTTTTTCATCAGAAAAAATTAGAGAAA
>Ga0209119_1000052_pt1 | contig 116769 bp, 96 predicted proteins | sample COG_03_FD_184747 | JGI IMG/M metagenome (GOLD analysis project Ga0209119, IMG submission 184747) | Pelagic Microbial community sample from North Sea - COGITO 998_met_03 (SPAdes) (version 2) | ecosystem: Environmental > Aquatic > Marine > Neritic zone/Coastal water | place: Helgoland, sampling...
TTCAATACCATCTAGTTTCGTTTTGTCTCCATCTGCAAAAGCGCCTTCTGAAGGTTTTACTTGTAGAGTTGAAACTGTAACAGCTTTAATGCCTGCTAAGTCATTTACTTCTGAATCCATTAGTGCACCAGCAGCAGTTACATTGGTTGCATCTGTTACATCAGCAGAGGATTCTATAGTAGCTAATTTAGCTCTTTCAGCTCCTGTAATAATTGCTCCTGAACCAACATCAGTAACATCAGATAATGCTGTTACACTTGATGTTGTATAAACACCATTGGTAACTGTTCCAGCGTTACCAGTTACATTACCAGTTAGGTTTCCAGTTACATCACTTACAATGGGATTGCTAAAAGTTTTAATGCCTGCAACAGTTTGATCTCCAGATGTCATTACCGCATTAGCAATATCTGATGTATTTGTTAAAATATTATTAGTATTGGTATTTATCAATCCTTTCAACTCTCTTCCTTGATTTGCAGACAAAGCGTTTATGGTACTTGAAGATGTTAATACATCTTCAACGACAATATTTACTGATGAATCAACTAATCCTTTTAATACTTTTCCTTGTTCAGCAGATAAAGGTGCAGTTGTTCCTCCAGTTGTAAGGTCGTCAACAATATCTGTAATAGATACTTTAGTTGCAATATTAGTTGTATTGGTTGCAATATCAGATGTATTTGCAGAAACCAAGGCGTCTGTATAACCAACCTTAGCGGTATTTGCTGCTACAGCTTCTGTATCACTTGATGTCTTCGCATACAACGCATAGGGCACACTTAATAATTGGCTTGTACCAGTTATTGTGTAATTTGTACCGCCTGTTGGGTCAGTTTCTATTTTTATAAAGTACATGTCTGCACTCCAATCAATCGATGAGAATATTCCACTTACAATAGTTCCTTTTCCAATCTCTAAACTTACCAATCCGTTTGGATTAGAAGTGAGTGTTTGTGTTTCTTCATAGACTGCTGTACTTCCTTGTAAAATACTTATTTGCATTCCTATCTGCTGGTTGGTTACAAGCGCATTATTAGCACCTCGTATGACTGCTTGATAACTCATCTTTTCTGGTGCTTGTGCAAAACTACTTAGCGTTAGTAATAAAGCGCCGACTGTGGCGTACATAGAAGTTCGTAAGGGGTTTGTGAATTTCATAGAATTTAGTTTTTTATAATTTTAAATGTTTTTAATGCTTGGTTATTTTGTTGCACTCTAAGAATGTACTCACCTATCGGTAAACTTTTCATTCCTATTTTCGTCTCAAAGGTCGCTACCGTTCCTTTGTTTACGAATCGACCCAATAGGTCATACATTGTATAACTTACACCTCTTAAATCAGCGTCTGTTAATGCCAGTATAATAAAATCTGTAGTTGGGTTCGGGTAGGTTACCGCTTTGAGTGTTACTGCCGTTAATTCTGGATTGCTTAACGTTACAAATTCGATACTCTGTTGTATCCCTTGATTTAATGAACCTGCTGCAGTAGTTGGATTTGTGTATACTAATTGACCAATAGTATAACTAACCTTGCCACCAGACCCTGTAGCTTCAACAGCAGAAACGGATATGGTTTCTTGTGCATTCACTAATTGTATAGCACAGAATAGCACTATTATTAATGTGATGTTTTTCATAGATTTTTTATTCAAACATAATAAATTTAACTAACTAACCAACCAACTAACCTCCCTATTAATACATTAAATAATGTCTTATTACTTATAAATATTAAAGAGAATTATACTACTAATAAAACGGAGAGAACGGGTGATAAAGGATTTATCTTTTTAGCTTTCTAAATATATTAAATTTGAATAAAGACACCTTCTCTTCTCCAATTATTGAAGAATACCGATTGCTAGAGAGGTTGCTCCGCGGATTTAAATACTTATTATTTGGTTTGATTTCACTTTACTTTTTTATTGTAATTTAGTCATTATACTGCTGATTTTTGTTGACCTGTAGAAAAATACATAAAATAAGGTAAAACCAAAAACTTCCTGGAGGTACCACAAAATTATCCCGTAACTCATTTATAAACAATGATGTACGGGTTTTTTGGTTTTTAGGGTTGCTCTAAAGGTTGCTCGGGAGGTATAAAAAGAGATCGGGAAAAGGGTTGTACTTTACTCTACAGGTTAAGTTATTAATGACTTAAGTAGCGTATGAAACAACGAATTAAACATTGTGAAATATGTAAAGTAGATTTTCATGTAGAGGGTTCAATATAAAAACCCGAAAGAATGGGTGTTTGTGTGAAAAGAATATCTGATGAAGTAATGTGTAGAACAGCTCCTTCAATCGAAATAAAAACCTAAAAAGTTTCCTATAACATTACACAATTTATAGCTAAAGTTAGTTAAGAATTTAATCTTGATATTCTTTGTGTTTTTCAATTACATGGAAAAGTATAATTTATTTCCTATTTTTATCTTCTAAACTTATCAAAAATGTTACAAATATTCGATATAGAGAAGATTATAAAAGTACATAGTTTCGTGTTTATTTTTTTCAGTTTAATTTCTATAAGTTTTGCTCAAAAGTCTAAAACAACCGATCATACCATTACAATTGATACAAGTTCTGTTTATAATGGATTAAAATTCAGAAGTATTGGACCTTCATTAATGTCTGGTAGAATTGCTGATATTGTGATCCACCCAAACAACGAAAATATTTGGTATGTTGCCGTTGGATCAGGAGGAGTTTGGAAAACAGAAAATGCAGGAACTACCTGGAATTCTTTACTGGACAATCAAGTTAGTTATTCGATAGGATGTATTGCTCTAGACCCACAAAACCCAGAAATAGTTTGGGTAGGGACAGGAGAAAATGTAGGAGGTAGACACGTGGGCTATGGAGATGGGGTTTATAAAAGTGAAGACGGTGGGAATTCATGGGAAAATATGGGGCTTAAAAAATCAGAACATCTCTCTAAAATTATTATTCACCCAACGAATTCTAAGATCATGTGGGTTGCTTCACAAGGGCCGCTTTGGAGTAGTGGTGGCGAACGAGGAGTGTATAAATCAATCAATGGGGGAAAAACATGGAAGCGAACACTAGGTGATGATGCATGGGTTGGTGCTACTGATCTACTCATTGATCCAAGAAACCCTGATGTATTGTACGCGGCTACGTGGCAACGCCATCGAACAGTTGCTGGATATATGGGAGGAGGTCCAGGAACAGCTATTTATAAGTCAACAGACGGTGGAGAAATATGGAGTAAGCTCAGTAAAGGGCTACCAACCAGTAATATGGGGAAAATTGGCTTGGCAATCTCACCTCAAAAACCCGATGTTATTTATGCTGCAATAGAATTGGATAGAAGAAAAGGCGGTGTTTTTAAAAGTGAAGATCAAGGGGAGTCATGGACTAAAATGAGCGATGCAATTTCCGGAGGTACTGGACCGCATTATTATCAGGAGCTATATGTCTCACCTCATAATTTCGATGAGCTTTATTTAGCCAATAACTATATGTTGGTATCCTTTGATGGCGGAAAGACTTTCAATCAAATGAATGAACAAGAAAAGCATGTAGATAATCACGCCGTGGCGTTTAAAAAAGACGATCCAAATTATATTTTGGTTGGATGTGATGGAGGGCTGTATGAGAGTTTCGATCGTACTAAAAATTGGAAATTTATTGATAATTTACCAATTACTCAGTTTTACAAAATTGCTGTAGATGATGCGAAACCCTATTATTACGTGTATGGAGGTACTCAAGATAACAATACGCAAGGAGCTCCCTCTAGAACAGATAACGTTCATGGGATTCGAAATTCAGATTGGTTTGTTGTATTGGGAGGTGATGGGCATCAGCCAGCTACTGAGCCAGGAAACTCTAATATTGTGTATGCCCAATCCCAACAGGGAAACCTAAATCGTCATGATCGAATTTCTGGTGAAAACATTTCCATTAAACCACAACCTGAATTGGGTGAGAAGTTTGAACGGTACAATTGGGATGCTCCTATTTTAGTAAGTCCACACAACCCAGAGCGCATTTATCATGCTTCGCAAAGAGTTTGGAAATCTGAGAATCGAGGAGATTCTTGGCAGGTAATTTCTGGCGATTTAACCCATAATAAAGAGCGTATTCAAACACCTTTTTATGGAAAGAAACAGAAATGGGATAATGCTTGGGATATTTATGCCATGTCTAATTATAGCACCATTACTTCTTTATCTGAATCTCCAAAAAAAGAGGGATTAATATATGCTGGAACCGATGATGGAATCATTCAAGTGACTCAAGATGGTGGAGCGAATTGGCGAAAAGTAAACTTTTCTAAAATTAAGGGACTTCCCAAGACGGCCTTTGTCAATGATATTAAGGCTGATTTGCATGATGAAAATATCGTTTATGCTGTATTTGATAATCATAAATACGGAGATTTTAACCCCTACTTGTATAAGAGTTATAACAAAGGAAGGACTTGGGTAGACATCTCTAACAATCTTCCTGGCCGCACACTTTTGTGGCGGATTGTTCAAGATCATGAAAAAAGCGACTTGATGTTTTTAGGAACAGAATTTGGAGTATACTTTACTCTTGATGGAGCCAAAACTTGGGCAAAACTACAAGGGGGATTCCCAAATATTTCTGTTCGTGACATCGCTATTCAACAAAGAGAAAATGACTTGGTTGTTGGAACTTTTGGAAGGGGTATTTACATTCTGGATGATTATTCATCTCTTCGAGATATTAACGCCACAAAAGAAGCTCAATTATTCAAACCCAGAGATGGGAAATGGCATATGCAGCGAAGAGTATTGGGCTACTCGAAAAAAGCCTCACAAGGAGACAATTTTTATGTGGCAGACAATCCTCCATATGGTGTTGAGTTTACTTACTACCTCAAGGATGGTTATAAATCAAAAGAAGTTCAACGAAAAGAAAATGAAAAGAAAATTGAGAAAGAAACCGGTATTGTAGAGGTTCCTGAGTGGTCTGTTCTTGAAGAAGAAAAGAAAGAACTAGTTCCGAGTGTGTGGTTATTCATTTATGACGAAGAGGGGAATATTCTTCGAAAAATGAAGGGAAATAATACAAAAGGAATTCATCGGATGAGTTGGAATTTTTTAACAGCATCTTCAGCGACTATTTCAATTAGAAACATAAATAGCAAAAGAAGGGGAAATATGGTGGGACCAGGAAGGTATACAGCTCAAATTTTTAAGAAAATTGAAGGAAAATATAGTGCGATTGGAAATGACGTCTCGTTTGAAGTGAAACAATATCACAAAAATTCATTAGAGGGAAGCTCAGCGGATAAAGTTGTAGCCCATTGGGAAAAAATAGCGTCAATATCAGTTAAAACAAGCGATTTAGAACGTGATATCAAAGAGACTAAAAATGGTATTCAGATCATGCTTAAGGCTTATGATAAAGCTAAATTGAGTGATGAAAGTTTACTTGAAGCCCTACTCAAATCACGTGATCAAATCTTAGCCCTAGAACAAGAGTTTGGGGGTAGCAAAGCTCGCTCTGAAGTAGGAGAGAAAAATGAATATCCAACCCTTAGAGATTATATTCGATCTGCGAGTAGTTACGGGACAACTTATGGTCCTACCATAGCACAGCTCACCTACTTTACCAATGCCAATATGCTGTTTAACATACTGACAAATAAACTAAATACTCTTAGAGAATTGATAGCACCTTTTGAAAAAAGGCTCGAGAAAATTGGAGCGCCTAAAATAAAAAGATAAAAAATGTAGAAACAACGAAGCTATATATAAATATATTTTGAGTAGTTTTTAAAATCAAATATTTGAATGAAAAAAGTAATTATCGTTGGAAGTTCCAGAAATGATGGAGATACTGCAAATTTAACAAAAGATCTCCTTGAAAAATCAAAATGGGATGTACTGAACTTAAACGATTACCAATTTAGCTACTTTGACTACAAACATGAAAACAGAAATGATGATTACCTGGATTTGATAAGAAAAATTCTCGATACATATGAAACGCTAATTTTTATAACACCAGTATATTGGTATTCAATGAGTGGAATCATGAAAGTTTTTTTTGACCGATTTACTGACTTACTAACAATAGAAAAAGAACTTGGACGCAAATTAAAAGGAAAAAAAATGGCTGCTGTCAGCTGTTCTACAGGAGAGAATCTCGGAGAACATTTTTGGCTACCTTTTATGAAAACAGCAGAATATTTGGGGATGGAATATCTTGGAAATGTACATACAATAAGTGGAAAAGAACATGAACTGGAAATTACTAAATTAATAGAATTGATTGAAAAATAACATCTGATTATTTCACTTACCCATCTACCTTTAAGCGTCTTTATAAATGAAAACCTCCTGCTATTTAAACATAAAAATGAGGATATTATTAATCCTTCTTAGCTTGTTGCTTATCGTTTTGGTCATCATAAAGGTTTTGCCATAAAGGGGCAACAAAATATAGAAACCTATACCTATAAAATCAATAAAAAATACAACACATTTGAAATACGAAGTTATGAGGCGTTGTTTTTGATAATCCCAATCTGCATAAGAAACAGTATATCCTGTGGAGTAACTTCTTCGGTTATATAATTTAATAGCTTCAGTATTCTAACTAATATCATAAATGGTTAATTGATACAAGTGAAAAACTTCAGAAAGCGCCTTTTTACTATAGTTACAAACTACCTCACAGAAAAAATCTAAAAAGTTCTGTATCTTTAAATATATTTTTCAAACAACACCGTTTTATGAAGTACTTATATCTTTTATTTTTATTAACTACAACAACACTACTAAGTCAAACAGATCAAAAAATATATGACATTATCGATGCTGTTTCTGAAGCTCGAATTAAAGCTGATGTAAAAACATTGACTGAGTTTGGTACCCGAAACACCTTTTCGGACACGCTATCTTCATCTCGAGGAATTGGAGCTGCCAGACGCTGGATTAAAAGTACTTTTGAGGGTATTTCTAAAGATTGTGATGATTGTATCAATGTCTTTTATCAAAAAGACCTTGTAACTACCCAAATGAGCAAAAGGGTTCCGCATGATGCTTGGGTTGTGAATGTAGTTGCTATTCAAAAAGGAACTATGTATCCAAACAAATACATTATAATGAGTGGAGATATTGACTCTAGGAACAGTGATGGGGCTAATTTCACAAAAGATGCACCAGGTGCCAATGACAATGCCTCTGGAATGGCAGGAACCATTGAAGCTGCAAGAGTTTTGTCAAAATACCAATTTGAAAGTAGTATTATCTACGTTGGATTGTCTGGAGAAGAACAAGGATTATTTGGCGGAGCAGGCTTAGCAAAATATGCCAAAGAAAAAGGGTGGGAAATTATTGGTGTTTTAAACAATGATATGATTGGGAACATTACCGGAGTTGATGGTGTGATCGACAACAGGGCCTTCAGAATTTTTTCAGAACCCGTACCTGCTAATGAAACAGAAAGACAAAGAAGAATGCGTCGCTTTTATGGTGGCGAAGTAGACGGAATTTCCCGTCAATTGGCCAGATACACACATAAAACAGTTCGCACTTACATGCCCGAAATGAATCCAATGATGATTTATAGATTAGATCGTTTTGGTCGAGGAGGACATCACAGGCCTTTTAATGATTTAGGCTATGCGGGAATTAGAATTATGGAAGCGCATGAAAACTATACACAACAACATCAAGATATTAGAACCGAAAACGGCATTGCATATGGCGATACATTTGAGCATGTAAATTTTGGATATGCAAAAAAATTAACCGCCGTTAATGCAATTACAATGGCCAGTTTGGCATTGGCACCTCCAGCTCCAGAAACGGTTGCAATTGGTGGAATTGTAGAAGCATCTGCAAAATTAAAATGGAGCAATGTTCCCAGTGCCAAAGGATATAAAATCTACTGGAGAGACACCACATCTCCTACTTGGGATCATAGCAGATATGTGGAAGAAACCCAATTTACTTTAGATGGAATCGTGATTGACAATTTCTTTTTTGGCGTTGCCGCTGTAGGTGAAAACGGTCATGAAAGTGTCGTTGTTTTTCCAAACAAAATTATAAGATAATTTAAGCAAAGGAGTCCTTTTACTTTAAAAATAATACCGAATAGCGGAATTGGTTGTCTGAAAACCACAGACATATTTCTTAAATTAAATGATCTAAGCCAAGATATGGCGAGAATATCGGTTACTCGAGAGGTTGCTCCGCGGATTTAAATACTTGTTATTTTAATTTCTCTTTACTATTTTATTATAATTTAGTCATTATACTGCTGATTCTTGTTGACCTTTAGAAAAATACATAAAATAAGGTAAAACCAAAAACTTCCTGATGGATGTCATCCATCAACCTATAAAATAGGTCGAATTACTCTTTTATCAAACAATAGTTCAACCTTCAATTCCATAAAAATAAATTATAATTTTCTATTGTGAAAATAGAATTATCAGCTAAATAGAAAATGGATTAAAAAAGTTAGTGACAAAAAATTAAAAAATCGGATATTTTATAAACATTTTAACTTTTATTCCGATGGTATATAAATAGTAATATTGCTTTCTAAACAAATAATTTAATTTTTATTATTGAAGAACTTTAAATTAAATCTGTTAAATAATATTTCTTTACCTAAGATCAAAATTCATAAACATGAATAAATTTTTTATCATTTTAGTGTTTTGTATCGGAATTAATACCACTGCACAAATAAAAATTAGTGGCACAAATAATAGTGGAACCAATGCTTCTGCAATTGGGTATCAAACCTCTGCAATAAATACCGCCTCTACTGCAATGGGAAATAACAGTACAGCGAGTGGAGAAACCTCTATTGCAATGGGGTATCAAACCTCTGCAACAAATACTGCATCAATTGCAATGGGAAATAACAGCAGTGCTAGTGGAGTAACATCCACTGCAATAGGAAATAGCAGTACAGCAAGTGGAGAAACATCTATTGCAATGGGTTTTGAAACACAAGCTACTCATAGCGCATCAATAGCAATGGGATATCAAACTTCATCCACCGAGGGTGCCTCTACTGCAATGGGGTTTAAAACAACTGCAAGCGGTTTTGGCTCTACATCCCTTGGATATCAAACAACTGCAAGCGGTTATGGGTCAACATCCATTGGATATCAAACAACAGCAAGCGGAAATTCTTCTACAGCAATAGGGAAAAACACCATAGCTAGTGATTTTGGTTCTTTAGTAATTGGACAATACAATTTAGGCGGCGCAACGGTTACCAATAGCGCAACGGAACCTAACTATGCAAATACTGCTTTTGTAATTGGAAATGGTACTGCTTCTAATGCAAAATCTGATGCTTTTAAAGTAATGGTTAATGGCAATACTACTGTTGGTAATAATCTAACAGTAAGTGGCGATATTGTGGTTTCATCAGATGCACGACTAAAAGCAAATATTGTATCTCTAGGTTCTACGCTTGCCAAACTGCTCTTAATTGATGGGAAGCGTTACACAATGAAAAAAGACGGCAAACAAAAAATTGGCGTATTGGCTCAAGACATTCAAAAAGTATTTCCAGAACTCGTTACAACCAATGATAAAAACATGTTGGCGGTAAACTATCAAGGGCTTGTACCCGTGCTTATTAATGCGCTCAAAGAACAACAATCAGAAATAGACGAATTAAAAGAAATGTTTAAAAAATTAATTACCAAACAAGAATAATATCATAATTTACTATGAAAAAAATACTTACACTTTTAGCTTTGATTGTTGCATTTACTATTAATGCGCAGACTAATACTAATTTTGGAACAGAATCTCTTAATTCGAACACTACAGGTGTTCATAATAGCGCATTTGGTTATGCGGCTTTAAAATTCAACACCACAGCGAGTCAAAATACTGCATCTGGGTATCATTCTTTATATTCCAACACCACAGGGTTTAACAATACAGCATCTGGGGCGTTAACTTTATATTCCAACACCACAGGTAGTTTAAATACAGCATCTGGGGCGTATTCTTTATACTATAATACCGCAGGGAATCACAATACCGCATATGGATATCAATCTTTAAAATTCAACACCACAGGAAATGACAACACCGCATTTGGATATAATTCTTTGTCTTTTAATACCACAGGAAGTAACAACACCGCATATGGGCAGCAATCTTTATTATACAACACCACAGGAATTTACAATACAGCATCTGGGGCGTATTCTTTAGGTGCCAACACCACAGGAAGTAACAACACCGCATATGGGATATATTCTTTATTATCTAACACCACAGGGTCTAACAATACCGCATTTGGTTATAGTGCAAAGGCAAGCACCGATAATGCTACTAATCAAACTATTATTGGATATGAGGCTACTGGGCAAGCAGATAACTCTGTAGTTCTTGGAAATGATGATGTAACAGCAGTTTATATGGGAGAAGATTCTGGTGCTACTGTTTATGCAGCAGCTTTTGTTGGTGATGGTTCACAGTTAACAGGAATTACTGGAAGTGCTTCAAGTTTAAATGACCTTACCGATGTTTTAGTTGATAGTAATTCAATGTTTCTTAGTAATCCACCTACTAATAGTACAGGAGGTTACAATACAGCTTCAGGGCGTAATTCTTTAAATTCTAATACCACAGGGGATAACAACACCGCATCTGGTTATTATGCTTTATATCTTAATACTACAGGGGACAAAAATACCGCATCTGGGTCTAAAGCTTTATATCACAACACCACAGGGGGCGAAAATACCGCACATGGATATAAATCTTTATATGATAACACCGAAGGTAATTACAACACCGCATCTGGAAGAGAATCTTTATATGAGAACACCACAGGAAGTTACAACACCGCATCTGGGTATAAATCTTTATATGAGAACACCACAGGGGAGGAAAATACCGCATATGGGTCTCAATCTTTATATAAGAACACCACAGGGGTCGAAAATACCGCATCTGGGGTGTATTCTTTATACTATAATACCACAGGGAATCACAATACCACATTTGGATATGATTCTATGTCTTATAATACCACAGGAAGTAACAACACCGCATCTGGTTATTTTGCTTTACAAACTAACACCACAGGAGCTAACAATACTGCATTTGGTTATAATGCAATGGCAAGCACCGATAATGCTACTAATCAAACCATTATTGGATATGAGGCTACTGGGCAAGCAGATAATTCTGTAGTTCTTGGAAATGATGATGTAACAGCAGTCTATATGGGAGAAGATTCTGGTGCTAAAGTGTACGCAGGAGAAGGTAGTTTTACTGGAAATATGACAATAGGTGGCGATGTTGTTGTTTCTTCAGATGCAAGACTTAAAGCAAATATTGTATCGCTGGGCTCTACGCTTGCCAAACTACTGCTAATTGATGGAAAGAGTTACACAATGAAAAAAAATGGTAAACAAAAAATTGGCGTATTAGCTCAAGATATTCAAAAAGTATTTCCAGAACTAGTTACAACAGATGATAAAGACATGTTGGCGGTAAACTATCAAGGGCTTGTACCCGTGCTTATTAATGCACTTAAAGAGCAAGACGATAAGATTTCAAGATTAGAAAAAATAGTAGAAAAATTAATTTCTGATAACTAAAAGATCATGAAAAAGTTAACACTATTACTATGTTTTGTATCCTTTTTGACAAAAGCTCAAAACATCACAGTTGCTTCAGGTAAAAGTTTTACGATCGAAAAAACAGGAGCTGTGACCATGAGTGGAAACTTCTCAAACGCAGGAACCTTTACCTTAAACTCAGACTCTGATGAGTTTTCATCCCTAATAATTGGCGGGACTGTTACTGGAAACATATCCTATAATAGGTATGTTAATTCTGTAGGGACCAATGAATGGGATTTAATAAGCGCTCCGGTAGAGGGGCAATCTATTAACTCATTTGTTACTGCAAACGCTTCAACTTTAGCTTCTAATGGTGATGCTTACGCGATAGGATACTATAATAATTATTCGAATGTGTGGGAAAACTACACTACATCTTCAAATTGGTATCCATTTGATGGAAACTTTCTTCTTGGTATGGGCTTTCAAATGGCTACAATAAGTGGTGGAACTTTAAAATTCACAGGAGCTCCAGCTGCTACAAATAAAACACTGCCAATTATTGATTTTAGTGTGGGAGAAGGAGAAGGAGGAGGAGAAGGAACAAAATGGAATTTAGTAGCAAATCCTTTCCCTTCATACATCCACGCAAATACCAATGCAGATAGCTCACACAACTTTTTAACGGTTAATAGCGATAAGCTTGACGATTCTTATGAAGCCATCTATGGCTATGATGCAGATGGGTCTGGATATACCGTTTATAATAATACGAGTGCTGCCCTGCGTCTTGCACCAGGACAAGCATTTATGGTAGCATCTGATAATCCAAATGTAAAAAATCCCGATGTACTTTCTTTTACAAAAGAAATGAGAACTATAGCTGGTGGAGATGATTTGATACTTGGTAGAAGTGTAAAAGACTCTTTTGAGTTAATTCTTAAACTTTATGAGGGAGATACGGAGATAGCCGACACGAAATTTTATTTTAAAGAGGGACTTCATCTAGGATTAGACCCTGGTTATGATGCTGGCCATTTTAACCAACAAGCAGCTTTAACATCAAGATTACTGAAGGAAGATGAGGGAGTCGGTTTTACTATTAATGCAATGGGGTTAAAGAATGTAAATGATGCAGTGATCCCTATTGTAATAAATAGAGAAGCAGGAAACGACTTTAGAATTAGTATCGATACCTTTGATATTTATGAAGATACACATGTTTATTTGGAGGATAATGTGCAAGGAACAATCATCCTTTTAAATGAACAAGACTTTGAATTAACGCCTCAGGATAATTTAAGTGGAGCAGGTAGATTCTTTCTACACTTAACTAGTACTTCTTTATCTATCGAAGATGATACGGAAACCCATCTTTTAAATGTATATAAGTCAGTTATAAGTAACTTTATTACTATAGAAGGCAAAGCCAACCAGTCGAATCAGACAACCGCAACACTCTATAACATTCTTGGAAAAGAAGTGATATCTATATCTCTTGCAAACAATGTTAATACACAGACAATTTCAACACAGGGATTGGCTGCGGGCATATATGTTGTTAAATTAAAATCAGGAAATACGGTATTTACTAAAAAAATCATCATAAATTAATATGAAAAAAGTAACTAAAAACACCGAAGAAATTGCTGCATCTGGAATTACTAGAAAAGATGCTATAAAGAAAATGGGAAAGTATGCAGCACTCACCGCTTTAGGTACTTTTATGATACTAGATCCTATGAAGGCACAAGCCTCTTCTGCTTCTCCAAGTCCATCTGATGGTGGCTCAGGAGGAGAAACTCCACCAGATGGTCCACCAAGCCCTCCAGGTTGGGGTTAATAGTTAAAAACTAATAATTCAACTATTCTTCAATAGAGAACTTAGAGGACGCTGTTTAACTAAAATTTGGATTCACTATCATCATAAGACTCTTTTAAAGTACACATACAGATGGTTAAAAGCATAAAATATTTTCCTTTTTCAATAGCTCAAAAAATCTCTGAAGAAGATTCTATTGTGTGGTTAAAAGAATCAAATAAATATATCATATTAAATTCTGCTATTTTAGCCTTAATTAAAAAAAAAATCAACTTTATCTTCCAAAGACTTTATTGCCCTCATTATTGAATCTTTTCAAGTTAGTAGTTCTGAGGCGATAAGAATCAATAAAAATATTTCAGAATTATTGCGAGAGACGAAAGAAGTTGAGATTAAAACTGCTGTAAAAATAAATAAAATGAGGTAAACCCTGAAACTTCCTGGAGGTACCAAAAAATTATCCCGTAATTCATTTATAAACAATGATATACGGGTTTTTTAGTTTTTAGAGTTACTCGAGAGGTTGCTCGGGAGAGATAAAAAGAGATCTTGAAAGGGGTTCTATTACATTTTATAAGTTACGGTTACTTAGGTAAATTATAAAACAACTTATAAACATTGTGGCGCAAAGTAAAACGTTTCTTTATACGTTATCATTAAATATTTTAGTAACTGATGCTACCATTTCATTAGTTTGTGAATAGGTAATTTGATAGCAGTTTAATGTAGCGAACCACTCTAAAAAAGTAGTAGCGTTCTCTTTTTTTGGAGATAACCAAGAATCAGGTACCAACTGCTCGAAAGCCTTTTGTTTAGACATTTTAGAAAATGATAATGCAACATCTTTTTGGTATTTTATAAATACCAAATCCTTGCAAGCAAGGTGGGTTTGAGCATCTGTATAATTTGGCGGTAAATAACGAACTCTCTTATTTAAGCGTTTTAAATGATATTCTTTGGTATCGTTTAATATCGGATATAAGGGTGCTAATGTTTGTAAACTACTGTTTTTAACAGAAATGGCTGCAGGAAAATGATATACTTCTTTATTTTTAGCTGCAACTGGTACAAAATCATCAGCCATGCACTGAAATCCGTGTTTCTGAAGAAGTGCCAACGAAGTACTTTTACCATTTCCCGAGTCACCTAAAAAAAGTACTGCCTTTTGTTGGTTACTTACTGCTGATGCGTGAAAAACACCCATCCATTCAGATTCCTCTTTATGATACATTGCTTGTATAAACTCCATAGAGAACTTCCCTTGAAAATAATGAATTTCTTCCTTAGGCCATCCATAGCTTACTTTGTTGTTAATTGCTAAATAGATTTTATCCTTTGCTATAAAAACCTTAAAGTCGATTTCTTTGTTAGATATTTCAGTTTCTAAGTGTGCAAATTTAGGATGAATATAAGATGCTTCTAAGGCACTATTATACGAAACTTTTATAAGCGTATTGTTTACTCGATAGGTCGTTATTATCTCAAAGTTACTTGGAATTGTAACCTTTGATAAATCGTTGATACTTTTCTCTTGAACGGTTATGGATGAATTTAAAACCCGTTCTTCTAACTCTTTTACAAACTTTAGAGCCGCTTCAAATGGAACCGATAATGTTGTTTCAAGATGTATTGCAATCGTCTTTGGTAATACCCCATTAATAAGTTTCTCTACAACCGTAAAGGCTTCGTGTTCCAATACTACATATTGGTTGGTTTCCTCCAACCAAAAATACTTTTTATCTTCAATAGTTTTAGCAAGTAAGGAACTTCTCATGTATAGTTAATTAAATCTGTCGCAAAAATAGCGAAAAAACCTTTGAATCCACATTAGAAAAAAATCAAAAAAATGAGACCTAACAGATATTAATAACCCCCCCTCTATATATAGTATCACTTTTCTTTTGGGATCGGTCTTTGTGAGATAATGTTTAAACTATGGGTTCTAAGTATATAAATTAAAAGCTTATTGTTTTTAAAACAAATAAAAACATTTATTGAATAACAAGTAAGAATCATTAAAACTTGGTTTTTGTTTAAAATCACTAATAAACGAGAAATCATCTAGATTAGCACAATCAAATAATTTTATTTTACCATTAATTTCTAAATATTTTTTTTACCAAATCATTATTAAATCGAATAAAAATTAATAATCTTCACTAACCCTTTTTATTGTTAAGAATTTCCGCTTCATCGACTTTATTTAAAAACTCGTCTCTTCCTAAAAAAACTTCAAAGCTATAAGTGTCTTTTAGACAGATATTTAAGAAAGATGAGAGTCCCAAAACGGTAAACTTGGTATAAGCAAGAAAGGTGAACCTAAAAAAATTTAATTTCTGTCATTAAGACTTAAAGCTTTTATAGCATATAAGAGTTGGTTAAATAATTTAATTTTTTGAATTCATTTTTATACTTGTCTTAGCCACCTTTTTATTCAACTATTTGACAATTTTATTAAATTTTTTTATCAATTTTAATTTATGAATAAGTATTTGGTACTAAAAAAAAGAAAAAACAGCACTGAGTATTTTTTTTGATCAGGATGTGTATTTTTACAGAAATAACTATAATTTAATTATCTTAGTTTTAAGAAAATAATCGTAATGAATAAAACAATACTATTCCTCTTGTTTACTCAAATTTCATTAGCTCAAATATTCAGTGCAACATCGCTGAACAGAAGAAATTTTGATCCAGCTGAACTGGCCGTAAAGTTTAAAAACAGTGTGAAAGACAACGTTTACTATGCTAAGTCAAAAAAAGTTGAGTCATATTTTAACATGGGCCAACTTGGTGAAATTAAAGACAACTCAACTGAAAAACAGCAAAATATAAATATAGTTAGCAATGTATTTACATCCAATTATTTGACTATTTCAGATATAAATGTGTTAAAAAATACTTCAAGTAAGATCGCTATAAATCTAGCAAATAACGAAAACATAAGAGGGTTACAATTCGATTTAAACATCCCTGAAGGATTCACTTTTGACATAGAAAATGTCGTTGAAACCTCGACCTTAAATAACTTCACAACTTCAATATCTTCATTAGGAAACAATCACTATCGATTTATAATCTACACAATCAGTAATGAGTATATTGTTTCTGGTGATAGCACTATTTTAAGACTTCCTATATTTATTGAAAACACAATAGATGCAGGGCAATATACTTTTGAATTCTCCAACGTAGTTTTATCTAGTGAAGCAAATCAAAATATTTCTAGTGAAGCTCAAAAGATTGGTTATATAAATGTCATCGAAGACACAATTGCTCCAGTAATTACATTGCTTGGTGATGCCTCTGTTACTATTCAAGTAGGTAGCACCTATAACGATACCGGTGCTACTGCAAGTGACAACTATGATGGGGATATTACGGAAAGCATTGTAACTGTAAACAATGTTGATACTGATACTGTTGGGACCTACACGATCACCTACAATGTAAAGGACACCAGCTCAAATAGCGCTGAAGAAGTAACTAGAACTGTAAATGTAGCATCTAGTCTTTCTATTGAAGATGATCCTATAAATGATCTAAATATTTCACCGAATCCAACACAAAATTATTGGAAAATCAGTTCGTCAGTAAATCTTGAATCAATTGAATTATTTGATGTAGTTGGGCGTAAAATTTTTTCAGTAACTCCAAGCTCTAAAAATTTTAAAATTAATGGTAGCTCATTATCAAATGGAGTTTATTTTTTGATTCTGAATAAAAAAAACAGACGTAGGTTGATAAAAAACTAATTAGAACTATTTTCTATTTAAAATCTAGATGTAACAAAAGAGATACGTTCTTTGTGAGCCGAAAAACAACGAATTAAGGATTGTAAGGTTTACAACAACAATTTTTATGCGATGAAAGGGATTTAAAACCTACAATTATCTCGAAATAACCACTTACCCTATGCTTTCTATAATGTTTTTGATGGCTTGTATATCAGAGACTGTTTGTGACGTTTTCCCAAAATAAGAATGAGAATTACCTTTTATTTCTCTTGAGGCAGAAGTATGTATTTCTGTAAAACCAGCATTTTTAAAAAGCATACAATTTTCTAGATTTATACCACTACCAGGCAGTATGGTAAGTTTGTTTTGTGCTGTCTTTCGAAGTTCAATTAATAATTCAATTCCATCTGATGCTTTTTCTTGTAGACCAGAACTCAACAATCTATCGACCCCTATCTCAATTAATTTTAGAAGAGATTCTTTTGGTTTTGACACCTCGTCAAAAGCTCTGTGATAAGTAAAAGACATGGGTTTAGAAAGTTCAATTAATTCTCTGGTTCTTTTAATGTCTATGGTATTATTTGCATGTAGTACTCCAGAAACTATTCCAGCACAACCCAAGGCTTTGCATTGTAAAATATTTTCTTTCATGATTTCAAATTCTGCATTAGAATAGCTAAAATCTCCACTTCTAGGGCGTATTAAAACCAGTACGGGAATACTTATACTGTGCATCACTTTTTTAAGTAACCCATATGAGGGTGTGACGCCGCCAACAGATAATTCAGAACATAACTCTATTCTGTGGGCTCCAGCTTTTTCGGCATTCATAGCAGATTGATAAGAATTAGCACAAATTTCTAATATCATAATTACTCTATAATAAGTTCATCAACAAATGTCCATGATTTATGATCGACTCCTTGTTTTCCTTCAGGGATAATTCCGTAACTAGGAATTGTAATCTTATTTTTTCTACTTTTAATTCATATCCTTCTTCATTTTTAACGAAATCATCAATCTTAAAAGAGATTTTTTTGGCACTATTATTATTTGAAAACTTAAAATTATAGTTCTCTTTTAAATATAAGGCGAAATAGTTTGAAACCTCCTGAAGTTTGGGTTTAGAAACAATCGCGACGTCATTATCAAAAATAAAGTAACCATTTCCAATTTTTTGAGACAAAGGTTTCGGAATAATAGAAGGTTTAATTATTTTATCAATTTCAGGACCGCATCCTGTTAATAGTATAATTATTAATAATTTTAAATAAAGGTATGTTTTCATTTAGTATATTGTGGTGTAAAGTTAACAATCTATTTGAATGAAAATTAAATTGCATCATTTTTTGTTAATTCATGGATGTTTTTAACGTCTGGCTAAACTCAGTAGTTGTTTGTCTAATTTAATTAGTTGAAAAGTATTTTTTTTTCACTTTTACTTAGCTCAAATTCGAATTAAAAATGAATATTAAAAAAGTTAAAATAGATAATATATATATTTTTGTGTTTTTTTTGATGTTATGTTCTTGTAATAATCAACTAGAAAATAAAGAAAATTCTTTAATTAAGTTTGTAAATCCTTTCATTGGCACAGGAGGTCATGGGCATACGTATCCTGGAGCTACTATGCCGTTTGGAATGATACAATTAAGCCCAGATACTCGTCTAGATGGTTGGGATGGCTGCTCTGGGTATCATTATTCTGATAAGTATATCTACGGGTTTTCGCATACTCATTTAAGTGGAACTGGAATTTCTGATTACGGAGATATTCTATTGATGCCAACAAATAAAGCAATTTTTAATAACGGTGCAGACGGTAAAGAAGGGTATCGAGCTCATTTTTCACATGAAAATGAAGTGGCAAAACCAGGCTACTATAAAGTGCATTTAGACACTACTAATATTGATGTAGAATTAACGGTTTCTAAACGAAGTGGAATGCATAAGTATCAATATCCATCTTCTAAAAATCAGGTTCTGATATTAGATCTGGAACACCGAGATGAATTAAATGACTTTAAAATAGCGATCATTAACGAGAAAGAAGTGAGTGGTTTTAGACACTCTAAAGCCTGGGCAGCAGATCAGCGTTTATTTTATTACATTCAGTTTTCACATCCTGTAAAAGAATGGGAAAGACTTTATAAAGCATCCCCGACAAAAGAAAGTTTTGAGTTTATCAATCCTAACAATGAACCCGTTTTAATTAAAATTGGAATTTCGGCAGTAGATGAACAAGGAGCCAAACAAAATTTAGAGCAAGAAATTGGAAACAACTCTTTTGAAGACATAAAGAAAGAAGCCCAACAAAATTGGGAACAACAACTAAAAAAAATAGTTATTGAGGCAGACGACCTCAATAACAAAACAAATTTTTATACAGCTTTGTATCACACCATGCTTGCTCCAAACCTATACCAAGATGTAGATGGCAGATACCGAGGAATGGATTTAAACATTCACCAAACAAAGGATTTTGAATATTATACTGTGTTTTCATTATGGGATACCTACCGAGCTGCCCATCCTTTATATACCATTATAGAACCAGAGAGAACCAATGATTTTATCAATACTTTTTTAGCAAAGTATGAGGAAGGTGGCATTATGCCAATTTGGGATTTAGCAGGAAATTATACGGACTGTATGATTGGATATCATGCCGTGCCTGTAATTGCAGATGCTTATCTGAAAGGAATTCGAAATTATGATACAAAAAAAGCTTTAGAGGCTATGAAACACTCTGCTTTACAAGATAAACTTGGCCTAGACTCTTATAAAAAAATTGGGTTCATTCCCGTAGAGAAAGAATCAGAATCTGTCTCTAAGACATTAGAATATGCCTATGATGATTGGTCTATTGCTAAGATGGCAAAATCAATGGGGGAAGAAGAAGATTACAAAACTTTTCTTGAGCGAGCTCAAAACTATAAGAATGTTTTTGATCCTAGCTCCAAATTTATGAGAGGTCGTTTTAGAAACACATGGTTTGCTCCTTTTGATCCTTATGAGGTAAATTTTAATTATACAGAGGCCAACTCTTGGCAATATAGTTTTTATGTCCCTCAAGATATTACTGGGTTTATCAATTTATTGGGAGGGAAAAATGTATTGGAAGAACAGTTAGACAAACTCTTTGTGGCAGAGAATAAAACTTCAGGCAGAAATCAAGTAGATATTACAGGCTTAATTGGGCAATATGCGCACGGTAATGAACCAAGTCATCATATGGCTTATTTATATAATTTTATAAACAAACCTCATAAAACACAAGAAAAGACTCGTCAGATTTTAACCGAATTGTATACAAATTCTCCAGATGGAATCTCAGGAAATGAAGATTGTGGTCAGATGAGTGCTTGGTATGTTTTTAGTTCTTTAGGGTTTTATCCGGTTACGCCAGGATCAAATCAATATATTATTGGAAGCCCCTTATTTAATAAAGGAACCATCAATTTAGAAAATGGCAATACCTTCACCGTTGAAGCAAAAAATAACTCAAAAGAAAATAAATACATTCAAGCAGTGCAGTTAAACGGAAATGACTATGTTTACTCTTTTATCAATCATACAGATATTATGAATGGAGGAAATTTAGTTTTTGAAATGACCAACAAACCAACAAGTTGGGGAACAAATAACGCATTTATTCCATCTACAGAAATTAAAGATTTTAAAATAATTCCTGCACCATTTATTAAAAAAGGGGAGATTGTTTTTAAAGAAAGTACCGAAATTGCCTTGGAATGTGTTCAAAAAGATGCTACTATATTTTTTAGAAAAGGGTCCAAAGGAAATTTTAAAAGATATACTCAACCATTTATTGTAGATAAATCTATAAAACTATCTACATATGCTCAAAAAGGTGATAAAAAAAGTGCTGTAATTTCAACCGATTTTCATAAAAGAAACCCCAATCTTAAAATTAAGTTATACTCAGACTATGTAAACCAATTCAGTGCAGGAGGTAACGATGCTTTAATTGATGGTCTGTTCGGGACAGAAGATTTTAGAACAGGAACATGGCAAGGGTATTCTAACACAGATCTTCATGCTGTTGTTGATTTAGGAAAAGAGACGTTGATAAGCAATGTGAAAATTTCATTTTTAAGAGATCAACGCTCTTGGATATTTCTCCCTAGAGACCTGAAAATATTTACTTCATTAGATGGGGTAAATTATAAAAAATACAAGAACTGGACATTTAAACCCCCTACAAAAACTGAAGAAATTAAAATTGAAACATTGGCATTTTCTAAGTCAGCAAAAGCGAGGTATATCAAAGTACTTGCAAAAAAATACGGAAATCTACCAAAATGGCATTTAGGTGCTCCTTATGATGGAAAATCTTGGTTGTTTGTAGATGAAATTGAAATAAAATAATTCTAAATGAAACGAAGAAAATTTTTACAAAACGCATCACTATCTTCACTAGGTGTGGTCGCTTCAGCTTCAGTTATTGGCTGCAAAAATAGTACTAAAAACAAAGGCGCATATACAAGTGGTAATTTAGCTATAAAACCAATTGTTATTGCTACTTGGGAGACTCCCAATGCAACAGCCAAAGCATGGGAAGTACTTCAAAATGGGGGCACCGCTCTAGATGCAGTAGAACAAGGTTGCATGATAGAAGAAGCTGATGTAAAAAACTTTTCTGTAGGAAAAGGAGGATTGCCTGATAGAGACGGAAATGTGACCCTTGATGCCTGTATTATGGATAAAGATGGAAATTATGGTGCAGTCATGTATGTGCAAAATATTACACACGTTATTTCTTTAGCTAGAAAAGTAATGGAAAAAACACCACATGTGATATTGACTGGAAAAGGTGCAGAAAAATTTGGCTACGAACAGGGCTTTAAAAAAGAAAATTTACTCACTGAATCCTCAAAAAAAGCCTGGAAAAAATGGAAGGAAACCTCGCAATATAAACCAATTATAAATATTGAAAATCACGACACTATTGGAATGTTAGCAATAGATACTAAAGGTGATATTTCTGGTGCCTGCACAACAAGCGGATTGGCCTATAAAATGGCAGGTAGAGTTGGTGATTCTCCAATTATTGGATCAGGATTATTTATCGATAATGAAATTGGCGGAGCCACTGCTACAGGAATGGGAGAAGAGGTCTTAAAGACTGTAGGAAGTTTTTTAATAGTTGAATTAATGCGTCAAGGAAAAACACCTCAAGAAGCGTGTGAAGAGGCAGTAAGAAGGATCGTGAAAAAATCTGGAGATCGTTTTAAAGATTTTCAAGTAGGTTTTATTGCGATCAATAAACAAGGAGAAACAGGAGCATATTGCATTCACGAGTGGTTCAGTTACACTGTATACAAGCAAGGCGAAAATAAAAATTATAAATCATCATTTTATAATAAAGCCTAGTTATGTCAACAAATAAATCACAGAAAAAGGGTGCTTACAGTTTTCATCATCGTAATCAGCTACCTTTTCAGAAGAGGAAACCTACTCTATTCTTTTGTTTTGAATTATGAAACAACGAAGTAAGTCTTGTGAAGTTTGTAATATCAATTATGCTACGATGTACAGGATACAATATAAAAATCCCAAAGAATGGGTATTTGTTTGTAAGGAATGTCTGATAAACCTCAAAAAAGACAATCCTAATTACACATATGGAGGTACTTGGAAGAAATAATAAATATCAAATGTGCTCCAACGATGTCAAATAATAATCATGGTCATAGGATCGTTTACAGCGACTTCGTTAAAGGGAGATTCTAAATATAAAAAGGGCTGTAAAAAACAAAATTTTGCAACCTAAAATTTCAATACGGGGTTCCTTTTCTTCGATTTTTAAACTCATTATTTATTATAACTATAAACTTAATCCTTCTAAATAAACAATAACCAGCTCTCCATAATAAGAAGATGCTGTTAAAAACCTTCTAAAGCAAAGAACTGATTCACAGGGTTTTTATTTTTTTTAAGGATTTTAAAGAGAAGTATCTGAATTTTGTTTTCAGTTCATCTTTCTATTTTATCAAAGTATTTTAATCGCATTCATTATATGGGTCTTAATGCCCGTATGAATTTATCTTGTTTTTTGTAGGTAATTTTTTGTTTTTGGTCGAAAAAATTAAATAATTATGGGCAACAGTCCTACATTTATTTTTAAAATTAAAAAACATGCAACATCCAGCACAAACGATGTATCAACCAGTGGGCCAATTTGAAGATACAAGATTTGAAAAAATTCATAATATAATATACAAATCATCCCTAGATGCTTCTATTCTAGTTGCTCAGGAAATTGCACAATTAATAAGAAAAAAAGAAAAAGAAAAATCAAAGTGTGTCTTGGGTTTAGCAACTGGTTCCTCTCCTATAAAAGTATATGAAGAATTGGTAAGAATGCATAAAGAAGATAATTTGAGCTTTAAAAATGTTGTTACTTTTAATTTAGATGAGTACTACCCTATGGATAAAAATAATATTCAAAGTTATTTTTATTTTATGCACGAACATCTTTTTAATCACATAGATATTTTACCGGAAAATATTAATATTCCGGAGGGAACAATACCTCTTGAAAGTCTATATCAATATTTTGTAGATTATGAAATGAGAATTAAAAAAAGTGGTGGCTTAGATTTCCAATTATTAGGGATTGGAAGAACCGGGCATATTGGTTTTAATGAACCAGGTTCTCATGCAAACTCAGCTACTCGGATAATTACTTTAGATCATATCACTCGAATAGATGCTGCGCCCTCATTCCAGGGAATAGAAAATGTTCCTAGAAAAGCAATTACCATGGGTATTGGAACTGTTAAAAATGCTGATAGAATTATATTGTTGGCTTGGGGATCAAATAAAAGTACAATAATTAAAAAAACAATAGAGGGAGAAATTAGTCCTAATGTACCTGCAACTTATTTACAGCAACACAACAATACTACTTTTGTGATGGATGAAGAAGCCTCAACAGAATTGACCCGTGTAAAAACTCCTTGGCTAGTAAAATCCTGTATTTGGGATGATCATTTAAAATTAAAGGCAATTGTATGGTTGAGTAATTTATTAAGAAAACCCATATTAAAATTAACAGACAAAGATTACAATGACAATGGCATGTCTGCCCTTTTAACACATAAATATACCGCTTACGATTTAAATATAAAAATCTTTAATAAACTGCAGCATACAATTACTGGTTGGCCCGGTGGTAAACCTTTTGCCGATGACTCAAACAGGCCAGAAAGAAGTGCTCCGGTAAGAAAGAGAATTATTATTTTTAGCCCGCATCCAGATGATGATGTTATTTCTATGGGAGGTACTTTAGATCGTCTTGTAGAACAAGGACATGAAGTTCATGTAGCCTATCAAACCTCTGGAAATATTGCCGTGTCTGACAAAGAAGCTTTAAAATTTGCAGAAATTTCTGAAGAGATAAATGAGGGTTCTAAAAAAGTTAATACGATTATTGACTTTATAAAAAACAAAAATGATACTGTAGATTCTTTAGAAGTAAGACATTTAAAAGGTGCAATTAGGAAGAGTGAATCACTTGCAGCCACAAGATATTTAGGCTTATCAGATGAAAATGTTCATTTTTTAAACCTCCCTTTTTATGAAACAGGCACCATTAAAAAAGGCAGTTTATCACAAGAGGATATAAATATAATGACCGACTTAATAGAATCAATAAAACCACATCAAATTTATGCTGCCGGAGATTTGGCTGACCCACATGGGACTCATAAAGTATGTTTAGATGCTTTGTTTATATCATTAGAAAAAGTAAAAGCTAAAAAGTACATGAAAGATTGTTGGGTTTGGTTATATCGTGGCGCATGGCACGAATGGGAATCTCACGAAATAGACATGGCTGTTCCCTTGAGTCCAGATCAAGTATTAAGAAAAAGACATGCGATTTTTTATCACCAATCTCAAAAAGACGGAGTGATGTTTCAGGGAGATGATTCTAGAGAGTTTTGGGTCAGAGCTGAAGACAGGAATCGTCTAACCGCTAAAAAGTATAATGATTTTGGCTTAACAGATTATGCTGCAATTGAAGCCTTTAAAAGATATTATTATTAAATAAGCACCTCAAAAAAACTTGTCAGGACGAAAAATTGATAATTAAGATTCTTTTCATAGGATCATTAAAGAATACGAATCAACGTAACTAAATTTAAAACTGCAATCTTGAAAACTGCTATCCAAACCTCTTTTATTGCTCCTTATCATCAGTTAAATAAAAATGCTGTTTTTAAATCTAAAAATAGATATCACACATTTCTTAACTGGATAAGTGGTGAATTTGATTTGTATTTGCAAGATGAAACGAATGGTTTACAGGTTTATTTTCCAGAAGGAAAATTTCATATTATAAATATAATTGAGAATGGAAATATTGCAGCAGAAATAAATTTAAAAAGCAAAAACCTTGAAAAGGGACAACTAATTTTCAATAAAATAGTATCCATCTATGAGCTTGTATTAAAAAACTAACAAATGATTTTAATATCAGAAAGTGGTTCTACAAAATGTGACTGGGTTCTTCTAGACTCTTTAAATACAGTTCCAAAACGAATCAGAACAAAAGGCTTGAACCCTGCCATTTTAAAAAAAAAAGAATTAAAAAAAATTATTACGAGTAATAAAGAACTCTTTGAATATAAAGATTTGATTACTTCTATTTACTTTTTTGGAGCTGGTTGTAATACTCCAAATAGTAAAAATAATATTCAACTTGTTTTAAGTTCTTGTTTTAAAAAAGCAACTTCAGTTGTAGAAGAAGATATAATGGCTGCTGTATATGCAACGACTCTAAAACCTGCTGTTGTTTGTATTTTAGGAACCGGCTCTAATTGCTGTTATTTTAATGGAACAACAATTCATACTAAAGTACCTTCTCTGGGTTTTTTAGTGATGGATGAAGGAAGTGGAAATTACTTTGGCAAAGAGCTGTTAAAGGCCTATTACTATAAACAAATGCCAAAAAAATTAAGAATTGTTTTTGAAAAGCAATTCAATTTAAATGAAAAAAAAGTTATTAAAAAACTCTACCAATCCAAAACTCCAAACAAATATTTAGCAGGCTTTGCTAACTTTTTATTTGAAAACATTCAACATTCCTACATGAAAAAAATACTGCATGAAGGTATGGATCGATTTATAGAAAACCATATAGCCCAATACTTAAAAGAATTAGAGACAGTTCCTCTTCATTTTGCGGGATCTATTGCATTTTATGCAAAAGATTATATTACAACCCAATTAAAAAAAAGAGGCTTGAATGGGGCAAGTTTTGTACAAAGACCCATAGATAATTTAATTGAGAGAATAAGAAAAGAGCATTTAATTAGCTAAAATGTGCAATGCTTTGTGAATTCATAACAAGATTTTTGTCATAATATTCGAACGGTACTGCCTAACTTTAGCCTAAAATTCTTTTTTTCACATCCTCTATATAAGACCTCCCAATTACGTATCTAATACCGTCAATTTCTACACTATTTCCTTGTACTACGTCTATTTTATCTATCGCTATGGTAAAGGACCTATGAATTCGAATAAAGTTACTTGAAGGTAGTTTGTCTGTAAAATTACTTAGCGTACTGTGTATTATGTATCTGTCTGTAATCGTGGTTATTTTTAAATAATCCCTTAAAGATTCTATCACTAAAATTTCATCCAAATAGATTTTTTGCATTTTCTTCTTATCTACTTTGATAAAAATATGTTCTCTCTTGGCAATTTTTAAATTAGAAGTTGAGCTTTTAGAATTCACTTTTCTCAATGCTCTGTTCACTGCTTTTAAAAATCTTGGAAATGATATTGGTTTAACTAAATAATCAAGAACATCTAATTCGTAGGTTTTTATTGCATATTCATCATAAGCAGTTGTTATAATTATTAATGGCTTTTTTTCTAAACTTTTAATAAAATTTAACCCATCTAATAATGGCATGTTAATATCTAAAAAAATTAAATCTATTGTGTTTTCTTTTAAGAAACTCAAGGCTTCAATAGCACTGTTAAAGGTTTCAACAATATTAACGCTTCCAATTTCTTGTAAATGATTTTTTATCACATTGACAGCTAAGGGTTCATCATCAATGATTATACAATTAATAGCCATTATACTTTTATTTTAAGTTTTACAGTAAATAATTTATCTTCATTATCAATCTTTAAATCATACTCATCAGAATCATATCCTAAAGCAAGTCTTTTTTTAACATTATTTAGACCGATACCACCAGAATGATTTATTACTAGCTTGTGTTTGGTAATTTCAGATATTGGATTAGAAATAGTAAAGAAAAGAAAATTATTTACTATTTTAAAATCAATATCAATTGTCACATTACCAATATTTTTATTTGCACCATGTTTAAAGGCGTTTTCCACAAAAGATAGCAGTAATATTGGAGCAATCTTCTTATCAAGTATGTCTCCACTTATATTCATATTTATCTTCAATAATTCACCATACCTTATCCGTTCTAAATCTAAATAGTTTTGAATACAAATTATTTCCTTTTCTAAACTTTGCCTTTTTGTTTTTGTTTCATATAATAAATAGCGCATTAATTCAGAAAGTTTTAATATTATTCTGGGAGTTTTTTCTGATTTTTCTATTGATAATGAATAGATGTTATTTAGAGTATTGAAGAAAAAATGAGGTGAAATTTGAGATCTCAAAAACAAGAGTTCAGTATCAGATTGCATTTTTTCTAAAGCAGCAACTCTTTTTTGTTCTTCAAGCCAATCCATTGTTATTTTAATTGCAGTTACAAATGTTATTACATACAATTCTCCTATCATCATATCAATGGCATAACTAAAAGTAAAATCATGAATTACTGAGGGCCCCTCTGGCCAGATATTTTCACTTACTAAGAAAAAGGTAAGGTTAAATTTCATGAAAACCATTAACAATAGAGAAGCAATAAGAAAAATAATGTACATAAAATATTTTCGTTTGTAAACAAACCTTGGCATTAAAACAATAATATTTAAATAAACCAAAATCATATGTACAGGAAAACCAATAATGTTTGTTTTTAATGAATATAAATAGTCATCAAAATAATTACCCCATCTAAGTATGTTTAATAAAAAATAAACGGACCAGAAAAGTACATGATGTCTTCGAGTAATTTTGAATAATTTTTTGGCTTGCATATTTATGTTTTTTAACGCTCAACGAGAACCTATTGTCGTCTGTCTAATTTTATTCGTTAAACAGTTGTTTTTTTAAATATTTACATTAAATAAATTGAATATTAAATTGAATATTAAAAAAGCTAATATAAGTATATTATATTTTTCACTGTTTATTTTGACACTGACCTCGTGTAAAAATCAAGTTAAAGAAAAGGAAAAATCTTATATTAAATATGTAAATCTTTTAATCGGTACTTCGGGTCATGGTCATACGTGTCCTGGGTCAATAGTGCCTTTTGGAATGCTTCAAGTAAGCCCAGATAATGGAATTGCAGAATGGGATCTGAACCCAACAAAAATTGGGTAATCACAAAAAAAAAAAAATGGATAATATAGACATCTTAATAATAGCACTATATGTAATTTTAACCATTGGAGTTGGTATATGGGTTTCCAAAAAAGCCTCAAAAGGATTAGATTCTTATTTTTTAGGAGGAAAATCTATCAAATGGTATTATTTAGGCTTAAGTAATGGGTCAGGAATGTTTGATGTTTCTGGAACTGCTTGGATGGTTGGAATTTTATTTCTGTATGGTGTAAAAAGCTTTATGTTTATGTGGCTTTGGCCCATTTGGAATCAAATTTTTGTGATGATGTTTTTAGCTGTTTGGATAAGAAGATCAAATATAATGACCGGTTCTGAATGGATTTTAACTCGATTTGGAGACACAAAAGCAGGTAGAGCATCACACATGATTGTTGCCATTTTTGCAATCATAGCAGCGATTGGTTTTATCGCTTATTTTTTTGAAGGTGTCGGTAAATTTATGACCATTATCTTACCTTGGGATCTCACTCTGCAAATAGGGGAATTCGTCTTATTAGATTCAAAACAATCCTTTGCATTAATCATTATATTTATAACAACTATTTATACGATTAAAGGAGGAATGTTTTCGGTTGTTGCAACAGAAGTGCTTCAATATGGAATTATGGTGATTGCAGGATTATTAATTGCAGGTTATGCATTCTTCACCATAAGTGATGTCGAAATCAACAATGTCATTTCAGCAGAATGGCGGAATATTTTTTTTAGTTGGGAATTAGAAACCCATTGGAGCGATAAATTTCAGGCTTTTAATAATTTAATCGATACAGAAGGTTTTAAAATGTTTGGAGCCTTAATTGGGATGACGTTATTTAAAGGTTTTTTTGCTAGTATCGCAGGTCCAACCCCAAGTTTTGACATGCAACGAATATTATCAACAAAAACGGTTAAAGAGGCTGCCTATATGAGTGGCTTTACGAATCTAATTTTATTCATTCCAAGGTACTTATTAATTGGAGGCGTAGTTGTCATAGCTCTGGTCGCTTTAAGTCCAGAAATGATCGAAAACCCATCTTTAAGTGGTGGAGACTTAGAAGTCTTATTACCTAAGGTAATAAATTTTCATATCCCTGTTGGAATTAAAGGTTTGGTGTTAGCAGGTTTGTTAGCAGCATTTATGTCAACATTTTCGGCATTTGTAAATGCAGGTCCAGCTTATATCGTTAATGATATTTATAAAAAATATTTCAAACCAAACGCTAGTAATAAACATTATATAAAAGCCAGTCACATTGCTTCATTTACAGTAGTTGTTTTAGGAGTTTTTATGGGGTTTTTTGCGGATTCTATTAACTCGCTAACACTCTGGATTACCTCAGCACTATTCGGTGGATATGTTGCTTCAAACTTTTTAAAATGGATTTGGTGGCGCTTCAACGGTTGGGGATATTTTTGGGGAATGTTAGCTGGTTTAATCGTTGCATCTCTTCAATTTGTATTGGACCAAAATAAAGGTAATTTTACTGAAGGCACACTAATTTATGAATTATCAAACATGCATGCTATTTATTTATTTCCAATTATATTTATAATTTCATTACTAGGTTCTTTCTTGGGTACTTTCCTTTCAAAACCTACAGAGATAAATACCCTAAAATCATTTTATAAATCTGTAAGACCATGGGGTTGGTGGGACCCAGTTTACAAAGAACTCTTGAAAGAAGACGATCGTATTAAAAAAAATACTGACTTTTTAAAAGACATGTTAAATTGTGCGATTGGTATCGTTTGGCAATCGAGTATGATCGTGCTACCAATTTACTTTGTAATTAGAGATTATCCAAAGGCATTAATTGCTTTAGTCGTTTTTGCAATAACGTCTATAATCCTTAAATTTACATGGCTTGATAAAGTAAAAAACCTAACAGAATAAAATTTAATTTAAAAATATAAATGGCAAACTTACCTTGGCAAAATAGGCCAGAAAATAATAAAGATATATTATGGAGGTATTCTAAAAACCCTATAATCAATAGATATGACATTCCTTCGTCAAATAGTATTTTTAATAGTGCAGTTGTACCTTATAAAGAGGGTTTTGCAGGTGTATTTAGATGTGATAATAAAGCCGTACAAATGAATATTTTTGCTGGTTTTAGTCAAGATGGACTTAATTGGGAAATAAATCATGACCCAATTAAAATGCAAGCTGGTAACACTAAAATGATTGAATCTGATTATAAATACGATCCAAGAGTTGTATTTATAGAAGATCGATATTGGATTACTTGGTGTAATGGTTACCATGGACCTACAATCGGAATTGGATATACATTTGATTTTAAAGAATTTTTTCAATGTGAAAATGCTTTTTTACCATTTAATAGAAATGGCGTATTATTTCCAAAAAAAATAAACGGCAAATATGCAATGTTAAGCAGGCCTAGTGATAATGGTCATACACCATTTGGCGATATTTACATTAGCTACAGTCCAGACATGAAATATTGGGGAGAACATCGCTGTGTCATGAAAGCAACTGCTTTCGAAGATAGTGCTTGGCAATGCACAAAAATAGGCGCTGGTCCAATCCCTATTCTTACAAATGATGGATGGTTAATGATTTATCATGGTGTTATTAATACTTGTAATGGTTTTAGATATGCTATGGGAACCGCTCTTTTAGATGAAGATGAACCTGATAAAGTAAAATACAGAACACAACCTTATTTATTGGGACCAGCAGAACAATATGAAATGATTGGAGATGTACCAAATGTTGTCTTTCCATGTGCTGCTTTACATGACTTTGAAGAAGATAAATTAGCCATCTATTATGGAGCCGCAGATACAGCTGTAGCTGTAGCTTTTGGAAAGTTGAGTGAAGTAATTGAATTCACAAAACAAAATAGCCTATAAAAATCAAAAATTATGACTATTAAAAGTAGTTTTACATTAATAAAATCGATTGTTTTTATCAGTTTCATGATGTTGTTTTTTAACTGCTCTAAAGAAGCTAAATTTAAAAAAGACGCTGTTAATGATTTAAAAATAATCGGTTACGTTGCGGGTTATGAAAATTATGATCCTGCACTTGTTGATGCTAAAAAATTAACTCACATTAATTATGCTTTTGCAAATATTGTTGAAGGAAAACCCAAATTTGAGTTAGATACAGATTCCCTTAAAATTTCAAAATTGATTGCGCTAAAAAAAGTAAATCCTAATTTAAAAGTTTTGTACTCAGTTGGTGGATGGGTTTGGTCCAATGAATTTTCACATACTGCTGCATATCCAGAGTCAAGAAAGCAATTTGCTATTAGCGCTGTTGAACTTATGAAAAAACATGGTTTTGATGGTATCGATTTAGATTGGGAATATCCAGGTCAAAGAGGAGAAGACAATGATTTTAGACCTTCTGACAAAGAGAATTTTACTTTACTTTTAGCAGATATAAGAAAACAATTAGATAAAGAAGGTGCAAAAGATAAAAAGCATTACTTACTAACTATAGCTACAGGTGCTGATCAAGCATATATTGATAATACCGATTTAGGAAAAGCACATAAGTATTTAGATTTCATAAATGTAATGTGTTATGATTTTTATCATGGGTGGCATTTTCAAACAGGACATCATGCTAATTTATATCCTTCAGAAAAAGAAAAATTCACTGTTAATAGCGCTCATGAAGCAATAAAAAGACATAAAAAATCGGGAGTCCCTGCTAATAAATTAATTATGGGAATCCCATTTTATGCAAGACAATGGAAAAAAGTAGCTCCAGAAAATGATGGATTATATCAAACCGCAATGACAACAGGAACGATTGCTCCTTATTGGGATATTGTTGAAAAGATAAAATCTGGAAACTACAAAAAAGGCTATGATGATTTAGCCAAAGCATCTTATTTGTGGAACGCAAAAGACAGTATTTTTATATCTTGGGAAACACCTAAAGAAATAAAACAAAAAGCAACCTATATTAAAAAAAACAACCTTGGTGGAGCTATGTTTTGGGAGTATAGCTTGGATAAAGATCAAGAATTATTAAATACACTTTTTCAAAATATTAAATAAAAACAGCCCTTTAAGGGGCATTTATATTTTAACTATTTATTTTAAATTCCACCACTAAGTTGACAATAATAATTTTATCATATATCTAAATTGCAACTCATTTATAAAATAATTCAACAAAAATAAAACAATATACAAGAGAGGAATCTTTAATAACTGTGTCATCCAAAAGCAGTTCAGTTTTTAAACACAAAAAAAAAACTTCAGACTTTCGTATTGCTTAATTTGCAAAAGTATTGGGTAAAAAAAAGATACATTCGTAAAATGAATTTTAGGGGTAATGTAAAACAATGGAATCATTTTTATATCAAATTCATCACCTGTTAACGGGTAACATTTGAACATTTATTTAAAATAACTATTTTATTTTTCTGTCTCAGTTAATTGTAATCCATAAATAACATTTTTAATAATTTAAAACTAAATTACTCATAGAATGTTAAAAATTTTAACAAACTCCTTACTTTATTAGTTATTTGTCGAAATTATTTAATGGTTGCATTTAATTTTTATTGATTTATATATTATTAACATATTAATTTTGATTATGAAACAAAAAATATTGAATTTGTTAGTTATCGTATTTGTTTTTAGCGCTGTAAATACATTTGCTCAAACAACTACAATAACAGGAACTATTACTGATGCTAATGACGGTATGGAACTTCCAAGTGTTACTGTTCTTGAAAAAGGTACCTCTAACGGGACCACATCAGACTTCGATGGGAATTATACCCTTGAAATATCTAGCAAAAACGCTACGTTACAATTCTCTTTTCTTGGTTACAAAACCAAAGAGGTAACTCTGAATGGCGAATCTATGCTGAATGTTACTCTAGAACAAAGCGCTGAAGCTTTAGACGAGGTAGTGATTACGGCTTTAGGAATTTCAAGAAAGAAAAAATCTCTAGGGTATGCAGTAACAGAAGTGTCTGGCGAAAAAGTCAACACTGTTAAGGACAACAACCTTGCGAGCTCACTTGCAGGTAAAGTAGCCGGACTGCAAATTTCACAATCAGGATCTTTAGGTTCTGCTTCTAGAATAACCATACGAGGAAATAATTCTTTAGGAGGAAATTCACAGGCGCTTATTATTGTTGATGGAATGCCTATTAACGCTTCTTTGCCTATTAGCGGAGAGGGTTCTCAGATTAGTTCTGGAAGTAATGATAGTGGTGGAAGTCCGAGTTATGAACCAAGTATTTCTGGAGGGGGTATTACAGATATTAACCCAGACGATGTAGAATCTATCTCTGTATTAAAAGGACCAAGTGCAGCTGCACTTTATGGATCTAGAGCGGGTAATGGAGTAATACTTATTACAACCAAAAAAGGTTCACGTTCAAATAAATTGGGGGTATCTATAAAATCAAATTTATATATAGACAATCCAATGTTGTTACCTGATTATCAAAATCAATATGGTCAAGGTTCTTTTGGCGCAGCGTATACTGACCGTTTAAACGACTGGGGAGAATTTTCCTGGGGAGCTCCTTTAGACAATTCTAAACAAGCTTATTACAATGGAACTGATAAAGCATATAGTGCGCAATCAAATAATGTCAAAAACTTTTTTAGACAAGCTGCACGAAAAATTACTTCGCTCTCAATTGACAAAGGTTCAGAAAACACTTCAGTTCGTTTTTCTTACACCAATAACTCATCTCAATCAATCGTAGAGAATTCTGATTTGGGTAGTCATAACTTTAATTTAAGGGCAGTCACTAACCTATCGGACAAACTAACTATTGACACCAAAGCTACCTATTTTACTCAGGTTGTTAATAATAGAGCGTCAACGACTGGAGCTCAAGGGCTTTTAGCGTATGTATACAATATGCCCAGAAACGTGGCAGTTGATGATCTTCGTAATTACCAAATGACGAACCCAGGATCACCGAGTGATTTTAATGTAATTCGGTATGCTGACGGAAACATAGGAAATCCATTCTGGCAGGTATATAATGATCAGAATAGTGTTCGTAGAAACAGATTTTTAGGTTTTGCCAAAATTAACTATGAATTTACAGACTGGTTAAGTGCTTTTGTTCGAGTTGGTGCAGATGTGACCAATATAAAAGACAACAAAATATACAAGCCCGGTCACCACTTTATCGCAAGAGGATCGATGGAAATTGGACAAAGTACATTTAATGAGTTAAACTCTGAGTTCTTGGTAACTGCTAAGCACAATTTCACAGAAAAGCTTAATATCGTAGCGAATGTTGGGGGTAATTTATCTAAAAGAACCTCTGAAGGAATGTTAGTAAGAGGAACTGACTTCAAAATACCAACCGCATTTTTCATTTCAAATTTAAATGTTGTTAATGCTCCTGAAGAGTCACCTCAAGCGATCAAAAAGGTGAATTCATTATACGGTGCTCTTAATATAGCTTATGATAACTTTTTATACTTAGATGTTTCAGCACGTAATGACTGGTCTTCTACTTTAAGTGCAGATAATAGATCTTACATGTATAATTCAGCAAGCTTATCTGCAATTCTAAATAAATTTATTGATCCAGATAGAGAACTATTTAATCTAATAAAAGTGAGAGCGAGTATCGCTCAAGTCGGAAATGATACAGATCCATACCAGCTTAATCAAACCTTTAGTGTACCCGGTCAAGGATACCTTGGGCTCACTACTTTAAAATCTCCAACGGTTAAGTTAAACTCAGATTTAAAACCTGAATCGATAACCTCTTCAGAATTTGGTTTAGAGCTAGGCATGCTTAAAAATAAACTAACCCTAGATGTTTCTGTCTACAACACGACAACTGAAGATTTAATCTTTGATGTGCCTGTACCAGCTGCAACTGGATATTTATTTAACAGAGAGAACATAGGTAAAGTAACGAACAAAGGTCTTGAGATCGCTCTAGGCGCTACATTGTTAGATACTGAGAATTTTTCTTGGAACACCTCATTGTTCTACTCTAAAAATGAAAACAAAATAGAAGAATTGATCGATGGAGTTGATAGTTTTAGATACAATACCTCAACAGATGGTAATGTGGCTATTACCGCGACAGAAGGTGGAAGTATTGGAGATATATATGGAAGAGTTTGGACAGGTGAAGTCGATGCTGATGGTGTGCCAATTGGTTCAGCTGCTCCTGATGTATTGTTAGGAAATGCTCAACCAGATTGGAAAGGTGGATGGTCTAATACAATAAAATACAAAGACTTGTCTCTAAGTTTCCTCATCGATGCAAGAATTGGTGGTAAAATATATTCTCAAACTTCTGCTGATTTAGATCGAAACGGGGTATCTGAGAGAAGTTTACAATATCGTGAAACAGGTGTTACCGTAGGGGGTATAAATACAGGAACAGGTGCTGCCAATACCGAGAGTATTACGGCGCAACAGTACTGGACAGCTATGTCTGATATTTCAGGAAATTATATTTATGACCAAGATAATATTAGATTAAGAGAGCTCGCTTTAGGGTATAATATTCCTTTGAAATCTAATAAAGTTGGATTACAAAGTGCTTCGGTTCAATTGGTAGGTAGAAATCTATTTTTCCTAATGAATAAGGCGGAAGATATTGACCCAGAATCTATGCTTGGAACCTCTATTGGGGTTCAAGGGTTATCGCATAATGCGATGCCTACCTTAAGAAGTATAGGATTAAATTTAAATTTAACTTTTTAACTTAAAAACACATAATAATGAAAAATAAATTTTTAATATTAGCAAGTCTAATCTTGGCATTCACCGTGTCATGTATAGACGACTTCGATGAAATTAATCAACAGCCAGATGCTCTTTCTACTTCTGATGTTAGTGCTAAGTTTTTTGTAACTACATTACAACAGCAATTTTACAGACCGACAATGATTCCATTGTGGTTTGGAGACTTAATACATCCTGATGGGTTTTCAGCTCAAATCTCAAACGGTTGGGCTGGTTCCGACTGGAGTGGTGATTTAGGATGGGTATATAACAGTTTTTATACAGATCTAGGTGCCTGGGACTGGTATGCAGCTTATAATAGTACCTTAACAGCCTACATGAATCTTGTTGGTGAAGAAGGACCTTTAGAAAATGATCAATATTATGCTTTAGGACTTGTCATGAAAGGATTATATTATGCACAATTCACTGAGACTCATGGAATGATTCCTTACTCTGAGGCATCTGATCCTGCCATTAAATTACCAAAGTATGATGCTCAAATAGATATCTACAAAGGAATTATTGCTGAGTTAGATCAGGCTATCACTATCATTGGTTCAAATACAACAACCGGAGAAGGTGTTGATCAATTAGGTGAAAATGATGTAATATTTGGCGGGAATATGCAAAACTGGAAAAAACTTGCAAATAGTTTAAAATTGCGAATTGCATTAAGAGCTAGTGGGGCTCCAGGAGAAGATTTTTCTGCAAACGCAGCCTCTGAAGCTATTGCTTCAGGAGTACTTGCTGAAACGGATGCATTATTTGCAGCATATATAGAAGAGTCAAATATTTGGGGAGGTTCTGCGTCATATGGTGATATATGGCATAATTTCGCTGGCAGTCAATGGAGAGCGACTGAAGCTATGGTCAATATCTTACAAAATAACAATGACCCAAGATTAAGTAAAATTACGAAGCCTAGTGTTGGTGGAACAATGACAATTTTAAAGCCAACAACTGGTGAAAATGTTGCTCTAATTGATGATCACGTAGCCTTTTTACAGAGTACGTTAAACGGAGCTGGTCTTGTTTTGGGTACAGATTATACTTGGACAGAAACAGCTACAGATATAACTATAACAATGCCAGAATTTACTAACTACGTTGGGTTACCTTCCCGACTAAGTGGGAGAATTAAAAGCTATATGCATCCTGATTTATTCTCTGAACCTTCAGAGATAGTTACTCAGAAAACAAATGAAGCTAGTCAAATATTTCCTACAATTGTTATGACAACTGCCGACTCACATTTTATGATAGCAGAAGCAATTCTTAAGGGCCTTGTCTCTGGAGATGCTAACTCATATTATCAAATAGGTTTAGATAAAGCGATGGCTCTATGGCAAACATCTACGTCATCTGATTTTTTAGCATCTGACATGGGGTCACTAAGTGGAACCGTGGAAGAACAGCTAGAAAAGATAGCAACACAAAGATGGGTAGCTAATTATACAAACGGGTATGAATCTTGGGCAATTGTTAGAGATACTGGATATCCTACTGCAGCATTTATTGAATCAACTAATAATGATATCATAAGCTTTGCTGGAGACCTTAATGGTGCTTATCCTCAAAGATTACAATATGGAACAAGTGTGTATACATCAAATTCTGCTAATTCTCAGTCAGCCGTGTCTACTCAAGGTCCTGATAAAATGGCTACCAAATTATGGTTTGCTAGATAGGTATATTTAAACTAAAAATTAATAAAGGGAGATTTTTAATAAAATCTCCCTTTATTTTTAAAAAAAAAGAATAAATTTATAAATACTATGAGATATCTTTTAATCTGTATGATATTTGGCTATTCAATTTTGAGTTTTTCTCAAGAAAATAAAATCACTCAAGAAAAAGAGATCACCTATTTTGGCAGGGATCATTTTATAATTGAAGGAACGTCTATCTCAGATTCACTTAAGGAAAGCCCATACGATAGGTTACCTATTTCTTATAAAGATAAGGTAAGAGAGCCAGTTTGGGACTTGTCAAAAGCATCTGCAGGAATAACTGTACGATTTCACTCGAATTCCACAAGTATTAGTTTAAAATGGACAATTTTAAATGATTTTGATATGCCTCATATGGCATCTACAGGTATTAAAGGAATAGATTTATATACAAAGTATAATAACAAATGGAGATATGTAACTACAGCTGGAGCCCTTGTAGGACAAAAAAAATACCAAAATAACGACGTCCCTAAGGATAGCATAAATGAATATGAACTCATAAAAAATCTGACTCCTGAATTTCGAGAGTACAAATTATTTTTACCCTTATATGATGGAGTTACTCGACTAGAGATTGGAATTGATGCTAATGCGACAATTAAAAGGGCCGTGCCAAATGCACAAAAACCGATTGTTTTTTATGGTACAAGTATCACGCAAGGGGGTTGTGCTTCTCGCCCAGGAATGGCGCATACCAATATCATATCCAGAAAATTAGATATGGAATGTATCAATTATGGATTTAGCGGAAATGGACGCATGGAAATGCCTATTGTAGAACATATTTCTGAAATTGATGCGAACTTTTATGTAATTGAATGTTTACAAAACATGAATACAGAGGAAGTTAAAAAACGTGTTTTACCACTCGTAAAAACAATACGAAAAAAACAACCTAATACACCTATAGTCCTTGTTGAAAACATGATGTATAAGACCGCTTTTATGGATAAGACAATAGAAACAGAATTGATCCAAGAAAATTTAGCTCTTAAAAATGAATATGATAATATTTTAAAAAGTGGAATTCAAAATATTTATTATATCAAAGATAAGCAACACGAAAAAATGGATAACGAAGGAACTGTAGACGGGGTTCACCTTACTGATTTAGGATTTTTAAGATATGCAGATTATTTAATAGAAAATTTTAAAAAAAACCAACTAGTTAAAAGAATACTTCATTAAAATAGTATGCAATCAATATGGAAATAAACCTCTGTCTTAAAAAAATTGTTATTGGTCGAACTAATTTTGAAATTATTCATGATATGAGTTTCTTTAAAATATGTAAATTGTTTTCTTTTGTGTGAATTAACTAAAGATTTAAAACAAGAGCTAGGTCATCTAGTTCTTGTTTTTTATTTTAAATAAATTAAGTATGAAAAAAAATATCGTTTCAAGAAAAAGAATGAATATCGATCTAGGGGGAACAGCAGTAAATGATATTAAAATTATTGGTGTTTCTGAAGTTAATTTTTCTTTTATACTCCCATTATTATGTTTTTTGTATATTTCATGGTATGGATCAATAGTATTTAAAATATCCAAGAATCACTAAATGTAATTTATAAAAAAACAAAGATTTACTATGATATCATTGAGTACTTTAGACTATACAATAATTGTTTTATTCTTTACGATTACACTCTGTATAGGAGTTTATGTTTCTAAAAAATCAGGTGAAAATTCTTCTGAGTTTTTTCTTTCGGGAAGAACTATGCCTTGGTGGTTACTGGGAGTTTCTATGGTAGCCACAACTTTTTCTACAGATACTCCCAATTTAGTTACAGACATTGTTAGAACAAATGGTGTTTCGGGTAATTGGGTCTGGTGGGCTTTTTTAATAACAGGTTTATTAACTGTTTTTGTGTATGCAAAACTATGGAGAAAGTCAAATGTTAAAACCGATATTGAGTTTTATGAATTCCGATACGGGGGCGCTCCAGCGAGTTTTTTAAGAAAATTTAGAGCCATTTATCTAGGCGTTATTTTTAATGTTATTACGATGTCTGCAGTCACATTGGCTGCGATAAAAATTGGCGGTATTATGTTGGGTTTAGAACCCTGGCAAACGGTAATTAGTGCAGGTTTAATTACAGTTATTTTTAGTGTTTTAGGAGGTTTTAAAGGAGTAGTATATACTGATTTTGTGTTGTTCTTTGTAGCCATGGGAGGTGCTATTGGGGCGGCATATTATTTAGTAAATATTCCAGAAGTAGGAGGTTTAGAAGCTCTAGTGGCAAACGAACATGTAGTGAGTAAACTTTCAATATTACCCGATTTCAGTGACAAACAAGCCTTAATAACCTTATTCATTATTCCCTTAGCTGTTCAGTGGTGGAGTTCTTGGTATCCTGGAGCAGAACCTGGTGGAGGGGGCTATATTGCTCAGCGAATGCTAGCTGCTAAAGATGAAAATCATGCTATTGGAGCTACCTTTTTCTTTAATATTATGCACTATGCATTAAGACCCTGGCCCTGGATCTTAGTCGCATTAGCGTCATTAGTTATCTTTCCAGATTTAGCAAGTATTCAAGAAGCTTTCCCAAATATTCCTTCCGATAAATTAGGGCATGATTTAGCCTATTCTGCGATGCTTACTAAATTACCAAGCGGATTGCTTGGATTGGTACTCGCTTCGTTAATAGCTGCCTATATGAGTACAATATCAACACAACTTAATTGGGGTTCATCGTATATGGTATATGATTTTTACAAGCAACAAATAAACCCAAAAGCGTCTGAAAAAAGACTTGTAACTGTAGGAAGAATCTCTACAGTTGTTTTAATGGTTTTAAGTGCCTTATTGGCTTTACTACTCCAAAACGCATTGCAATTATTTGAAGTGTTGTTGGTATTCGGAGCAGGTACTGGATTGATTTTTATTCTACGTTGGTTCTGGTGGCGAATTAACGCATGGAGTGAAATTACAGCAATGTTTGCCTCTGGTATCATTTCAATTGTCCTAAAATTAACATCCGTTGGAGATTATTTATTTGCTCCAGAGAGTGGCGTATTTGAAGCGTATTATGAATACCCATTCGTGGTTTTCATAACCACTTTTATATGGTTAATAGCTACTTATATGACTCAACCCGAAAGCAACGAAGTATTGCAAAATTTTTACATAAAAACACAGCCTGGAGGTCCTGGATGGTCTAAAGTAGTAAACGTTGCAAAAAAAGAAGGAATTAAGATCAAAAACAAAGATGCAGAATGGAGTGTTCCTTCTGGAATTGTCGCTATGTTAATCGGGTGTGTACTAATATACAGTTGCATGTTTGCAACAGGTTATTGGATTTATGGTGAGTATAATTATGCTGTCCCGTTAACAGTAACTGCCATTATTTCTGGAATTTCACTAATTAGAGTTTGGAAGAAAATCAAAACAACCATCCTATAAATAAGACCCAAATTAAATCAACTAAAAAATGAAAAAAAGTCATCAAAAAAAGTACTGGAAGACCAACTTAAAATACTTAGCAATTTTGTTATCAATATGGTTTATTGTTTCTTTTGGTTGCGGAATTCTTTTTGTTGATGAGTTAAATACAATTAGAATGGGTGGATTTAAACTTGGATTTTGGTTTGCCCAACAAGGATCAATTTATGTTTTTACAGTTTTAATTTTTGTGTACATAAGATTGATGAATAAATTAGATAAAAAATATAATTTAGACAGTTAATTATGGAATTACAAACTTTGACTTGGTTGTTCGTAGGAATCACCTTTACATTGTACATCGGTATCGCAATTTGGTCTAGAGCAGGATCAACCAAAGAATTTTATGTTGCTGGTGGTGGTGTGTCCCCACTTGCCAACGGATTAGCAACTGCTGCAGATTGGATGTCTGCTGCTTCGTTTATTTCAATGGCTGGATTGATCTCTTTCAGCGGTTATGACGGATCGGTTTATTTGATGGGTTGGACAGGTGGTTACGTTTTATTGGCGTTATTATTAGCCCCATATTTAAGAAAATTTGGAAAGTTTACGGTACCTGATTTTATTGGTGATCGTTATTATTCTAACGTTGCCAGAACTGTTGCTGTTTTTTGTGCACTTTTAGTTTCATTTACATACGTTGCTGGACAAATGCGAGGTGTAGGGTTGGTATTTTCTCGTTTTTTAGAAGTTGACATTAACACCGGGGTAATCATCGGAATGATTATCGTTCTATTTTACGCTGTTTTAGGAGGAATGAAAGGAATTACATACACTCAAGTTGCACAATATTGTGTACTTATTTTTGCGTTTATGGTTCCCGCTATTTTCATATCGATTCAAATGACAGGAAATCCTATTCCACAATTAGGTTTTGGAGGTTTGGATGAAAATGGAGTTTATTTATTAGATAAATTAGATAAGTTGCATAGAGAATTAGGATTTGCAGCATACACCTCTGGTAGTAAATCTACCTTAGACGTATTTTTTATAACAGCAGCTTTAATGGTGGGCACGGCAGGATTACCACATGTAATCGTTCGTTTTTTTACAGTTAAAAAAGTTTCCGATGCACGCAAGTCTGCTGGATGGGCGTTATTATTTATTATGATTTTATATACAACTGCACCCGCAATTGCAGTTTTTGCAAGAACGAATATGATAGAAACCGTAAACAATCAGGATTATAAAGAAATGCCAGATTGGTTTACTACCTGGGAAGAAACAGGGTTGCTTTCTTTCAATGATAAAAATAAGGACGGAAAAATACAATATGTTGAAGATGCCTCAATAAATGAATTGACTATCGATAAAGATATTATGGTGTTGGCAAACCCAGAAATTGCACAATTACCAAACTGGGTAATCGCTTTAGTTGCGGCAGGAGCTCTTGCGGCGGCTTTGTCTACTGCAGCAGGATTGTTGTTGGTAATATCTGCCTCAGTATCTCATGATTTAATAAAAAAAATGATCCAACCAAATATCTCTGAAAAAGGAGAGCTAATGGCTGCACGTTTGTCTGCATTTGTAGCAGTTTGTGTGGCAGGTTATTTTGGAATCAATCCACCAGATTTTGTGGCAGCCACAGTCGCCTTAGCTTTTGGTTTGGCAGCAGCCTCTTTTTTTCCTGCAATTATTTTAGGCATTTTTACAAAAAAAATGAATAAAGAAGGAGCCATTGCAGGGATGATCGCAGGTATTTTAACGATGCTATTCTATATGTTAAAGTTTAAATTTGATTGGTTCGGCGGAGGTCAAAAAGAAGACTGGTGGTTTGGAATATCTCCAGAAGGATTTGGAACTGTAGCAATGATCATTAATTTCTTAATAGCAATAGTTGTCTCTAAATTTACTCCAGATCCGCCAGATGAAGTTCAAGAAATAGTTGCTAATATTAGGATTCCAAGTGGTGCTGGAGAGGCAACACATTAGTTAATGTGAAATTTACAAACATGAGAAAAATTCATAAACTTCTATTTATTATCACAGTAATTTTAATGTCTTGCAAAAATAATAACGAATTAGTAATCCCTTTTTCAAATTCTGAAATAGCGTTTTCTGGGAGAATAGATTTCTCTCAAGAAGAAGCCGCAGAAATCTATTGGTCTGGGAGTTCTATAAAGATAAATTTTGAGGGCGAATCTATTGAAGCTCTTTTAAAAGACGAATCTGGAGATAATTATTATAATGTCATTTTAGATAATGATTCTATTTCTATTTTGAGACCAAGTAAGGTGAAACAATACCATCAATTAGCTTCGGGATTGTCTAAAGGAAAGCACACTGTTGAACTTTTTAAAAGAGCCGAATGGGATAGAGGTAAAACTAGTTTTTATGGTTTTAAAATAAATAGTGGCGCTAAACTTTTATCAAAATCAGCACCAAAAAATAGAAAGATAGAATTTTATGGAAATTCTATTACAGCAGGTTTTGCCATTGAAGATTTTTCAGGAAAAGATTCTCCAGACAGTACTTATACTAACAATTATTTAAGTTATGCAGCAATTACTGCTAGACACTATGATGCTAAATATAAATGCATTTGTAGAAGCGGTATTGGTATAACCGTTAGTTGGGTTCCCCAAATAATGCCAGAAATATATGACAGATTAAATCCTTTAGATCCAAATAGCAAATGGGATTTATCCGCAGACGAACCAGATATTGTTGTCGTTAACTTATTTCAGAACGACACTTGGCTGGTAAATTTACCAGAACACGAAGAGTTTAAAAAACGATTTGGAGATAACCCTCCGACAGAAGAAGAAATTATAAACGCTTATCAGCAATTTATAACTAATTTAAGAAATAACTACCCGAAAGCGAATATTATATGCACACTTGGAAGTATGGATGCTGCAAAACAAGGTTCAAAATGGATGGGGTATATTAAACTTGCCGTAGCAAATCTTAATGACAAAAAAATACAGACACATTTTATGCCTTATCTAAAATCAAAAGGTCATCCTACGATTAAAGATCAAGAAATAATGGCTAAAAATTTAATTGAATTTATTGATCAAAATATTGAATGGTAATCAGTAATCCAATTTATAATAGAAACTAACAGCTAAGTAATAGCAACTGAAAACTAATTATGGCAAATGAGTAATTATCATATAAAACATTTAGAAGAATATTATCAAGTATACAGAAAGTCTATTCGAGAACCAGAAAATTTTTGGGAAGAAATTGCCGAAGAGCATTTTGTTTGGCGGAAAAAGTGGAATACTGTTTTGGAATGGGATTTCTCAAAACCAGCAGTGAAGTGGTTCGAGGGCGCGCAATTAAATATTACAGAAAATTGTATTGATAGACATTTAGCCACTCGTGGAGATAAAACTGCCTTATTATTTGAACCAAATGATCCAACTGAAGCGGCAGAGCATATTACTTATAGACAGTTATATGAAAGAGTCAACAAGTTTGCGAATGTTTTAAAAAAGCAAGGAATACGAAAAGGAGATAGAGTCTGTATTTACGTGCCAATGATCCCAGAATTAGCAATTGCGACCCTTGCTTGTGCAAGAATTGGAGCCGTTCATTCAGTAGTTTTTGCAGGATTTTCTGCAACAGCATTGGCTACAAGAATTAACGATGCCGATTGTAAAATGGTAATTACATCAGATGGATCTTTTCGGGGTGCAAAAACCATTGATTTAAAAGGGATTGTAGATGAAGCCTTAGAAAATTGTTCTTGTGTAGAAACTGTTTTAGTAGCAAAAAGAATCCATTCAGAAATCTACATGAAAGAGGGTCGTGATCAATGGTTACAACCACTATTAGACCTAGCATCCATAGAATGTGAGGCAGAAATAATGGAGGCAGAAGATCCTTTATTTATTTTATACACTTCAGGCTCCACTGGAATGCCAAAAGGGATGGTGCACACAACTGCTGGTTATATGGTATATACTGCGTATACGTTTAAAAATGCTTTTCAATATAAAGAGAATGATGTGTATTGGTGTACTGCAGATATTGGTTGGATTACAGGACACTCTTATATTGTATACGGTCCACTGGCAAATGGGGCAACTTCACTACTATTTGAGGGGGTTCCTAGTTATCCTGATTTCGGGCGTTTTTGGGAAATTGTAGATAAACATAGAGTAACACAATTTTATACCGCTCCAACTGCGATTAGAGCACTGGCTAAACAGGGAGCAGAATTGGTAGATAAATATGATTTGTCTTCTTTAAAAGTTTTAGGTTCTGTCGGTGAGCCAATTAACGAAGAAGCTTGGCATTGGTATAATGAAAATATAGGGAAGAAGAAAAGTCCTATTATTGATACCTGGTGGCAAACAGAAACAGGAGGAATGATGATTACCCCCATTCCATATGTAACTCCAACAAAACCCACCTATGCAACACTCCCTTTTATTGGTATTCAACCAGCAATAATGGATGAAAACGGAAAAGAATTAAAAGGAAATCAAGTAGAAGGTAGATTGTGTATTAAATTTCCTTGGCCTAGTATGGCAAGAACCATATGGGGAAATCACCAACGGTATAAAGAAACTTACTTTTCTGCTTTTGATCAGATGTATTTTACAGGTGACGGAGCCTTGAGGGATGAAGTTGGTTATTATAGAATTACTGGAAGAGTAGATGATGTAATCATCGTTTCTGGACATAACCTTGGAACTGCTCCTATAGAAGACGCGATCAACGAACATCCTGCAGTCGCAGAATCTGCCATTGTTGGTTTTCCTCATGATATTAAAGGAAGTGCTTTATATGGGTATATTACTCTAAAGGATATTGGTGAATCAAGAAATCATGATAACTTAAGAAAAGAAATTAATCAGCTCATTACAGATAGAATTGGTCCAATTGCTAAACTGGATAAAATTCAATTTTCAGAAGGATTGCCAAAAACACGTTCTGGAAAAATTATGCGACGTATTTTGCGGAAAATTGCATGTAATGAAATGGACAATTTAGGGGATGTTTCTACCTTATTAAATCCTGAAGTAGTTCAACAAATTATAGCAAATCGATTGTAATAACAATTTTTAGTTGAACTTGCATTCATTATTCTGTTGTAAAAGAAGAGGCTGGCAACCCTTCTTTATTAAATAAACTTGCAACACTAATATCTTTCCATGCATATCTTGCATGTATCGGCTTTTGAACGCTAGAAGAACGAACATGAACCTTGTTGTTTATAATTGTTGCTTTCGCAGGAACAAATAGCTTATTAGCACCCGCAATCTCAAATTCAGACAATTCAGAATCATGGGTCATTAAGCCAGAACCAATAAAATCAAATTCAATTATTAGCGTATTCTCAGCCACTTCAAAACGCTTGTATAATGGCCCGGAAGCAACGCTATTTTTTTCATACTCATTCTGCAATGCCAAACCTGCAAGCCTGTTCCCTACGTCGTGTTTATTTGAAGGGTGTATGTCATCTATATCACCTATATCTAAGGTTACTACCATACCGGTTTTATCAACTTTTAAGGTTTTTCTTTGAGCATCTCGTAATAATGAAGAAAGTCCGTTGTAATTCCTAAAAGGCGCTATTTGAACAAAATAAAATGGAAATTTTACATTCCATTTTTCGCGCCAATCTTTTATCATTGCAGGAAATAGAGTTTCATATTCTCGATACCTTGCTACATTATTTTCTCCTTGATACCAAATAGATCCTTTTATATTATAAGGAATTAGAGGGTTGATCATTCCATTAAAAAGGGCTGATTTTGAGTTTTGAGTATAGCTTTGAACTCGCGGTCTTTTCGAAAAATCAATAGGTTGGTCTTCGTATAAATAAAAAGAGTAATAAGGCCAAGTGAAAAACTCCTCATTTATTTGATCAAATACTTCAGCAGAAACCCGATAGTTCCATTTTCCTGCCAATGATATGGAGACTCCTGAAGGGTTTATCAATGATATTTCTCCAACCCTACCCTCTTTATATTGGTTTATGACCCTAATTACAATATTGTTTTCACCTACTTTCAGAAGGTTTTTTGGGATTGTATATACTTTGTTCGTTAAACTAACTTTACCTAAACTAGCTCCAATGTTTTCTCCATTCACATAGGTGAAATCCATGTCAGTTATTGGGCCTATGTTTAACGTGTAATCTCCTCTCACTTCTTTTAACGTAAATGATTTTCTAAACAAAATAGCTCCGTCAAAATCATTAGTTTCAAAAATATTATCAAATGAACCCGGTAATTCTAGTTGTTTCCACTGAGTATAGTCATGATAATCTGAAGCAACATATTTTTGATCTTTGAAATCTAATTCTCCCCACTTATCGGGAGCTCCTAAGGAATCTTCAAGAAACAAATACCAAATATCTGAAGGTAATTTTACAGAATTAAATTGAGAAAACCATTGTTTTGATTTTAGAAATCTATTCACTAAGGTATCATAAGAATTCATTGTTTTATCTAAAAAATCTATTGTACTTAGTTTTTCTCTGCTAGTCCAAGCTTCGATATCTGTCCCCCCCCAACTTGCATTAATGATTCCAACAGGCACCTTCAATTCTTTGTGTAATTTTTTAGCAAAAAAATATCCAACGGCACTAAATTTAGTAATGTCTTTTCGAACAGCACCCTTCCAGTTCCCCTTGATTTTTTTTGTAGGCAATGAACTTATCTGTTTGCTTACATTGAACATTCTAATTTGAGGATAATTAGCCGTAGACAGTTCTATTTCTGATTTATCTGTAGTATTACAACAATAATCAAAATCCATTTCCATATTAGATTGTCCAGAAGCCAACCAGACCTCTCCAATCATTACATCTTTTAGTGTAAGAGTAGTGTCTTTAGTAATAATATCTATCTCGAATGGACCCCCTGCCTCAGTCGTTGGTATAAGTAGCTTCCAGTTTCCATCATTATCGGATGTACAGGAAGATGCCTCTCCCCAAGTTCCTTTAACTGTTACAGAACTATTAGGTACATATTTTCCCCAAAAAGCAACATTTTCTTTTTGTTGAAGTACCATGTGATTAGAAAAAAGCGGATTGAGTTCCAAATCACTTTTCTCAAAATTTTTACATGAAAAAAATAATAAAAATAAACAACTAAAATATGAAAGATACTTTTTCACAATTATTATTGTAATGCTTTTTTAATTGCTCTTTCTGCTAATTTTTCCATTACTAAATAGCCATTTATATTTGGATGAACAAGATCATTTGCAGCAGTATAATCAGGCACTTTTAAACCTCCTTTATCATCTACCATTGCCGAATAATAATCTAGATAAATAAAATTATTTTTTGAAGCATACGTTTTAAGAGCTTTGTTAATTTTAACAATATTGACCGCAGGTTCTAACCCAGGTTTCCAGAGATAATCTATGGCTGGCAAAATTGAGGAAATAATCACTTTAATCCCATTTGCATGTGCAATTTCTGCCATCGATTTAATATTCCCAATAATTGTTTCTATAGAAGCATATCCTGTATTCCCTGCAAGATCATTTGTTCCCGCTAGGATAACCACAGCTTTTGGATTTAAATCAACGACATCTTGTCTAAATCTTAACAACATTTGATGTGTGGTTTGTCCACCAATACCTCTATTAATATAATCTCTGTCTTTAAAGAAATCTGATCTCATCTGAATCCAACCTTCAGTAATAGAGTTCCCCATAAAGACTACTCTATTTTCAGCTTTCATGTGTAATTTTAATTCAAGATTCGCTTTATCATACCGAGCTATGGAAGCAAAAGTACGCCAATTATTGGGGCCTATTCCTTGAGTAAAAGCATCTTGTGATAGTACTACTAGAAATCCAATTAAGAAAAGATATTTAAACTTCATATTTAAAATTTTATTTTTTTGTCAATTACTTCATTAATTATTATTGATCAATTCAAAAATAAATAATATATTTTTATTCGGTTCATTATTTCGATAAAGGTAGTTTGTTGAGGGGTGTAGGACAATTTTGGTGATGTGGCTAAACAGTAAAATACTACGATTCAAAAAAATGTAAAAGGTAGTCTTCACTAAATATCATAAAACCAAACAGCTCTTTTAAATTTAAATAATCTTGTTTGAATTTATTTTTTTCTATTTGACTATCGCTTAAGTGATAACCGGTAATGTTATAAAAGATTAGGTAATAATCACAATATGAATCGTATAATATCTTGTCCATATATAAATTTTTAAAAACAATTTTAGCTCTTTTGATGTCAGATGATCTTAAACTAAACATAGCATCTATAAGATCATAAATAAATACATCAAGATAGTTGTGAACATGAAATATGTCTAAAATATCTTCATAATACTTACTCATGATAAAGTTCAATTTTTTAAATCGTTTGGCTAAAAGTAGATGATGAATAAATTCATGTAAGAAATTTCTTATATCGTTTTCTTCAGCTATTAAATCAAAAAATAAACTCCAATAATATTGTTCTAAATTTTGATCAGAAATTTGTGAAGCATATAAAATTTGAAAACCTAAATAGCGCCCTCTTAAAGTTACAGGTAAGTTCATAAGAGTTGATTCGTCAATCCTTATCTTATTTGTTTGACCGTGATTTAAAAATTGAACTAGACCTTTAAGGAGTTTAATAAAAACCTTTTCTTGATGTTCCTTCTTTTTCTTATCTATCAGATCTATCAAATACCCATACCTTCCATTCATGTTAGTAAGATCTACATAAATATAAAGTACATTTTCCTTAAATTTTGTTATTTCAATCAAATTGGGCATGAGCTTTTTAAAATCGTTTAAAGGAATTGATTTTAGTTTTATAGAAATTAAAGAAGCTATCTTAACATTGAATTCTAAGGCTTCAATTTTATTTTTACCTGTTAAATTGAAATATTTTGAGTTGAAAAGCGTTTGGATATAGTTCCATTTTTCATATTGAACAGCATGTTCAAATAAGGCTATAAAATAATGGATACTCCCCTGGTATTTGATGATTTTATTTATGAAATTTAAATCTGAAGCAGTGAGATCTTCTTGGTATTTAAGGCGCTGTAATTTTACCTCCGTATGCCACAGTTCAAATTTATTTTTTTCTCTGATATAACTAAGATAGGACTGATATCCTAAAAAAAGTGATAACTTGTTTAAGGTATTTTGTCTTGCTTTAGTTTCAGGTAGCAAACCCCAAAAACGCCTTAAAGTATTATAACTTAAATCTACTATTTGATTTTCCCTTAGTATGTTTACAAATATTTTAATATCCGATGAGGACACAATTTTGAAGCCAATTTTTATCTCGATATCAGTTCGAAGTTGTTGTTGTTCTACTTTCATGTACTTATCAGTTTAAATAAAAGATGAACATCCCTACGACTATCATCAACAAGCCAGGAAGCGATTTCAAGTTGAGCTTCTCTTTTCCTAAGAATATTCCCAAAACTAGCGTTATAATTGGTGTTAAAAGCCCCATAAGTGACGAATAAATTGGGCTGGTAACTTTTAACCCTTTTAAACCTAAAAAAACTGCTAGGGTAATGGGTAAGGCAAAAATTACAAACTGCCATATGGGAATTTTCTTAGCTTTGAAAGTTCTTGGTTGCATTGATATGATGATCCCAGCAAAAATAAATACACACAACTCCTGAATAAAAGCAATTGCCACCTCAGGTATTCGCTCCAAAAAATCCATTTGTAAAATTAGTAGCATAGAAAAGCAACAATGTGCTAAAAAGAAGTATAGGTGAGCCTGTCTAGATTTTAGAGTAGTTGTCTGCTCTTTGAACTGTTTAAATATAAAATATAAATAGCCAAAACTTACAAATAACAACGAAAAAATATTCCAATACCAAGCATGATTTATTTGATACTCTAGAGTAAAGCCTAAAATAAAGGTGAATAAAAGGCTATAAATTGCATATTGTAAGAGACTTCCTTTCTTGAATCCAAGTACTAAAAAACTCAAACCTGCGAACCCCAAACTACTTATAATAAATAAGTTAAGGATCTCTTTTGGGGTAAATTCTTGTCGATTATAAAACAAAACCACTGCTAAAATTACTCCTAGAAACAAGCAAGTAAAGCTAGATCGTTTGAACATAATCACGTATATATTTTGTTTTAGAGTGAAATGCTTCCACAACAAATTATTAATAGAAAACAGTAAAACACTCGCAAATAAATATAACATATCATAAATATAAAGAAAATGAGCCAAATATGGGCTAGTTTTGTATGTTAAAAAAACTAAATTTACTAAGTAAAATGAAAAAAATAAGAGTTCAAAACATTCAATCTATCAGTTTTTAAATAAAGAATTATGATAAAAAATACGCTTATTAAATTGACTTTTCTGTTGCTCACTGTTTCCATTTTTTCTCAAACTCAATTTGAAGTCAATGTTAATGGAATAAAAGAGAATGATTCTATAAGAGTCATTGTACAAAAATCATCTGAATCCCTATTGAAAAAGTGGATCCATGCAAGTGATTCACCTACATCAGCTGTTTTTTCTCTTAGCGATGGTAATTGGGCTGTCAAACTTGACGCAACTGGTTATACCTACCCTTCACAACAAGTAGTATCGATCCCAAATGACACGCAAATAACTTTTGGTTTAACAGAAGCCACCGAAGGTGATTTTTCCTATAATTGGCGAGATGATGGATCTGCTGCAGGGCATTCCACACAATCTTATGTTGCTGAACCTACTCAAATTACAGTAATCAACAACACCGTTTCTGTTCCTACAAATTTTTCTTCTATTAAATTGCGAACAGAATATGGAGTAATACTTTCTGACGATGTTGAACCTTGGTCAAATGAAGATGCATACAGATTGTACAAAATGTTTTCTAACTTACCCGATAACACATATGGAGAAGGTTCAAAGGTTGATTATTCTACTGGTGAAAATGTTAAGGGAGTATTTTATTTGTCCAATGAAGAAATTTTTGAGGATATTTCTATTGAGGAAATTGACGGTATTAAACATGCTACAGTTAGCCAGATTGCCTTTACCTATGCCAACCCACAAATTGTAAAATTAGATGGGATTCGAGGAAAGTTTTTCTCTAAACGCTTATATCATTCGGTGGTAAACTTTATCACAAATTTTGCACAGGATACCAATGCATTAAATAATCTTGCTCAAGAAAGTTTTGGGATTAGATTCTTGAGTCCAAATGACGAGCTAGAGAATTTAATGAATGAAACCAAGTCTAACTTTCAAGAATTTTATAACTCAGAAAAACTTGAAATTCTTGCCATGTTTGAAGAACTTCCTGAAGGGTTTCATAAACAAGAGGGGTTAAAATATTTAGTTCGTAGAATAGATGGTCAAGAACACCCTGATCCTACTTATAAACCAGCTGCCGCAATTGCTTGGACAGGCTTAAAAACTACAGAATTTATGAGCAAAGCTTTTATTGGAGGGAATTTAAGTGATACAAGACGTTTAATTTTACACGAAAAAGCACATTTTTTATGGGAATATACTTTTGATGACACAACCAAAGAGGATTGGACAGAACTTGGAGGTTGGTTTGAAGATCCAACGTCTGCATCGGGATGGTCAACCTACAATACTACAGAATTTGTTTCTGCCTATGCACATGCAAAAAATCCAAATGAAGATATGGCTGAATCAATTGCCATTTACTTGACTAATCCAGATAGATTGATCAATGTCTCTATGGTTAAATACGAGTTTATCCGAGATAGAATCATGCACGGTACAAGATATGTAGCACAAATACGAGAAGACTTAACTTTTACCGTGTATAATTTATATCCAGATTACACCTTTCCAGGTAAAATCATAGAACTTGACTTAGAAGTTGAAGGTGCTCCAGAAGAGGATAAAATAATCACAATGAAAGTAATTCTTGATTCTGATGATCCTGCTGTAGACGGAGCCGTAGAAGTTTATACTAGATTTTCATCATCTATAGGAACTATTTTTGATATAAGATTACACCCACAAAATGGCACTATAGATTCAATTCTTGTAGGTTCTGCTACTCTAAGTAAGCATGCTAAATCTGGATACTGGAATCTTGGTTCAGCTGCTATTTTTGATCAGGTTAGAAACCAACGATATGAAAACACCTCAACTGTAGGAGCAAAACTATGGATTGAAAGTCCTTTAGAAGACACAACGCCTCCTAAATTTATTGAGTATTCGGCAGAGAGAGTCGAGGGCAACTTTAACATTGGCAATGGATTTAATGCTACTCTTGATGAAAATGGTACGCCAGGGCAAGCCATCAAAGTGGTTGCTAAATGGGAAGAGACTCTCAGTGTAGGAACAGCTAATATGAGAATTGATTTTCCCAACCCTGATCAATCTGAAACATATTATAAGGAACTTGGAACACAAGCAAAAGACCAAAATCAATTTGTAAAGGAAATGGAAGGATATCTTTTTATCGAAGATTATTTTCCTTCAGGGGAATATGGATTTGTAGAAATGTATATCGGAGACGAGGCAGGTAACAGCTCCTGGGTTAATATTTCGGAAGATCCTAATAATACTTATACCGATGGTACTAGTGCTTTTGCCGCTGTTAGAAAAACCATTTACATAGAGACAGCGTTTCCAGACATAGTAAAACCAGAAATGGATCAAAATAATATTACAGTAACCGCAGAGCCCACAAATCCTGAAGCTCCGAATGGTGAAACAAGGGTAGATATCAATTTTAACGCCAGGGATTTGTCAGATTTTCCAGGGCATGAAGCGGGAATTAGAAGTGTATCGTTAATTCTTCGTGACCCTCAAGGAAAACAATTTGGTTATCAAACAGGGAATACTACCATGAATCATCCTGATTTAGATCTTGCAAATGAGGATCCTGATAGGAATTCGAATTGGAAAAATTATAGATTTGATTTGGTACTGCCACAAGGTTCTGCTGCGGGAGTTTGGGGAATTTCAGACATCATCATACAAGATAAAGTAGGTAATACTAAGAGTTATAATTTTGTGGAATATGTTCGTTTTGATACCATAGATTCTGAAATAACTCTAGACACACCCCTTGAAATTGAAATTTTAGACAAGGTCATTAATGCAGGGAATGTGGGTTCTATTAAAGTTAGTATGAGCTGTACTCCATGCGAAGGATTAAATTATGTAGCTACAATTTACTCTAGATTTGGGGGTGGAGCTGTCGTCAGAAACGAAGGAACTCTTACTGCAAACGAGGTTATTATTGAAAATATGAACACTGAAGGAATCTTGGATGGAGAAGTAAATTTGACAGTTCAAATTACAGACTCAGAAGATAAATTGGTAACTACCAAAACTACAGCCTACACCAAAGATGTTGTATATCCTAAAGCCTATTACACGAGATCTAATCTCCAGAATGATGGCTCATCAAGCATCGATGATTTACTAATTGATGTAGTTGTCGAAAGTGAAGATGTTGGTGGAACCTATTCAGCTAGCGCACAAAACTACAATTCAAATGCATCAAGAATCTTCGGAGTTAAACAATCAAATACAACGGACCCTCTAACGTTTAAGGGAGATATTTCATCGGAAGAGTTTAATATTTCAAACCTAGACTTATCTTCCTTAGAGGATGGGTATATTGAGATCAAATTAGAAATAACAGATCCAAATGGTAATCTAGGTGAGGAACCTTATGTTACTTATTATTTAATTGAAAACAATTCAATAAGTTATGCAGGAACCTCCCTGAGTACAGATGACATTGAAGCAAATGAGTTTGTGATATTTCCAAACCCAACATCCTCATTCATACATATATCTTTTGATTTTTCTACGGCTAAAGTTTTTGATTTAACAGGAAGAGAACTCATAAAGTCAAGTTCTCAAACAATAGATCTTTCAAAATTAACAAAGAATATATATCTGTTAAGAACCTATGATGATTCAAATAGGATCATAGGCTCCTTCAAGCTCATAAAGAAATAAACAAACAAAAATCCAGCAATTTGCTGGATTTTTTTATTATTTTAATATTTGAAGATTGGTTACTTCTAAATTGGTTAGGGGTCTCCATCGACCTCTTGGTAAGTTTTTCTTGGTAAGCTCTGCAAAAACAACCCTATCTAATTTATTCACTTTATACCCAACATGTTCAAAAATTTTACGAACAATTCTATTTCTACCAGAATGAATTTCAATTCCTATTTCTGATTTTGGTTCACCATTTACATAGGATATTGCATCGATAAATACTTTTCTACCTTCTATAATCACTTCTCCACGTAATTTCTCTAAATCTCTTAATTCTAGTTTTCTGTCTAGAGAAGCATGATATAATTTTCGAACATTGTGTTTAGGATGCGTTAATTTTTTTGCCAAATCGCCATCATTAGTAAATAACAACAATCCTGTCGTATTTCTATCCAACCTCCCAACTGGATATATTCTTTCTTTGGACGCATTCGCAATTAGCTCCATGACCGTTTTTCTACCGCGATCATCGTCCATTGTGGTGATATAATTTTTAGGCTTATTTAAAAGAACATACTTTTTTTGCTCTGGAGTGATGGAAGTTCCATCAAAACGGACAACATCATCTGGTTGCACCTTATACCCCATCTCTGTGACAAGTTTCCCATTTATCTCCACACTTCCATGCTCAATATACGTATCCGCTTCTCTACGAGAACAGATTCCTGAATTTGCAATGTATTTATTTAATCGAATTCCTGACGATGCATCAGATTGTGGAGTCTCTTTAATTTTTTTGAACTCTTTTTTGGTGCTTTTCCTGTTTAAAGGAGTCTTTTTTTTACCTTCTTGTCGTCCTCTCGACGAGTTTTTGTTTGATTTCATTACTTAGAATAAATTTTTTGCAAAAATAGGGATAAAAATCTTAATTTAATCTGTCCATCACTTTTTCTACTAAGAGTGAGGTGTCTATAAATATTATAGAAAAAACACCTATTAAAAGGAGTATCTTGAGAACATTATGCATCCTTCTATAATGCTTTAGTTCTGATGATTTCCAAAGATAAATCCCTAAAAAAAAGAAAACAATTAAAACAATATAAAAATAATACTTCATGTAACTTAATGCAGGAAAACTAAATAAAATGATAATTGGAAATATCGTTAAGGTCAATAAAAAAAGGCATACTAACTTGGTTTTTTTCTCTCCATAGACAATAGGAAAGGTGTCATAGTTATGAACTACTGCTCCTTTCATACTTTGTAAGTCTTTTAACAACTCTCTGATCATGATTACTAAAAACAAAAAAAATGCATGCACAAAAATGATCTTCGAAAAGTTTTTAAAATATACAAAAACTGCAAAAAAAGGAAGAATTGTAAGCATCGTCGCAGAAAAAACTCCGATCGATGGATACTTCTTAAGCTTATGGGAATAAAACCAAATACCAAAAATATAAATAGTAAAAAAGAAGGCGGCTCTCCAAGAAATAAGAAGTCCAAAAAAAACTCCTAAAATATTTAAAATAAAATACAATGATAACTTGGTAGATTGTTTTACATAATTATCAATTCTTGCTTTCAATGGACGATTGATTTTATCAAGTTTTGCATCATAAAAATCATTAATCAGATAGCCAGACGCCACCACACATATTGTTGCTAAAATGATATAAAATAAATGAATATCGAAAAGGGTGTTTTTAAGTATTTTTGTAGGAGAAAATATAAAAATCGCTGCTAAATATTGAGCGATAATTAAAACAAGAATATTGTATCCTCTTATCACAGAAAAAAAACTGAAAAATTTGAGAATAGAAATATTGAGTTTAGGGGAAAACATATAACTAGAACCTGTAAACCAACTCTAATTTGTGGTCTTTCAGGATTTTTTGAGTTTTTTTATAATCTTCTGTAAAACCTAAAATATAGCCACCTCCACCAGAGCCACAAAGTTTCAAATAATAGGCATTACTTTGTAATCCCTGTTCCCAAACCTTATGAAAAGCGTCTGGAATCATTGGTTTAAAGTTCTTTAAAACAATTTTAGACAATGATTTTACATTCCCAAACAACGACTTGATGTTTCCTTGTAAAAAATCTTCGATACAAGCATCCGTTATTGTTGAAAAATCTTCGCTAATCATTTTTCTGAAACCTTCATTTTTCATCTTGTTCATGAAAATACTTACCATTGGTTCTGTTTCTCCAATTTGTTCAGAATCTAACAAAAAAACAGCCCCTTTGCCTTCTTTCTGTGAAGGAATTCCTGCTGGCTCTATGTTCTCTTTAGAATTTATTAAAATAGGTAAGCTTAGGTAACTATTTAGAGGATCTAGACCAGAGCTTTTACCGTGGAAAAAAGATTCCATTAAAGAAAATATTTGTTTCAGTTTTAACAATTTTTCTCGAGTCAAATTTTCTAAAACTGTAATTTTATCAGCAGCATATTTATCATAAATTGATGCCACTAAAGCACCGGAACTCCCAACACCGTAACCTTGTGGAATTGAGGAATCAAAATACATACCGTTCGTAAGATCTGTCTGTAAATCATTTAAATTGAAAGAAACCAATTGTGTCTCCAAAGAAGCCAAATACTTATAAAACAAACGTAAGTTTTGGTTGGATGTTTTGGAAGTGCCTTGTAGGTCTCGAGAAGACTTTAAAGCGCCCCTATATGCATTATAAGGAATTGCTAACCCCTTAGAGTCTTTTATAATTCCATATTCCCCAAAAAGAAGAATTTTTGCATAAAATAGTGGTCCTTTCATTTATCTTTAAATATAACAATACAAAAATACAAAATAATTATGTGAGTAGAATCTTATTAAAAGTTTTTGTAAAAAGTCTTCCAAACTCCTACTTTTTTTCCTTTTTTATAACGTCCTCTTTCTTTAATTTTTCCATTCTCATAATATATTTTCCAAAAACCCTCTTCAAGTTCATTTTCAAATTTTCCAGAAACCTTCAGACTTCCTGTTTCATAGAATTCAGAGAAATTTGCAATAAGCATATTGTTTGAATAGGAAATTTTTCTATACATTTTACTGCTCTTATAAAAATACAATAATTTTTGAGGATCCTCTTGGGAAAATTTATAATAAACTGAATTTAATTGATCTGTTTTATTTAAATTTTGATCTAACCAGATTTTTTCTTGAGCAGAAACAGTTATTGAAAAAAGAAAAATAATGATTGATATATTCTTGACAAGAGCATTCATTTGACTTTTCATTTTAAACTAGAAACTTACAATTGAGCAGCTCCATAACCCACACTATCACAAATGTAATGATTTTTTTGACAGTACTTAGATAGCTGGTTTTCAATAAATTGGTTTACTGATTCCTTTTCTAATTCAGGGTATAAAACATGTACATTAGCACCCGCATCTAATGTAAAACAAAGATTACTATCATGCTCTTTTCTGTATTCCCAAATACGATTGATAATCTCCAAAGTATTTGGTTTCATTAGCACAAAATAAGGAGTACTTGTTAACATCATTGCATGTAGGGTCAAAGCTTCACTTTCAACTAAATTTACAAACGCCTTAATGTCTCCATTTTGAAGAATTTCTACCATTTTAGACATGTTTTCATTGGCTTGTTGAAAACGATTTTCTGCATATGGGTGATCGTGCATTAGATTATGACCCACCGTACTTGACACTTGTTTTTCTCCTTTGTCTACCAATAAAATTGCATCTTGATAATTTTCAAAAACGGAATGTACTTTATAAGGAAACTGAATACCAAACAAATCTGAACTTCCTTCAATATTTGGGTGAGTTCCCCAAACAACCAAAGGGCCTTCTATACTTCTACTTGCACTTCCAGAACCTAAACGCGCTAAAAAAGAAGCTTTTTTATTGATAAATTCTTTTGTTAAAGTAGGATTTAACGCATGTTCTAAACTCATTAAACACATGGCAATGGCACTTAAGCCACTTGCCGAAGAAGCGATTCCACTTGAATGCGGGAAAGAATTCTCTGAATTAATTGTCATTTTATATTCAAATATATAAGAACAATAGTCTTGAATTCTTGTAAAAAAATCTGCAATTTTTGGCTTAAATTCCTCTTTTTCTTTTCCTTCAAAAAACAACTCAAAATCAACTGAAGAGGTTTTTTCTTTTTTCTCAAACTTGATCGTTGTAATTGTGTGGCAATTGTTTAGCGTAAAACTAATAGAAGCATTTTTAGGAATTTGAGGATTGCTTTTTCCCCAATATTTAACCAGCGCAATATTACTTGGTGTTTGCCAGGAAAAGTTCGCTTTTTCAATTGAGTCTTTAAATGATTTCGTAATAAATTGTGCTGTATCCAAATTCTTAATTTTGCATCAAAGATAAAACTATTTCAAAGAAATTTTAGTTAACTTTTTAAGTACATTTTCTTTATAAGTTCTACTTATAGGAATTGCATTTTTTTCAATTTCAATAAATTCATTCGTGTAAGAATATATTTTACTCAAATTAACAATATAAGATCTGTGGATTCTTAAAAATTGTTGTGAAGGCAGTTTGATTTCAAAATTACTAATAGTTTCTCTCGTTACTAAAATCTTACATATTGTATGAATTTTGATATAATCCGATAAACTCTCAACATATAGGATTTCATCAAAATTTATCTTTACCATCTTGCGTTCTGAACGCACAAAAATATAATCGTTCTTTACTGGAGTTTCTTCAATATCAACTTGCTTAAAAATAACAGATTGTTTGTCAAAAAACTTGTTTACTGCTTGAAAAAAGCGATCAAAAGCAATTGGTTTTAATAAATAATCTACAGCTTGTAAATCAAATCCATCAATAGCATATTCTCTGAAAGCGGTTGTGAAAATGATTTTAGATTTATTGTTTATAGTTTTAGCTAAAGACAAACCAGAAATATCAGGCATATTAATATCTAAAAAAAATAAATCTATATTTTGAGAATTTAATACTTCGAAAGCCTCCATTGCATTTTTGCAACTTTTTACCAAATTTAAAATTGGAATTTTAGCCACAAAAGTTTCTAGAATATTTCTAGCAATTGGCTCATCATCAACAATAACACAATTAATGGTAATCATTTATTTTTTTATTAAATTGATAATTAAAATAACGAAGAAAACTTAAGATTTCTCGTCATTCGTTACTCATTTTGTCGAAATGACAATTTTAATTAAAACTCAATCTTTAAATATACTTTAAAAGTATCATTATTTTCAATTATTTCTAATTCATGTTTGTCTGGATACAACATTTCTAGACGTTTTCTAATATTTGAAAGTCCGATTCCTTTATTCTTTTCTTCTTTTCTTTTGGATGAATTTTGAATCTCAAAAAACAAACAATTATTTTCTATTTTCAACTGAATATCTACATTTAAAACTCCGTCAATAATTACGCCATGTTTAAAACTATTTTCAACAAAAGGAATTAATAACATTGGAGGAATCTGATGGTAATCATTCAATTTCGCTTTATTGAAGTTCACTTTTAAAGTATCATGAAAACGCATTTTTTCTAAAGAAATATAATCCTCCAAATGATTTACTTCTTCTATTAAAAGCCCTTTAGGTTTTTCTACTTTATATAAAATATAATCCAACAAATTAGATAATTTTAAAATCATTTCTGGCGCTTCATCTTTCTTTGTCAAAGCAAAACCATAAATTGTATTTAGAGAATTAAACAAAAAATGTGGATGAATTTGCATTTTCAAGAACCTCAACTCTTGCTTTTTAAGTTGAAGTTGTGTTTCTAAAAACTTACTTTTTAAATCGTCTGTTTTAACTTGAGATAAGTAATTATGAACGACTAAACCTATTACAATTACAAACAAAACAACAATATAAACACCCAAAATTATAAAAGTTAAACTTTTAGTTAAAGGAATTACGGAATCGCTGTCTGGGTTTTCTAATAAAACGAAACCATATAATATGGATAAAATTAAAAAACAGGTAGAAATAATAAACGCATAAATACTATATAAAATAAAATAGAAATATTTCTTTTTATGAAGATAATTTGGGATTAAATAATATAAAAAGAAGTAACAAACAAATATTGTAGTAGGCATTAAAAATCCAGAAAATGCATTTACATATTTTATATTATTACTTCCGTATCCTAAAAAGTAAGTGTAAAAAAAATACACACCAATCCAAAAAAAAGTGTGTAGGACCGTTTTTAAAATCAAACTAACAAAAGGATTTGAATTTTTCATTAATGGGCAATATCTATTTTTTTATGAAAAATATTATGTTTTTGAGACGAAATTCAAAAAACAAACGTAATTCTACCAATTTAAGGTGTTTTTGTTAAAAACAGTAATTATTTAGTCGTTTACAGTTCGATTTTCTTAGAACATCGTTTTTTTTTATATTGTAAGTTACTTTAAAATACTTTTGTATGTATATTAATACTAAAAATAACTTATTATGAAATTATTACCTGTAAGTATCTTAAATAATGGTGGTCCAATATTTATGTACACAATCTTAGTCGCACTTTTAATTTGTATCATTTTAATAATTAAAGCACTCTTAAAAAGTGATTCAAATGGAAAAGCCTTAAAACTGATAAAATCTGTAAGTTTATTTGCACTAGTTTGGGGTTTTTTAGGAATGATGATTAGTTTAATTATTGCTTGTGACGCCATTTCTGTAGCTAATCGGATTGCCCACAATATATTAGCTATTAGTTTAAAATTAGCTTTACTTTCACCTACTTTTGGAATAATTACCTTTTTAATTGCAAGACTTGGAATTATAGCACTTATTTTAAAGGAAAAGCAATAGCTCCTTTAAATACATATAAATACTCATTTCATTAATTCTAAAACAGCTATTTTTGTAGCAATGAAAAATGGAAAAGTCTTTCTGCTTTTAAATGGAGAAACTCCTGTAAAAACACCAGAATTAAATGATTATGAAATCATTTGTGCAACAGACGGAGCTTATCATTTTTTAAAGGAGAAGGGCATAACTCCTGATTTTATTTCTGGCGATTTTGATTCTATAGAGGACCCTCCTAAAGAAATAGAAGTAATTCACACACCAAACCAAGCATGTACTGATTTTGATAAAATCCTTCAAATTTTGAAAGACAAAGGGCATAAAACCATCGATGTATATGGTGCAAGTGGAAAAGAACAAGATCATTTTTTAGGAAATTTACACACTGCCATTCAATGGAAAGAAAAATTAAGGCTTACTTTTTATGACAATCATGGTTCCTATTTCTTGGCAAAGAAAAAAAATCCAATTCTAAATTGTAAAGACAAAATAATTTCTTTGATTCCTTTTCCAAAAGCAACAGAAATCATTACAAAGGGATTAAAATATTCGTTAAACAAGGAAGATTTAACTTTTGGAGAAAAAATAGGAACAAGAAATATAGCCCTAGAAAATAATATAGAAATCACCTTCGAAACGGGCGAACTCTTTATTTTTATCAATCATTAAAAAATAAATATGAGTAAAAAAATAAAATTACTGTGGGATTTTAGAGGCGAAGATGCCAAAGAAACCGCAAAACATCATACAATACATTTAAAAGAGTTTGCATCTATTGAAAAACTCCCTTTTTATGCAATAGACATTCATGAAAAAAACCCTATGTTGGTTGCTGCTTTTATAACGATAGATGAAAGCGACATGAAGATCTACAGGGATGCTCTGAAACCGCATCGTGGTGAAATTGCGTAATTTATTTTTACAGAGTTCGCCAACTAAGGAAAGAATATTTTCTAACTTTTATTAATATAAAGAAACCTTTCTTATACCACAAGGTAAAGCTACTTCCATTTAATACCGCAACCCATACTTGGTTGTTGCTTTTGTAAAACAGGTTTGTTTTCTAATAGATTGTATAAAGAATTTCGAATATCTTTTCCTGAAACAGGTTTCTCGTTTCCAGGTCTTGAATCATCTAATTGACCATGATAAACCAATTTTAAAACTTCATCAAAAACATAAAAATCTGGAGTACATGCTGCTGCATAATCCTTTGCAACTTTTTGATCTTCATCATACAAATATGGAAAAGGATATTTTAAATCTTTGGCAAGTTGCTTCATTAAATGTGGGGCATCTTGTGGATATTTTTCAATATCATTAGAACTAATCGCGATAAAATTGATTCCTTTCTTCTGATACTGGGAAGCCATTTTAACCAATTCATCATTTACATGAATTACATACGGACAATGATTACAAATAAATAGGATTACAGTACCCTTTTCTCCTCTTAATTCTGAGAGCGTAACAATTTGATCATTGATCGTGTTTCGCAGTGTAAAATTGGGCGCAATGATTCCGAGCGCTAGTTCATTGGATGCTGTTAATGCCATCTTTATTTTTAATTTTTTGATACAATCTTTGGTTTTATGATCATAAAAACGGTTTATTTTTAGCGCTAATCGCAGAGCGCATTTGCACAAATATACCCGCCAGTCCATGCATTCTGAAAATTGAAGCCACCAGTAACTGCATCAATATTTAAAACTTCACCCACAAAAAAGAGGTTCTTATGTTTTTTACTTTCAAAGCGTTTAAAATTAATTTCTTTCAAATCAATTCCTCCAGCGGTCACAAATTCATCTTTAAAAGTGGTTCTTCCGTTGGCATTAAAAACTCCCTTGGTTAATTGATTGGCTAAGTTTTCTAATTGATGATTATTTAAATCCGCCCAATTTTGTGTTGATTTTATCTCAGATGCTATCACAAATCGCTCCCACAATCTTTTTGAAATTTCTGTAAATGGCGATTTTAAGATTACAGTTTTACGGGGTTCTTTCTTTTTTAAATTTAATAAAACATTCAACACTTTAGCGGTTGGTCTAGATAACCAGTTTACCTCCACGTTATATTGGTAGTTTTTATCCGCCAAAATTCTAGCTCCAAAAGCGGATAGTTTTAAGACAGCTGGCCCACTCATCCCCCAATGTGTAATTAATAAAGGCCCGGAAGCTTCTAATTTTGTATTGCTAATTTTTACAGTTGCATTCGGCACAGAAGTCCCAAGTAAGTCCAACAATCTTTTGTCATTAATATTAAACGTAAACAAGGAGGGTACAGGTGCTATAATTGCGTGATCTAGGCTTTCACACAGCTGCCAGACTTTTTTAGAACTCCCTGCTGCAATCACTAATTTATCCGCTTCAAAAACCTGCGATTTCGTATTGATAATCCATTTATTTTCTTGACGAGAGACAGAATTCACTCCATGATTTGTGAACACTTTAATTTTTAACTCCTCTACCGCTTTTTGAAAACAATCTATAATTGCTTGACTGGTATTTGCTTCAGGAAAAACACGATTATCAGCTTCAATTTTTAGGGGGACCCCTTTGTTATCAAACCATTCAAAAGTATCTCCGGTCATAAACTGATGAAAAGGCCCAAGTAATTCTTTTTCACCTCTTGGATAAAATTTTACCAATTCTTTTGGTTCGAAACAAGCATGAGTTACATTGCACCTACCGCCTCCGGAAATTTTCACTTTTTGTAAAACATCTTTCCCTTTTTCTAAAATAATAATATCTAATTCAGGATTATTTTCTTTCGCATTGATGGCTGTAAAATATCCTGCTGCTCCGCCTCCAATAATAATTACGTTGTTCATAAAACCATTTCTGAGTAGGAAAGAATTGTTTCAAATCCTCTATTTTTAAAATAGTCAGGTGTAGAGGAATTTCCTGTTGCTAATATAAAGTCTCCACCCCAAGCACCTAAACTTTTTATTTCTCCAAAATAATCTGGAAATAAGCGTTCTTTTACCGGTTTTAGTTTGATAATCGAACTGATAATTCTTTCATGTTCAACAATCAACGTGTCAAAATCTTCCAATGATGTTGCCTCTAAAAACCGATCAGAAATTGCTGAAATCATTTCTATTTCTTTTTCAATATTCTGGTTACTTTCTCTAAACTTCGCAATTCCTTCTTTAGAATCTTGTTTCGCATTCAGATGTACAAAAAATAAATTCTCTTTGAATGTTGGGTTAAATGCTACTTGATGTACCATTGGTTTTTTATCCTTTATTTGATAAAAAATTGGCGCATTATTTTGAGCACAAGCAATGTCATAACCACTCCCTTTAAAGGAGTTCCAAAGTAATTTAAAAGGATCTACTTTTGCCCATGAAGCAATAGAATTTATTAACGTAGAGGAACTTCCCAAACCCCAGTTTCTTGGAAAAGTCAGTGTTGTTTTAACTATATATCCATGTTCAGAGTTCAAAAAATTAGGATTTAGACCTCTTGCCTCTTGTAGGATCTCTAAAAGTGTTTCTGCAATCACTTCTGCATTTCCTTGGGTATCGGAAGTATAGGTACAACTTACCAAACGAAATTTTGATACCTCAAAAACAGCTTCAAACCAGCAATTCCCATTGGGCGAAAAACTTCCCCAAATAAGTTGTGGTTCTTTGATTGTTTCAACCACCAGATCCTGTCCAAATTTCGTCGGAACTGCTAAAGATTTAGCACCCTCTAAGACTAAATATTCACCTGTTAATAACAGCTTTCCGTTAGAATAATAGTTTGTCATTTTCTCAAAGCTTTTATTTTTTCAACAACAGCAGAATGCGTCACTGTTTTGTTATCAAAATAAGCAGTAACAAGCTGTTTTTCTTGATCGTTTAAATGAAACTGATTTAAAATATTCTGTAAATGCATTTTCATGTGACCTTCCTGAATTCCCTTGGTCGTTAAAGCTCTTAAAGCTGCAAAATTTTGAGCCAATCCTGCCGCTGCCATAATTTGCATCAAAGTTTTTGCAGAAGGTTTTTGCAACATTTCCAAAGATAACTTTGCCATTGGGTGAAGTGCGGTTAACCCGCCAACAGTTCCTAAAGCTAAGGGTACCTCTATCCAAAATCTAAAAATTCCATCTTTAATTTCACAATGAGACAAACTTTTATATTGCCCAGATCTTGATGCATAGGCATGTGCCCCTGCTTCAACTGCCCTAAAATCGTTCCCCGTTGCTAAAACAACTGCATCAATACCATTCATGATTCCTTTATTGTGCGTAACCGCTCTGTAAGGTTCTACGGAAGCAATTTGTACTGCTTGACGAAATTTTTCTGCAAATTTCTGAGGATTTTGCCCTCCCAATTCCTCAACTTTACAACTTACTTCTGCACTTACCAAACATTCTGGAACATAATTGGATAAGATGCTCATGACAATTTCTATGTCTTGTTTTTCAAACGTTTTTGCAATGGCTTCCAAACAAGAATTTATAAAATTTGCACCCATTGAATCTTTCGTTTCAAAAGTAACCTCTAATTGATAGTAATTGGATAATGCATCCGTTTTATCAACCAATTGAATCTCTAGAATCCCACCACCACGTTTTTCCATATTTTTTGTGATGGATGCTGTCGCTAGTAATAATTCCGTCTTATTTTCATCAAAGTAATCTTGCAATACACTTCCATCACCAGCATACATAAAATGGACGTGCCCAATTTTTGTTGTACCAATAACCTTTGTTTTAAAACCTCCTCTGGTACTCCAAAATTTTCCCACCAAAGACGCTGCAGCCACAACAGAACTTTCTTCTACAACCATGGGAATTACATAGTCTTTGTTGTTAACTACAAAATTAGGAGCAATCCCAAAAGGCATGTAAAAGTTAGAAATCGTATTCTCTATAAAATCGTCGTGAAGTTGTTGTAAAGCAGTATCGGAGTTCCAATATTGAGTAATGGTTTTTAGCGTTTCAGATTGATTGTGAAAATAGTTTTCAATTAACCAATTTATTTTTTCTTTCTTACTTAACTTAGAAAATCCTGAAATAATTTTGCGCATTTATTTGGGTATAAATCTATCAAATACAAAGATAAGTCAATCTACAAGAACAGTAAAGTATATTGAAGATTTCTACTTTTTTAAGATATTTTTTGCTGATTTTTACGTAAACTTGGCAGAGTTTTATTAAAAACTTATTTTTATTAGGATGATAATCTCTGATACTGAAAAATAAAAAAGAAGTTTCTAGAAAAACACTGAACAAATAAATGAAATACTTCAATAGAAAATAAAAGCATAAATTATGAGTAATACGGTTAAATTACCACATCAAAAAGAATTATTTGGACACCCTGTCGGATTGTATGTATTATTTTTTGTTGAAATGTGGGAACGTTTTTCCTACTATGGAATGAGAGCAATACTTACCTTATATCTTGCTGCTCCAATTATTTTAGGAGATCCACAATCTGGCTTTGGCTGGACTAATGGGGAAACACTTTCTTTTTATGGAACGTATACTATGTTTGTTTACTTAACTTCAATACCAGGAGGTTGGATTGCGGATAAATTTATCGGTCAGAAAAAAGCAGTCATGTTAGGCGGAATTTTACTTTGTATAGGTCATAGTATTTTAGCGGTTAATACTCAATGGGCTTTTTTTACGGGTCTTATTTTTATTGTTTTAGGAGTTGGCTTTTTAAAACCAAACATTTCTACTATGGTTGGAGGGTTATACAAACAAGGAGACGATCGAAGAGATAAAGGTTTTTACATCTTTTATATTGGGATTAATTTAGGCGCTTTCTTAGGCGCTTTAATCGTTGGTGCAGTAGCTGCTAAATATGGTTGGCATTATGGTTTTGGTTTAGCTGGAATAGGAATGGCTTTGGGTCAAGTAGTGTATGTTTACGGTTTAAAATTTCTAGGATCTGTTGGTGATTTTATTGGTAATGAAGATTCTCCAAATAAAGATTTATTAAAAAAACCTCTAAACAGCGTTGAAAAAGACAGAATGCTAGTGATGTTTTTATCGTTTTTAATTATCATCGTTTTTTGGGGTGCTTTTGAGCAAGCTGGTGGACTAATGAGTTTATATACAGAGCAAAAAACAAATAGGATATTAAGCTTCTCGGTACCTTTTATCGGTAATGAAATTCCTGCTGCTGTATTCCAATCGATTAATGCTTTTTTTATTATTGTTTTAGGAACAGCCGTTGGAAGTTTTTGGCATAAATGGAAAAATAAGGGAAAAGAGTCTTCTTCATTATTTAAAATGGCAATTGGCGTGATTATTATGGCTTTTGGGTTTTTATTTATGAGCAAGGCCGCTTCAGAAGTTCTTATGAACGGAAGTGAAGTTGCTGAAAAATCTGCGATGATATGGCTAGTACTTGCATATTTATTTCATACAATTGGGGAATTATGTGCTTCACCGGTAGCTTTATCTTTTATAACAAAGTTAGCGCCGATTAAGTATGCTTCGTTTATGATGGGTGCCTACTTTGCAGCGACAGGATTAGGAAATAAAGCCGCTGGTTATATTGGTGGATTGTCAGAAAACGCGGGTGACTTTGAAGTCTTCACAGGTATTGCAATTACCTGTACTCTCTTTGGTATTTTAATCATAGCAATTTTAAAACCATTAAAAAGGTTAACCCACGGAGCTGAAGATTTAGAAATAAACTAAAATTATTTTAATTTTAAACTAAAAAATTATGACTACAGATATTGAAAACATGTTTAAAGACAAAGTTCTTGGGCACCCCGCAGGGCTTTTTGTCCTATTTTTTACTGAAATGTGGGAACGTTTTTCCTACTACGGAATGCGAGCATTGCTTGTCATGTTTTTTACTGCCTCTCTTTTAGATGGTGGATGGGGATGGCCAAGAGAACATGCTTATGCAATTTTTGGAACCTATACTTCATTGGTATACCTATCTACCTTATTAGGTGGGTATTTTGCTGATAAAAAAATTGGATATCGCTACGCAGTAGCCATTGGTGCTTTACTCATGACGTTGGGTCATGGAGCCATGGCTATTGAAACACCTTTCTTTATCTATCTGGGTTTAACATTATTGGTTTTTGGAAGTGGTTTTTTTAAACCAAACATGACTTCCATTATCTCAGAAATGTACAAAGGTAAAGACGAAAAAAAAGATGGTGCCTATACGATCTTCTATATGGGAGTGAATGCGGGTGCTTTTTTAGGAATATTATTGTGTGGATATTTAGGCGAGCAAATAGGATGGCGATGGGGATTTGGCTTAGCAGGAATTTTTATGCTATTTGGATTGCTTCAGTTTTGGTTTGCTCAAAATATTTTTGGTGACATCGGTAAAAAGCCCTTAAAAATTGATGCAACTATAGTAGAAACAAGTGCTGATGAACCTAAATTAAATCCATTTACATCAGTTCAATTGGGTCTTATAGCGATCGCTGGAGTTTTGGGGCTTTCATGGATATTAAATGATCCTGTTGCTAAAATATCTGAAGGTGCTTATAATTTATTTGACTTTAGTTTGTTTGGAATGGAAGGATCTAATCTTGCAATTCTCTCAGCGCTGGGAATCTTCTTATTATTATTGTTTATTAGAATTCCTAAATATGATAAAATAACTCGCGACCGAATGATTGCTGTTATATTCTTTGCCTTTATTACGATTTTCTTTTGGGCAATTTTTGAACAAGCACCAAGTTCATTAACCATTTTTGCTAGAGATTATACTCAACGAGTTCTTGAAGGCAATGCTGCTTTAATTTTTAAGGTTGTAAATTCTATGATGACCATCATTCCATTGGGAATTATTACATGGGTATTGTGGTTATTGTTTAAGAAAACTTTTTCTAAATATGCACTTTCAAATATATTTTTAGCAATTAGCTTTCTTATTATTTGGGGAATTGCTATTTGGATGTTATCCATAGAATTTGGTAAAGAAATTGCTGAAGTACCAGCCTCTTGGTTTGGCGTTTTAAATTCTTTATTTATTATTGCTTTTGCTCCTTTGTTTTCAAAATGGTGGGAGAGCAAATACAATCCAAATGCCAACATGAAATACGCCATAGGGATGGTTTTACTAGGCATAGGAATGGCATGTGTGGCTATAGGAGCTTCTTCTATAGAGCCAGGTGCTAAAACTGCGTCTGTAAGCATGATCTGGTTGATCTTAGTGTATTTCTTTCATACCATGGGAGAATTGTGTATTTCACCAGTGGCGCTATCTTATGTGAGTAAATTAGTACCTGGTAGAATGATTGCCATGATGTTTGGTATTTGGTACTTGGCTGTTGCTATTGGAATGAAGTTAGCAGGTGTCTTTGGCGAAGCTTCAGAAGGGATTGCACAATCTGAAGGACTAAGTTATTTCTTCTGGTTATTAACTGCTGTAGCTGTAGGTTTAGGAGTTATCTCTGCTTTGTTATATCCAGTTATAAAAAAATTAATGCATGGAGTCCGATAATCAGGATTAGAAAATAGAGAAGGCATGATTATTGATACTTTATTTTATTATGTAAATTTACCATATCAATTATGATCTAAAAACATGAAAAAAATAGTTATACCCCTTTTTTTAATCTTTATAACATCCCAACTTTATGCGCAAAAGGTGAACTGGTTGTCTTTTGAAGATGCTATTTCACTAAACAAAGAAAACCCCAAACCTATTTTAATTGATATTTACACCGATTGGTGTGGTTATTGTAAAAAGATGGATTTGTACACCTTTTCAAACAAAACAATATCAAGGTATATCAATGAAAATTTTTATGCAGTAAAATTAAATGGTGAAGGAAAAAAGAACATCACGTTTAATGGTCATACCTTTAAATTTCACAAAGAAGGAAGAAGGGGGTATCACGAACTTTCTGCAGCTTTGATGAATGGAAAATTATCGTATCCTACAACCATTTTCCTATCCGAAGAAGAAAAACTATTAGATCGAATTCCAGGGTATTTAGATACAAAAACAATGGAAAAAATATTGGCTTATTTCTCTAAAAAAAACTATCAAACATCAAAATGGGCCGAGTTTAATAAAAACTTCAAAAGTCAATTATAAAACTATTCTCTGAGTATAAAAGCCCCTTTTTTAGCTGTATTGTAGAATGGAATATTATTTTTTAAACAGCTATTTTCCCATTGCAACACCTCTCTTTTATAATTAGATCCGTCCGCAATAATTTTTGAAGGGTGGAGTGTTTTAATTAATCTTATAAGATTTATTTTTGGGCTATGTTGCAAGACTATAATTGGGTTTTTTACTCCTATATTTTTATAAATTCCCAAGTGATCAATTAGTAAAATATCTTTGTTCGCAAACTGAATATAATTCTTGAAATCAACCAAATGAACATCGCTAATATTTTCTGAAGTTTGATAAGTTCTCATAAAAGATTGTTTTTTTAATTGACCATTATTAAGATCTTTCTGTAAAAAGAGCTGTTCTCCATTTCTATAACCAATAACAGAGCTGTGACTTTTATGAAAAATAATGAATTCTTTCTTTAATTTTTTTTCATTCAATTCTAAGAGAAAAATAATTTGACATAAAAAAACAACACTCAAAAAACAAAGGCAACTTTTAAAAGATTTCACAAAGAGGAAATAAAAACCAAAAAAAAGGGATAGATAGCAACACAACATAGAAGTAAAAGACATTGTAACCTCTGTAAATAAAAACGCTTCTCGGTGTGAAATCCAACTGACAAAAGCATTCATAAAAGAAATAATCGTTCCATAAAAATCAGCCATACATTGAGGAAGTAGATTTACAATTGACAAAAAAATAAGTAAAACACCTCCGATAAGGATAATTCCTAAGAAAGGAATGATGACCAAATTAGAGACTAAAAACAGTCCAGGGAATTGATGGAAATAATAAATACTTAAAGGTAAAACAGCGATTTGAGCAGCTATAGAGACGGTACATAATTTCCATAAAAAATCAAAAAAACTAAAAACAGGCTTCCATAACGAATAGATTTTTGGTTGCAAATAAACAATGCCAAAAACCGCTAAATAACTTAACTGAAATCCAACATCAAACAAAAACATTGGCCTCATTAACAATAGAAAAAACATAGAAGAAATCAATGAGAATTCAATTCTATTTTTTCTTCCAAAAAACATTCCTATGGCTACAAAAGTAAACATGGTAACAGCTCTTACAACAGAAGCTGAAAGTCCCGCAATAAAAGCAAACACCCACAATAAAAAAATGATGCAAAGCGTTTTTAAAAATTTACCATATTTAATTCTTTCCAAAGGTGTCAACAGAAAAGAAATAAACAATAAAATGATGCCAATATGTAAACCCGAAACTGCCAAAATATGAATAGCTCCTGCTTTTTGATAATTTGTAATTAATTCGGTGGAAATCTCTTGCCTTTGACCTAAAATTAAGGCATTTATTACGGCTAACTCATTCTTTTTAAAGTTGTATTTTTGAAGGGATTCTTGAATGAAAGTGATCAACTTTGCTGAACGTCCAAAAAAAGTAATTCCATCAGAATTCAACCTAGATATCTGATTATATTCTACAAAAATTTGATGGTAAATTCCTTGTGTAGCCAAATATGATTTGTAATTAAACTGATGTGGGTTTAATGGCGGAATCACCTCTTTTAAAACAGGCTTTAAAAGCAATAACTCATCAACATTTAAGCGCTTAGAAGTTGCGTCTTTTTTTATATTTAATAGCAGTTTTCCTGTTGTTTTTTTGTCATCAACTTTTACAACTTTAGCTTCGTATTTATAATTATAATTTCCGGATTTTAAAACTTTATGAATCTGTAAAATTACTATTGAATTCTCTTCTAAATAAGGTTCGTAAAAGGTATCCTGTTTTCTATAGTCATGTATACAAACTGATGAAACTCCTAAAAAAAAGAACAGAACAAAAGAAGTAAACGTTCTCAAAACACGGTGTTTAATTATCAAAAATAGCAGAGATAAAAAAGCGATGAGAAATAAGGTGTTAAAAAAGTTGAAAGCCCAAAATTGCGTAAAGAATTGGAAACATATTCCAAGAATACAAAGCACAACAAAATGCAAGGGCAAATAATTGAGGAACCTATTCATAGCAAGTTAAAGTTAATGAAAAAAAAACAACCGTTAGTGATTTGTTTCTTATTCCTTAATTAAACTTTTGATTTGAATATTGTACGAATAGAAAATACAGGTTTCTCAAAATAAAGACTATTTCTACAAAAAGATTGGGTTTATTAATATAAAAAATACTTTGCGAGTAGTGTAAATACATCTATCACTCGTTGTATTCATTAAAAATAGTTTTGTTATTTCAAATTGGCAACAATTTGTTTCGCAACTTTTTCAGAAGCACCTTTCCCTCCTAGTTTGTTTTCTAAATCAACATAGGCCGAAATTAATTTTTCTCGGTGTGAATGATCTAAAATTTTAGTCAATGCTGTTTTTAAATGCTTCTTATTAAAATCCTTTTGAATTAACTCTTTTACCACTTCTTTGTCCATGATTAAATTTACCAAAGAAATAAACTTTAGTGTGATTATTCTTTTTGCAATTTGATAGGAAATAGTTCCTCCTTTGTAACAAACAACTTGAGGTACTTTAAATAATGCTGCTTCAAGAGTTGCTGTTCCAGAAGCTACGAGAGCTGCATGAGAAACACTCAATAAATCGTAAGTTTGATTATTGATAAAACAGATTTTTCTATTTCCAATAATTTTCTGATAAAAACTTATGTCTTGACTAGGAGCACCTGCTATTACAAATTGATATTCAGAAAAGTCTTCAACTATCGATAACATGACCAACAGCATTTTAGTGATCTCTTGCTTTCTACTTCCTGGTAACAAAGCAATAATGGGTAGATTTGTCAATGCATACTCTTGTCTGAAAGCGAGCTCATCTACTTTTTTTCTTTCAGCAATTGCATCGATTAACGGATGACCAACAAACGACACATTGTAATTGTACTTTTCATAAAATTTTTTTTCAAAAGGAAGAATTACAAACATATTATCTATATCTCTTTTAATATCTTTAAGTCTAGAGGCTCTACTTGCCCAAACTTGAGGAGAAATATAATAGTTGGTTTTAAAACCTTGTTTTTTGGCCCATTTTGCAACCCGTAAATTAAAACCAGAATTGTCTATGAAAATAATCACATCTGGTTGAAACTGTGCAATGTCTTTTTTAGCCAATTTAATAAAACTCAACACTTTAAAAAGATTCATTAATACTTCTAAAAAACCCATAAAAGCTCTTTCTTTATAATGACTTACTAGTGTTCCGCCTATATGTTGCATTAAATCTCCACCCCAAAAACGAATGGTTGCATTTGGATTTTCGTTGTACAATGCTCTCATTAAATTAGCACCGTGTAAATCTCCTGAAGCTTCACCTGCAATGATATAATATTTCATTTTTGTGTATTATAGAAATTGTAAAAATAGCGTAGTAAGAGCAATTAAAATAGTCCCTAATAACACTCCTTTTGCTTTACTATCTTGTTGTTTTTTTAAAAAAATAAAAAAAATAAATAAATTTGGTATGGCAGCTATAGACAATACTTTTCCATATAACTTACCCTCGTGAATTAGGTCAATTGTTTCGTAAAAATCAACTCTTGAAATATGTTCTAAATATAAAAAAGCACCCACAATAGTTGCTACTAAAGATCCTAAAAAGCCTATGAAAATATTCTTTTTTAAAGTTCCCATAAATTTAACTTTTCTATCATATGATGGGCGGTCATATCAAATTGAACTGGAACCACAGAAACATATCCTTTTTCTAAAGCATATAAATCTGTGTCTTGCCCTTTGTCATTTATAATAAAATCTCCAGCCAGCCAATAATATTTTTTTCCAAAAGGACTTTTACGCTTGTCAAAATTTTCCTTCCAACGACCATTTGCCTGTCTGCAAATCTTTACTCCTTTAATTTCTTCTGTCTTAAGGTTAGGGATATTTACATTCAAAACAACACCTTCAGGTATTCCATTTTGTAGGGCTTGTAAACTGATTTTTTTTACATACTCTTCTGAATATCTAAAATCTGCATCCCATTTAAAGTCCAGTAAAGAAAAACCAATCGCTGGAACACCTTCAATTCCGGCTTCAATCGCTGCACCCATTGTTCCTGAATAAATAACATTAATAGAGGAGTTTGCACCGTGATTGATCCCAGAAACGCATAAGTCTGGTTTTCTATTTAAAATTTCATTAAGTGCCATTTTTACACAATCTGCGGGGGTCCCAGAACAAGCATATTCTAATTGCGGTCCATCGTCAATCGTTATGGGATTACATGTCAACACATTGTCTATTGTTATCGCATGGCCCTTTCCACTTTGTGAACTATCAGGGGCAACAACAACAACCTCTCCTATTTGATTCATTATTTTGATTAATGTTCGTATTCCTGGAGCTGTAATTCCATCGTCATTTGTGATTAAAATTAATGGTTTGTCTTGCATACTTGAGATTTATCACAAAGGTAATTGATTTTATACTATTTTCTTTTTAACATTTCGTAAAGAATGATTTTTATCTTTTTTGCGTAACATTGTATAAGATAAAGATGTTTTTAAAAAAACCCTGCAAGTCAGTCTTATGAGGATTTTTTTTAAAAAAACACTAAAACTATTTGAGCATAAATTAATCAATATTTTGGTATTCTACCAAAACACAACTATTAAAAATTAGGACAACCGATTTATGAAGACGAAACTAAAAATCATACTATTTTTATTAACTACTCTAACTCTCACTAGCAACATACAATCTCAAACCAATACTACAAATTCCAACTCAAATCCCGAGAAAGATAAAATTTTGGTCTATATCCTTAGAAATATTCTAACTAGAAGTCATTTTGTAGTTAAAGAAATGAATGATGAATTCTCTGAATATGTATTTCATGAATTCATTAATGGTTTAGATCCAAACAAAAGATACTTTACTAAAAGAGATGTTAAAAATTTTGAAAAATACAAATATGACATTGATAATCAATTATTAAGAGAAGACCTTTCTTTCTATAATTTAGTTTATGATCAATTTACTCGAAAAATTAATAACGCAAAATCTTATTATGTAGATTTATTAGCAGAACCCTTTAATTACGACAAAAAAGAAGCAATTAATATCGATTATGACAAGGTGTCTTTTGCAAAAAATGAAAATCAATTAATAGACTATTGGCGAAAGCAGCTAAAATTATCTGTCTTAATCAGAGTTCAAGACAAACTTAAAAAGGTCGACAAAAATGAAACTGAAAAGCAACGAAGAATTAATTTCAAAAAACTAGAAAAGGAAGCTCGTTCAGAAGTTCTAAAAAGCATGAACGAATTATACGAACGAATTGAAGAATTAGAAAACGAAGATTGGTTTTCTACTTTTTTAAATACCATCGTAAGTGCTTTTGATCCGCATACTACCTACATGGCACCAAATATGAAAGAACGTTTTGACCAAGACATGTCCGGAAAACTAGAAGGTATTGGAGCCAGATTACAGAGAAAAGGAATCAATACTCAAGTTTTTAAATTAGTTTCTGGAGGGCCTGCATGGAAGCAAGGAGAATTAGAAGCTGGTGATATAATTTTAGCTGTAGCTCAAGGAAATAAAGAACCTTTAGATATTGTTGGTATGCGTTTAGATGATGCTATCAAATTTATAAAAGGAAAAAAAGGAACTGAAGTTAGACTTACCGTTAAGAAAAAACTGGATGGATCTACCAAAATAATTTCCATTATTAGAGATATTGTAGAATTAGATGAAACCTTTGTAAAATCTAGTATTGTAGAAAAGAATGGAAAAAAATATGGCCTCATCAATTTACCTAAATTTTATATAGATTTTGATGAAAAAAGCTATCGAGATTCTGCAAAGGATATGGAAAAAGAAATTGAACGATTAAAAAAGGAAGGGGTTTCCGGATTGATCATTGATCTAAGAAATAATGGAGGAGGCTCATTAAAAACAGCCATAGAGATTAGTGGATTATTTATAAAAAAAGGACCTATAGTACAAATAAAATATAGAGGAGAAGCTCCTATAGTTAAACATGATACCAATGAAAAAATTCAATGGGATGGAGCTGTTATTGTACTGGTAAATGAATTTTCAGCTTCTGCATCAGAAATTTTTGCAGCAGCAATGCAAGACTACAACAGAGCAATCATCATTGGTGGAAATCAAACCTATGGTAAAGGAACAGTTCAAAGTGTATTGCCTATCAATCAGTTTACCAAATATGAAGAAAATTTAGGTGCCTTAAAAATGACCATTCAAAAATTTTATAGAATTAATGGAGGCTCTACTCAAATTGAAGGAGTGTATTCAGATATTGCGATCCCAAGTAGATATAGCTATATGAAATTTGGAGAAAGAGATCTAGAAGGTGCATTAATTTGGGATAAAGTCAATCAAGTAGATTATATCCCTACAAAATCTTATAAAAATTTTTCGGAAGTAGTATACAATAGCAAGCAGAGAATCGCTTCCGATTCCAAATTTAAATTAATAAACGAATATGCAAAATGGTTAAAGAAGAACCAAGACAATACCTCATATTCCTTAAACTATGGAGCGTTTTCTGAAGAAAATCTCCTTCAAGAAAAAGAAGCTGAAAGGTTTAAGACTGTTTTTGATTATGAATCTGATTTAAATTTTACTTCTCCAGAATATGAACTTTCACTTCAAAAAAAAGATACCGTTTTAGCCGATAAAAGGTTAAGTTGGTATAAAAATTTATCAAAAGATGTCTATGTAGACGAGGCTTTAAATGTTTTAAGTGAATTAAAACTAACTACTTCAAACAACATTTCTAAAAAATAGAAATGAAATTATTTCATTAACTGCTTTTTTTGGTTGGTTAATCAAATATAATATAACATAAGGTATATTACCATGTATTTTTTTTAGCTTTATAAAAAAATGCATGAAACTTCAATCTATTATTCAAACTTTAACGGGGTTATTCTTCGTATTAAACATGAATTCCCAAAACATGAACATTGCCTCTGGAGGTAATTTAACTACATCAGATGGAGCTGAAATAACTGTTATAGGAAACCTAGTGATAGACCCAGAAGGTACTTTTGAATTGAAGAATGCTACTTTGAAAGTAGAAGGAGATAATAGTTCAGGAAAAATAAAATATACTAAAACGCTTGATAATTCTAACTACTGGTTTGGAATTAGTTCTCCTGTAAAAAATCAAAATATCAAAGAATTTGCAGATAATGAACCTCTAGCGTCCGGTTCAGGTGGAGGCATAACTAACAGAGGTCTTGCGAGTTACGATAATACTACAAATGCGTGGGACATTTATCAACACAACTCTAGTGATTGGGGGAATTTTACAAAAGGAGAAGCCTATCTTATAAAACTACGTGAAAAAGGAACTGAAGATGCAGATACTTTTTTCGACGTTTGTTTCGAGGGCCCAATACTCAACACAGACGTTCTATTACCTGCAAAAAGTAGTGATATAGAACATAATGGAGAAACCGTACCAAATAGATTACAATATATAGGAAACCCCTTCCCTTCTGTTGTCAATATAGTTGATGAAAATGGAGAGGGCTTACTGAAGTATAACCATGCTAATATGGAGGAAATTACTTTATATTTTTATAATAGTAGTATGGACGATTTTGATACAGTAAATTATATCGAAGCAAAAACAATGAACGCTACTGAAGGTTTTTTTGCAAAAACCAATGATGTATTTACAATTCCAAGGAGTTTAACGAATCATCAGCAGAGATACTCCAACTATAAATCTAGAAAAAATACAAAAGAAAGCATTTTTTTAAGAATTACAGATAATGCCACCGGTAGTTATCGTCAGACTTCTATTTTTTATATGGAAGGAGCTACAACAGGAAACGACCCTGGTTATGATAGTACTTTTTTTTATAACGGGGTAAATTATTTTGGTATTTATACACATCTGTTAAATGATAGTATTGGAGACGATTACGCAATACAGACATTACCAAAAAATGGTTACGAGAAAATGATCGTCCCAGTTGGAATAAATACAAAAAACAGCGAAGGTCTTAGTTCTACTGAAATCACGATATCTGCTAAAGCTACAAATATCCCCTCCGAAATTAATATCTATATAGAGGATAAAGAGATGAATACGATTGTCTTACTTGATGAAAATTCTACTTATACAACAATGATTTCAACGGATTATAATGGTATTGGGCGTTTTTATTTACACACAAGTAGTACTACTTTAGATTTAAATGAACCTCCTATTAACATCAACAATATAAGCGTATACACCTCTTCCAGGGAAAATCTTCGTATTGTTGGTCTTCAAAATGGACAAGCTACCCTTAGAATTTTCAATATATTAGGAAAAAAAATTCTTGATACTCGTTTTAAAGGAAATGGAGTAAATGATATCAAATTACCTCAAAGTATTACTAGTGGAGTATATATTGTTCAATTAATAACTTCAACTGGAAAATTAAATAAAAAAATAAGTGTCGAATAAAATAATTACTGTTAAACAAGTTAAGGGTTGGGAATTTTGCAAATTGAAAAAGAAAAATTAAGTTAAAATTTAGGCACCCCTGAAAAGTAGATCTTTAAAACGATCTACTTTTTTCTTTATAAAGAATTTATGTCTATAACTTTTTACTTAAATCTTATTATATATCTAAAGATTGAAATAAAAATGGAATAAGGTTCTATTCATAAATAGCATTCTTAGTTAGTAAAACTGAAGAAAAAAGAAGTAAAATTAAAAAAACCTCAACAATGTTGAGGTTTTAATTTGTACAGGCGGAGAGACTCGAACTCTCACACCTTGCGGCACTAGATCCTAAGTCTAGCGTGTCTACCAATTCCACCACGCCTGCTACTTTCCAATTAAATTGGTGTGCAAATATAAACAATAGTTACAAACTTCAAAGTAGTTCATTATTATTTTTCTATTTTTGAAATAGAAAAAAAAACACCTCAAATGAACACTATTCAATCGTACATAAAAGACCATAAAAACAGATTCTTAGATGAATTAATCGAATTGCTTAAAATTCCTTCTGTAAGTGCAGATCCTACTTATAAAAAAGAAGTTATAAGTACGGCTAATTTTGTGCTTGAAAGTTTAAAAAAAGCGGGATGTGATCATGTTGAAATTTGTGAAACTCCGGGGTATCCAATTATTTACGGTGAAAAAATTATTGACAAGAACCTTCCTACCGTTTTAGTTTATGGTCATTATGACGTTCAGCCCGCAGATCCAATTGATTTATGGACCTCTCCTCCTTTTGAACCCGTTATAAAAAAAACAGCAATACATCCTGAAGGTGCTATTTTTGCGAGAGGTGCTTGTGATGATAAAGGGCAAATGTATATGCATGTAAAGGCACTAGAATTCATGACATCCTCTGGAAATTTACCCTGCAATGTCAAATTTATGATTGAAGGTGAAGAAGAAGTAGGCTCAGAAAGTTTGGCTTGGTTTGTTCCAAGAAATAAAGAAAAATTAGCCAATGATGTTATTTTAATTTCAGATACTGGAATGATTGCCAATGACATCCCCTCAATCACAACAGGTTTGAGAGGATTGAGTTATGTCGAAGTGGAAGTTACGGGTCCAAATAGAGATTTACACTCCGGACTCTATGGAGGGGCAGTTGCCAACCCTATTAATATTTTAACAAAAATGATTGCTTCTTTGCATGATGAAAACAATCATATTACCATTCCTGGTTTTTATGATACTGTTGTAGACCTATCTGAAGAAGAAAGAGCGGAAATGGCCAAAGCTCCTTTTTCTATAGAGAACTATAAAAAAGCATTACAAATTGACGCTACCCATGGCGAAAAAGGATATACTACTAATGAAAGAAATTCTATAAGACCAACATTAGATGTCAATGGAATTTGGGGAGGCTATACAGGCAAAGGTGCAAAAACAGTAATTGCAAGCAAAGCATATGCGAAAATATCGATGCGCTTGGTCCCGAATCAAGATTGGAAAAGTATCACACAATTATTTAAAAATCATTTTGAACAGATTGCACCCGCATCTGTTTCTGTAAAGGTAACACCTCATCATGGTGGTCAAGGGTATGTAACCCCCATAGACAATATTGCATACCAAGCAGCAAGTATAGCCTATGAAACCACATTTGGGAAAAAGCCAATTCCGCAGCGAAGTGGGGGAAGTATTCCTATAGTTGCTTTGTTTGAAAAAGAATTAAAAAGTAAAACTATATTGATGGGCTTCGGTTTGGATTCAGACGCAATTCATTCACCAAATGAACATTTTGGAATTTGGAATTATTTAAAAGGAATTGAAACCATTCCCTATTTTTATCAGCATTTTACCCAATTATCAAAAAAAAATAATTAAAAAAAACACGAATGAAATCATTCATTTTAAAAAGTAGCTCACTATTTTTTGGGTTGATGTTTACAATTAGTTGTTCCAAAGATCAACAACAAAAGCAATTTACAATTGCTACCTATGAAGATGCTGCATCCCATATGGACAGAAGTTTACACGGTCTTGTTTATCATCAAGTTTCGAAAAGTGATTTTATTGGAAAGCACCACTTAATTTATACGACAAAAAATAAAGAGGGTAAAAAATTCATTTTAGTTGATGTCATTTCAAAAACTAAAAAAGAAGCATTCGATCATCAAAAATTAGCAAATAGCCTCTCCAAAGAACTGAACAAAAAAATAATCTCTTCAAAATTACCATTCAATAATATTTCTTTTTCTGAGGATCTAAGTTTGCTGGATTTTACCATCAATAAACAAAAATATACTTGTCGTTTAGAAGACTACACACTCTCTAAAAAAATTACTAAAACACGTAATATCCATCCCAATGAAAACCTTTCTCCAAATGGTAAATTAGCAGCCTACATTAAAAACTATAATCTTTGGATTCGAAATTTAGAAACGAATAAAAGAACACAAATCACCTTTGATGGAAAAAAAGATTATGGCTATGCAACTAATAATGCTGGCTGGATTAAAAGTGATGGTGCTGTTTTAAAATGGTCTCCAAATTCTGATAAAATCGCAACATTTCAACAAGACGCTAGAGAGGTAGGAATGATGTATTTAACATCAAGTAACGTTGGTCATCCTCGTTTACAAGCTTGGAAACATCCATTACCCGGAGATGATAAGATTTTTACAATTGAGCGCGTAATTATTCATCTAGGGAAGCATCCAAAAATCGTTCGTTTGAAAATGAAAAAAGACTTTCAAAGAGGAACTACAACAGATCATATTTCTAGTAGAGAAAACGAATTACTAGATGCACAATGGAATAAAGAAGGAACAAAATTTGCCTTTGTCTCAAGTTCTAGAGATCATAAAATGGCACATTTACAAATTGCCGACACAAAAACAGGTCGAGTAGAATCAATTCATAAAGAAGAAGTAGACACTTATTACGAATCTGGTGTAAAGTCAGAAAATTGGCGCGTTTTATTTAAATCAAATGAATTTATTTGGTATTCAGAAAAAACAAACTGGGGTCACCTTTACTTGTATGATATAGAAACCAAGAAATTAAAAAATCAAATTACTTCAGGAAATTGGTTGGTTAAACAACTCAAAAATATTGACGTAATCAATAGACAAATTTATTTTACTGGAGGCGGAAAAGAAATTGGTAATCCATATCATAATTATCTTTACAAAGTAAATTTTGATGGTTCAAATTTTCAAAACCTAACTCCAGATAAGGGATCACATACTGTGAAATTTACATCAGATTATACTTATTTTATTGATACCTATTCCACAACTTCAGTTCCTCCTGTTTCAATTTTAAGAAATAATAATGGCGAAAAATTATTGGATTTAGAAATTGCAGACATCACTGCATTAAAAGAAAAAAATTGGCAAAACCCAATTGAATTCAACGTAAAGGCGCGTGATCAAAAAACAGACTTATACGGAATTATGTGTTTACCAAGCCATTATAGTGAACATCATAAATATCCCGTATTAAATTATATTTATCCAGGCCCTCAATCTGGCAGTATTGGAGATTATCAGTTCAAGGTCATAAGGAGAGATTTTCAAGCGATTGCAGAATTAGGTTTTATAGTTGTTGCAGTTGATGCGATGGGAACACCCATGCGTTCTAAGTCTTTTCATGACGCATACTATGGGAATATGGGAGATAATGGTTTGCCAGATAACATCACAACAATCAAACAATTGGCACAAAAATACAAAGGAATGGATCTCAAACGAGTTGGAATTTGGGGGCATTCAGGAGGTGGATTTGCCTCTACGAGAGCTGTATTTGCCTATCCAGAATTTTATGACGTTGCCGTTTCTGGAGCTGGAAATCATGACAATAGAAATTATGAGGCAGATTGGGGTGAAAAATGGCAAGGTCTCTTAGTAAACGGAAATATGGAAGGAAAAGCAGATGGAACTACTAATTATGATAACCAAGCAAATCAACTCATTGCCAAAAATTTAGAAGGAAAATTATTAATTACTCATGGCACGATGGATGATAATGTCCCTCCTTCAAATACCATGTTAGTTGTTGAAGCTTTGATAAAAGCCAACAAAGATTTTGACATGATTTTATTTCCAAATAAAAAACATGGATATGGAGATATGACAAAATATATGATCCGAAAACGTTGGGATTATTTTGTAACACATCTTTTAAATGCTCACCCCCCAAAAGGATTTCAATTTAAATAAAAAAATGAAAAATCAATTTTTAATTCTTTTTCTTTTTTGCAGTGTTTTGTCTTTAAAGGGGCAACGTTTATTGGAAGAAAAAGAAAATTTTACCAGACAAGACACCTTAAGAGGGAGTATTACTCCAGAGAGAATTTGGTGGGATTTAACTTCTTATCACCTGGCAGTTGAGGTGGTTCCTAACCTAAAATTTATATCTGGTAATAATACGATTAGATATACGGTTTTAAAAGAATATCAAACGTTGCAAATTGATTTACAAGCACCCTTAAAAATTACAAAGGTTACTCAAGATGGGATCACATTGAAGGTAATTGATGATGGAAATGCTCATTTTGTTCAACTCCTAAAAAAACAAAAAATTGGAAATACAGAAAGTATTGTTGTGTATTACCAAGGGAATCCAAAAGAGGCAATACAAGCGCCCTGGGATGGTGGTTTTTCGTGGAAAAAAGATAAAAAAGGGAATCACTTTGTAGCAACTTCATGCCAAGGTTTGGGAGCAAGTGTTTGGTGGCCATGTAAAGATCATATGTATGACGAGGTAAAAAACATGAAAATAAGTGTTACAGTTCCTCGAAACTTAATGGATGTTTCCAACGGAAAACTAGAAAAAATAGTTGACAATGGAACAACAAAAACTTATCATTGGTCAGTAGATAATCCAATTAATAATTACGGAGTAAACATCAATATCGGAGATTACACTCATTTTTCTGAGGTTTATAAGGGTGAAAAAGGAAATTTAGACATGGATTATTATGTTTTAAAATACAATCTAGAAAAAGCCAAAAAACAATTTACGGATGCTCCAAAAATGATGAAAGCTTTTGAACATTGGTTTGGACCTTATCCTTTTTATGAAGACGGTTTTAAATTGGTCGAAGTACCGTATTTAGGGATGGAACATCAAAGTTCAGTTACGTATGGGAATCAATTTAAAAATGGATATTTAGGAAGGGATTTGTCCGGGACTGGATGGGGATTGAAATTCGATTTCATTATTATTCACGAATCTGGTCACGAGTGGTTTGCAAATAATATTACCAATAAAGACATCGCTGACATGTGGATTCATGAAAGTTTTACTAATTATTCTGAAAGTTTGTTTTTAGATTATTATTATGGTAAAAAAGCCTCCTCTGAATACGTAATTGGTCTCAGAAAAACCATTGCAAATAAAAAAACAATTATTGGCAAATACGATCTAAATAACGAAGGATCTTCAGACATGTACAATAAAGGAGGGAATATGCTTCATACCTTGAGACAAGTTGTCAATAATGATCAAAAGTGGAGAATGATTCTGAGAAAAATGAACAAAAAATTCTATCACCAAACTGTTACAACCAATCAAATAGAAGCATTTTTGAGTAGAGAAACAGCACTTGATTTAACCCCTTTTTTTAATCAATATTTAAGAAGCATAGAAATTCCTACTTTAGAATACAAGGTAGAAAATGATGTTTTAATTTATAAATGGACTGCCGTTGTTAAAGACTTTAAAATGCCTTTAAAAGTGTTTATTAATCAGGAGCCAACATGGATTTATCCAACTTCAGAAATTCAAAAAAAGAGTTTAACCTATAAAAAATCAACTTTAGAAATAGATCCTAACTTCTATGTGTATTCGAAAGAAGTTCAGTAAAATTAGTCTTTACTGGTCATTTTCTTCACATAATCTGTTATGATAACGATTTGTGTTGGACCCACTTTTCCTTCTATGTATTTTGCATTTTCATGGTCTAAAGAAATTCTTCGAACTGCTGTTCCTTGTTTAGCTACCATACTAGATCCTTTCACCTTTAAATCTTTAACTAAAACAACACTATCTCCTGCCTGTAAAATAGCACCATTTATATCTCTATGGATTATTTTTTCACTTTCATCTAAGTGATCTCCCGACTCTTTTGCAAATCGTAAATCATTGTCTTCCATATATAGCATCTCTAACAAGTCTTTTGGCCAACCTTCATTTCTTAAACGAGACAACATTCTCCATACAACTACCTTTACAGGACTATATTCGCTCCACATCGCTTCGTTTAAACAACGCCAATGATTTGCATCTGTAACTTCTGAATGATCTAATTGAGGGATACAGGTTTGACAGGCTAATATACTTCCATCCATCCCTCCACCACCGGTTGTAACGGGTTGTATTTCATATATCGACAAGGTCTCTACTGAAGCACATAGCTCACATTTATTACCACTTCTAACCTCTAAATCTTGTCGTAATGTCATATTGTTATTTTTAAATTAACCAGTCCAAAAGTAAGGTTTCTTTTTAATTAATTTCTAAAGAGGTGAATTTGAAAGTAGTTCCATCAAACAATCCTTGATCACTGAGTTTTAAAGAAGGAATTACCAGAAGGGCCATGAAAGATAACGACATAAAAGGAGCTCTTAATGTGCTTCCCATTTTTTTTGCCATCGCATCTAGTTCTGCATAAGATTTACCAATGATTTCTGCAGGTTGATCACTCATAATTCCCGCTATTGGTAGGGCAACTACTTTTTCTGTAGTTTCATTTATGGCACAAATACCTCCTTTATGCTGTATCAATAAGTTTACTGCTTTACAAATGAATTCGTCAGAAGTCCCTATGGCAATGATATTATGAGAATCGTGCCCAACAGAACTGGCGATAGCTCCTCTTTTAATTCCAAAGTTCTTGATAAACGCAATCGATGGTTTGGAATTTTGATAGCGATTTACAACTGTCATTTTTAAGACATCTTCTTTGATATTTGAGACTAAATTTCTATCTATAATTTTAGAATTACATTGAATTTCATTGGTTACCAGCTCACCATCTAACGCCTCAATGACTCTAATTTTTGAAGAGGAAGATGCAACTCTAAAATCTTCGATTTTCTTTTTGTCTGTGTTAAAATTATTTAAAATATCAAAAGGAACAGACTTTATAAAACTTTCTCCATTTTTAGCCACCAATTCACCATTAATGTAGGTTTCTAACACATTAAATTTTTGTAAATCTTCAATAACTACAAAATCTGCAGGATCTCCCTCTTGCAACAAGCCAACCTCTAGATTATAGTGTTTTACGGGATTTATACATGCGACTTGTAAAACCTTGAAAATGTCCATCCCTTTAGCAATTGCTCGTTTGCATAATTGATTGATATGCCCCAATAGTAAATCATCGGGGTGTTTATCATCTGAACAAAACATCATCTTTTCAAAATACTCTGGTAATAAATCAATCAAAGCTTCAAAATTCTTTGCTGCACTTCCTTCTCTAATTATAACATTCATTCCTTTTTGAAGCTTCTCTAATCCTTCATCATAAGTAAAACACTCATGATCAGTGGAGATTCCTGCAGCTATATATTTTGTCAAATCATCACCTATGAGTCCAGGGGCATGACCATCTATCGGTTTGTTGTAATGTTTAGCCCAAGCAATCTTTTTTAACACCTCATCGTCATCAAATAAAACTCCAGGATAATTCATCATCTCTGCCAAATATTTAATGTCAGGATTTGCCATCATTTTTTTAATATCATCCGCATCGATAATTGCTCCAGCACTTTCAAAAGAAGTAGCAGGCACACAACTTGGCGCTCCAAAATTAAATTTTAAAGGAACTTTTTTACCATTTTCAATCATGAAATCGACTCCCTTTACCCCCAACACATTAGCAATTTCATGTGGATCAGAAACCGTAGCTATGGTTCCATGGGTAACTGCAATTTTTGCAAATTCAGACGGGACTAACATAGCGCTTTCTATGTGGATATGTGCATCTACAAAACCAGGTATAATATAATTTTCTATCGTATGATTCGATTTTCTAATGGCTGTAATTTTACCATTCTCAAACTGAACCTCTCCTTTAAAGATTTCTTTATTATCTATATCTACAATGTTTCCTTGAATAATCATATGACAAAACTAAACCATCCTATTTTCTTATATTTATGCTACTAAAAAAGTTCAGGACCCAAAAAACTTTTTAAAATTTTCAAACTCTCTTTCGGATGCTCCTCCATGGGTACATGCCCTGAGTTTGGAATTACCACTAGCTTGGAATTCGGAATAAGAACGTCCATTCTTTTTCCATTATCTAGCGGAATCCACATATCTAATGCACCCCAAATTAATAAGGTAGGAATTTGAATCCTTTTTAATTTATTTGTATTTTTTTTTACGTCTAATTTAAAGTCAGCTTTGGCTCTGTCTACAAAAGCTTGTCTATTACCAACTCTTAAAACCATATTATGGTAGCGGGTTACCAATTCATCAGATATTTTAGTGTCGTCTGCATATACTTCTTTGAGATTTTTTAAAATCAATAATTTTGGTGTCACATACAAAAAAAGGCTACTCAATACGGGTATTTTTGCCAATTTGAAAATGCTTGGCTTAGGCTTATTGGTAGGCAAACCACTTGCGGCTACCAAAATTAATTTTTCAACTTTAGTTGGATGTTCAGTAGCATAGTTCCAAGCAATGTTACCCCCTAAAGAACTTCCTGCTAGATGAAATTTTTCAAGTTGTAATTTTTCTAAAAAAGTGTGTAAAAAAGTTGTGTACCCTTTGATAGAATAGTCAGCATCCTTATTCGGACCAGTAATTCCAAAAGCAGGCAAATCTAATCTGATAACTCTATTCGTTTTTTTTAACTCCTTTGTCCAAGCATTCCAGGTGTGTAAAGAGGAAGCTGTCCCGTGAATTAGAACAATTGGAAACCCCTTCCCTTCTTCTCTGTAATGGACTTGTAATTCGTTAACATCCATAAATTTAGACTGTTCATTTGCATACTCCTTTTTTAAATTCTCTACAGGAATGTCTAAGTATATAATACTGCTCATTATTAAAATCACAAAGAATAAAAAACCATAAATAGCATATTTGATTTTTTTGTTGTTGTTCGTCATTTAAATTTTTAAAATAAAGGAATACTTCGTGCAGCGTAGTTTTAACAAGAGCATCATCTAGATTTAATTCAGCATGAATAAATCAGAGGCGATTCCATCTACTAAAAATTTTCCTTTTTTTGTTGTTTTTAATATTTTGTCTTCAAAATACAACAAATCTTGTTGAATGTATTTTTTGGACTGATTTTGAAGATATGTCCTATAATTTTTACCAAAATTTTGTTCAATTTTTTGCAAAGAAATGCCCCAAATTGTTCGTAATCCGGTCATAATATACTCATTATATTGGTCTGTTTTGGTTAAAACCTCTCTTTCTATTGGTAACTTATCTGCCTGTAAAGATTTAATATATGTTACATTATTTCGAATATTCCAACTACGCTTTTTTCCATCAAAAGAGTGAGCAGAAGGTCCAAACCCTAAGTATGATTTTCCCAACCAATAGGCTGTATTATTTTTACTAAAATAATTTTCTTTTCCAAAATTTGACAATTCATAATGAACAAAATGATGTTTCTCTAATTCATCCGTTAAAAGATGAAATTGTTCCTGTGCTACTTGATCGCTTGTCATTTCAATTTTGCCCTTTTTGATCAGAGATTCTAATGCTGTTTTAGGTTCAACAGTTAGGGCATAACTAGAAATGTGAGAAATGCCAAAACTTAAGGCTATTCGAATATTTTCTAACCATTCTTGATTCGTGCAATTAGGAATTCCATAAATCAAATCAACAGAAATATTTTTAAAATATTGAGTTGCAATCGATAAACAATTTTTGGCTTCTTGAGAATTATGAGCACGGTTCATTAAGATTAAATCTTTTTCAAAAAAAGATTGTACGCCAATACTTAATCGATTAATTGGAGACATAGAAAATGCTCTTATTTTTTCTTCTGTCAAATCATCAGGGTTTGCTTCTAAGGTAACTTCTGGGTTTTCTATAACCGGATAAGTATCATAAACAGCATTCATCAATAATTGGATTTCATCAACGCTTAAAACAGAAGGGGTCCCCCCACCAAAATAGATCGTTTCTATCGGTGTATTTTGTAGTTCATTTTTTCTGATTTGCAGCTCTCTTATGAGAGAATTGATCATTTCATCTTTCTTTTGTAATGAAGTAGAAAAATGGAAATCACAATAAAAACAGGCTTGTTTACAAAACGGTATGTGAATGTAGATTCCTGCCAAATTATTTTACTTTCTTAGGGTTCTGCTTGACAAAACTTGCCCAGCCTGAATAATTTTTTCCTCCAACAACTTTTCCTGAGTTATAAAAATGACACACTGCCGCTGCTAAACCATCCGTAGCATCTAAATTCTTTGGCAATACTTTTAAATCTAGTAACGATTTTAACATCATTGCAACTTGCTCTTTACTAGCATTTCCATTCCCAGTAATTGCCATTTTTATCTTCTTTGGCAAATATTCTGTAATAGGTACTTCTCTAGACAACCCTGCTGCCATGGCCACTCCCTGAGCTCTTCCTAATTTTAACATGGATTGCACATTCTTTCCAAAAAAAGGTGCTTCAATAGCAATTTCGTCTGGATGATAGGTATCGATCAATTCAATTGTTCGTTCAAAAATGAGTTTTAATTTTAAATAGTGATCATCATACTGTTTTAGGATCAATTCATTCATTTGAATAAACTCCATCTTTTTACCTATGACTTTAATCAGTCCAAAACCCATAATGGTGGTTCCTGGGTCAATTCCTAAAATGATCTTTTCTGTTTTCACAATCTTAGATTGTTTTTATATAAATCATCTTACTAAATGATGATTATTCATTAATTTGCGTATAATGGACGATTCGCTTACATACAAAACTAAGAAAATCTTTTGGTTGCCAATCAAACTATCTATTGTAATTGGATGTGGATATTTTATTTATTCCAAATTAGTCGAAAATCAAGAATTTTTTTTTATTGATTTTTACGAAAAACTAAGTAAAAAGGGTGTTTTTTCAACAAAAAAGATCCTTTTAATAAGTTTTTTGTCATTTTTTAACTGGTTTTTAGAAATTTTAAAATGGCAAAAACTAGCTTCATTTTGTAAAAAAACTAATTTTAAAGAGGCTGCTATTCAAAGTTTAGCTTCGCTAACAGTTTCTTTAATAACCCCCAATAGAATTGGAGAATATGGTGCAAAAGCATTGTATTTTGAAAAATATTTGAGAATAAAAATAATTGGTTTAAACATCATTGGAAACTTTTATCAATTAATGGCTACCCTATTTTTTGGAATTATAGGCTTTACTTATTTTGTAATTCAACAGCAAATAACAGTTCATTTGAATCGTATATTTGAATATTTCATTATATTATTTTTTGTGGTTTCCTTTTTATTTCTAGGTATAAAATACGTAGATTTTAAAATATCATATGTAAGAAAAATTCGCAATTTTATTAAAAAAATTCCATTAAAATTAACGCTAAAAGTGATCTCCTTTTCATTTATAAGATTCCTAATTTTCTCTCATCAGTTTTACTTTTTATTGGTTTTTTTTCATCCTGGTATTTTATATCTAGAGGCAATTTCCTCCATTAGCGCTGTCTATTTAATCGCCTCAATAACCCCTTTTTTATCAGTGTTTGACTTCGTTTTAAAAGGCTCTATTGCAATCTGGATCTTTTCATTTTTTAACATCAACCCTCCTACAATAGTATTAATAACAACATTAATGTGGGTTCTTAATTTTGTCATCCCTGCAATTATTGGTAGCTATTTTGTCATTACTTTTAAACCTAACTTTATAAAATGACATTACTATTTTTTTCAATCTTTATCTTGTATGCAATTTTGATTTTCAGCTTTACTCTTGGAAGCCTAAAAATCAGTGAATTTAGTGCTAAAAACAGGGATTCAAGAACTACTTTTTCTGTTGTAATTCCATTTAGAAATGAAGCTAAAAACTTGCCTTTATTGTTAAGGTCTATTCAAAAAATTGAATATCCGACATCACACGTTGAGTTTATATTTGTAGACGATGACTCCTCTGATCGTTCCATAGAAATTATTAAAAATTGGCACTCTACACTAAAAATACCTACCCGAATAATTACGAATAAAAGGAATTCTAATTCTCCAAAAAAAGATGCCATTTCAACCGCTATTTCTATGGCAAAGAATAATTGGATCATTACCTCGGATGCCGATTGTAGCTTCTCTAAAAATTGGTTAAAAAGTATGGATCTTTTTATTCAAAAGACACAGCCCACAATGATTGTTGCTCCTGTAAACTATCAGGCTAAGAATTCTTTTTTAGAACAATTTCAACTGTTAGACTTTATGAGTCTCCAAGGAATCACTATTGGTGGTTTTGGAATTGGAGTTCCTATTTTATGTAATGGTGCAAATTTAGGGTACAAAAAAGAAACGTTTTTAAAACTAAATGGTTTTGATGGAAATGATCACATTGCTAGTGGCGATGATCTATTTCTTTTTGAAAAATTTATAGCAGAAAATAAAAAAAACGTTAAATATTTAAAATCCAAAGCGGCAATTGTAACTACTTTTCCTGTAAAAAGTTGGAGGGATTTATTAAATCAAAGAACTAGGTGGGCTGCAAAAACTGGCAGTTCTAGTTCTGTAAACATAAAGCTAATTGGCTTGCTAGTTCTGCTAACTAACCTCGCTGTTGTGTATTGCCTTTGCACGGCACAAATACAATTATTTTTGATTGTATTCATTTTAAAAATGTGTGTTGATTTGTTGCTTTTCTGGCCAACAATTAAATTTTTCGAGCATAGAGGTTCCTTTTTCAAATGGTATGCTCCTGCTAGTTTAGTCTATCCTTTTTTTAGTACAATCGTTCTTCTTACCTCACTTTTTTACAAATACAATTGGAAAGGAAGACGTTTTAAAAAATAATTCTTATTCTTTCTGAAGAGTCATTCAACTTTAAAATAAGCTATTCATAATATCATCGGCTTTAAACCAAAGAATTAAAACCACGACTAAAAGTAATAGTAAAAAAAGTCCTTTTGTTGGTTTTGAGTCTTTTCTTTTACCAAATTTTCTTTTAAACTTCATATGTCTATTTATTATGTTACAAAGTAAAGTATTCTTTTACATCTGTCCTAAAACTAAAAGCCCGCTTTTTTTGTAGCTCTTAACATTTCTCTTTTTCCCGGTGGGCCTGGTAATCGTTCCACAACAAAACCTACTTCTTGCATTGCCCTTCGTACACTTCCTTTTGCTGAATAAGTTACTAAAACTCCTTCGTTTTTTAAGGCTGCAAACATCTTTTGAAAAATTGTTACCGTCCATAACTTAGGTTGATGTTCTGCACCAAAAGCATCAAAATAAAGTAAGTCAAAAGTCTGTTGGTCTTGAATATCTTGAAAAAATTGTTTCCTTTTTTTAAAATGGAACTCCTCTGAAATAGCATGTTGTTCTCCCCAAGAAACAGTGTGCATTTTATCAAAAATAATTTGACTTTTTTCTGCTTTTAACTCAGAAACATAATTCAATTTTTGAATCTCTTCAATAACAACAGGGTATGCTTCAACACCAACGTAATGTATGTTCAGTCCTGTTTTTTTGGCTTCCAAAAAAGTAATAAAGGCATTTAAACCGGTACCAAATCCAATTTCTAAAATAGAAAAACCTTCCTTTTTACGTTCTAAAACCTTGTCAAATCCTGTTCTAATAAAAACATGATATGCTTCTTGTATTGCTCCATGTTTTGAATGATATTGCTCATTCCAATCTGGCAAATGAATGGTGGTAGACCCATCAGAAGTTATCACTATTTCTCTTTTCATCATTCTAATACATTGTTCATTAAATTTTGAGGAATTTTATAAACTATCCTTTATTTTTTTTCATTAAAACACCCGAAGCTTCTATAGAAATCGCTATTTTAGGGGTTGTAATTTTCGCTATTTCATCCTCAGATTTACCGGCATCCTTAGCATAATGTTGTAATTCTTTTACCCCTGTTTCTTTTAAAAATGCTTTCCCATTTATAATCACTTCACTTCCTTTTGAATTTGTGGGCACAAAGAACCCATAATCTTTAAATCGGACCATTGATTCTAATTCTTCACTGAGATCAAGTTTCATCCAACAACCTTTTACCCTACATACTTCTTTTACCTTAGAAATAAACTTAACATTAAGGGTATCTCCTAATTGTATCGAATTAAATTTAGATACTAATTCTTCTGAAGTTATGGCTTTGTTACTGGTTATTTTTTCTCCAAATGAATCGTAACTAGTTTCTTGGGCTGATTTTTTATTCTCTTTTATTTGTTGTTGACAGTTTGTCAAGAGAAGCAAAAAAATAAGAGAACATTGTAGTATGTTTTTCATGATTGTTGAGTAAGGTATTTACACTTCAAAAATAGGTATTTTAAATAGTAAAATCAATCATTTCTTCTATTGTTGGATAAATATTTTGTGTACATTTGTTTTTGAATTTAATCAAGCTGAATGAAATCTAATATAACAATTCAACAGATAGAAAAATCGAAGATTCACTCTGTAGATTTTAACAATCTTCCTTTTGGTAGCGTATACTCTGACCATATGTTAGAATGTGATTTTATAAATGGTGAATGGCAAACACCAGTTATAAAACCCTATTCGCCAATAACACTAGATCCCGCAGCAAAGATTTTTCATTATGGTCAATCCATTTTTGAAGGAATGAAAGCTTACAAAGACTCGCAAGGAAACACGATGTTATTTAGGCCCTCAGAAAACTGTAAACGTCTGAATAAATCTGCAGAACGTTTGGTTATTCCTCAAATTCCAGAGAACATCTTCATGGACGGTTTAAAAAAACTATTGGAAATTGATGCAAATTGGATTCCAACTAATGAAGGAAGTTCCCTTTACATTCGTCCTTTTATGTTTGCTTCTGGAAAAGGCCTTCATGCATCTCCAGCAGATACTTATAAATTTATAATTTGCACTGCTCCTTCTGGCGCTTATTTTGCAGGAAAAGTAAAGGTTTTAATTGAAGAAAAATATGCACGTGCCGCAAATGGTGGTGTCGGTTTTGCAAAAGCTGGAGGTAATTATGCTGCACAATTTTATCCTACACAATTGGCAATTGAGAAAGGGTATAATCAAGTAATTTGGACAGATGATAATTCGCATGAGTTTATTGAAGAAGCTGGAGCTATGAACATCTTTGTTAGAATTAATGACGTCTTAATTACAAGTCCTACTAATGACCGTATTTTAGATGGAATTACACGTAAAAGCATCATTCAAATAGCAAAGGATATGAACATAGATGTAGAAATTAGAAAAATTTCTGTATCGGAGGTAATTGCAGCTGCCCAAAGTGGTAGTTTAAAAGAAATGTTTGGAGCTGGAACTGCTGCAGTAATTTCTCCAATCGCAGGTTTTGGCTATCAAGATACTGAGTATGATTTACCTACGTTAAAAACTCCTTTTGCTGAAATACTAAAAAAAGCAATTACAGACATCCAAACAAACAAAGTGGAAGATCCTTATGGCTGGAGAGTTATGATTTAATTTTACAGTAAAAATATTTAAAAAAACCTCAACTTTTTGTTGGGGTTTTTCTTTTTTGTAGTTTTATCCAAATTCTGTTCTATGAAAAAAATAGTATTATTTTTTGTTATTGTCATACTAATCTCTTGTCAAAACTCAAAAAGTAACAGCACTATCCCAATAAAAAGCAAACAATATTTAACTGTTTTAGGTATTACTCAAGACGGCGGTTATCCTCATATTGGCTGTCAAAAAGAATGTTGTGCTAATTTCTACAATGGAAAAAATAGTAAAAAAAGTGTTGTTTCTTTAGGTTTAGTGGATCTTGAAAATCAACAAAAATGGTTATTTGATGCGACTCCAGATATGCATACTCAATTAGCGGCATTGGAACAACATCATTTAAAAAATGAAAAAATAATTGATGGGGTATTTTTAACACATGCCCACATTGGACACTACAGTGGTTTAATGTATTTTGGTAGAGAAGCGCTGGGTAAAAAAAACATTAAAATATATGCAATGCCAAAAATGAAGTCTTTTATAACAAACAACGGCCCCTGGAGTCAATTGGTTTCACTGCAAAATATTTCACTACAAAATTTACAACATGACTCTACCATCGTTGTAAATAACAAATTAAAAATAACCCCTTTTATTGTGCCACATAGAGATGAATTCTCTGAAACGGTGGGTTATAAAATTGAAAGTAGAAAGAAATCTGCATTATTTATTCCAGACATAGATAAATGGTCTCGTTGGAAACAAAGCATTATAGCGGAGGTAAAAAAAGTAGATTATGCGTTTGTTGATGCTACTTTTTTAAATCAAAAAGAGGTGAAAAGAGCAATGACAGAAGTTCCACATCCATTCATCGAAGAAACGATGGAGTTGTTTAAAAAAGAATCGTTCGCTACAAAAAATAAAGTAATTTTTATTCACTTTAACCATACAAACCCAACACTTCAAAAAGAGAATAAAGAACGGAAAAAGATTGAAAAATTAGGGTTCCAATTTGCAACAGAGGGAAGTAATTACGAATTATAATAACCTCTTAAAATAATCAGATCATCATAATGTTAGATATAAACTTTTATAAAATCCCTAAACGTTTCCAATTATTAAAAACATTTGCAATTACATTTATCACACTTTCTTTCATCGTAAGAGTTTTATTGTACTTTTTAAGTTTTGAATACATCGATTTTTCTATTACAAACCTTTTCAAAGTTTTTGGAATTGGTTTCTTCTATGATATTGGTGCCTTATCATATTTGTCATTTGCGTATGTATTTTACCTGTTATTAATCCCGCAAAAAAAAATTGGATGTAAATTAGATCGAATAACCACTAAGTTCTTTTATGGTTTTTTCCTCTTTTTAATCATTTTTTCTTTTTTGGCTGAAATTCCCTTTTGGAACGAATACCAAAGACGCTATAATTTTATTGCGGTGGATTATTTATTGTACACATATGAAGTAATTGAAAACATCCATCAATCTTTTTCTTTACCCCTGTTAATACTCGTCATTTTTTTTCTAGTGACAGTGAGTATCTTTTTTGCCAAGAAACAAAATGCTTATAAAAATACGTTTGAAAATACGGATGGTTTTCTTGTGAAAATGATACCCTCATCTGTAATACTAATAATTTGGTCTATTTTTCATTTTTATATTTACAATATTCAAGCAGAAATTTTTAATAATATGAATGAAAATGAAATAGCAAAATCGGGATTATATTCATTTTTTGCAGCATACAAAAGCAACGAATTAAATTTTAATGAATTTTATAAAACGCTCCCTAATGCTGAAAATTATACAATTACAAGAAACGCTGTAAAGGCAAAAAACGACCTTTTAAAAAACTCTAAAAATAATATTTCAAGATTCACTTCTAATCTTGGTGAAGAAAAAAAACCCAATATTATTTTTATTGGATTGGAAAGTATGAGTGCTAGCTTTTTAAAAAGGTATGGCAACACGCAACACATAACCCCAACAATAGACGCATTACATAAACAATCTATTGCATTCACAAATATGTTTGCAACAGGTACAAGAACGATAAGAGGTATTGAAGCTATTAGTTTATCAATACCACCAACTCCAGGTAGAAGTATTGTAAAAAGGAAAAACAATGCAAACCTGTTTACTATTGGTGAAGTATTCAAACAGAAAGGGTATTCTAGAACATTTCTATATGGTGGTGATGCCGATTTTGATAATATGCTAAATTACTTTAGTACTAATGGATTTGACATTATTGATAGAAAAAAATGGCATCGATTAGATAGAGAATTACCTACAAAAAGAAATCGGATTGAAGATAACGAAGTTAGTTTTGAAAATACTTGGGCTGCTTGCGATGGAGATCTATTTAAAAAACTAATCCAAGTAACCGATAAACAGCACCTAAACAAAGAACCCTTTTTTAATTTTGTGATGACCAGTTCAAATCATCCACCCTACACTTTTCCGGAAGGAATTATTGATTCGAATGAAAAGAACCGGAGTAACGCTGTGAGGTATTCCGACAAAGCATTAGAAACTTTTTTCATTGAAGCAAAAAAGAAACCATGGTTTAAAAACACTGTTTTTGTGGTAATCTCAGATCATTGTTCTTACAGTGCTGGTAGGACTGAAATTAATCTAAAGAATCATCATATTCCTGCTTTCATCTATAATTTGAAAGATGAAATTCCAAGAGAAGTAAAAAAATTATCATCTCAAATAGACATCTTTCCTACATTGTTTGGATATTTAAACTGGAGTTATGAAAATAATTTCTTTGGTAAAGATATTACTAAAATGTCCTCAAAAGAAGAAAGAGCTTTTATTGGTAATCACAGAAAAGTATCACTCTTAAAAGAGAATCAATTAATTGTTTTAGAAACAAAGAAAAAACATGTTTCCTATCTCTGGAATAAAGAAAAAAACACCTTAAAAAAGGCGAAAACAGATCCTGTTTTATTAAAAGAAACTATCAGTTACTACCAATCTGCATTTGAGTTATTTAAGGCTGGTAAAATTAAAATAAAATAGCCAGACAATAAATCAAAACACCTGTTTGTCAATCAAATAAAAAGAAGTATATTTGCACTCCTTTTTTAAGGAAAATAAAATTATATTAATTTACAAAAACTAATCGTGTAATTATGAACACATTAAGTTACAAAACAGTATCGGCTAACAGTGCTACCGTAAACAAGGAGTGGGTTTTAGTTGATGCGGACGGGCAAACGTTGGGTCGTCTATCTTCTAAAGTAGCAAAGCTAATTAGAGGTAAATACAAACCAAACTATACTCCTCACGTAGATTGTGGAGACAACGTGGTTATTATCAACGCAGAAAAAATTGTTTTAACTGGAAACAAATGGAGAGACAAATCTTACATTCGTCACACAGGGTATCCAGGAGGACAAAGATCGTTAACTGCAACAGAAATGTTTGAGAAAGATCCTACGAGGTTAATCGAAAAAGCAGTAAAAGGAATGTTGCCTAAAAATATTTTAGGAGCAGCATTGTTCAGAAACTTGTATGTATATGCAGGTGGAGAACACAAACAAGCAGGTCAAGAACCTAAAGTAATTAACCTTAACGACCTTAAATAATGGATACAGTACATAAAATCGGTAGAAGAAAAACAGCAGTAGCTCGTATTTATCTTTCTGAAGGAAAAGGAGCTATCACCGTAAACGGTAAAGATTACAAAAGCTACTTTACTACAGGAACTTTACAATATAAAGTACAACAACCTTTAATGTTAACAGAAAACTTGACATCTTATGATATCAAAGTAAATGTTTACGGAGGTGGTGTTACAGGACAAGCAGAAGCGATTCGTTTAGCAATAACTAGAGCATTGGTATTTATCAATGCAGATCATAGAGCTGTCTTAAAACCAGAAGGGTTATTAACTCGTGATCCAAGAATGGTTGAACGTAAAAAATTCGGTCAGAAAAAAGCACGTAAAAAATTCCAATTCTCGAAACGTTAATATTCTACAGAATTTATTCTGTATTATATTCTATCGAGAACTGTTATTATTAAAAATTAATATTAAACAGTTTAGTATCTAAATATATAAGACTCATAAAAGACTACTTATATATTGATTTCAAAAACAGAAAGTAAACACATTTAAAAATGGCAAACGTAAACATTCAAGAATTATTAGATAGTGGTGTACACTTTGGACACTTAACTCGAAAATGGAACCCTAACATGGCTCCTTATATTTATACAGAACGAAATGGTGTTCACATCATCGATTTGTATAAGACAGCTGCAAAAATAGAGGAAACTTCAGAAGCTTTAAAAAAGATTGCAAACTCTGGACGTAAAATTTTATTTGTTGCAACCAAGAAACAAGCAAAAGATATTGTTGCAGAAAAAGCAAAAACAGTACAAATGCCTTTCATTACTGAAAGATGGCCAGGTGGTATGTTAACCAACTTTGTAACTATTAGAAAAGCTGTTAAAAAAATGGCTCACATAGATAGAATGAAGTTAGATGGTTCTTTTGATGCATTATCAAAAAGAGAAAAATTACAAATCAATCGTCAAAGAGAAAAATTAGAAAAGAATTTAGGTTCTATTTCAGATATGACTCGTTTACCTGGTGCATTGTTTGTAGTAGACATCAAAAAAGAGCACATTGCAGTTGCAGAAGCTCAAAAATTAAACATTCCAATCTTTGCAATGGTAGATACAAACTCTGATCCAAGATTAGTAGATTATGTTATCCCAGCAAATGACGATGCTTCGAAGTCAATAGACAAAGTATTATCTTTTGTAACTGATGCAATTGCAGAAGGTTTATCAGATAGAAAATCAGAAAAGGAAAAAGTGGCTAAAAAAGAAGCAGCTCCTAAAGTTGAAGAAGCAAAAACTGAAGAATTAGCAGCTCCTAAAGCTGAAGCAGCTCCTAAAGTTGAAGAAGCAAAAACTGAAGAAGTAGCAGCTCCTAAAGCAAAAACTGTAAAAGCTCCTAAAAAAGCAAAGGCGAAAAAAGAGGTTACTGAGACACCATCTGAAGAAACAAAATAATTATAATTTAAAAGATACATAACATGGAAACAGTAAAGATTAGTGCTGCTGATGTTAAAAAATTAAGAGAAGCTACTGGAGCTGGAATGATGGACTGTAAAAAGGCATTGGTTGAAGCTGCTGGCGATTTTGATAAAGCAATTGATGTTTTACGTAAAAAAGGACAAAAAATTGCAGCTAAAAGAGCAGATAGAGCTTCAACTGAAGGAGTTGCAGTAACAAAAATTAATACCGAAAAAACTGTTGGTGTAGCAATTGTGTTAGCCTGTGAAACTGATTTTGTTGGTAAAAACGAATCTTTTGTAGCTTTAGGTGGTCAATTTGCTGATATTGCTTTAAACTTTACCGACAAAGAAGCTTTCTTAGCGGCAGATTTTGAAGGAATGACCGTTGCAAACAAACTAATAGAGCAAACTGGTGTTATTGGAGAAAAGTTAGAGATAACAGCTTTTGAAAGAATTGAAGCTGCTTATGTAGGTACGTATACTCATATTGGTAAAATTGCTGCTTTAGTTGGTTTATCTTCTACAATAGACAATGCTGAAACGTTATCCAAAGATATCGCGATGCAGGTTGCCTCAATGGGAGCAACTACTCTATCATACAAAGACTTTGACCCTACATTTGTTGCTGCTGAAACAGAAGCAAGAATTGCAGTAATCGAAAAAGACAATATCGAATTGGGTAGATTGGGGAAAACATTAAAAAATGTTCCTCAATATATTTCTATGTCTCAATTGTCTGAAGAGGTTTTAGCGAAAGCTGAAGAAGCTGCAAAAGCTGAATTGGCTGCTGAAGGGAAACCAGAAAAGATTTGGGATCGAATTTTACCTGGAAAGATGGAAAGATTCATTTCAGACAATACCACTTTAGATACAGAACAATGTCTATTAGACCAATCTTTTATTAAAGATGAAAAGAAAAATGTTGCGCAATATGTCAAAACATATGGAGATGTTCAAGTAAACTCATTCAAAAGAGTAACTTTAGGGTAGTCTTTCTAAATTTTATAATCTAAAACCTCGCAAATTTGCGAGGTTTTTTTATTTATCAAAAAAAGGAAACTCAAAAAAAAAGCTTAATTTTGCATAACTTGTTAAAACAAACTATGAATTATAACAGAATTCTTTTAAAATTAAGTGGAGAGGCGCTAATGGGAGACAGACAGTATGGTATAGACCCTAAACGTCTTTCTGAATACGCAAAAGAAATAAAACAAGTCGTTGCTAAAGGTATCGAAGTTGCGATTGTTATCGGTGGTGGAAACATCTTTAGAGGTGTTGCTGGAGCTGCTAATGGTATGGATCGTGTACAAGGAGATCATATGGGAATGTTAGCAACATGTATTAATGGATTGGCGTTGCAAAGCGCACTTGAAGATGAAGGAGTTAATACACGTTTGCAAACTGCTTTAGAAATTAAAGAAATAGCTGAACCTTACATAAAAAGAAGAGCGATTCGTCATTTAGAAAAAGGACGAGTAGTCATTTTTGGAGCAGGTACAGGAAATCCCTACTTTACAACGGATACAGCAGCGGTTTTAAGAGCTATTGAAGTAAATGCTGATGCAATTCTAAAAGGTACTCGTGTCAATGGAATTTACAATGTAGATCCAGAAAAGGATGCAAATGCCGTAAAATACGAAACGATTACATTTAAAAATATTATTGAAAAAGGATTAAAAGTAATGGACATGACTGCCTTTACTTTAAGTGAGGAAAACAAGTTACCAATCATCGTTTTTGACATGAATACAAATGGAAATTTATTAAAATTAATTTCAGGTGAGAAAATTGGAACGATTGTTAACAATTAATACGCTAAATCTTTTTTAAAAAATTTAATACGATGAACGAAGAAATTGAATTTATACTAGATACCGCCAAAGAGGCAATGAATAACGCCATTGACCATTTAATAAAAGAATTAAGATCTATTAGAGCCGGAAAAGCAACACCGTCAATGTTGACGAACGTGATGGTAGATTATTATGGTTCTCAGACACCCTTGAGTCAGGTTGCAAATGTAAATACTCCAGACGCTAGAACAATTAGTATTCAACCTTGGGAAAAAAACATGCTTCAAGAAATTGAAAAGGCGATTCAATTGGCAAATTTAGGTTTTAATCCAATGAATAATGGAGATTTGATCATGATCAACGTTCCCCCGTTAACAGAAGAAAGAAGAATCGGTTTGGCAAAACAAGCCAAATCAGAGGCAGAACATGCTAAGGTAGGGATAAGAAATGCTCGTAAAGATGCAAATAATGAAATAAAGAAAACAACTATTTCTGACGATATGAAAAAAATTGCAGAAGAAGATATACAAAAGTTAACAGACAAATTTGTAAAAGAAATCGATGAAAAATTTTCTTTAAAAGAAAAAGAAATCATGAAAGTTTAAAAAACAAGAGAGTGTTGCTATACACTCTCTTATTTTTTTAGAAGTACTCTCCAATTAATTAACTTTTACACAATCAATCAAAATGAATTTCTGGACAAAAATTGCAGGTTTAATCTTAAGAAACCGTTATTCAGTCTTATTAGGAATTGCAATTATCACTGGATTATTAGCTTCCCAGATGAAGTATATGAAATTTTCATACACTGAGGCAAATCTATTGCCAAAAGATCATGAGGTAAATTTACAGTACGATCAATTTTTAGAAATTTTCGGAGAAGAGGGAAATTTAGTCATTTTAGGAATAAAAGACACAACGGTTTTTACTCCTAAAAAATTTAATGCTTGGAATGATTTAGTTCGAAAGTTTGACAACTTAGATGAAATAGACTTCACTCTTTCTATCGCAGATATTCAAAAATTAAAAAAAGACACTAAAAAAAGAAAATTTGTATTAGAGCCTCTTTACGAGAAAAAGCCTTCTACCAAAAAAGAGGTATTGGCAATTAAAAAACAACTTTTCGAGAAACTTCCATTTTATGACAACCTCCTTTTCAATAAAGAAACTGGGACGCTACAAACTGCCATTTATATCAAAAAAGAAATCATCAATACCCCAAAGCGAAGAGATTTCATTTTTAACACTTTACTACCAACTATAAAAGAATTTGAACAACAGAACAATGTAGATGTTCGAATTTCTGGAATGCCATATATTAGAACTCTTAATGCACAGAACATCCAAGATGAAATTGCACTTTTTGTTGTGGGTGCATTGGGAATTACGGCCGTTATTTTCTTCTTTTTCTTTCGTTCTTTTAGAGCAACATTTATTACGCTTCTAGTAGTAATGATTGGAGTTTGTTGGGCTTTTGGTTTCATCGGTTTATTTAGATATGAAATCACCGTTTTATCTGCTTTAATACCTCCTTTAATTATTGTAATTGGAGTCCCAAATGCTGTTTTTCTTATTAATAAATATCAGCAAGAAATAAAAAAACATGGTCAACAAGCAAAGGCTTTACAGCGTGTTATTTCAAAAATAGGAAATGCCACGTTAATGACGAATATTACAACTGCATCTGGTTTTGCAACCTTTGTTTTTGTAAAAAGTAATTTACTGAGAGAGTTCGGAATTTTAGCTTCTGTGAATATTGTAAGTATTTTTATTTTAGCTTTATTGATCATTCCTATTTTATATAGTTTTATGCCCATTCCAAAGAAAAAACATTTGAATCATCTTGAAAAAAGATGGATTGAAAATGTGGTTAATTGGATGGAAAAAATGGTTCGAAAGAAGAGAGTTACTGTTTATTTTACGACTGTTGTTGTAATCGTAGCAGCAATTATTGGCGTATATAAAATTAAAGTCTCCGGTAGTTTAATTGAAGACATGCCAAAAAGTTTGGAATTTTATAAAGACATAAAATTCTTTGAAAGTGAATTTGGTGGCATCATGCCTCTAGAAATTTTAATAGACACCAAGAAAGAAAAGGGAGTCATGAAACTATCCACTTTAAAAAAGATGGAGAAGTTAAACAATGTCATTGAGACGTTTCCTGAGTTGTCCAAACCCATCTCTGTTACAAATCTAGTTAAGTATTCAAAACAAGCCTATTATAAAGGAAATCCTAAGTATTATCAATTACCATCAAGGCAAGAACAAAGTTATATTTTTTCTTATACTAAAAATTCAAATAATGATGCTGGAATGCTCAAGAATTTTGTGGACTCTACGGGTAGATATGCAAGAATAACAACGTTTATGAAAGATATCGGCACCGATAAAATGGATGTTATTCAAAAACGACTAAAAGCCGTAATTGATAAAGAATTTCCCGCTGAAAAATTTGAGGTATCTCTTACAGGAAAAGCCTTGGTATTTATAAAAGGAACTAAATATCTGATTAAAAATTTAGTCATTTCTTTGTCTTTAGCTATTTTATTGATCGCCATTTTTATGGCTTGGATGTTTAGATCTCCACAAATGATTTTTATTTCTTTAATCCCTAATATGCTCCCATTATTAATTACTGCAGGATTAATGGGATTCCTAGAAATTCCTATAAAACCCTCTACAATTTTAGTATTTAGTATTGCTTTTGGGATTTCTGTAGATGATACGATTCACTTTTTAGCAAAATACCGCCAAGAATTGATGGCGAATAAATGGAAAATAAAAACATCTGTATACGCAGCGCTCCGAGAAACTGGAGTAAGTATGTTTTATACCTCTATTGTATTGTTTTTTGGTTTTCTAACGTTTATGCTTTCTAGTTTTGGAGGTACAATTGCTCTGGGAGGCTTGGTTTCAATAACCTTATTACTAGCAATGGTTTCGAACCTATTACTACTTCCTTCTTTACTGTTAACTTTTGAGAAAAAGATTGCAAACAAGAAAGTATTTAAAAAACCTTCAATTAGAATTATCCCTCCAAAAGAAGATACTTTATTAGACTAAAATTTGTTCTAATAGCGATACGTATTCATACAGGAGAAAGCATAGATTGTGTTAATACTAATGAGCCCACTATTAAATTAAACTACTTAAAAATATCATTGCTCATCTTATCGTAAAAAAGTATCTTTATTTTTTATAGTAGCATCTATTCATAACAATATTATTTTAAAAGTATGATACATAATAACGTTGCCAAAATTTTAAAATCAGAAGGAATATTTTCACAAGAGGTAGCTCTTAAAGGATGGGTTAGAACATTTAGAAGCAATCGTTTTATTGCTTTAAATGATGGTTCTACAATTCATAATATTCAATGTGTTATCAATTTTGAGGAGACTTCTGAAGAGATTTTAAAAAGAATTAATACAGGGGCAGCCATTTCCATAAAAGGAATATTAGCCGAGAGTCTTGGAAGAGGACAATCTGTAGAGGTACAAGTTTCTGAAATTGAAATTTTGGGAGATTCTAATCCAGATGAATACCCTATTCAACCAAAAAAGCACAGCTTTGAATTTTTAAGAGAAAATGCACATTTACGTGTTAGAACAAATACTTTTAGTGCAGTAATGCGCGTACGATCAAAGTTATCTTTTGCAGTACACCAATATTTTCAAGAACGTGATTTTAACTATGTGAATACTCCAATTGTAACTGGTTCAGATGCGGAAGGTGCGGGAGAAATGTTTAGAGTAACTACGTTTAAAGATAATGAAGCTCCTGTTACTAAAGATGGTAAAATTGACTTCTCCAAAGATTTTTTTGGGAAAGAGACCAACCTGACTGTTTCTGGTCAATTGGAAGCTGAAACTTTTGCGATGGCTTTGGGTAAAGCCTATACTTTTGGCCCAACTTTTAGAGCAGAAAACTCAAATACTACAAGACATTTAGCCGAGTTTTGGATGATAGAACCAGAAGTGGCTTTTATGGATTTAGATGGTAATATGGATTTGGCTGAAGATTTCATTAAATATGTAATAGCATATATTTTAGAAAAATGCGAGGCCGATTTGGCCTTTTTGGACCAAAGACTCACTCAAGAAGAAAAAAGCAAACCACAAGCGGAAAGAAGTGAAATGAGTTTGTTGGATAAATTAAAATTTGTTGTCGAAAACAATTTCAAAAGAGTTTCATATACAGAAGCCATTGATATTTTAAGAAATTCTAAACCGAATAAAAAGAAAAAATTTCAATATCCTATTAACGAATGGGGGGCTGACTTACATTCCGAACACGAACGTTTTTTAGTTGAAAAACACTTTAAATGTCCTGTTATTTTATTTGATTATCCGGCAAATATAAAAGCTTTCTACATGCGCTTGAATGATGACGGAAAAACAGTGAGAGCCATGGATGTTTTATTCCCTGGAATAGGAGAAATTGTTGGAGGTTCACAAAGAGAAGAACGTTATGATGTTTTGGTAAACAAAATGAAAGCTCTTGGAATAGAAGAGGAAGAATTATGGTGGTATTTAGATTTGAGAAAATTTGGAACAGCCGTCCATTCCGGTTTTGGATTAGGCTTTGAAAGATTGGTTCAATTTACTACAGGAATGAATAATATTAAAGATGTCATCCCTTTCCCAAGAACTCCTCAAAATGCTAATTTTTAATTTGATATATGTATATTTAATCAATGCTAAAACAAAGCTTACAATACAAACTATTACAGAAATTATCTCCTCAACAAATTCAGTTGATGAAGCTAATTCAACTCCCTACACAAGCTTTTGAAGAACGTATAAAGCAAGAAATTGAGGAAAACCCGGCATTAGATAATGGAAAAGAAGAAATAGATGCTATTGACGATGATTTGTCAAACGAATTTGAAGAAAGAGAAAATGAAAAAAATGACGCTGAAGAAATTGACATCAATGAGTATCTAAGTGATGATGAGATTCCCTATTATAAAACTCAGGCAAACAATTATTCTGCTGACGATGATGAAAAAAATGTGCCTTATGCAGCAGGAACAACTTTTCACCAATCTTTAAAAAACCAACTGACTACCTTCAGCTTTAATGAAGAAGAGCTAGCTATTGCAGAGTTTTTAGTGGGAAGTATTGACGACAGTGGTTATATAAGAAGAGCTATTATAGATTTAGTCGATGATTTGGCTTTCACTGCAAATATTTTTACCACAGAGGAGAAGGTAATTGCTGTTTTAAAAACAGCTGTTCATAATCTAGACCCTATTGGTGTTGGCGCTAGAGATTTAAAAGAATGTCTTGTTATTCAACTTAAAAGAAAAAATAAAACAAAAATTAGAGCTTTAGCAATCAATATATTGGAAGTCTCTTTTGATCATTTTGTAAAGAAGCACTTCAAAAAACTACAAGAAAAGTTTGCTATTTCTGAAGAAGAATTAAAAGAAGTAAATACTGAAATTTCTAAACTAAACCCTAAACCAGGAAGTTCGTATGCAGGAAATAATAAAATAGCAGAACAAATCGTTCCCGACTTTTCTATCAAACTTATAGATGGAGAATTAGACTTGGTTTTAAACGCCAGAAATGCCCCTGAGTTGCGTGTTTCTAGAGAATATAATACGATGTTAAAAACATATCAAGAAACGACGCTAAAAAGTAAATCTCAAAAAGATGCGGTGTACTTCATCAAACAAAAATTAGACGCTGCAAAATGGTTTATTGACGCTATTAAGCAACGTCAACAAACACTTTTAGTAACTATGAATACCATCATGCAGTATCAGTATGATTATTTTCTAACTGGAGATGAACGAAAATTGAGACCCATGATTCTGAAAGATATTGCTGATAAAATTAAGATGGATATTTCTACTGTTTCTAGAGTTGCAAACAGTAAATACGTTTCTACACCTTATGGCACAAAATTAATCAAAGAATTCTTTTCTGAATCTATGAAAAATGATCGAGGAGAGGATGTGTCTACCAGAGAAATAAAAAAAATTTTAGAAACTGTAGTTCTAGAAGAAAACAAGAAAAAACCTTTAACTGATGAGAAATTAGCCCTTATTTTAAAGGAAAAAGGATATCCGATTGCTAGAAGAACCGTTGCAAAATATAGAGAACAACTTGAGCTACCTGTTGCTCGTTTACGAAAAGAAATTTAGTGAGAGTTCACAAATTTATATCAGTCGTATTTCACCCTATTGTAATACCTACAATTGGAATGCTATTGTATTTTTTCTTGATCCCAAACAATTTAAATGCGGATCAAAGAATTGTGATTCTAAGCTTTGTATTTATAACAACTTACATTTTGCCCTTATTTATTTTAATTCTTTTTAAGAAATTCAAACTGATACAATCTTTTAAAGCTGAAAGTATTCAAGAAAGAAAAATTCCTATTGGAATAATGATACTTCTATTTTATTTTTTGGGAGAAATCTTTAATAGAGTTTCAAATTTATCTGACATTGGTCTTTTATTTTATGCAAGTAGTTTTGGGTTGGTATGTGTTTACGTCTTATTTACCTTTAAAATTAAAACGAGCATTCATCTGCTATCAATTGGAATTACTACGGGTTTTTTTATAAAATTAAACGCTTTACACAATGAAAACTTAATTGGTATAGTTGCCTTATTGTTCTTGCTTTCAGGACTCATAGCTAGTGCTAGGTTACATTTAAAGGCACATACAGAAAAAGAGGTTTATATTGGTTTTTTTATAGGTTTGGTATCACCAATTGTTCTTTTCTACTCTCTATAGAATATAGAAAATTAAACCAAATTTTAAAATTTTAGTATCGATCTTTTCTCCATTTAAGTTACTTCCTTTAAATACGGGGGTTAGACCATAAAAAATATTAATATTAAATTCGTCATAGCCAGTAGAAAGCGTTAAGCCATATTGCAACCTATTATAATTCGAAATATTAGAATACTTATACGTAGTATTACTCTCGTCATCAAACTGAAATTTATTAGAGAGATTATAGAAGAATTTAATCCCTGTATACACTCTCCAAAAATTGTATTTCGTTGCCGTTGATGTTCTCCATCTTAGCTCTAAAGGAAATTCTAGATTATGTGATGTAAACAAGTTCGAACTAATCGTATTGTCAGTGCTAAAAAGGGTGTTATTGTTTAATTCTTCAACTTTTAATTTATGATTTAGAAAATCAAACCCATAACCTACTCCTCCGGCTATAGAAATAGATCCTTGTTTATTTAATATAATATCCTTTATAAAACCTGTGGAAAGTGAATACGAAAAATTACTCTTTGTAATTTGTGAGGGTTGATTGTAAAACTGAGCGTAGGAAACAGCAACATATATTTGGTCATCTGCATACCGATCACCAAGTTGGAGCATCTCTTTCTGTCCAAAAAAATTGGCTCCGAAAAAAACTAAAAAAAAACAAGTGGTAATTGTTTTCATATTAAAAAATAATCAAGTTTTCATAAAGGTACAATATTTCTAAACCGTCACATTATAAAAAAAAGCAAAAAAAAAAGGACAATTCAAATGAACTATCCTTTTAATTATTTTTTTGTGATTTGTTAATTAGCTCCCGATGATTTAGAGGCAGAATAACTGATCTTAAGCGCATTTACATCTCTTAATTTTAATCTAATATCAGTAATTGTACCCACGCTAGATTCTTTATCAGCTTTGATAGAGGTTGTCATAAAAGGAACTTCTTTTTCAGAAACCTTCGACCTCGCATTTATAATAAATGCAGGAACCTGATCTGCTGTAGAAATTTTATCGTTCAACTGAATTCTATTAAAACCACTTCCATATTTAATATCTTTGGCTTTCCCAACGTAAATCGTGCTAACTAGGCTTTTATGCTCTAATTTTTTCACTTCTGATGCCGATGGTAATCTGGGATTGTCAATCTTTAAATCAGTTTCTCTCATGGTCGTTGTTACCATAAAGAAAAACAACAACATAAAAACAATGTCTGGTAAAGCAGCAGTATTTACTGCAGGCATTCCTTTTTTCTTTTTTCTAAATTTAGACATCTTGTTAAATTTTAAAAATTAATTTGTAGGTTCCGCATCTGAAATTATTTGAGGATAACTGATTTTGATATCTTCAACTTTTTTCTTTAACGCTTCATTTTGCTTATCATCTTTATACGACTCTTCGAGTTCAACAAAAGGAATGTTGTATTTGATTAAACTCAACCTGTTTCTCAACTCGGAGTAGGCTCTCAACAATTCATCTTGAACCATTAAGTAAGTTCCATATTCTGTTAAGCGATCGCTCTGTACCGAAATAATTGCTTTGTTTGGATGATCCGATGATGCTTTACTCGTTGGAGGTTCATCGTCTCGCCTAACTGAACTACAATAATCACAAGGTCCAGTTTCAACACCTTTCTCAACTTTACCATCACCTCCGCCATTATTGATAAAAGCAATAGCAGCCTCTTTTAAATCTTTAATATCCATTCTTTCGCCTTCAACTAAAAGCTCATTATTTCTATTAATGTTTACCTCAAAGATGTTCTTTTGTTTGATAATTGGTGGAACATAATCTGCTGGTGGTTTCTCAGATAGTTTCTTTGAAACTCCAGAATCTACATTCATAGTTGTTGTTACTAGAAAAAATATTAAAAGCAAGAAGGCAATATCTGCCATAGAACCTGCATTAATTTCTGGATTCTCTCTTCTTGCCATTTGCTATGATTTTATTAATCCTTTTACTAAATCTGCAACAAAAAATCCTAGACCAATGATTCCAAGTATCATGCTAAACCAGATTCCTGTTCCTACAATTCTATTTGTTGAAGAACCCTCTTCTCCTCCAGCTAGTATGAAGTCTGCATTGTCTAAAACGACATTACTGTCAGATAGACCATAAGCTCCTAAAAACAACAGCCCTAATACTCCTAAACTTAACAATGTTTTCTTTAAACTCTCTGGATTTTTAAACAACCCAGACAAGGATAAAAACAACGTAATTCCTACTGAAAAATAGAGTAAGTATTGTGAAAAATACACCAGTGGACTTACTACTTTATTCGCTACATCTACATCGCTTTTAACAGTCTCTTCTCCTGCCATTAGTACTCTTACAAGTAAGATGATACCAATAAGCGAAAGCGCTGTGATAACGTATGTGATAATTTTTGATATTTTGTTATCTTTCATAAAAAGAATTATTTTTTATACTTTACTAATAGATCCACTAGTGAGATAGAAGCATCTTCCATATTATTTACAATGCTATCTACTTTAGAAATGATGTAATTGTAAAAAATTTGTAAAATAATTGCAACAACTAATCCAAATACCGTTGTCAATAAAGCTACCTTAATACCTCCTGCAACTACTGCCGGAGAAATGTCATTCGCTACAGCAATTGCATCAAATGCTCCAATCATACCAATTACAGTTCCCATGAAACCAAGCATTGGTGCTAAGGCAATAAATAGTGATAACCAAGAAATGTTTTTTTCTAACAATCCCATTTGAACGCCACCATAACTAACAATCGCTTTTTCTGCAGAATCAATTCCATCATCTACTCTATCTAAACCTTGGTAAAAGATAGATGCAACAGGTCCCTTAGAGTTTCTACAAACTTCTTTTGCAGCTTCAACACCGCCAGCACTTAAAGCTTCATCAACACTTGCTACTAATTTCTTAGTATTTGTTGTTGCCATGTTCAAATAAATAATTCTTTCAATTGCGATTGCCAAACCTAAAATTAAGGCTACTAATACAATTCCCATGAATCCTGGACCTCCTTCAATAAAACGAAGTTTTAATTCTTGGTGAAAAGTTCTTGATTGTTCAGCTGCTTCTTGGGCAAAAGTTGATTGAATAGCTCCAAAAAACATAAATCCTGTTACAGATAGGATATTTACTACTTTTTTCATCTTTGTTGTAATTAATTTTTTATTATTAGTGGGTTAAAGATATAAATTTAAACTCGAAAAATAATGCGTAAATAACTTTATCTTTATTACTTAGAGTTAATAGATATCAATTGTAATTTTATGATGGCAAGTAACAAAAAAATATTGACCCTTTAAAAAAAAACCCAATCTATTTAAATTATTATGAGTAGATTATTTTCCTTCAGACATTTAGAGTGATACATCTGTCATTTCACCTCTAAGCGATTTTTCAAAAATATTTTTAAAATCTGTTGTAGATAAATGTTCATTTAACAAATACATTAACTTTGCCACTGCAGATTCTAAGGTGATATCTTTACCATCTATAACCCCAATTTCCTTGAGCATTATACTCGTATCATATCTCCCCATTAAAACGCCCCCACTTTTACACTGTGTCACATTCACAATTTTAATTCCTTTTTGGATTGCTCTTTTCAACACCGCTATAAACCGTTCTGAATTTGGAGTATTTCCTGCACCATAGGTTTCTAAAACAACTCCTTTTAAATTTGAAGTGTTTAAAATACTTTCTATAACCATATTTGTAATCCCTGGAAATAATTTTAAAATAACGACATCATCCACTAATTTTTTTCGAATAACCAAAGACTGTTCTTTGTTGCTTTTTCGGTGAATCAAAGACTGGTTAAATTTCAGATGAACACCACTTTCGGCCAGGGGTGGAAAATTCATTGATGCAAATGCTTCAAACTGTTCTGCACTAATTTTTGTGGTCCTATTTGCCCTGAATAATTGATACTCAAAGTATAAGCAAACCTCTGAGATTACAGGGACCCCATTTTTATGCGCACTTGCAATTTCAACAGAAGTAATCAAATTTTCTTTAGCATCTGTTCTTAAATCTCCAATAGGCAATTGAGAACCCGTAAAAATAATAGGTTTTTGTAAGTTTTCTAACATAAAACTAATTGCTGAAGCAACATAAGACATGGTATCTGAACCTGTTAAAATAACAAAACCATCAACGTCTGTATAGTGTTCTTCTATAATTTCAACAAGATCTATGTAATACTTCGTATTCATATTTGAGGAATCAATTGGGTTCTCAAAAGAAACACTTTGTATCGAACAATCTAATTGCTGTAATTCTGGGATTTTTTCTATAATTTGACTAAAATCAAATGCTTTAAGGGCCTTTGTTTTATAATCTTTGATCATTCCAATAGTTCCACCAGTATAAATAAGTAGTATCCTAGGTTTTTTTGTCATTTTGTCATTTTTATACTCCAAATGATAAATTTGGAATACTTTATGATGTAAATTTATCAAACAAAAAGTCAAAAACAATTTTAAAACAATATAAATTATGATCGAATTTTATCTTTTAATCGGTATTATCTCTCTAGCAAGCTGGTTCGTCAGTAATACTTTAAAGCAAAAATTTAAAAAATATTCGCAAATTCAGTTAAGAAATGGAATGAGTGGAGCAGAAATTGCAGAAAAAATGCTCTCAGACAACGGTATTTTTGACGTAAAAGTAATTTCTACTCCAGGTCAATTAACAGATCATTACAATCCCAAAGACAAAACAGTCAATTTAAGCGAATCTGTTTTCAATCAAAGAAACGCCGCTGCCGCTGCCGTTGCCGCTCATGAATGCGGTCACGCAGTTCAACATGCAAAAGCATATAGCTATTTGACATTACGTTCTCAATTAGTGCCCATTGTAAGTATCAGTTCTAAATTTTCTCAATGGTTGGTTATTGGAGGGATTATCATGGGAGCTGCTTCTGGAGCAACAGGGATTGGATTTTATACTGCGATTACAGGTTTGATATTGATGGGATTTGCGACCGTTTTTAGTTTTATAACATTACCGGTAGAATATGACGCGAGTAACAGAGCTTTGGCATGGTTACGAAATAAAAACATGGTTTCACAACAAGAATTAGCCGGAGCTACGGACGCTTTAAGATGGGCAGCAAGAACGTATTTAGTGGCTGCTTTGGGTTCTTTGGCGATGCTTTTATACTGGGCAATGCAAATTTTGGGAGGAAGAGACTAATTTTCACTTGAATTAAAATTTCTAAAATAACACCTATAAGCTTCGATTTTATCGAGGCTTTTTTTTAATAATTTTTAAATCGTCAACTAAAACAGATTAGTTACTTTTGAAAACTAATTTTTTAAATTTAAAAGAATGAACTATTTTTCAACATGTTTTTTTATTTTTATGTTCGGGATCTTAAACTCCTTTTCACAACATACTATCTCCGGAAAAATTATTGATGAACAAAACCAATCACTTCCTTTTGCCAATATCGTACTAGAAGAAATTGGAAATAAAAAAACCCCAACAGGAACGGTCTCAACTGATAATGGTGACTATCTCCTTGAAAATGTTGCTTCAGGAAAATACACCATTGAAATTTCCATGCTCGGTTTTGAAACTCAAAAAATTGATGAAGTAGAAATCAATTCAAACAAAATAATTAATATCACTTTAAAAGAAGAAAGTCAACTTTTAAATGAAATTGTTGTAAAAAGTAAACGTCCCATTATAAAACAAACAGCAGAAAAGTTAATTGTAGATTTAGAACAATCAGAAATGATAAATACGAATTTACAAGATGTAATGCGAAAAATACCGGGAGTTTTAGTAACAAATAATGGGATTTCTATTGCAGGGAATAGAGGTGTTCGTATTTTAATAAATGGAAAAACAACAGCATATATGGATGTTGAAACTCTTTTAAGAGATTTTCCATCAGATAATATTTCTAAAATAGAAGTAATTGAACAACCAGGAGCAGAATTTGAGGCTTCTGGATCTGGAGCCATTATTAACATCATTTTAAAGAAAAACATACGATTGGGCACCCATGGAAGTACCAGTGTTTGGGGTGGTGAAGATGAAGGGTTTGAATACGGAAGTGGGTTTTCGATCGCTAGCTACAAAAACAAATTAAATTGGCAAACCAGTATTAGGCAATCAGCTCCAACCGAAAGGGATGATTTATTTATAACAAGGACTGTTAAAGACATTATTTATGATCAAACTACCCGAGAACCTTATGACCCTCAGAATTTTTTAGCGAGTGGGAATATAGATTATTATATTAACAGCAACCATTCTATCGGGTTTGGCGGGCGCTGGAATACCAGGAAGTCAACAAGAGCCATCGACAATATTACCAACATCATAAAACCGAACCAAACTGATGTTTTATTATCTGAGAACTACCTAGATAAAAATCGTAGGAATTTTAATATTAATCCCTATTACGAATACAAAACAGAGAACGATAAATTAGTGCTCGATTTTAATTATGTAGATTTTAACGATAATACAATGAATGTTTTATCCGATAAAATTGGAAGTTCTATTCCTTTTTCAGACAGAAAGTACATTCAAGATGGAACCTTTAAAATAAAAACATATCGAGTAGATTATACCAAAACTTTTTCCGATCATTTAAAAATAAGCGCAGGATCAAGGTATGCGGATGTAAAAACAGACAATGATTTGCAATCTTTTTTAGAGAACGATTCAAGTTTTAATAAAGTAGACAATGAGAGTAGTCGTTTTGTTGTTGAAGAAACTATTTTTGCGCTGTATTCAAAAGTAAATACAACCTATGGAAAATGGTCTTTTTCTGGAGGGATCCGATATGAAGACAGTAATACCTGGGGAACTTCAACATTTCTTATAAACCAGACTCTTACCTCACAAACACAAAAAAGACCCATAAAGAAAATATTTCCCAGCGCATCTGTAAGCAGAAAATTAACAGATGTTTTGGGAACTAGTATTTCTTTCAGCTACAGAATTCAACGTCCATCTTATAATAGTTTAAACTCTTTTGCAACATTTTTAGACCCCTACTCTGCATTAAAAGGGAATCCGAATTTAACTCCCTCTTATACCAATAATTATCAATTTAATCTAACTTATGAAGGGCAGCCTTTTTTCTCAATTGGTCATAGTAAAACGGATGACGTGATTTTTCAATTGATTCAACAAGACAATACAACCGCACAAATAAGACAACAAGATGTAAATGTCGAAAATAATGCCAATTGGAATTTTAGATTATTTGCTCCATTAAACTTTATAGAAAAACTAGAGGGGTATACTGGAATCATCCTTGTAAATACGGATTATCAGTCTTCAACTTTTAATGTAGATTTAAACAAATGGAATCTCTATTGGTTTATTCAAACAAGTTTTCAACTGCCATGGGACATCAATTTTGAATTGAGTGGTAATTACGGAACGGGAGCTCTTGAAGGGCAAATTGAAGTTGACTGGTTAGCAGGATTGGACTTCTCTTTTGGAAAGAAATTTTTAAAAGAAAAGTTGAAAGTTAACCTTGGTTTTAATAAAATGCTAAACAGAGGTTTTGTGGGAAATATCGATTATGGAAACGGAAATGCTGCAGTGGAAAGCAATGGATCTAGACAAAATATACAATTAAGAATCGCATATAGTTTTGGATCTAAATTTGGGAAGAAAAAAACGGGAAGAAATACCAATAGAGATGAAGAGAGGAGAATAAAAGATGCAAATTAAAATGAATTTAAGACCTTGTATATCAAAAGTCTCAAAAACACGAAACCTTTCTGATTGCTCAGAAAGGTTTCGTGTTTTTAATTTTTATGCTTTGCTTATCAGAAATTAATCATTCAACTTCAGCACTGCCATAAATGCTTCTTGTGGAATTTCAACATTCCCTACCTGACGCATTCTCTTCTTCCCTTTTTTCTGCTTTTCTAATAATTTACG